>WNFG01003075.1_pt1 | contig 13946 bp, 9 predicted proteins | sample 5400431 | NCBI WGS metagenome assembly WNFG01 (sample SAMN13153346, study PRJNA577476) | soil metagenome | isolation source: 120 cm saprolite under Douglas fir tree site 2 hole 3 replicate 2 | place: USA:California | collected 2015-04-18
GAGCGTCGCGCGTAGCGTCTGATGTCGCGGCAGAGCGGTTCGACGTCCGCCGGTCAACAGTCCGAATCGCTTATCCAGGCGGGAAAGAACCAATTCGGGTCCGAGCATGGCGGCACGAGCCGCCGCAAACTCGATCGCGAGCGGGATGCCGTCAAGACGTCGACAGATGGCAGCAATCGCGCGAAGGCTCTGTCCGTCCGGCAAGAAGGAGGCGGCCAACGCCCTCGTCCTCGCGATGAACAGCTGTACGGCGCTATTCCCGAGGACAGCGCCTGACTCCTCCTGAAGCGGGCTCGGCACATCGAGCGGAGGAACACGATAGATGTGCTCGCCCTCGATCCGCAGGGCCTCGCGGCTCGTCACCACAATGGACGTGGCGGGACACAGACGTACGACCGCTTCCGCCAGTGTCGCTGCGGCGTCGATGACGTGTTCGCAATTATCGAGAACCAGCAGAAGCTTCTTTGCTCTGATCGCGCGCGCGACCGCTTCCGCGGAAATCTCATCGCCACACAAATTCAGGTCTAGGACGGCTGCGACCATCAACGGGACGAGACTGGGATCCGACTGGGAGGCCACATCCACAAACCAACCATCGCCGTTAAAGGCGGGCAACAGGCTGCGGGCAACCTCCAGTGCCAGCGTGGTTTTTCCAATCCCGCCGGGCCCGGTCAGCGTGATCGTTCGGTAGGCGCAGAGAATATCGCGCAACTCCTTTACAGCATCGCTTCGGCCGATGATCTCAGACGATGCCGCGGGGATATTGGACAAACACGGTGGGACCGGCATCCGCGTCGGATCGAGAGCAATCGGGTCTGCAAAGGTGCTCCTCTTTCGAATCGCCCAGTCCCCCACGAGGCGATAGCCACGACCGAAGGACGTCTTCAACATTCCCCGATCAGCTCCGAGCACCTTGCGTACCGCGGATATGTGAACCTGGAGCGTATTCTCCTCGATGATCAGCCCCGGCCATACGCGGGCCATGAGTTCGTCCTTCGTGACGAGTTGCCCGGCCGACTGCACCAGTACCGCGAAGATCGAAAACGCACGGCTGCCCAGTGGGGCCGGTACTCCATGCGTCCGAAGTTCACGCCGCACGAGATCCACCTCCCACCCGGCAGACGTATACACCAGATCCCGACCCGCCTCAGGCGCGTTCGCCAGTGTTTTGGGGTCTTCGAAGTCTTGCGTCATACCGCGGTGAGCACTACGGAAATCACGCATGTGAGCTGTTCCAGCTTTCGGCGGATCATGTCGGCCGTGATGGCACTCGTGAGGTGGATTCCAACGGAAATCTTCAACTGATCCGACAACTCCCGGCTTAGGCTTGCACTATGTGGCGCGACATTCGCGATGTTAAATAGCGCGGCGACCCGTGCCAGTACATCAGGCGCGGCATCTGCCTCAATAATGAATAGAAAGTCGCCGGCGCCGCGCACCGTGGACGGAACGACGATGGGCATATCGCCGGAATACACGTCGGCTGTCGAGGAATTGCCATCGATCTTTGACATTGCGACTCAAGCTTGGGATCTTGGTATCAGGTGAATGCTCTCTCGCTGCCAGTGCGTGCTGTCCGAGAACTTGAGCGACCGATCATAGAAAGCACCGGCATCACCAGTGCGTCGACCTCTCTGTGTTCATTGCGAGAACCAGGCACGCGTCCACCAGCCGATCCAGTTCGGTGCCGATGCGCAGCGGATCGGCAACCGGTAGGTCAAGCACTTTGCTATATTCCGTCAGCACGGTGCGCGACCGTGCCTCACTCAGCTGCGCAGTATTGATCGAGACGCCGGCGCAGCGAACCTTCGGGTTCGTTCGACGCGCAAGCGTGAGCGTCAGCTCGATCGCTTCCGGAATGCTCGGCGTTGCATAGTCCTCGAGACCCAGCACTCGGTCGCGACCGATCTCATGGCACATCACGATCACATCGGGTTGCGTGCCGTGCAGAAGCCCCAGCGACACACCGGCATAGGAGGGATGGAATACTGAGCCCTGTCCCTCAACCACATCCCAATGAGTCGGTGGAGCATCGGGGCTTAGGGTTTCCGCAGCACCTGCCACGAAATCCGACACCACGGAATCGATGGGTATCCCACCGCCGGCGATCAGAATCCCGGTCTGCCCCGTGGCACGAAAATCGGCATCGACGCCGCGCTTTTTGAACTCACGAGTCAGGGACAGCGCCGTGTATTTCTTGCCCAGTGCACAATCGGTGCCCACCGTCAGCAGTCTCTTGCCGGTGCGCTTGCGCCCCGTGCCGACCGGGAAACCCGACCGCGGTTGCCGTACGTTGATCAAGCGGCGGCTCAAACGTGCGGCGGCGGTCTGGAGTTCCGGTACACTCTCAAGCCGCGTGTGCATACCGCTCAATAGATCCAGGCCCGCCTCGAGCGCCTCCACCAAGGCCGGCACCCAAGCGGCGGCAATCACACCGCCAGGTGGCGCCACACCGATCACGAGGCTTTGAGCGCCCTGTGCATTCGCCTGCGCGGGCGTGAGGCGCGGCAAGTCCGTCGTCACGGTCGACGCCGGCAGCGCGTATTCACCGACACAGCGCTCGCGCGCCCAGTCGCGAAGACCAAAGGCGGTCTTGGCATGGCGAACGGAGGTAACATCACCGAGAAACAGTAAATAGGGCTGTGGAAGAGCTAGATCGATCATGAGTTGTCAAGATGGTGATTGTCTAACCCCATTAGACGAGTGAGCTCGCGCGTTCCTCCATATGCCAATACAAATATTTACCCAACACCGAATTCGGGCTCCAGGCATACAATAGGCGCGAGGTACCCGATGAATCCCATCGAGCGCAATACCTGGTTGGCCAAGGAAATTCTCGTGCACGAGCGAGCCTTGCGGGGCTATTTGAGTCGTTTCTTCAAAAACGTCGCCGATGTTGAAGACGTAGTCCAGGAAACCTATGCGCGGCTGCTCAGCCTGAGCGACTCGGCGTCGATGGCTGTGCGCAACTGGCACGCGTTCCTATTCGCAAGTGCCCGCAATGTGGCCTTGGATCGGATTCGCAAGGCCCGCGTCGTGTCACTCGATGCACTGGCGGAAATGGGCAGCGCGGACGTCTTGGACCAGACGCCATCCGCAGACGACGCGTTGAATGCACGCCAGGAGTTGGCCTTGCTTTTAGATACGATTGCCTCACTACCCGACCGCTGCCGCGAAGCATTGACGTTGCGGAAGCTGTATGGCTTGTCGCAACGCGAAATCGCCGAGCGCCTTGCCATCTCCGAAAGCACGGTGGAAAAGCACGTCGCTTACGGAGTGCGTCTTTGTGCCGAGCGGATGTTCGCCAAGCGAGGCGAAACGAGGAAACCCGACGAAAACAGTGCGTCGGGTCGAAAAGGAAAGGCCGATGAACAGTAACCAGACGGAAATTGAAGCGGGGGAGTGGCTCGCGCGCATGGATCGCAACGACCCAAGCGCTGCGGACATCGCTGCGTTCGATCGATGGAAAGTAACGGACCCGCGTCACGCTGCCGCCTACGCGAGACTCGCCGCGACATGGCAAGCGTTGGATCGTATCCGAGCTATTCGGCCCAGCGCCGACGAGCCCATCGATAATGACTATCTAAATAGCGCATCGCAACACAGCCGCTCCGAGCCTTTGCACTGTTCTTTGCCGGACGCCCCTCAGCATGCTGCGCCCGATTCGCAGGACCCGCAGCAGCATCGTTCCTCTGAGTCCATGCGCGATTTTTCTTCGTATCCGATGAAAGAATCCCCGCGTTACGATTCGCAACTATCGCGGTCGCATCGGCCATTGCAACTCTCCTCGCGCCTTCGTCCCTGGTTTTTCACCTCCATGGCCGCGTCCTTAATTGTTGCCATCTCTTATCTTTGGGTCATGCACACAGTTGGCGGTCCAACGACTTTTAGCACGAGCATTGGCGGCTTCCAAAGGATTGTCTTAGAAGACCGATCGACCATCGAGCTCAACACGGACTCCGAGGTTCGCGTTGCACTGACGCCCCAACTCCGCAGGGTGGAACTAGTTCGCGGCGAAGCAATCTTTGAGGTCGCCCACGACGCGGTTCGACCTTTCATAGTCTCGGCGGGAAGAACCGCGGTGCGCGCCGTAGGAACGAAGTTCGACGTACGCCGGCTCGGTAACTCCGTTGAAGTCACCGTTGACGAGGGTAAAGTTGCGGTGGGTGAACCCTCCCTGCTCGAAAGTAGGGCAGACCTGCTCGCCATCAGCATCCCCGTCTCCGCGGGCCAGTCGGCACTAGCCAGCGGCAGCGGTGTCCAATTGAAACAGCTTCCCAAAAGAGAAATGGCCCGCAAGCTCGCTTGGCAGAACCAGATGCTCGTCTTCGATAGCGATACGCTTGCCGATGTCGCGGCGCAATTCAATCGTTACAATACGCGCCAGCTCGTCATTACCGATCCCGACCTCGCCACTCTTAGAATCGGCGGGTATTTCCATACTACCAACTTGGACGCCTTCATCAGCGTGCTGCAGTCGGACTTTGGTATCAGCGTCAATCCGGACGGCAATCGACTCCTACTCGCCACCTCAAAGATCAATTAAGCCGCTCGTCATATAGCGGAAATGAATATGTAGCACGTCTCACTCGCATAATCGGTCGAAGATGCCGAAACGAGGGGATTCTAGATGCATTCGTTCGTTCGCAAGGTGAGGCATTTCGGCTCAACGGCAACTATTTTCTTGTCGCTCGCGATTGGGAGCACGACAGCCATGGCAAGTCCAAGAGCATTCAGCATTGACTCGGAAGACGCACCTCAATCGCTGCTGGAATTTGGACGGCAATCGGCGCTACAGATTCTATTCGCCTCCGAGAAAGTCAAAGGCATTGTCACGAATGCGGTGCACGGGAGCTACGAACCGATCGACGCACTCCGCTTGTTGTTGAAAGGCACGTCCTTGGTAGTTAGGGAGAAATCCGATGGCGTGCTGGTGGTTGAGCCGCAGGTGAAGGAGCACGCCTCGTCGGAAAGGGAGCCAATCCCCGCAAATGATAGAGGCACTTCGGCACGTGTTGCACAATCCGATACGTCAAACGCTCGATTACAGGCCAGATCCGACAGCAGTCCAACGGCCAATGACGCGTCTTCAGTATCTTCGGACTCCGCAAGGTCAAGCCTTGGCGAAGTCATCGTCACCGCCGAAAAGCGCGCCGAACGTCTTCAAGATGTACCGATACCGGTGACAGTGCTCAACGGCGTGGACCTCGTCGAGAACAACCAGGGGCGTCTACAGGACTACTACACGAGCGTTCCCGGGTTGAGTGTCGTACCCGGCTCATCATCGTCGACTTTCCAAACCGTATCCATTCGCGGTATCACCACGGGTAGCGGCACTAATCCCACGGTGGGAATTACGATTGACGATGTACCTTATGGATCTGCCACCGCTCTAGGATACGGGAACGTCGTTCCCGACCTGGATCCGAACGACTTGGCCAGGATCGAGGTGTTGCGCGGACCCCAGGGCACGCTCTACGGCGCCAGCAGTATGGGCGGCCTCATCAAGTTTGTGACGCTCGATCCTTCGACGAGTGATTTTAGCGGCCGCGTCCAAGCGGGTCTGGAGGGCGTTCATCATGGTGCCGAGGCGGGCTACAATTTTCGCGCGTCGGTCAACGTGCCGCTCAACGATACATTGGCCATTCGCGCGAGTGCATTCACGCGCAAAGACCCTGGCTATATCGACAACCCTGTACTCCACACCGACGGGGTCAATGATCAACAGGTCAGCGGCGGCCGGCTGGCAGGATTGTGGCGCCCATCAGACGTGATTTCGCTGAAAGTCAGCGCGCTCTATCAGAGTTTCAGCGCAGATGGAGTGAACGATGTCATCCCGGGATTGGGAGATCTGCAGCAAAATCACATACGAGGAACCGGAGCAAGCAGCGGGAACATCCAAGCCTACAGCGCGACGTTCACCGCCAAACTAGGAAGCGTCGATCTAACGGCCCTCAGCGGATACAACATCCGACACGGACACATTGTGCTCGATGAATCCTCTGCTTTCGGTACGTTCACACAATCATTGTACGGCGTCGGCGGCGGCGGACTCATCGACGATAACAATACCGATAGGTTCACCCAGGAAATTCGCCTGTCCGGCCCGATCGGCGATCACGTCGACTGGCTCCTTGGGGGGATTTACACGCACGAGGACTCTTCTGTAACGCAAGAAATACCCGCAATAAATCCCGCTTCGGGGGCAGTGGTTGCCATTGCGTACCATTCGACCTTTCCCAGCACCTACCGGGAATATGCGGCATTTGGCGACCTGACATTCCATATCACGGATCAATTTGACGTTCAGGCCGGCCTGCGGGGAGGCCACATTAACCAAACCTTCCAGCAGACCACTGTAGACCCCCTATTCACGGGTGGTTCGACCGTACCGAGCATAGGCCCGACGGAGAAAGCTGTCTCGAGCCCCGTCACCTATCTGCTGACACCGCGTTTCAAGGTGACGAACGATCTCATGGTGTATGCGAGATTGGCTTCGGGCTACCGCGTGGGCGGACCCAATGGAGCACTGTGCACCACATACAATTACCCGTGTCAATTCGGGCCCGACAAAACGAAGGATTATGAGGTGGGTGCAAAGGGTGACTTCCTTGATCACCGACTCTCGTTCGATGCATCGCTCTATTACATTGATTGGAAGAACATACAGCTCAGTGCAATCAACCCGACTTCCGAGCAGACGTTCAACACGAATGCCAGCCACGCCAAAAGCCAGGGCGTGGAGATGTCGATTCAAGCTAAACCGCTGGCCGGCATGACAATCGGTGTACAGGGTGCATATGACGACGCCGTGCTGACACAGGGTTTCCCCGCCGCAGTGACATTGCTCGGCCCCTCAGGTGCCAGATTGCCCTATACCAGCCGCTTTTCCGGCGCCGTTTCGATCGATCAGAGATTCCTGCTCGGCGCTGTGACCGGGTCTGTAGGGGCCGTGACAAGCTATGTCGGCGACCGCTTGGGCAACTTTTCGGGATCCGCCTCGGCTCCTCGACAGAATCTTCCCGAATACCTACGGACCGATCTGCACGCTGCAGTTGAGTACCACACGTGGACATATAATTTCTTCGCCAACAATGTCTTTGACAGGCGCGGCCTCCTCGATGGTCCCGTGGATACTTCTCCTCCCGCTCTGATCTACATTCAGCCCCGCACCATCGGGTTGAACGTTGCCAAGACATTTTAGCATTCTGACTTCGCACCGGCCCCGGTGTACTCACGTGAACACCGGAGCCGACGAGAAGTGAAAGAGGCGATGCGCAAGAATTATCTTCTCACCATTCTCATGGTCGTCCTGACCTTCAATAGCGTGGACCGCTCCTTCCTGGGACTGGTCTTGCAGAATATCAAGGCTGATCTCTCATTGAGCGACACTCAACTGGGTTTCCTGAGTGGCATCGCCTTCGCGCTCATTTACGCGATCATGAATATCCCCGTCGCCCGCTGGGCTGATCGCGGTAATCGCGTAACCATCATCACGCTCATGACCGTCCTCTCGAGCGCCGCGGTGGCGCTGTGCGGCGCAACCAGCACGTTCCTGCAGCTTTTGCTGGTTCGCATTGGTGTGGCGGTAGGGGAAGGGGGAAGCGTTCCGCCGGCTCATTCTCTCATTGCCGATTATTTCACCCGCACCGAACGGCCACGAGCCGTCACCCGCTACATGCTCGGTTACCCGTTGAGCGTCGTGTTCGGTTACTTCGTGGGCGGCTGGCTGAATCAATTCTACGGCTGGCGAGCCACCTTCATGATGCTGGGTCTTCCCGGACTGGCTTTGGCGGCATGGGCGCGGCTCAGCTTGAGAGAGCCGCGTCGTAGTAGGCCCGCGACGGATGCAGCCACCAAGGTCCCTCCTTCCACACGCTCCCAGCCTGGGGGAACGTCGTCATCGATACCCCCACCCAGCATCAGGGAAGTGGCCGTGACCCTGTGGGTCAATACCACGTTCCGCCAGTTGCTGTTCAGCGTTTCGGTGAACTCATTCTTTGCCTATGGGTTCGTGCAGTGGGTGCCGGCGTTTTTCACCCGCAAGTACGGTCTGACGAGCGGGGAACTAGGCACTTGGCTGGCCGGCATACAAGGGCTGGGCGGGCTGATGGCTTATTACCTCGGGGGGGAGTGGGCCTCCCGCTATGCGGCCAACAATGAGCGCCGGCAGCTCAAAGCCATGGCATCCGTGACCGCGAGCTTCGGAATCGTATCAGTATTCATTTATCTTTCGCCCAATCTTCATCTGGCCTTTGGATTGCTGGTGATCGCCACCGTAGGCGGCCTCATGATCAATGGCCCACTGTTTGCGCTGATTCAGACGCTTGTTCCACAACGCATGCGCGCCACGGCGGTCGCCCTCATTTTTTTGTTTGCCAACCTCATTGGGGGCCTGGGACCGTGGGCGGTGGGGGCGTTGAGCGATGCGCTTCGGCCGCTGGTGGGGGAGGACTCTTTGCGGTACTCGCTGCTGGCTCTATGCCCGGGATTTTTTTGGAGTGCGTGGCATTTCTGGCGCGGAAGCAAGACTGTCGCAGACGACGTGGAGACGGCACAAGCAAACCTGGACGGTGACCGCGGGCAGGACACGATGTCGGTCGAATCATTCTCAGCTGATCTCGCGCCTCGGCCATGACGAAGATGTGTTGGGATTTCAGCGATGTTCGGTCCAATTTCATGAGCGTGGCCGGATCGGCTATGTCACGCCTCTCGTGAAATCCAAGGGGCTGTACGTCGAAGGGGGACGGCGATGAATTCCGTGGCGGAGTACATCCATGCGGTCGAAGGCCGACAGCGTGGTGATCATGACCGCTTTGCGCCCCTGACCCTTGAAGATCTCATGACGGAGCTTCATGTGCCGGGCGTGAGTGTTGCGGTCATCAAGGACTTCAGAATTCACTGGACAAAAGGTTACGGAATCGCTGACTTGGAGAATGGGGCCAGAGTCCACACCGATACCCTCTTTCAGGCCGGTTCCGTCAGCAAACCCGTGGCCGCCATGGCGATATTGAAGGCCGTACAGGATGGAGCGTTCTCGTTGGACGATGACATCAATCATAGTCTCCGTTCTTGGAAATTGCCGGACGGACCATTGACCAAGGACCGTCGCGTCACACCGCGCATGTTGGCGAGCCATACGTCCGGTCTTGGAGATGGCTTTGGCTTTCCCGGATATGACCCAGCGGACCCTCTGCCCACCGTGGTGCAGATTCTCAACGGACAGCCACCTTCCAATGTTGGGCCGGTGTTGATGGAGTGTCCACCGCTGAGCGCCATGAAGTATTCCGGAGGCGGCTCCACGATTCTTCAATTGGCCCTTTCGGATTCAATCCAACAGCCGTTTGCTCAAATTCTGCGGGAGCAGGTCATCGAACCGATCGGCATGACCAATAGCGCATACGAACAACCCATTTCATCGAAGCGGGACTGCAATGCCGCGCGCGGTCACGACGGTAACGGCCGCTCCATGGGCGCGAAATGGCACGTCTATCCCGAGTTATTCGCCGCCGGCTTGTGGACGACGCCCACGGATCTGGCGAAGTTTGCAATTGAAGTACAGAAGTCCGTGCAAGGGCAGTCCAATCGCGTCCTCTCCAAATCAATCGTCCAGGAAATGCTGAATCCCGTGGGAATCGGCGATTTTGCGGTGGGATTCGTAGTGGAGAGACGAGGTCAGGGTTGGTACATGCATCATGGCGGCGTCAACCGGGGTTTCATGTGCCTTCTCGTCGCTCATAAGTTGCGCGGCTATGGACTGGCGGTGATGACGAACTCCATGAGTGGAGGGGCCATCATCGATGAAATCAAAGGGCGGGTCGAACGAGCCTATGAATGGGACTCTCTCGACGAACCTCTCCCGCGCTGAATTCGATGGGGCGCCAGAGTAAGCACCACTTTCTTCGTCATTGGCATTGCCAGTGACGATCTAGCGCTGAGTTACGGAGCTGATATCTATGGGTTGTTTGACACTGCGCACCCAGATCGAGCGATGGCCACTCGTCGCGCCTTTCCGCATTACGGGCTACACGTGGGAGGCTGTCGACGTTCTCGTGGTTAGTCTGGAAGTCGACGGCCGCGTTGGACGGGGCGAAGCTCATGGAGTCTACTATCGAAATGACAATCCCGCGTCCATGATCAAGCAAATTGAATCATTACGGACGACGATAGAAGCAGGGATCGACCGTAAGTCGCTGCAATCGATGCTGCCGCCGGGCGGCGCACGCAACGCACTGGATTGCGCGCTGTGGGACCTGGAGGCCAAGCTCAGCGGCCGCCCCGCATGGCAGGTAGCCGAGGTGGCGAGCCCTCGCCCGTTGTTGACCACGTTTACATGCGGGGCCGATGAGCCCGAAACAATGGCCGCTGCTGCCCGTGCCTACACGCACGCTCGTGCCATCAAGCTAAAATTGACCGGGGAGCCGATCGACGTGGAGCGCATTCTTGCTGTGCGTGAGGCGAAGGCAGACGTATGGCTTGGTGTCGATGCCAATCAAGGCTTTACTCGGCCTTTCCTGGAGCGACTCATGCCGACCCTGACGGCATCCCGAGTGGCGCTCATCGAGCAGCCGTTCCTTATCGGGCAAGAATCGCTGCTCGATGGCTTTCAGTGCCCGATTCCAATTGCCGCAGACGAAAGTGTGCAGTGCCTCTCCGACATTCGAGGACTCGTCGGCAGATTCAATGTCGTCAACATCAAGCTCGACAAGTGCGGCGGTCTCACCGAAGGTTTGGCCATGGCGCGAGCCGCGCGTGAACTTGGACTCGAAACGATGGTGGGCTGTATGACGTCCACTTCTTTGGCGATGGCGCCCGCGTTCCTGGTAGGGCAACTCTGCAGGGTCGTAGATCTCGATGGGCCCGTCTATCTGAAATCCGATCGGGCTATCTCGGTCCAATATGCGGATGGATTCATTACCTGCCCCCAGACACTATGGGGTTATGCAACTGAGTAAATACCAAACCCTAGATAGGCTGCTCCAGGAAGCCGGGCGGGTTGCCTATCATCGCACCGTCGAGGAAATCCTCGCGCAGATATCCATGAAGGCAACGTCATGCTCTCGTTTGTAAAGCAATCGGTCACGCTGAAATGAAAATCTTCGCCGCCGGAATCGCCACCGAGACGAACACGTTTTGCCCCGTTCCCACCGGCCGCGAGGATTTCCTCGTGCAACGTGGAAAAGACGTGTTGGAGGGGCGGATAACCCAGCCAAGCCTTGATCTATCGGCAATCTGGGGACACCAAGCAAAGGCGCGAGGCGATGAATTTCTGTTTAGCCTGATGGCCTGGGCGCAACCAGGCGGTATCACCGTCAGATCCGCTTACGAAAGTCTGCGCGATGAGATGCTGAATGACCTGCGAACCGCCATGCCGGTCGACGTTGTTCTCTTGATGCTGCACGGTGCCATGGTGGCTCAAGGATATGACGATTGCGAAGAAGACATGATTAGCCGTGTCAGAGATATTGTCGGTCCGACGACGGTGATCGGCGTGGAACTGGATCTGCATTGCCATCTCAGCCCGTTGATGATTGCTCCTGCCGATATCGTCATCACGTACAAGGAATATCCGCATATCGATATGAATGATCGCGCCCGGGAGCTATTCGACCTGGCGGTGGCGACAAAGCTTGGAAGCATTCGGCCGACGATGGCCCTGTTCGATTGTCGGATGATTGGGTTGTATCCCACAACGTCTCAGCCTTTACGGGGCTTCGTGGACGCGATGACCGAGGCCGAACGACGCAAGGGAATGCTTTCGATATCCTTCGGGCATGGGTTTCAATTCGCCGACGTACAGCACGTCGGCGCGAAAATGCTGGTCGTGACCGATGACGACCAAGGCCTGGCAGAACGGGTGGCCCGAGAGTTTGGCTTGCGAGTCCATGCGCTGCGGGGGCAAATCGGATTCGATTCACTTGCCCTACCGATGGAAGAGGCCCTGTCCAAGGCTTTGGCGAGCAAGAAAACACCCGTCGTGGTGGCAGACCAGTCCGATAACGCCGGCGGCGGTGCGCCGGGTGATGCCACGTTTGCCCTGCGCTGGCTGCTGGACCACGAAGCCGAAGATGTCGCCATGGCCATTTTCTATGACCCTGAAGTGGTGAGGATCGCCAGAAAGGCCGGAAAGGGCGCGACGCTTCCCGTAAGGCTGGGAGGGAAGATGGGCGCCTTTTCGGGCGCCCCCGTCGATATGGAGGTCACGATTCTATCGATGCTCGATGACTACATGCACGCGCTTCCCCAGCGATCCGGAGAACCCTATTTGTATCCTGCAGGCCACGTCGTCGCTCTGCGCTGCGGCAGCATCGATATCGTGGTCGGCAGCGAACGCTGTCAATGTTTTAGCCCCTCGATCTTCAGCGACCTCGGCATCGATCCGATGCTCAAACGCCTATTGATTCCAAAATCTGTCCAGCATTTCTATGAGGCTTTTGCCCCCATTGCAGGTGAGGTGATCTACATGGCGGCACCCGGAGCGGTCGCCCCCGATCCAAGGCAAATTACCTATCGTCGGCTGGATACCAGCCGACTGTATCCGTGGGCGGAGGACCCGCTCGCAGCCGCGTAAACGGCGCATGGCCGGATATTGATTCATGAGCAAGTCTGTGGGGTTGAAAATGTCCATTCGGAATATTGACCAGCTCGATGCGATCATCGGGCCGATGTTGAGTGTTGGGAGAATTCCAGGCGCGGCGATCGCCGTTGTGGCGGGCGACGAGATCGTATTCGCACGAGGCTACGGTTACCGCGACCTGGAAACGAAGCTCCCCGTAACCCCGCACACGGTCTACCCCATCGCCTCCACCACGAAAGCGATCAACGCGACGATGCTGGGCATCCTGGTGGATGAGGGCCTGCTCGCGTGGGATGCGCCGGTGCAGTATTATCTGCCGAGGTTTCGGATAGGGGACTCGTTCATGAGTTCCCAGATTACCGTGCGCGACCTCTTGCTCATGCGCACCGGCTTGCCGCGCCATGACTGGTTGTGGATAGAGAATCCGATCAGCCGCGCGGAACTCGTGGAGCGACTTCGCTACCTGGACTTGACAGCGGGCCTTCGAGAGCACTGCCGGTACAACAACTTGACCCACACTGCAGCGGGGCACATCGCCGAGATTGTTAGCGCGAAGAATTGGAACGACTTGGTGCAGCGGAAGATCCTCACCCCCTTAGGCATGAGCAATACGGGTTTCACACTGCCAAAAACGGACAATGTAAGCCTGTCCTATCATGAGAACAGCCGTCGCGATCTGATCTTGACCAAACGCCTATCAGGTGAAGTCACCGCCCCCTCCGGCGGCTCGATTCATTCCACAGTTCTTGACATGGCCCGCTGGGTGTCGTTCAACTTACACGGCGGCAAGGCGACCGAGGGTCATCTGATTGTGCCGCAAACCTTGGCGGCAATCCAATCACCGCAAATTTTGACCAGCATGGACCAAGGAGCGCTCACGCCGAATGCGGCCTACGGGCTGGGCTGGTTCATCGATACGTACAATGGCCGGGCACGAGTATCTCACGGCGGGGATATACATGACGTGAACAGCAACGTCATGCTCTTTCCCGAGGAGGGAGTTGGAATCGTCTCTTTCATCAATTTTGGCCGCCCGCAACTGACTAGCCTAATCAACCAGTACGCGTTCGATCTGATCATGGACTTGAAGCCTGTGCAGACGCTCGAAGAGATATTGGCGCGGTATGAAAAACGGATCGAGGACACTCGCGAGCGCGTCGCGTCGGTACGCCGTGTGGAGAACACCTCGCCGTCGCATTCTTTGAGCGAATACGCAGGAGCTTACGGGCATCCGGCGTACGGAGAAATCCAAATACATCGAGAAGACCGAGATCTGGTCTTACAGCGCAATGACCTGATCCTGCCCTTGCAACACTGGCACTACGATGCCTGGGTCGCGAAAGACAACGACATCTTTCCGATCGACTAT
>WNFG01005439.1_pt1 | contig 13945 bp, 14 predicted proteins | sample 5400431 | NCBI WGS metagenome assembly WNFG01 (sample SAMN13153346, study PRJNA577476) | soil metagenome | isolation source: 120 cm saprolite under Douglas fir tree site 2 hole 3 replicate 2 | place: USA:California | collected 2015-04-18
ACGATCGCGGTAGCACAATACAGCTCTGGCCCGATCGGCCGCCTGGTCTGGCAGGACATCCTCAGCCTCGTTCAATTCTACAAGACGCAGTCAAAGTAGTCGCGCGGGCGCTCCGTTTCGTCGAATGGTGGTCAGTTCAGCGACATCCCGAGTAGCCCGCGGAAACTTTATGGCGCTCCGCGCGTAAGGGTAGTTTTGTACGAAGACTTCGGAGACAAGGGAGACGTCCCCTTTGAGCTCGATTCTCCAGTGGGTGTCTCTCGCCGGGTACGGGCTATTGCTCTTTCTAGTTGCTCCGCGGGCGGAGAACCACCGCACGTTTCTTTGGGCGCATTCGCGGCAGGGTCCGCCATCCACCGCGCTGCTTACCTCGAGTGTTCTCGTCACCTGGATCTTCGCCAAGAGCATTACCAATGCCGCCAACCTCGGTGAGAAGTACGGAATCCTTGGAGGCATCGCGTATGCGGGGTGGTATCTCTCCGTGCCCGCTGCCGGACTCCTCATTTACCGCATACGCCGGAACGGTCATGAGGGCTTGATTCCCTTCCTAACGGCCCGCTTCGGACCGACCGCCGCGTTTCTATTTTCCGCCGCGATCCTCATTCGCCTCTTCAATGAAGTGTGGAGCAACACCGCGGTAGTGGGCAGCTACTTCGGTGGTTCCGGCACCTTCTGGTACTACGCCGGAGTCGGCGCATTCACCTTGAGCGTGCTCATCTATACAATTCGCGGAGGCCTCCGGGCGTCTATTTTCACCGATCGGTTGCAGCTCTCCATGGCGGTGGTACTCCTCGCGCTGGTCTTGGGAATGGCTGTCCCGGCGCATGGTGTGGCGAAGCTAGCGTCCACCAGCCAATTCACGCTGGCTGGGGGGCTGGATCTGTTCCTCGTGGCGCTTCTCCAAACGACCAGTTACCCCTTCCATGATCCGGTGTTGACCGACCGGGCTTTCGTAACGGCGCCCCAGAAAATGCTGATCGCTTATACTCTCGCCGGGCTGATGGGCGGCGGATTCATCGTGTTGTACAGCTTCCTCGGGGTGCACGCCCGCCTGAGTGGCCTCCATGGCCCAGGCGACGCGCCGGTGCGAGTGGCTACCGCGCTTGGAAGTAGCGCACTCGTGGTCATTTCCTTGCTGATGATGAATTCCGCAGGGGCCTGCCTCGATTCCTGCTTCTCCGCCATCGCGCGGCACGTCTCGGTTGATTTGGCCGGTGAAGGAGGGGCTCACCCGAGCGGCTTCAGAGGATTGCTCGCTCCTCTGCGAAAGCTAGCGGCCCAGGATCACGGCTTGTCGCTCGGTCGGTGGACGATGATTGCGTTCGCGGTGCTGGGGAACGTACCGCTCTTTTGGAACGCAAACATTCTGAAGGCGACGACGATCAGCGGAACCATGGTGCTTGGACTGGCGCCGCCCTTCCTGCTCTGGCGTTGGCATCGCCCCGCACCGGCAGCGTTTTATGGCTCGTTCCTTTGCGGCCTAATCGTAGGCATCCTCGGTCTGCTCGGCTTCTGGCCCCGGGCACTGTCTATTGGACACGGAGGCAACGCGGCATTGCTTGGGCAAAACGCTTACGGCCTCCTTGCCTGCAGTGTGTTCTACTACCTCGGCGTACTGTGGGAGATTGGGCGCGCGCGCAACGTCTTACCGGCGCCGCAATACTTCGAGGCTGCAGTGGAACGAGCGGAGGGCGTGTGAGCGAACCAGTCAGTGCCATCGAGCGCGAACCAACCCAAGTATCCCCGGCACTGACCGGTCCGAGAGTGCATTTCCGGTGGCTCGACACCCTCTGGGTTCAGGTGACCGGCACGTTGTGCAACATTGCTTGCCGCCACTGCTTCATCACTTGCGGCCCCAAAGCGCACGACATTCCACTGATGACCGTCGAACAAGTCGAGGAAGCTCTCGAGCAGGGACGGGCTCTGGGAATGAGGCAAGTCTACTACACTGGCGGCGAGCCGTTCCTGCACCCTGACATCCGCCGGCTGGTAACGAGCGCCCTCGCTTTGGCGCCTCTCACCATCGTTACCAACGGCCTGCTACTCGACGATGAAACCGTGAAATGGATTGCCCAGACATTCTTTCAATCCCGGTACTCGTTCGATCTACGCGTTTCCTTAGATGGCATGTCGCGCGAGCAGAATGACCCGGTACGTGGCCGGGGTACGTTCGATAACATCGTCGCCGCTATTCAGCGTCTCTCGAAAACCGGGATGTCGCCGGTGGTCACGGTGGTGGAGCACGAAGAGGGGCTGGCAGCCGTGGATGCTCGAACGCGATTCCTGGTTTTCTTAAGAGAGCTTGGAATCCGGCAGCCGCGCGTGAAGTTTTTGCCCCTCCTGCGTATCGGCCGAGAAGAGCGGAGGACGCACGGATACAAAAACACCCGCTCGTTGACCGCCGAGGAGCTTCAACCGGACGTAGAAGCGACTCTTCTCTGCGCATCGGGACGAATTGCCACCGCCCAGGGCATCTACACTTGTCCCATTCTGGTCAAATACCCATCAGCCCGGCTCGGCGGTTCGCTTGCCGAGGGAGCTCACGACATTCGGTTGGAATGGGACGCCTGCCAAACCTGCGTGCTCGAAGGGCTGCGCTGCAACACCTAAACCAAACATGCGAGCGGCTTTCTTCGGCGGCATCTACAATAACTACCTTGCGCTTCGGGCCGCGCTGGAGGACGCACGTCGCCGCGGAGCGGAGGCAATTTACTGCTTGGGAGATATCGGCGGCTTTGGACCATACCCCGATCGTTCGATTGAGCTCCTCAGATCCGAAAACATTCCCGTGGTTCAGGGCAATTATGATGATTCGGTGGGAAACGGCCGCCCTGACTGCGGCTGTGGTTACACCGACCCCCGGGACAACCACTACGCACGCGTGAGCTACGCCTATACGGTAGAGAGAACCTCTGCCGCGCACTGTCCATGGCTCGCCGAATTGCCTCCGAAACGCGAGGTAAGTTGGGGGGCCAAGCGCTTCATCATGGTGCACGGCTCGCCCCGGCAAGTGAACGAGTTTCTTTGGGAAACGACTTCTCCAGATGATTTTCTGGACCGGCTTGTCCAGGACGCGGGCGCGGATGTCTTGCTGTGCACTCACACAGGTATTCACTGGCAACGCGAGCTCCCTTCGGGGCGACGAGTAGTAAACGTAGGAGCTCTCGGTCGACCGGCAAACGACGGTCGTACCGAGGTTTGGTACTCCTTCTACAACTCAGAACGAGCGCAGCCGTTCGAGTTTATTCCTGTAGCGTATGACCATCGACGCCTCGCTCGGGAGATGCAGAGCGAAAAACTCCCAGAGGAATTCGTGGAAACGATCCTGACTGGATGGTGGACTACCTGTCTGGAGAACGAATGCGCGGCAGGTACTGAGCGCCGATGAAGAGGGGTCCAGGAGCACGCCCCAAGCGCGAGGGTACGGGCGAGAGCTCTTGCGTACTTCAGGAGCCCCGACCTGCGGTCACGCGCAGACAGGTGCCGAGCGATTGGTGACTTGTCGACGCTCGCAGAGAAGATCTGGCGAGGAGCCCTGCCCTCAGTTGTCAAGCTTCTGAACTTTTTTCAGCTGGCGAGCAAAAACATCCGGTGCAGTGGTCGGCAGCTCGCAAACACCTCTCTCGCACACGTAGGCAGTCGCCTTGCCCTTTTGCGCCACTTTGTGCTCGACGAGAGGAATAACCCTTGCCTGGTTAGCCAGCTCATCTCCCTCAGGGACGACGGCGAGAATGCGATTGGGAAGGAAGGTCGAGCGGAACTCAGCCAGCAATGGCTCGGCGCTGGCCCGCGAGCCGGGTGCGACTATCACCACCTCTTTGGGCGTGCATAGGTGGAAGTCCACTGCGAGCAGCATTTCTGAAAGCGCCGCAGGCGCCCTTGCCAGCACATCCCCAAACGCCCCCATCGCGCGTTTCGCTCGCTGGCGATACCGATCGTTGGTGGTGAATTCATTGAGCCTGAGCAGGTTCATCAACTGGACGGAATTCCCGGATGGCTCGGCGCCATCGTGGCTGGGCTTTTCACGAGCGAGCAACTTCTCGTGGTCGGAGCTCGTCAAAAAAAAGCCTCCGATACTCTTGTCCTCGTAAAAGTTCTCAAGGACGTGATCGAGCTCCAGTGCCTGCTGAAGCCATCGCAAACTGCCGGTCGCTTCATAGAGGTCTAAGAGGCCAGCGATGAGGAACGCATAATCCTCAAGATAGGCGTCGTGGCGGGCCTCCCCGTCCTTATAGCTTCGCAGCAGCCGTCCCTCTCTGCGCATTCGGCTCAGCACGAAATCAGCGGCGCGCGCGGCCCGCTTCGCGTAGTCATCGTCTCCGAACACGACCCCAGCCCGCGCAAACGCGGAGATCATCAACCCGTTCCAGGCGGTGAGGATTTTCTCATCCCGAAGCGGCGGCGGCCGCCTGAGCCGCGCGGTATAGAGCAGCTCTTTCGATTTATCGACCGCTGCGCGAGCTTCGTCCGGCCGAAGCTTTAGCTCGCGAGCCACTTCGGCGAGCGGCTTAGGAGCGTGGAGAATGTTTCGCCCCTCGAAGTTCCCTGAGAAAGTCACCGCGTAGTACGCCTCGATGATGAAGGCCTTTTCCTTCCCGAGAACCGCTTCGATCTCGGCCGGGGTCCAGGTGAAGAACCACCCTTCTTCTCGATGGCCCTTGGGGTCGGGGCTGTCGGCGTCGCTGGCCGAGTAGAAAGCGCCTTCGGGCGAGGTCATGTCCCGCTGCACATAGCGCAGGATTTCTCGAGCGATGCGCGCGAAGTTCTCGCGCCCGGTCACCTGATACCCCTCGAGATAGGCCGTCGCGAGCAACGCGTTGTCGTAGAGCATTTTCTCGAAATGGGGCACCAGCCATTGGCTGTCGGTGGAATACCGGTGGAATCCACCGCCGACTTGATCGTACATGCCACCGCCGGCCATCTTCTCCAAGGTGAGCGTGGCCATCTTCAGCGACTGCTCGCTTCCGGTTCTGCGGTGGTGGCGAAGTAGAAAGCGGATGGGCAAACTGCTGGGGAACTTGGGGGCGCCTTGGAGGCCTCCAGACGCGGAGTCAAACCGCTGTGCGTAGCTCAAAGCTGCGTGCTGAACTACCTGAGCTCCTGGCAATCCGTGCCCACCGCGATCCGTTTTGAGATTGTTTTGGATCGACTGCGCGAGCTGCGTCGATGCCTGAGCGATGCGTTCGGGCTGCATGTTGTACAGCTCGCGGAGTTTCTTGAGCAGGGTGATGAACCCAACGCGCGTTCCGCGATCTCCATCGTGAGCCGGGAAGTAGGTTCCGCCGTAGAATGGCTTTCGATCCGCAGCCAGCCAAACCGTCATCGGCCAGCCGCCGCTGCCGGTCAGCATCTGAACCGCGTTCATGTAAATAGTGTCGATGTCCGGCCGCTCTTCTCGATCGACCTTGATGGCGACGTAGTTCTCGTTGAGATAGCGAGCGATCTCTTCATTGTCGAAGGACTCTTCCTCCATCACGTGGCACCAGTGGCAAGTCGAGTAGCCCACCGAGAGCAGCACCGGGCGACCGAGCTTCTTTGCAGCGTCGAACGCTTCGTCGCCCCAGGGATACCAATTCAGCGGATTGTGCCCGTGCTGCCGAAGGTATGGGCTCGGTTCGAGGAACAAGCGGTTGGTGTATTTCGGCGAGCCGTCTGCTTTGAGATGTGCCGTGCGCGGCTTGTAATTCGGATCGCGCGCCGCCCAGGCCGCCTTTAGCTTCGCGACAAGGGGTGGGGGAAGCTCGGGAGCGCCAGGGAGCGGCGTGCCAAAGAATGCGCCCGAGGCCGCTCGCTTCTTGTCCGGATCAGCGGAGCTTCGGCTACACGCCGCGGCGGCGACGGCGATAAGGCCGCACAAGTAAATGGCCGGAGGGCGAAAGCGCGACATTCTAATCTCCAACACGGATGGCAGACGCTGGCCGACGCGTTTGTGGGGAACTACAGCTCGGTGCGGCTACAAATACTGCCGCGGCGGTCTCAAGCACAACTTTCGCGGCAACAGACACGGGGCTAATGCTCGCCCCAATGGTGGAAGCACGGCCCAGCGGCTCCACGCGTAGGCGAACATGAGCTTTTGCAAGGGCTGGTTGAAATCATCCACGGTGAACGCGCTCGGCCGTGGCGAGCTTCCGCCAAAGCTTCCTGCCGCTGATCTCACCCTGCTCCGATGGGCGCAGCAGGCCGCACTGAGCCCCGCGGACTGCACGGAGGAAACCGTCCGAGAGCTTGGTTCACTCGGATTCGACGATCGCGCCATCCTCGATGCAACCCTGACGGCCGCCTATTTCTCGTTCGTCAATCGGCTGGTCCTGACTCTGGGCGTCGAGGTGGAGCAGGACTATGCGAAGACTTGCAAAGCGGGCGATCACGGATCGTAGTAACCGCTCCCCCTGACGAGCGTAGTAACGTTGCCTGCTCATGGTGGACTAGAGCCCCACAACAGCAGGTCGGAAGGACATTTCCAATGAGCAACTCCAATGCAAGTACGCCGCCCGGCGATCTGGGGCTTGTGACCGTCCGCGGGGGTGCTACGGGCTTCGTTCAAGAAATCATCGCAGGCAATCATCGCCTGACCGCGGATGAGCCCGTTGCGTCGGGCGGTACGGACAGTGGGCCTTCGCCCTACGACCTTTTGCTCGCGGCGCTAGGCGCTTGAACGTCCATGACGGTTGCGCTGTACGCGCGACGGAACCAGTGGCCCCTGCAAGGAGTTTCGGTCCGTCTGCGGCACTCGGGGAACCACGCCGAGGACTGCGCCTCCTGCGAAACCAAACAGGGGATGCTCGACCGAATCGAGAGCGACATCGAGTTGTCGGGCGCGCTGAGCGCGGAGCAGCGCGCAAAGCTCCTGGAGATCGCGAAGAAGTGCCCAGTTCACCGGACATTGACATCGGAGATCGAGATCCGGACGCGGCTGACGTGAGGAACATTCAGCTCTGGAAACGGTTCCGAGGCAACAGGCAGAGTGACGAAACGAGCGAAATACGGGTTTGGAATTCTGCTCGCCGGCGGCCTTCTCACCGCGCTTCTCTTTCTTCCATGGAGCCAATGGGCGCTCCTGCTCGTCGAGTGGATCCGCGATGCTGGCCTTGTCGGCGAGGCCGTCTACTCCCTTGCCTACGTCGGCGCCACACTGCTTCTTCTTCCTGGGTCCATCCTTACCGTGGGAGCCGGGCTCGCGTATGGGCCGCTGTGGGGGACGCTCCTGGTCTCGCCGGTGAGCGTTCTCGCGGCCACGCTCGCGTTTCTGCTCGGGCGCGGAATCGCCCGGAAACGGGTAGCTCGCCGAATCGCGCAGCACCCGCGCTTCAGCGCCATCGATGAGGCCATTGGCGACAGCGGCTTCAAGATCGTCTTGTTGCTTCGCCTCTCACCCATCTTTCCATTCAATCTTCTCAACTACGCTCTGGGGCTGACCCGCGTCTCCTTGCGCGACTACGTGGTCGCGTCGTCCCTGGGGATGCTTCCTGGGACCTTTCTCTACGTCTACCTTGGCTCGCTCGTCACAAACGCCAGCGAGCTCCTCTCTGGCAAACGCCCTGTCGCGGGCCCTTGGGAGCACGTCCTTTACTGGGGAGGCCTTGGCGCGACTCTGCTCGTGACCGTCATCATCACGAGGATTGCTCGACAAGCTTTGAACAAGGCGCTTGAACCCAGGGCGCGGGTTGAGCTTTTGAGCAAGAACGAGGTGCAGCCTTGAACCCCCAGGAACATCATCCTCTGCGAGCGGTGCGCGCAACAAGTGACTACGACGCGCTGATCCTTCCGGACGACGCGCACAACCGTAGGCTCGTGGAAAACGTTCATCCACCGGCGTGGACCAATCCGACGCCTTCCGAACGCTACAACCTCGTCGTCCTCGGAGCTGGGACTGCTGGGCTCGTCTCGGCTGCCGGCGCGGCCGGGCTCGGTGCCAGGGTGGCAATCGTCGAGAAGCACCTCATGGGCGGCGACTGCCTCAATTTTGGCTGCGTGCCGTCCAAAGCGGTGCTTCGGGCGGCCCGCGCTGTCGCTGCTGTTAACAGCGCCGGGGCGTTCGGGGTTCGCGTTCCACGGCCAGTTGACTTTGATTTCGCCGCGGCGATGGAGCGCATGCGAAAATCGCGCGCTGGCATCTCGGGCAACGACTCGGCGGACCGTTTGGCTAAGCTCGGTGTGGATGTCTTTTTCGGTGAAGCGAAGTTCGTTTCGCCAGACATGGTCGAGGTCGACGGCCGCAGGCTCCGCTTCTCCCGCGCGGTCATTGCGACGGGCGCGCGCGCCGCCAGCCTGCCGATCCCCGGGATCGCTGAAGCTGGTTTTTTGACCAACGAAACCGTCTTCTCTCTGACCGAGCTTCCAAAGCGACTCGTCGTCATCGGCGCCGGGCCCATTGGCTGCGAGCTGGCGCAAGCCTTCCGGTGCTTCGGAAGCGAGGTCTTCATCTTGAGCCGCGGCCCGCGACTTCTGCCGCGCGAAGACGCGGACGCAGCCGCAGTTCTCTCGGCGCAGCTCGAGCGCGAGGGCATTCGCCTGATGCTTGGGGTCAAGATTCGAAAGGTGGAGAAGCGCAACGAGGGCAAGGTGGTCGTCTTCGACGGGCAAACAACCCACGGAGAAGTGGTTGGGGACGAGATCCTCGTGGGGGTTGGACGCGCACCGAACGTCGAGGGACTGAACCTCGAAGCCGCGGGAGTGGAGTTCGATCAGACCGGCGTGAAGGTGGACGACCGGCTTCGCACCACCAACCGTCGTATCTACGCCGCGGGCGACATCTGCTCCAGGTACAAGTTCACGCATGCCGCGGATGCGATGGCGCGGATTGCCCTTCAAAACGCGTTGTTTTTCGGACGCAAGAAGGCATCCGCGCTTGTCATTCCCTGGTGCACGTATACCCAGCCGGAGGTGGCGCATGTTGGCCTGTACGAGAAGGAGGCGCGAGAACGAGGCTTCGATGCCGCGACGTTCACGGTACCCCTCAAGGAGTTGGACCGCGCGGTTCTCGACGGTGAAGAAGAAGGCTTTGGCCGCGTTCACGCCGACAGGAAGAGCGGACGTATTCTCGGCGCAACGCTCGTCGCGCATCATGCGGGCGAGATGATTGCGGAGATGTCGATGGCCATCACCGCAAGGCTGACGCTCGGGACTGTCTCGAGAACCATCCATGCGTATCCGACCCAAGTCGAGGTTTGGAAACGCCTCGGCGACACGTGGAATCGCTCGCGTTTCACTCCAAAGGTTCGAGGCCTATTCGAGCGGTACTTGAGGTTGCGGAGGTAAGATGGAGGAGGGCACGGTCTGCGTCTTTGCCAAGCCGCCTCGTTCTGGGAAGGTGAAGACTCGCCTGATGCCCGAGGTGGGCCCTGAGGGAGCCTCGAGGCTTGCGCGAGCCTTCTTTCGCGACACCTGGGCGTTGGTTTGCGCGCTGCCTTGGGCAATCCCCGTGCTCGCAACGACTGGCGCGAACGGTCGGGAATGGAACCTGGGGGCTGGCGCCCAAATCTGGCAACAGGGGGCCGGCGACCTGGGCCAGCGGATCGGGCGTGTGCTCAGACGCGGGCTCGCAAAGAGTTCCTTTAGCATCGCTATCGGCATGGATACGCCGGGGCTTCCGCCGGCACTGCTGGAAGAAGCGCGGCAGGCTCTCCGGTCCGCGGATGCAGTGCTCGGCCCGTGTGAGGATGGCGGATTCTACCTCGTCGGCCTACGGCACTGCCCCGTCGGGCTCTTTGGCGACCTACCCTGGAGTGCGCCGGACACGTTTGTGCGAACGCTCGAGCGCTTTCGGGAGCGAGGCCTTGGGACGAAGGTCCTCCCACCCTGGTTTGATGTCGACCGACCGAACGACCTCGCTTGCCTGCGCAACCTTCTTTCGCGCGGGGAAATTGTGGCTCCGGAAACGAAGCGGGTGCTCAAAGAGTTAGCGACGACGGACGGAGGCGCCTCTTGCGCATAGACGTCATCGTTCCAGTGCTCAATGAAGAAGCGTGCATCGGTGGTCAGCTCCAATCGCTGTCCTCCGTTGACGGCCTTCACGAAGTCATCGTCGTCGACGGAGGAAGCACCGACGGCACCGTGGACCTGGTCAAGACCGCTCCTGACGTTCGCTTAGTCTTCGCGCGACGAGGGCGTAGCTCACAAATGAATGCAGGCGCCCAAGCGGCGACTGGCGACGTTCTTCTCTTCCTTCATGCCGATGTTCATCTGCCCAAAGACGCGGCACGCTGGATCGGCGAAGAGCTCTCGAACCCGCAGGTAGTCGGAGGGGCGTTTCGCACGTGGACCGTGAGCGAGGGTCGGCGAAGCTGGCTCGCTCCTCTCCTGCACTTGGCGGACCTGCGATCCCGGTACGCGAACCTTCCGTATGGCGACCAGGCTCTTTTTGTCCGCGCAGACGTGTTCTGGCGGCTCGGTGGCTTTCCGGAACAGCCGCTCATGGAGGACATCGAGCTCAGCCGGCGCTTAAGCAGGATTGGCCTCATCCGGACAGTTCCAGCGACGGTTCGCGTTTCTGGACGACGATTCCTTACCAGGCCCATCTACTACGCGCTGCTCGTCAACGTCTTCCCATTGCTCTACCGATTGGGGATGCCTCCGCGCGTGCTCGCAAGTCTCTACGGAAATCCGCGCTGATGGCCAGCATTGACCAAATGCCTCTCTGGCTCCGAGCAAGCCTTAAAATCTACCCCTGGCGCCGCGTGGACCCGGTTCCGTGTTCGCCGCTGAAGAAACCCGTCTCCGAAAGCCGTGTCGCACTTGTCACGACGGCGGGCTTCGTGCCACGAGGTGAGGTCCCTTTCGACAAAAGCATCAGAGGGGGCGATTACTCCTTCCGCGTCATCTCCGCTGACGCGAACGTCCAGGCTCTAGCCGAGTTCCACCGCAGTGCGTCCTTCGATCACGCTGGGATCGAAAAGGACCGAAACCTGGCCCTTCCCCTCGAGCGCCTCCGCGAACTGGCGCGTGCGGGCGAGATTGGCGAAGTGGCCCCTCACCACCTGTCGTTCATGGGCTCAATTACCGCACCGGGCCGTCTGATTAGACGCACGGCTCCAGATGCAGCGCGTCTCCTCGTAGAGAACAAAGTCGATATCGCGCTCCTTGTCCCCGTTTGACCTTTCTGTCATCAGGCGGTCGGCCTGATCCAAGCGGAGATTGAGCGGCACGGCGTCACCACGGCGTCGATCACGATGCTTCCGGAGATTACGCGCAGAGTTCAGCCGCCGCGTGCGCTCGCAGTCCCATACGCTCTCGGCTACCCGTTCGGCCTGCCAAGTGTTCCGGACGTCCAGCGCTGCGTCCTTCGAGGGCTGCTGTCACTCTGCCAGCGCGACGACGTCCCCCTGCTCGAGAACTTCAAGCTCAACGGATGACGCGGTCTTGACCTCCTGGCCACCGTTTCACGACGTTCGAGCTTTGAATCTGCCCGCCGGCCCGCGGCTCAACGGCTATCCGAGCGAACCAAGAGCATCCTGGGCTAACGACAAAAGCGATTGTCGCGGGCACCGCCAAGCTCGCGGTCGAGCGCCCAGTCTTTTCAGTTACTATAGTTACTAACTTGTGCACGAGATGGGACTTGAACCCATACGGCCCTTTTAGGACCAGCGGATTTTAAGTCCGCTGCGTATACCGATTCCGCCACTCGTGCGATCTTCCACCGAGCACTGTGGCGCAGCTATCCTGCCCGCGCAACGCCCAGATTCGGCATCGGTGGCTTCCATCGATCGCTGCGGCAAGATGTTATAAGCCCCCGCATGCTCGAGACCGTCACCAAGGGCTTTCGCGCCGCCAAGAACCGCTTGGCCGGAAAGACCGAGATTACCGTGGAGTTGGTGGATGAATCCCTCCGGGACATCCGCGTGTCGCTGCTGGAAGCCGATGTCGCTTTCGAGGTGGTGAAGAAGTTCGTCGCGCGCGTCCGCGAGAAGGCCGCTGGCGAGGTGGTCCAGACCAGCGTCACCAGCAAGAGCGGAAAGAAAATCCGGGCTACCCCGGCCGAACACTTCGTCAAGATCTGCCACGATGAATTGGAGAGCTTGATGGGGCCGGTGAACATCGAGCTCAACTTCGCGCCCAAGGGACAGACTTCGGGAATAATGCTGGTTGGCCTTCAGGGCTCCGGAAAGACCACCACCGTCGCAAAACTGGCCAATAAGCTCCTCAAGGACGGCAAGCGGCCGCTGCTGATCGCCGCCGACATTTACCGACCGGCCGCGGTCGAGCAACTCCAGATCTTGGGCCAGCGCCTGGGCATCCCGGTTTTCTTCGAGCCCAACACCTCTCCACCCGACCTGGCCAAGCGCGGGTACGCGGAGGCCAAAGCGCAGAAGTGCGACGTGGCGCTGATCGACACCGCCGGCCGGCTGGCGATCGACGAGCCACTGATGGCCGAGCTCGAGTCGATCAAAGGCGCCGTGCACCCGGAGAACATCCTGCTGGTGTGCGACGCGATGATCGGCCAGGACGCCGTGCGCACCGCCGCGGAGTTCGATCGCCGGCTGGCACTGGACGGGTTCATCCTCACCAAGCTGGACGGCGACGCGCGGGGCGGGGCGGCGCTCTCGATCAAGGAGGTCACCGGAAAGCCGATCAAGTTCCTCGGGATGGGGGAAGGCCTGGACAAGCTGGAGGAGTTCCGGCCCGAGGGCCTGGCCAGCCGCATTCTCGGCTTTGGCGACATCGTCGGCCTGATGAAGGATTTCGAGGCGGTGGTCGACGAGGAGAAGGCGGAGGAAGACGCCAAGAAGCTGCTCTCCGGAAACTTCTCGATGCGCGATTTCGTGGAGCAGATCCGGACGGTGCGAAAGATGGGTCCGATCAAGGACCTGCTGGAGAAATTTCCAATCTTCGGTGAAATGACCGAGCAGCTGAATCCCGACGAAAAGGAGCTGGCCACGATCGAGGCGCTGTTCGACTCGATGACCGAAAAAGAGCGACTGCACCCCACTTTGATCGACGACGCGCGGATGGAGCGAATTGCCAAAGGGTCCGGACGCAAGAAGTCCGACGTCAAAGAGCTGATGCAGAAGTTTTCGATGATGCAGCAGGTGATGGGGTCGATCGGTCAAAACCCGGGTCTGCTGGGGAGGATCCCCGGCTTCAAGCAACTCGGCCAGCTACAGAAGCTCAAGGGAATGGACCTCTCCAATATCTTTGGCAAGGACGCGAAGATGATGGAGCAGGCGCTCTCTGGGGGCATGCAGATCCCGCAGATCGCCCCCGGATACACCCCGCCAATGGGTCAAGCGGCGATGGCCAAGGCCCGTCTGATGGGCTATTCCCCCACCCCCCAAGGAAAACCGAAGACCGACCGCGAGCGCGACGTGCTCAAAGAGAAGCGCAAGCGCGAGCGCCAGGCGCGAAAAAAACACCGCAACCGCCGGTAGTCTGCGGCGACGACGAATTCCAAACTCAGGCGCTGTTCCCCTCGGAGGGTTTCCGCCGCTTCCGGGGCACCACCAATCCGCGCGACAGCCGGCGAAGGACCTCGACCCTCTGGCGTTTTTTGTATTCGGCGTGGGAATTCTCTCCCGACTCGTTCTTCGCCGCCGTTTCCTGGTCCATGATCTGAAACTCCGCCAGCGCATAGCCGATCCGGCCTTTCCTCGGCCGGTGATCGTGCTCGGGAGGGGGCAGAAATGCATCCAGCCGGATCGGCACGTCGGCGACGAAGCTGAGGGCCCGATAGCTTTTTCCAGAAAAGCGATTGACCTCGAGCGTTTCACTGTCCTCGTAGTTGAGGTCCAGGTGCAGTTGCTCCGCGTATCCCGCCAGGTGCGGATTTTCCAGGAGCAGCTTTTTGAAATGAATCAGGGTGTTCTGGGTCTGACCCGGGACCACCAGATTGAAGGGAAACAGCCGCTGGGTCAGAAGGTAGAGCACCGGAAGAACGTCCGCGCACGTCCGGGTGATGATCCGAAAGCGCGTCTTGTCGTAGAGCTGGGCGGCGATCGTCTCCTTCTTAGCC
>WNFG01003077.1_pt1 | contig 13944 bp, 10 predicted proteins | sample 5400431 | NCBI WGS metagenome assembly WNFG01 (sample SAMN13153346, study PRJNA577476) | soil metagenome | isolation source: 120 cm saprolite under Douglas fir tree site 2 hole 3 replicate 2 | place: USA:California | collected 2015-04-18
CTCGCTCGAGGTCCGCGTCTGCAGCGCCTTGTATTCGGTCTCGTTGAGGTAAACCGAATGCGGGCCAAGACCGGCCAGCATTCCCGCGATAGCGGTCTGGATCAGCTTGCCGTCGGCGACCGATTCGACCGCATCGTGACGGATCCGCTCAAACGCCTCGCCGAACAGATTGAGCTGCTCGTAGACGCCGCTTTTCCCGCTCTTTGCCTGCGGCATGGCCGCGGCGGGCGCGAGAAAGACGATCAGAGCGACCGCCATTGCCGATTTGCGCATTCCCAACGATCTCCCCGCGGGAGGTTAAACGAGAGCCTCAAAGCGCCCGCACACTATCCCAGTCCGCCCTTATTGCAATCCCCGGGGGTGGCGAAATGATGGCGGGAATTGACATTGCCGGCCGGCGACCGTACCGCTTGGCTCCCCTTCCGCGGCACGCCACCATGCAAGACAAGAAGCATACCGCCTTCTCCGGCCGCCTCGTGATCGTCGGCTTTGGCAGCATCGGCCAAGGCGTCTTGCCGCTGCTGCTGCGCCATATCGACATCGGGCCGGACCAGATCACGATCATCAGCGCCGAGCCGCGCGGCCGGGATGTCGCCGCCGAATACGGCGTCCGCTTTGTCGAGACCGCGTTGACCCGGGAGAATTACCGCATAGTGCTCGAAGATTGGCTCGGCCGCGACGACTTCCTGCTCAACGTCTCGGTCGACGTGTCGAGCGTCGCGTTGATCGAGTTTTGCCAGAGAAAGGATGCGCTTTATCTCGACACCTGCATCGAGCCTTGGCCGGGCGGCTACACCGACCCCAACCTGCCGCCCTCAGCGCGCTCCAACTATGCGCTGCGCGAGAGCGCGCTGGCGCTGCGCTCGGGTGACGCCGAGAGCCCGACGGCGGTCATCACGCATGGCGCCAATCCCGGACTCGTGTCCCACTTCGTCAAGCAGGCGCTGCTCGACGTCGCGCGCACTGCCGATCCAGCGACGCGGGCGCCTGCCGACCGCGTGGGCTGGGCGCAGCTCGCCGAGCGGCTCGGCGTCAAGGTCATCCACATCGCCGAGCGCGACACGCAGGTCGCCGGCATCCCCAAGGAGCCGGGGGAATTCGTCAACACCTGGTCGATCGAGGGATTTTTCAGCGAAGGATCGCAGCCCGCCGAGCTCGGTTGGGGGACGCATGAGCGGCATTTCCCGGCGGACGGTCGGCGCCACGATTTTGGCAGCCAGGCGGCAATCTATCTGTTGCGGCCGGGCGCGGGGACGCGGGTGCGCAGCTGGACCCCGCTCGAAGGGCCCTATCACGGCTTTCTGATCACCCATGGCGAGTCGATCTCGATCGCCGACTATCTGACCTTGCGCGAGAAGGGGGCGGTGCACTACCGCCCGACCTGCCATTACGCCTACCACCCCTGCGACGACGCGGTGCTGAGCCTCCATGAGCTCGCCGGCAAGAACTGGCACCTGCAAGGCGAGAAGCGGCTGATGATGGACGAGATCGGCAAGGGGATCGACGAGCTCGGGGTGCTGCTGATGGGGCCGCAAAACGGCGTCTACTGGTACGGCTCGCGCCTGACGATCGAGGAAGCGCGGCTTGTCGCGCCACACAACAACGCTACTTCGCTGCAGGTTACCGCCGCCGTGCTCGCGGGGGTTGTCTGGGCGATCGAACACCCGCGCCGCGGCCTCGTCGAACCCGACGAAATGGATTTCGCCCGCATCCTTGAAATCTGCCGGCCCTATCTCGGCGAGGTGGTCGGGATATGGGGCGACTGGACCCCGCTCGCCGACCGCGAAGTCTTGTTCCCCGAGGATCTCGACCGTGACGATCCCTGGCAGTTCAAGAACATCCGGGTCTTCTGACCGGGGTGGCGCGGGGATGAGTCGGCGGGTATGGCTTGTCGGGCTTTGCCTCTATGCAATCGTCGGCGCTGTCGATGCCGCGATTTTTCTGCGTGATGAAGCGCGGGCGGGTGAGGATTGGTGGTCGCCTGACAACCTCGCCGTAGCGTTTTCGGCCGGGTTGTTCTGGCCGGTTGATCTCGTGGCCCGCTCGCTGCTCAACCGTTGATCGCGCCCGTCTCGTCACCCCCGCGAAAGCGGGGGTCCAGGGGCAGCGATACAGCGGTCGCTCTGGATTCCCGCTTGCGCGGGAATGACGGGCCGTGGGTGGGGCGGCTTACCGATAGTCGGGCGGCGGGACGAAGCCGCCGATTTCGGCGGCGAGCAGGCGGGCGAATTCGATCGTCGTCAAATCGTTGCCCTCAGCCCCGATGATCTGCATGCCGACCGGCAGACCGGCGGCGGTGAGGCCGAGCGGCGCCGCCGTCGCGGGTAGATAGGAAAGGCTCGCCGGGCCGGACCAGAACAGCTGCTCGTCATAGCGGACCGGCTTGGCGTTGACCGAGATCAGGCGCTGTTCGCGATCCGGGTTGTGGTCGTGCGCGAAGGCGGCGGTCGCGGCGACCGGGGTCAGCAGCACGTCGACGCCCTGGAAGAAATCGCGCCAGGCATGGCGCAGCCTGGTGCGCGCCTCGTTGGCGACGCCCCAGCTGCGATGGTAGACGGTGGCGCCGCGCGCGATCAGCGCCCGCGAACTGGTGTCCTCCGGGCTGAGGCTCGCCGCGATCGCCTGCTGAGCGGCGAAATCCTCGTCGCGCATCCGGGAGGCGGTGGCGGCGCGCAGCAGCAGCATGAAGAGCCTTTGGTGCTCCTCATCGTCGAGCGGCGGGCGCGCCGTCGCGTCGACCGAGGCACCGGCGTCGGACAGCGCGGCAATCGCCGCCGCGAAGCGCTCGCCGACGCTCGCATCGATCTCGCAGAGCGCCGATTGCGTCCACACCGCGACCCGGAAATCGCCGAGCCGGCGGTGGCGCGGCGGCGGCAATTCGACGCGCCAAGCCGCCTGTTGCGGGCCATCCGGCCCGGCGAGGACATGCATTGCCAGCGCGAGATCCTCGGCATGCCGCGCCATCGGGCCGACCACCGAAATATCGGTCGGGGTCAGAGCACCGGTCGGTGAATGCCCGCGCGTCGGGATCAGCCCCCAGCTCGGCTTGTGCGCGTAGATGCCGCAGTAATGCGCCGGGTTGCGCAGCGAGCCGGCGATGTCGCTGCCGGCGCCGAGCGCCGACAGGCCGGCCGCCAGCGCCGCCGCTTCGCCGCCCGACGATCCGCCCGGACCGCGCTCGGCGTCCCACGGGTTGTTGGTCGTCCCGTAGACCTCGTTGTAGCTCTGCGAATCCTGCAGCATCAGCGGCACGTTGGTCTTGCCGTAGATCACCGCGCCCGCTGCCAACAGCCGGTCGACCAAGACCGCGTTGTCGGCGGCGATTTTGTCCTTCCACGGCGGGTTGCCCCAGGTGGTCGGCAGCCCGGCGACATTGAACGATTCCTTGACCGTCATCGGAATGCCGTGCAGCGGGCCCCAAACCTCGCCCCGCGCCAGCGCGGCATCGGCGGCGCGGGCACGCTCGCGCGCAGGCTCGACCTGCCAGGCAACGACCGCATTCAGCGCCGGGTTGTAGCGCCCGGCGCGTTCCAGAAAGAAATCGAGCAGTTCGAGACAGCCGACGCGTCGGTCGCGGATCTCGCCGGCCAGCCCGGTCGCGGAGGCGAAAGCACGTTCGTCCATGTCGCTTCCCCCCTCTGCGGGACGGTACGGTGACTCAAGCGGTCAGAATTTCGAGAACGTGCCCGTTCGGGTCCTCAAAATAGACGCCGCGGCCGCCGCGCCGGTGGTTGATCTCCCTGTCGGTGCGCGAGCGCGGCCCGCTGCCGTAGGGGATCCCCTCCTCCTTGACGCGCCCGAAAATCGCGTCGAACTCGGATTCGCCCACCTTGAAGGCGTAGTGATGCATATCGAAAGCGCCGCGCTCGTCGAAATCGAGGGTCAGCGCCTCATTGACCTGGACCGGCGCGAAATGCGAATGCGGCCCGTTGTAGTCGAGCCCGAAAATCCGCGCGAAAAACCGGGCCGAGGCGACCTTGTCATGCGCCGGGACGATGGTGTGATCGAGAACGATAGCCATGGCAACCTCCTCCAGCGATCAACCCAGAGATAGGGTGCGGCGTGGCGATCGTCACCTTGCCCGGGCAAATTTTAGGCCGAGCTACAGCGGATTTCGCTCGCGTTGATCCGCCGTCGCCGGCCCCTCACCCCAACCCTCTCCCCGCTGGCGGGGAGAGGGAGGGACCCGCGCGAAGCGTGGGAGGATAAGGGGCGGGCACAGCGCGACCCGACAGGACGGAAAATCGCTCTATTACTGCGACGAACCGATCAGCGCGGGCTCGGCCGGCTGGTCGAGGAGCGGTTTCAATTCGGGCTGGAGCACCTTGAGGAGCTGCACGGCGAGGCCGCTGGTAAAGTGGAAACTGGCGGCGTCCGGTCCCGGAACATAGGCGGTAACCGTGCCGAAAAACCGGTCGCCGAGGAAGAACACAAAGGTGGCGGTGCGGTCCACGACGCGCGACGAAATGAGCCCGCCGCCCTTGGCAAACCGGTCGTACCGGTTGTCGCCGGTGCCGGTCTTGCCGCCGACCTGTATCGGGGTGCCGTTCGCTGCGACATAGGCGCCATTCAGCCGGCGCGCGGTGCCGTTGGCGACGACTCCCATCAGCGCGCGGCGGACGGTCTGCGCGACTTCCACCGGCATCACCCGCTCGGGCTGGGCGGCGGGCGACAGATTGGTCTCGTAGGGCGTATTCGCCGCGAAATGCAGATGCTCGATCGTGACGGTCGGCACCCGAACGCCGTCATTCATGATCGTCGCCATCAGATCGGCGAGCGCGTCCGGGCGGTCGCCGGAGGCGCCGATCGCGGTGCCGAGCGAGGGCACCAGATGGGCAAACGGATAACCCAGCGACCGCCAGTTCTCGAGGATCCGGCCAAAAGCATCCTGCTCGAGCAGGATGCGGATGCGGGTGTCCTGCTTTGCCGTGCCGCCGCTGAACAGCCAGCTATAGGCCTCTTGGCGAACCTGCTCGCTTGCCGCGAAAACCTCGTTCCACGACGCGCCGGGGTGCCCCTCGAGATAGCGCACCAGCCACAGCTCAAGGGGATGGATGCCGGCGACATAACCCCGATCTGACAAATTCAGCCGCTCGGGAGAGTAGGTGAGATAGAGGTCCCACAACTCGTTCTCGCTGACCGGCGTCTGCGGGAGGTGCGTCGCGAGGAAGGTTTGCAGGTGCGCCAGGCGGGCATCGGGGTGAATCGAGAGAAACACCGTCGCCAGCTGCTTCGGCAGCGGCCGGGTTCGCCGGACCAAGAGGTTTAGTGCCTCCTCACCGTTGAGGCCTTTGTAGTCCTTATAAAAACGGCCGAGAAAACGACGGCTGTCGGCGTTGACGAACCGCTTCAGATAGGCCTCGCGTTGCGGGTCGTCCGTATCGGAGAGGAGCTTGCTGACCTGCACGCCGCTCGCCGCGGTCTCGTATTTCACCACATCGTGCAACAGGCGCACGAAGGCGAGGTTGACGGAATGCTCGAAAGCCTGCTCGACCGTCGGATTGTCGTAATTCTCGGACGCGTCGAAATTGCCGAAGCTCTGCGTCCCGCCGCCGGTGAAGAACGATCCGGGCGCTCCCGAATATTTGCGCTGCATCGCCGCATCGAGCATTGGTTGCAGGCTGCGGTTGCTTGCCCGCGCGAGATAGGTGGCGGCCCAGGCGGTCAGCGGATCCTCGCCCGATGCTGCGCCAAGTCGCGTCAATTCGCGTGGCGGCAGCGAATGCAGCCGGTGGTGCAGGTCGGTGATGATCGACAGGTAGGTGATCATCGTGCGCAGCTTGGCGGTCGAGCCGAGCATCAGCTTGGCGCCGGAATTGATGTCGAACGCCTTGTTGAGGCTGTCGGCATGGATGCGCACAAAGCTGCGATCCGGCCCGCGCTGGTACAGCACAAAGCTCCAGGTGACCTTGGCCGGGTTGCCGTCGCCCAGGAGCTGCTTGCCGACCATCCCCGACGCACGCAGGAATGCGGGGTCGGTGAGCCGCTGCAGCACGCCGGTGACGCGCGCCTGGGCAGCGGTGTCGACCGCGGTCTCGGCGCTCAGATCGAGCCGGTCGAGGCTGTAGAGGTCGGGCAGCTTGAGCAGCGACACCAGCTTGTTGCGGACATCCTCGGTCGCCTTCTGGCGCACATAGGAAACCGCCTTGAGCGGCGGCGGCTGGTTTTGGAAATGCAGCTCGGCATCGAGCGCGGCATCGCGCAGCGCCGGGTCGATGATCCCGGCCTCAAACAGCACGCGCAGGTATTTGTTGGTCAGCGCCCCCAATGAGTCGCGATTGGTGATCAGATAATAGCTCGGCCGCCGTTCGGAGAGCAGCAGGCTCAAGACCTGACGATAGACTTCGCCCTTGCGCGCCAGCTCCTTGGAGTTGCGCGGTGTTGCGTTGAGGATTTTGGTGGCCTCGGTGTAATCCGTCCCGAACCAGATCCACAGCGCCTCGGGGACGCCGATGACCTCGCCATAGCCGGGCATCGAGCTGAGCGGGGTCGAATTGAGATAGGTTGTGATGATCTCCTTGCGTCGCGGCATCGTGTCTGGACCACGCGAATAAGCCCGCGCCGACGCGGTCAGCATCTGGCGGAACTTTTCGCCTACCCCACCGGTCAGGCCGCGCGGCGAGTGGCGGAATTTCTCGATCTGGGTAGCGAGCGTGCTGCCGCCGCCCTGGCGCAAATGCGGCGCCACAAGCGATGCCGCGCGCCCGGCCGCGGCCAGCGCCAGGCGGTTCCATTCGATCGCCGGGTTGTGCTCCGGATAACGCTGGTCGAGCAGATAACGGTCTTCGATGAACAAGAGGCTTTTGACCAGCAATGGCGGGATCCCGGCGAAGCTGCGATAGGTCCGCTCGGGGAACTGCACGCCATAGAGCCGGTCGCCATTGCGGTCGACGATCCGCAGCCCCGCCTGGTCCTTTTCCGGATAGATCGGAAACGCGCCTTCGTGCACGAAGCTCGCGAGACGCGGCGACCATCGCGCCGCATTATCGACCGAATAACGGCGCTCGGTAAGCGAGGCAACAAAATCAGGTAGTTGGCTATAGCCAAGGCGCTCGTCATAGGGGCCGCTCTTGGGGAAACGGATCGATTGGCTCGGCCCGGGCTGCAGCGCGACGTTCATCCCGCTGTTTAGGTGCGAGAACAACATGGCCTCGAGATAGGAGGTCCGCGTCTCGGCATAGACGGCCAAGCCGAGCAGAGCAAGACAACCCGCCAGGATGACCCGCCGGAAAGCGACCATCAGCTCGGGCAAACGCCACCAAAGGAACGACGCGACGCGCACGGCCAGCCGCCCGAGCGCGGGGAGAAGCCAGAACCAGAGGAAATGGCCCAACCGCCACGACAGCCACAGACTGGACCTGCCAAGCCAACGAACAGCCGGTATCAGTACGCCGGCGAGCGCGGTCAAGCCGACGATCAGCGCGACGCAGAGGAGCCCGAGCCCGCGCAGCACCGCGGCGCCGCCGTCGAGCAAGCGCACACCGAGACCGCCGCGGCGGCGGCGTCTGCGACGCGGCACGTTGAAACGCGTGAGCCGTTCCCATACCGTGTCGGCAATTGCCATGCTTGTCGCTCGTCCTCGCGAGACATCGGGGATCGGTGCCGCGACACACCACAAGCTGAACGTCGCGGAGAGAGAAACACCCCGGAGCAAGAAACGCCTCAGACTTGACGAGCGATCCTTCACTTGTGATCGGAAACCCAAACCCACCCTTAGGTTTCATATAATGATCGTCACCCGTCTTTACCGACAAAACACCTGCACAGCATTGATGGAACCGCGCACATGAGGGTGGGTATTGTCTCGGACATTCATTGCAACGGGGCCGGACTGGCGCAGGCGCTGGCCTTGATGGGAGATATCGACGAGCTGATCTGCCTCGGCGACAGCATCTACGAGTACCGTTTCTCGAACGAGGTCGTGCGCCTCTTGAAGGACCGCGAGGCGCAGGTGATCGTCGGCAATCACGAGGAGTGCTTCTTTGGCCCGCACGGCGCCCGTGCCCGGGCCCGCCCCGGCATCGATCCAACGCTGGCGGAGTGGCTCGCCGGCCAACCGCAGCGGCGTGAGCTGACGATCGGCGGCAAGCGGTTGCTGCTGGTGCATTCGACGCCGTGGGAACCGCGCGGCACCTATGTTCACCCCGGAAGCGCGCTCCTCGCCCGTTTTGCCGAGGCGGAGGCCGATATCGTGCTGTACGGGCACACCCACCAGCAGGTCGTCCGCCGCGTCGGCCCGGTGCTGGTGATCAACCCGGGCTCGGCCGGCGAGCCGCGCGACAGCACCAACCGCTTCCAGCTCAGCTGCGCGGTGCTCGACACCGCGAGCGAGGCGGTCCGGGTCTTCGATTTTCCGGACCCGCGGTGAGCCGCGCTCCCGAGCGCTATTTCGAGGACTACACGCCGGGCGCGGTTTTCACGTCGGGCGCCATCGCGGTCAGCGAAGCCGAAATCATCGACTTCGCGCGGAAGTACGACCCGCAGGCGATGCACACCAACCCCATGGCGGCGGCAAGCGGCCGGTTCGGCGGGCTGATCGCGAGCGGCTGGCACACCGCGGCGCTGATGATGCGGCTCTTCGCCACCAATTTCCTGTCGCCGGCATCGAGCGTCGCCTCGCCCGGGATCGACGAATTGCGCTGGCTCCAGCCGGTGCGGCCGGGCGATGCGTTGCACCTGCGGGTGACCGTCGTCGAGGCGCGGCGCTCGCGCTCGCGGCCGCAGGAGGGGATCGTGCGCAGCCTGATCGAGGTCCTCAACCAGGACGGCGCAGTGGTGATGAGCCTGAAGCCGATCAGCCTGATCGCCTGCCGCCCGACAGCGTGATTCGCGAAAGATGGACCGCAGGCGTCTCGCCTGCATGCGGCCGGGACGCCCGCGGTCCATCAATCACGCCGGTACCCCGCGCTTGTAAGCCGGCGGGCTTCATGGTTCGATCGGTTGCGCGCGCCGCCCGAGCCCCCCAGGAATTGAGATGACCGACAGCATCATCGTCGATACCGCGACCCGGATCTTCGCCGATCTATGCGAACCCGGCACGGTCAATGCCGCCGAGGAGGGCAAGTGGCCGCACGCGCTGTGGGATGCGCTCGAAGCCTCCGGCCTGACGCTGACCTGGGTTCCCGATACGCTCGGCGGCGCCGGGGCCGAAATGATCGACGGGTTCCAGGTGCTGCGCGTCGCCGGCCGTTTCACCGCGCCGGTGCCGCTCGCCGAGACCTTGCTCGCCGGCTGGCTCCTGGCGCAGGCCAAGATCGAGGCGCCATCGGGGCCGATGACGATCGCCCCAGTCTATGAGGACGGCCATATCGAGCTCGCCGACCGCACGCTGAGCGGCCGGGCGCGGCACATCCCCTTTGCCCGCAATGCGCGCCACATCGTCGTCCTCGCCTATGAGGCGGGCACCCCCTCGGTTGCGCTGGTCGCGGCCGACGGCCTCGCGATCAGCCAGGGCACCAGCCTTGCCGGCGAGCCGCGCGACACCGTGTCGTTCGACGGCGCCACCGCAATCGCGGTCGGCCCGTCCGCGGCGCTCGACACGCTGGGGCTGGTGCAGCTCGGCGCCGCGGCGCGCGCGCAGCAGATGGCCGGCGCGCTCGAACACATCCTCGAACAGTCGGTGCAATTCTCGCTCGATCGCGTGCAATTCGGCCGGCCGATCGCGAAGTTCCAGGCAGTGCAGCACAACCTCGCGAGCCTCGCCGGCGAGGTCGCCGCTGCCGGCGCGGCGGCCGATGCCGCCGCCGAGGCGATCGCCAGCCATGGGCTCGGCAGCGCGCTGGTCGCGGCCGAAGTCGCGATCGCCAAGCTGCGGGTCGGCGAGGCGGCCGGGACCGGCGCGGGAATCGCCCATCAGGTGCATGGTGCGATGGGCTTTACCTACGAGCACTCGCTGCACCATGCGACGCGCCGCCTGTGGGCGTGGCGCGAGGAATTCGGCAACGAGACGCACTGGGCCACCCAGCTCGGCCATATGGTCGCCGAGGGCGGCGCCGACGCGCTGTGGCCGTTCATCACCCAAGGATCGTGAGGCGACAATGGCCTTGAATTTTCATTTCGACCCGGTCGACCTGCCGCCGGAGTGCAAGGAGCTTCGCCAGGAGGTCCGCGCCTTTCTGCAGGAGGAGATCGCCGCCGGCAGCTTCAGCCCGCATAGCGGCAGGAGCGGCTCCGAGAAGGCGTTCGCCCGCAAGGTCGGCGCGCGCGGCTGGATCGGCATGACCTGGCCGAAGCAATATGGCGGTCATGAGCGCTCGCATCTCGAACGCTATGTCGTGATCGAGGAGATGCTGGCGCATCGTGCGCCGACCCGGTCCTATTCGACGGCCGACCGGCAGAGCGGGCCGGTCATCCTGCGCTATGGCCAGGAGGCGGTGAAAGAGAAGATCCTGCCCAAGATCGCCTCGGGCGATTTGTGCTTCTGCATCGGCCTTTCGGAGCCCAATTCCGGCTCCGACGTCTTCGCGGCCTCGACCCGCGCGACCAAGACCGAGGGCGGCTGGCTGGTCAACGGGCGCAAGATCTGGACCAGCAATGCGCATAATTCGGACTACATGATCGCGCTGTTGCGCACCTCGCCCTCGACCAAGGAAAACCGCCGGCACGGCCTCACGCAGTTCCTGATTGAGTGCAAAACGCCGGGAATCACGATCCGGCCGATCATCAACCTGACGGGTTCACATGATTTCAACGAGGTCGTCTTCGACGACGCGTTCGTGCCCGATCTGCACCTGATCGGCGAAGTCGACATGGCGTGGAAGCAGGCGACCGACGAACTGGCCTATGAGCGCAGCGGGCCCGACCGCTGGCTCGAGACCTTCCCGGCGCTCGTTGAGCTGGTGCGCCGCGCCGGCCCCGAGCCGAGCGAGCGGCTCGCCGAAGGCATCGGCCGCGAGGTCGCCCATTTGGCGACCCTGCGCCGCATGTCGGTCAGCATCGCCGGGATGCTGCAGGCCGGCAAGACGCCGGCGGTCGAGGCCGCCGCGGTCAAGGACCTCGGCACCAATTGGGAGCAGGCCTTGCCCAACAAGGTCCGCCTGCTCGCGCCGCCGAGCGGCGATTCGGCGCCGGAAACCAATGACGACCGCTTCGAAGAGGCCTTGCGCCACACCACGCTGATCGCGCCCAAGCTGACGATCCAGGGTGGCACCCGCGAAGTGCTGCGCGGCATCATCGCCCGAGGATTGGGGCTGCGCTGACCCGGGCGAAACTACCGGCTGCACGACGCGCCTGCGTCCTTCGAGACGCGGGCTGCGCCCGCTCCTCAGGATGAGGTAAATCAAGGATGGCATCACGAAAGAACCTCATCCTGAGGAGCCCGCAAAGCGGGCGTCTCGAAGGACGCGCAGTGCCGATCCAGCCCGTTGGCCAGGAATAACGATGCCCGATCTTCGCCCTCTTCTGTCGCCCGACAGCGTCGCCATTGTCGGCGCTTCGGGCGATGATCATTCGCTGCGCGGCCGGCTGACGCATTACCTGATCGAGCACGGCTTCCCCGGCCCGGTCTACCCGGTGACGCGCAGCCAGAAGGAGGTGCTGGGGCACCAGGCCTATGCCGCGATCGCCGATCTGCCCGAGGCGCCGGATCTTGCGGTGATCCTCGTCCCGGCCGCGCATGTCGTAGGGGCAATCGAGCAATGCGGGGCGCGCGGCATCCCGGCCGCAATCGTCATCAGCTCGGGGTTCGGCGAAGAAGAGGGCGAGGCGGCGGCGGCGCGCGACGTCGCGCTGCGGGCGATCGCCAAAGAGACCGGGATGCTGATCGCCGGGCCGAATTCCGAGGGGCTGGTCAACCCGCTGCGCCCGCTGGTGGCGACCTTCAGCCCGGTGTTCCACGATCCGAACCAGCCGCTGCTGCCGCCGGCCAGCAAGGCCCGGCCGATCGCGGTCAGCTGCCAGAGCGGCGCCCTGACCTTTGCGTTTTTGAGCCGCGGCCGCGATCGCCAGCTGCGCTTCACCTACCAGGTCAGCGCCGGCAACCAGACCGTGCTCGAAGCGCACGACTATGTCGACTGGGTGCTCGATGAGGGCGGCGCTGACATTTTCCTGTGCTATCTCGAAGGTATCCGCGACACCGCCCGCTTCCGCGCCGTCGCCGACAAGGCGGCGCGGATGAAGAAGCCGCTGATCGTCGCCAAGGTCGGGCGCTCCGACGCCGGGCGCCGCGCTGCCGCTTCGCATACCGGGGCGCTGGCCCACGCCGGTACGGCCGACGACGCGATCTTCCGCCACCACGGCATCATCCGGGGCGAGGACCTCGACCACATGGTCGATGTCGCGACCGCGTTTGCCTATTGCCCGCTGCCGCGCGGCAACCGGGTCGCGGTCATCACCGGCTCGGGCGGCAGTGCGGTGTGGATGTCCGACATCCTGTCGGCGCACGGGCTCGAACTGCCGGTTATCGAGGATCACCTGCAAAAGCGCATCATGGCGCTGCTGCCGTCCTACGGCTCGGCGCAGAATCCGATCGACGCCACGGCCCAGGCGATCGGCGAACTCGGCTATGCGCCGCTCGTTGAGATCGTCGCGCAATCCGGGCGGATCGACACGATCCTCTTGATCAGCTCGATGGCCAATGAGAACCGGGCGGGGAAACTCGCCGAGGAAATGGCCGCGATCAGCGCGACGATCGACAAGCCGATCCTGCTGTCGACCTACACGACCGCCAGCGCGGCAGCGATCGCCACGTTGGCCGGGGCCGGCATCCCCTGCTACACCTCGATGCCGAGCTGCGCCCGCGCGATCCGCGCCTTGGTCGATTACGGCGCGTTCCAGCAGCGCCTGGCGCGCCGCACGGCCGAGCCCCCTGCCCCACCCGCGGCGCGCGAGGAAGTCGCGCGGGTGCTCGCGGGATCGGGGCCGGTGCTGACCGAGGTCGCGGCGAAGGCGCTGCTCGCCCAATATGGCATGCCGTTGCCGCCGGAAGATTTGGCGACCAGCGAAGCCGAGGCGGTCTCCGCGGCGGCGAAGATTGGCGGCGCGGTGGCGCTCAAGGTGCAGTCGCCGGACATATTGCACAAGACCGAGGCGGGCGCGGTGGCGCTCGGGATCAGCGGCGAGGCGGCGGTGCGCGACGGCTACCGCTTGGTCCTGGCGCGAGCGCTGGCCGCGCACCCCGGCGCGCAGATCGACGGCGTCCTGGTGCAGGCGATGGCGCGGCGCGGCCGCGACATCATCCTCGGGGTCAGCAGCGACCCTGCTTTCGGCCCGATGCTGATGGTCGGGCTCGGCGGCATCCATGTCGAGGTGTTGCGCGATGTTGCCTTCGCCCCGGTGCCGCTCGGCGCCGAGGAGGCGCTGGCATTGCTCGACCAGCTGAAAGGCGCGGCATTGCTCGACGGCGTGCGCGGCGAACCCGCCGCCGACCGCGCCGCCTTGGTGCAGCTGATGGTCGCCCTGTCGCGCTTTGCCGCGGACCACGCCGACCAGGTCGCCGAGATTGACCTCAACCCGGTCATCGTCCACCCCACCGGCGAGGGCCTCACCATCGTCGATGCGCTGATCGTCAAAAAGTGATTCACCACGGAGGCACGGAGAACACGGAGATTGATAAATCGTCACCCCCGCGAAAGCGGGGGTCCAGGGCAACTACTGGGTCATTTGTCTGCTGGATTCCCGCTTTCGCGGGAATGACAATTATCTCCGTGACCTCCGTGTCTCCGTGGTTTTCAAGGAGATGAAAGGATGACCAACTACAGCGGCTTCAAGGAGATCGGCGTTAGCCTCGACGGGTTGGTGGCGACGGTCGAGATGCGCCGTCCGCCGCATAATTTCTTCGACAGCCAGCTGATCGCCGAGATCGGCGAAGCCTTTGAGCGGCTCGATGCCGACCCGGCCTGCCGCGCGATCGTGCTCGCCGCCGAGGGTCGCTCGTTCTGCGCCGGCGCCGATTTTTCGAAGCGCATGGACACCGGGACGGTGGCGGAGGCGGCGCGCAGCGGGGCC
>WNFG01005565.1_pt1 | contig 13927 bp, 7 predicted proteins | sample 5400431 | NCBI WGS metagenome assembly WNFG01 (sample SAMN13153346, study PRJNA577476) | soil metagenome | isolation source: 120 cm saprolite under Douglas fir tree site 2 hole 3 replicate 2 | place: USA:California | collected 2015-04-18
CGGGGCGGTTACCGCCGGACGGGATTACGCCTCGGCCGACATCTCCGAGCGAACCTTGCGCGAAGTGTACATGCCGCCGTTCGCGGCGGCGGTTGCCTCGGGCGTGGCGGCCGTCATGCCCGCGTTCATGGATCTGGCGGGAATACCCATGACGGCGAACAAGGAGCTGCTGCGCGGCTGGCTGCGAGGCCGTTGGGGGTTCAAGGGCGTGATCGTCAGCGATTACAACGCCATTGCGGAACTCATGAATCACGGCATCGCCGCCGATCTTGCCGAAGCAGCGGCTCACGCGCTCAAGGCCGGTGTCGATATCGACATGATGGCCGATGCGTATCGCCGCGGACTGCCCACGGCTCTCGAGCGCAGACTGGTCCGCATGGCTGAGATCGACGAGTCGGTCAGACGCGTGCTGACGCTCAAGGAGCGGCTGGGCCTTTTTGACGATCCGTATCGCCGCGGCGCAATTCCGGAACCGGATGCGGCCTTCGCGCATCGCCGGCAGCTCGCACGCGACGTGGGCGCGCGCGCCATCGTGATGTTGAAGAATGACAAGGCAGCGCTGCCGCTGATCGGCTCATTGCGCCGGCTCGCCGTCATAGGCCCGCTGGCGGATGCGCCCGCTGAGATGCGGGGGCCTTGGTGGGGAGCTGCGGGCGCCGAAGGTCATGTCAGCGTGGTTGCCGGCCTCCGCGCGGTGCGCCCCGACTCCCAGGTGCTGCATGCGCCGGGCGTTGCGATCGACGATGAGGATGTGTCGGGCATGGCGGCGGCTCTGCATCTATGCGCGGCGGCCGATGCCATTCTCCTCTGCCTGGGCGAAGCGGCGACCATGAGCGGGGAGGCCGCGAGCCGTGCGCACATGGGTCTTCCCGGGAAGCAGCGCCAATTCGCCGAGGCCGTCTTGGAGAAAGCGCGCGCGGCGAACAAGCCGGTAATCGTCATCCTATTCTCAGGCCGCCCGCTGGTGGTGCCGTGGCTGGTCGAGAAGGCGGATGCCGTGCTCGCAGCGTGGTTCCTCGGCAGCGAGTCGGGCAATGCAATCGCCGACGTCGTGACCGGACGCGTGTCCCCAAGCGGCCGAACGCCGGTCACGTGGGCGCGCGCAGAGGGACAGATTCCCATCTTCTTCGGCGAGCGCCCGGGCGGCCGGCCGGCGAACGCGAAGGATCATTACACGAGCAAGTACCTCGACGTGCCGAATGAACCCCTGTTTCCTTTCGGCCACGGGCTCACCTACGGGCGATTTGCGCTGTCCAATCTGCGCGTGACACCGGTCGACGCGGAGGACATCGACACCCTGCAGATTCGCGTCGACGTGCGCAATGACGGCGCGATGGCGGCGCAGGAGACGGTATTCCTGTTCACGCATGACAAGATCGCGAGCGTGGCCCGGCCGCTGCTGGAGCTCAAAGGGTTCGCGAAGATCGATTTGCGGCCGGGCGAGACAGGAACCGTGACTTTGTCCTTGCGTGCCGCGGAATTGCGCTTTCTAGGGATCGATCTCGAGCCCGTGTTCGAGCCCGGCGACGTCGAGATTTTGGTGGGCCCCTGCGCGGACAGAGCGCAGTTGCTCGCCGCAACCGTGAAGTTATCTTGGTCGCGCCCCTGCTGAGTCGCCGCAGATCCAGCGAAAGATGTATTCGCTTTGCGTGCCCGGAACAATCGGATCCCACTGCACCTGCTTCGGGTCCGATTCTTCGGTTTGCTGGGCGCCGGCGAGATTATTCTCCGAGTAGAAAATGATCAGCATGACCCGGGCCTGTGCCTTGCCGCAGTCGTACTGGACTTTCTCGACGTCGCTCGAGTACACCTCGCCGGCGGCGCTGCGTTGCGGCTCCGGGAATTCCTGCCTCAGCCATGCCGTCACGAGGCGGCCTGAACGCTTCAATTGATGATCCGTGCTGAAAGTCGCCCAGGATCCGTCGGCGCCGACCGCCCTGAATACCCAGCCTCCGGGCGACATGGGATCGAGTGTGCGCACCCATGACATCGGGTCCGCCCGCCGCGCCGCTCGTTGCCCGGCCAGGAGATCCGCCTTGACCTTCTCGTCGGCCTGCGTCTGGGCGCGTTGCGCGTCCCACATTTTCTGCTGTTCGGGGGTTTGACCGACGACGGCCGAATAGTGCATGACGAATGCGGCGATGAGCACGGCCGAGAGTCGCCGAGAGTGAGTACTAGTCATCGGATTTCCCGCAACATGTTTGAGCGCTCCGTATACCGCGTTTTGAGCTCATGGGGTTGGAATGGTTCGATAGTGATAGGCGAGCCGATGATAGTAGTGACGCACTATTTGGCCGTCCTCGCGCAGCACATCGTCCTCGACCGGCCCCAAGCGTTCGGCATGGGACTCGATGATCTTGCCCGTGAGGTCCCCGGGGTCCCACGCGACCAGAAGCAGGTTTCGGCCCTCCTGCAACTCGGCCGGAGTCCACCGTTCGTACATGAGGCCGATCCCCTCGAACAAATGAGCGCTCGACGTTTCCACTGCCGATTTGGTTCGCTCCGCCCCGTAGAATGCCAGCTCGCTGGCGATGGCATAGCGATCCATACCGACGATCAGCGGGTCGCCGCCGGTTTCCTTGCGGATTGCGGCCGTGGTTTCTGCGATCCGGCGGCTGAGGTCGCGCCAACCGACCGGAATCAGCTCGATGTGTTTGTTGTACCCGAGACCGGGAAGTCCCAACACGAGGTAGTGCAGGCCGGCGCCGTAGATCAGCAGCATCGTCACGAGCGTCGGTCCCCATGCCGCACGGATCCATGCGCGCAAGCCGCTCGAAGCGGCTCCGCCCGAGACCATTCCCGCCGCCATGATGGGAAGCGCGGCGATCCACGGGGCGCCGGTCCAGTCGAGTTTCACTTCATGACGCAGGCTGAAGAGCGCGAACACCGCGAGCGGGACGAGAACGCCCAAGCTGATGAACAGCCGGTGTCGCGCGGCATCGCCGCCGCCCGCATCGCCGTCCACGCGGCCGTCCACGCGGCCGTCCACGCTGCCGTCCATCCTGCCGCGCCAGATGCCGCCGCCCACTAACGCCGCCGCGACCGCCAGCACGCCCGTCGGCGTGATGAGTATCAGGGCGGACGCGACCAACTTGTGCAAGGCGAATCTCGGAGCCTCCGCCAGGCGCCGCGACGTTTGGAATGCGAAGGACGCCCATTCGTGCTGCGCGTTCCAAAGAATAACCGGGGAAAAAATCGCGAACGCGAGCAGCGCCGCGACATAGGGCTCCCAACGCCGCCACCAGCGCCGCGATTTGCGATCCCACAACGTGAAGCCCAGGGTTACGGGAACGAGCAAACCGATGGAGTATTTCGAAAGCGCGCCGATCCCCAGCCAGAAACCGACACGCCACCACGCGGAAGAGCGGCCCGCCACCAGTGCGCGCTCGAGATAGTAGAGCGATGCCGCCCAAGCGGCAGTCAAGGGCGCGTCGGGGGTCATGAGCAGCCCCGAAAGAAAGAAGAAGGGCAGGGCCTGCACCAACACCACGGCGGCGAGCGCAGTCGCCTCATCAAAAAGGTTGCGCGTCAGACGATAGGTAAAGACCGACGTAATCACACCGCAGCAGAGCGCGCCCGCGCGGATTCCGAACTGCGACTGGCCGAAGGCGGCCGTGCCCACCTTGATCAGCCACGCAACCATCGGTGGGTGGTCGAGATATCCGATGTCGAGATGGCGCGAGTAATTCCAGTAGTACGCTTCCTCCGGCAGAAGCTCGACGGACCCGAGATACACCAGGCGAAGCGCGAAGGCATAGACGATGATACCGATCGCCAGCGCGCGCGCATCCGACTCGTCCCGCGACAAGGCTTCCGCGTATCCCGGCATCGTCACCGCCAATCCCGCGAGCACCGCAAATAGGATGGATACTTGCGCCGGCCAGCCCCAGCCCAGAGACAGCAAGCCCAGCACACCGCCGCGCAGGAACAGCGCCATGAGGCTCACCGCCAGCAATCGGCAGTGCAACCGCCAGTCCCGCGTTCGCCTCTCTGCAGCGACCGTCGAACGAACTTTCAGCAGGTAATTCAAAGCGGCGCCGGCGGTGAAGCTCGCGATATGGCTGGATCGCAACGGCAGTCCGTAGCCGATCAGAGCACAGAACAGACCCGCGTCGAGAAGGGGCGCCATCGCCGCTGCGATGAGGCGCTTCAGTGTTTCATCGTGCTCCCGCAGAGGCGCCCACCTTTCGGAATCCCAAACGACCATTGGAGCGCGTACATCATCGATTCGTGCGTCAGCGCCGCTGGGTGATCATAGTAGCAACGATAACCATCGTACGCTCGGCGAATCAGCCGACTCCGCACGGCCACTGCCGAACTGGTGCGCGAGCATGCGGCGGCGGATAGCCGGGTTCGTTGTCTGCAGAGAAGACGAAGTCTTACGGCGCAGGGAAGTCCTACGGCGGGGGAAAGCGGCGCGTGCCGCGCACTTGAACGCCACAGCACATGCGGCGCGCGATTTCACTTGCCGCGGACTTGTCCAGGGTTTTGCTGGGATTGCCGAGGAGGAATTCGCCGAGCTCGGCGAAAATCGCATAGGCGAAAAGGGCGGTCCCCCCGACGATGAGGAGCATCGGCAATAGGATGAACCAGGCGACAAGACATCCAATCGTGAACAAAATGGTTTTCAAAGACATGGCGGCACCCTCATGTCGGCGGCTCGTTTTATCGACCCAGTCGTGGAAGCCAGAGACTAGCTCTGCGGGCCGACAAAATGAGAGAACAGTGTCGCAATTTTGCGAATTTGTCCTTTCACCTAGATTAGATTAAATTCGCAAGATATTGAATTATAAATATATATAGCGCACATGGCCTCTAAAGTCAGGACCCCCGATTGCGGCGGAGAAAATGTCCAGACCGCGGACTTGTGGGCTTACGACGAGGCTAGGGTGGGGGATGCGATCACCTCCCCGGTCGCGGTCTCTTGCTGCGGCGCCGCGAGCGCCACCAGGCTCGCCGCATCGAACGGAAGGGTGATCGCAACGCGCAGGCCCGGGTTCCTGTCCGACAGCTCGAGGGCGCTGCCATGCAGCTTGGCCACCGCCTGCGCGAGACTCAACCCTAAGCCGACGCCCGGAGTGCCGCGGCTCGCATCGCCGCGATAGAAGCGTTCCACTACTTTGCACTTTTCCGAATCGGCGATTCCCGGGCCATCGTCCGACACCGAAACCTGGGCGGTACCGTCGCTGCGCCTGACCACCGCTACCTCGATCGAGCCGTTCACAGGCGCATACTTCAGCGCGTTGTCGATCAAATTGCTCAGTGCCTGAGCGAGCAGAACCGGATCGCCCGATACCGACACGGATCCATCCGATCGAAACGCGAGATCGATATTTTTCAGTTCCGCGGCCGGTGCGTAGAACTCCACGGCATTTGCAGCAAGGTCGGCTACGTCGAGCGCCACGAAGCCGGAGCGGCGCAGGCCGGCATCTATTTCCGCGAGCCGGAGCAGGGCGTCGAATATGCGGATCACCCGGTCGACGTCCGCGACGGCGCCGTCGATTTCCGCGAAGGTCTGCTCAGGAGGCGGCCGAATCAGCGCCAGTTCCTCGAGCCGGGAGCGCAACTCGGCCAACGGGGTGCGCAGGTCGTGGGCGATGGAATTGGACACGTTACGCACGCCGTGCACCAACAGTTCGATCTGTTCGAGCATTCCGTTGATGGTGCGCGACAGAGTGTTGAGTTCGTCGTCGTTGAGATGCGTCGCCAGGCGGTGCTTCAAATCGCCGTGAATGATCGCCGATACCGTCTGACGGATGCTGTCGATGCGCGTCAGGAGGGCGCGGCGGGTGATGAGACCGATCATGAGGCCGGCGATGGACAGGATGGCGATGGCGGCGGCCAAGCCGTACCAGAAGCGCGTTTGCAGAGGCGCAAAGAGCGCGTTGTCCCTGCCCACCAGCAGGTTGTAGCTGCCCAAGGTCGCGACGTGCACCAGGGCCGTTTGGATGCCGTGATCGCCCAATTCAATCTTGACCTTGTAGTTTCCAGGCAGCGTGGGCACGTTCGAGGGCCACGCCGGCAGATTCCCCGACAATGGACGCATCGAGGCGTCCGTCAACAGCAAGATTCTCTCGCCGGCGATCTGCATCCGCACGCGGGCGTCGATGAAGCTCCTCACGCCTTGGGCGCCATCGCGCCGAAAGACTTCGGCCAGGCGTTGCGCGTCGACCTGCAGAATTTCCGTGCGGCTGTCCTGGATCGTCACCTGCCAGGCATACCACAGAGGCGCCGCGAACAGCACCAGGGCGACAATCCCCAGTGCCACATAGCTGAGCGCCAGCGAAAGCGCGGATGAGCGCAGCATCCTAATCATCCGCCGTCACCGTGTATCCGGCATTGCGCACGGTGCGCAGCAGCGGACGCTCGAATTCGGCATCGATTTTCTGCCGCAATTTACTGATGTGCACGTCGACGACATTGGTCTGAGGATCGAAGTGATAGTCCCACACGTTCTCCAGCAGCATGGTGCGGGTGACCACCTGACCGGCATGGCGCATCAGGTACTCGAGCAGCTTGAACTCGCGCGGCTGCAGCGTAATCGCCCGATCGCCGCGTGTTACCTTGCGCGTCAACGGATCCATATGCAAGTCGCCGACCGTGAGGGGGATTTCGGTGTTGATGGCCTGTGCGCGGCGATGCAAGGCGTCGATGCGCGCGAGCAGCTCGCCGAAGGCAAAGGGCTTGGTCAAATAGTCATCGCCGCCGCTGCGCAGTCCGCGTATGCGGTCATCGACCTCCGAGAGTGCGCTCAAAATCAGAATCGGAGTGCGCTTGCCGGCCTTGCGCAGCACCTCGATGATGGCAAGGCCATCGATCCCGCCCGGCAGCATCCGATCCATGATGATCACATCGTAGGGTTCGCTCGCCGCGAGAAACATGCCGTCGCGGCCGTTGCCTGCGTGATCCGTGGTGTGACCGGCTTCTTGCAGGCCCTTGACGACGAACTGGGTGACCCGCTCGTTGTCTTCCACCAGCAGAATCTTCACTTAGGTCCCCTCGAGCGGCGGTGCCGCGCGATCGGCCGACCGCGGCGGCGGCTCTAGGGTGGGCGCGTCGGGGTGCTTTTGGCGGCGCCGGCGTTTGAGTCGCAGACTCAACTCATCCAGGTACAGGTACACGACGGGCGTCGTGAACAGAGTCAATGCCTGGCTCAATATCAGGCCGCCGACCATGGTATAGCCCAGCGGCTGACGCAGCTCCGAGCCGGTGCCGCGGCCGAGCGCCAAGGGCAGCGCGCCGAGCAAGGCCGCCATGGTGGTCATCATGATGGGTCGAAAGCGCAGCAGGCATGCCTGACGTATGGCGTCGTGCGGCGACAGATGCTGCTCGCGCTCGGCCTGGATGGCGAAGTCCACCATCATGATGCCGTTTTTCTTCACGATGCCGATCAACAAGATGATGCCGATCAGGGCCATCACGGACAGATCGATATGAAGTATCAATAGCACGAGCAGTGCGCCGACGCCCGCCGAAGGCAGGGTGGAGAGAATCGTCAGCGGATGAATGTAGCTCTCATAGAGCATGCCGAGAATGATGTACACGGCCACGAGCGCCGCAAGAATCAGATAGGGCTGGCTCTTCAGAGAACTTTGAAAGGCCTGCGCGGTACCCTGAAAATTGCCGGTGACGGTGGCGGGCAGACGCATTGTCGCGGATACGCGGGTGATGGCATCGACGGCATCGCCGAGAGCCGCCCCCGGCGCGAGATTGAACGACAGCGTCACGGCCGGAAACTGTCCTTGATGCTGGATCGATAGGTAGGTGACGTGCTGAGTGTCGTACTTGGTCATCGCCGAGAGCGGCACCATCTGGCCGGTCAACGCCGATTTCAAGTAGAGCTTGTTGAGCGAGGCGGGATCGGTCTGCAGCGACGGAGTGATCTCCAGAACGACGTGATAGCTGTTGGCCTGGGTGAAGAACTGCGCTGCCTGGCGCTGGCCGAAGGCATCGTAGAGCGCCTGGTCGATGGCGGCCGGCTGGATACCGAAGCGTGCGGCCTGATCGCGGTCTATTTCGAGCGACAGCATGCCGCTGTTCGTCTGCTGATCGGAGGCCACGTCGCGCAACATCGGCAACTTCTGCAGGGCCGCGAGCAGCTTCGGCGCCCACTCATTGAGCTCGTTGATGTCCGAATCCTGAACGGTGTATTGATACTGCGTACGGGTCGTCCGGCCGCCGACATTGAGGTCTTGCGCCGCCTGCATGAACAGGGTCGCGCCGGGCACCTGCGCCAATTGCGGCCGCAGACGATTGATGATCTGATCGGCGCTGGCACCGCGTTTATCGCGCGGCTTCAGGCCGATGACGACGAAACCGTTGTTGATGGGCCGGCTGCCGCCGATCCCGGTGCCGTAGCTCTCGATGTCCGGATCCTTGGCGACGATATCCAGCAGGAGGTGCTGCCGGCGTACCATCTCGTCGAACGAAATATCTTGGGGCGCATCGGACAAGCCCGAGATGATGCCGGTATCCTGCTGCGGAAAGAAACCCTTCGGAATCTCTATGTACAGGAAGACGGTCGCCGCGACCGTGATCAGGAACACCATCAAGGTGGCGCGCTTGTGATCCAGGCAAAAATCCAGACCGCGCGTATACCCGGCCAATAGGCGATCGAAGGCTCTCTCGATCGCCATATAGGCCTTGCCGTGCTTCGCGTGTTTCTCGTCGCGCAAGAACAAGGCGCACATGGTCGGGGACAGCGTCAGAGCCACGAAGGCTGAGATGACGATGGTCATCGTCATGGTAATCGCAAACTCGCGGAACAGCCGGCCGATGATGCCGCCCATCAGCAGCAAGGGAATGAACACGGCAATCAGGGAGACGCTGATGGAGAGGATGGTGAAGCCGATCTCGCCGGCGCCCTTGAGGGTCGCTTCCAAAGGCGACAGGCCTTCTTCAATATGCCGATAGATGTTCTCCAGCATCACGATCGCATCGTCGACCACGAAGCCGACGGCAATGGTCAACGCCATCAGCGACAGGTTGTCGAGGCTGTAGTTGAGAACGTACATCATGGCCGCGGTGCCGAGCAGCGCCAGCGGCACGGTGACTCCGGGAATGATGGTCGCCCAGGCATTGCGGAGGAATAGGAAAATCACCATCACCACCAGTGCGATGGTCAGCACAAGCGTGAACTCCACGTCTTTCACGGCGGCCGTGATGGTGGTGGTGCGGTTGGCCACCGTGTTCACTTTGATCGACGGCGGCACGGAAGCGAGCGCATGCGGCAGCAGCGCCTCGACGCGCCGCTCCGAATCGATGACATTGGCGCCGGGTTGCTTGTAAATCAGCAGCAAGATTCCGTTGTGGCCGTTCTGCCAGGCCCTCAGCAGCGTATTCTCCGGTCCGTCGACCGCAACTCCGATGTCGCGGATGCGCACCGGGGCGCCATTCTTGTAGGCCACGACCACATCGTTCCAGGGGGCGGCCTTCAGCAGCTGGTCGTTGTCGTATATCGTCATGCTGCGCTTCGGTCCGTTGATCGAACCCTTCGGTGCGTCGACCGTGGCTGCCGCGATGACGCCGGCCACGTCCTCCATTTGCAAACCCAGCGCGGCCAGCTTGATGGGGTCGATTTGTACGCGTACCGCCGGCTTCTGCTGTCCGCCGATGGAAACCTGCGCGATTCCCGGTATCTGGGAAATCTGCTGGGCGAGTATGTTCTCGGCGTAGTCGTCGACGGTGGTGACCGGCAGCACGTCCGACTGCACCGACAAGATCAGAATCGGCGAGTCGGCAGGATTGACCTTGCGGTAGGTCGGCGGTGTCGGCAGGTTTTTCGGTAGTTGCCCGGCCGCGGCGGAGATTCCCGTTTGCACGTCCTGCGCTGCCGCGTCGATGTTGCGGTTCAGATCGAATTGCAGCGTGATCTGACTGTTGCCGAGCAGGTTGGTCGAGGTCATCTGCGCCAGCCCGGAGATTTGCGCAAATTGATATTCCAGCGGGGTCGCGACCGTCGCGGCCATGGTTTCGGGGCTGGCGCCCGGTAACTGCGCGCTGACCTGAATGGTGGGGAAGTCGACCTGCGGCAGAGGCGCCACGGGCAACAGCGGGTACACCACGAGCCCAATCAGAAAAATACCCCCCATCAGCAGCGAGGTGGCGATCGGCCGCCGGACGAAGGGTTCTGAAATGCTCATGACGCTTTGGCAGCCGCTTTGGTTCGGGCGGTGGCTTCGGCGGCCGCCGCGCGCACGCGCACGCCCGCCTGCAGACGGTATTGGTTGCTGGTCACGACGCGCTCATTCAACGCGAGGCCGGTGCGAACGACGGTCAAGCCGCCGCTTTCATCGCCGATCTTCAGCTGCCGGACCTCCACGGTCGAATCCGGCTTCACCACATAGGTGAAGGGCCCGTTCGGCCCGAGCTGGACCGCCGTCGTGGGCAGCGTCAGCGCGTTGCGCTCGGTGCGCACCAGCACTCGGGCGTTGACGTATTGCCCGGGCCAAAGCGTGTTGTGGGCGTTGCTGAACGTGGCTTTGAATTTCGCGGTACCGGTGGTCTGGTCAATCTGGTTGTCAACCAGCGAGAGGATCCCTTGATCGAGTTCGGTACCCCCGTCTCGCGAGACCGTCGTGACGTTCAAATCTTCCTCCGGCAGCGTGAAGATCACCGAAATGGGTTGCACCTGCGTCACGACGACGATGCCGGTGGTCGCCGCCGCGTGCACGATGTTGCCCGGATCCACCAAGCGTATTCCCGTGCGGCCGTTGATCGGCGACGTGATGCGCGTGTAGTCGAGTTGGGTACGAGCGTTGTCGATCACGGCCTGATCGACCTGCACCTGGGCCGTGAGCTGATCGACCAATGCGCGTTGCGTGTCAACGGTCTGTTTGCTCGCCAAGTCCTGCGGCTGCAATACCGTGTACCGCTCGAGATCACGCTTGGCATTTGCCAACTGGGCCGCGTCCTTCGCCTTGGTGGCGATCGCTTGTTCATAGGCCGCTTGATTCGGACGGGGGTCGATTTGTGCGAGCAGGTCTCCCTTGTGCACGGTCTGACCTTCGGTGAACGCGACCTTCTGCAGCTCGCCGTCGACGCGCGCGGTTACCGTCACCGTATAGAAAGCCTGAACCGTGCCCAACCCGGAAAGATAGATCGGTACGTCGGTATGCGTCACGGCCGCGGTGTCGACGGCGATCGCCGGCGGCGCACTGCGCGAGGCGGCGTCGGCCGGCTTGTGAACCGCTGCGCGCCACGCCAACAGCAGCAGCGCCGCCACAGCGGCCCTCCAAGCCCAAGGGTGTTCGCGGATTTTCGAGAGAACTGTCATCGGTGCATCACCCTTGGTTCCAGCCGCCGCCGAGCGCGGTGAACAAATTCACCAGCGCCTGCAGCTGTAGATAATTCACTTGTACCAACTCGTCCTGCACGCTGAACAGCGCGTTTTCCGTGCTGAGCACGGTCAAAATGTTCACCGTTCCGGCGGACATTTGCTTCTGCGCGAATTCATAGGCGCGCCGGGCCGTGGTCACTGCGTCTTGCTGCCGCTTCTGCTGCTCGGCGGTTTGTTGAGCCGCCACCAAGGCGCCTTCGACATTGCTGAGCGCGGTGAGCACCGTCTTATGATAGGTCGTCAACAGCTCGGCATAGCGCGCCTTGCTGAAGGCCACCTGCCCACGGAGCGCGCCGCCGTGAAAGATCGGCTGGGTCAGACCCGCGGCGATCGCGTATACCCGATTGGCCGGACTCACGAGCGATGCCAGCGCCTGGCTTTGGTAGCCGCCGCTCGCGGTGAGCTGGATGTCGGGAAACAACGCCGCCCGTGCGACGGTGATATCCGCATTGGCGGCGATCAACTGCTGTTCAGCTTCGGCCACGTCCGGTCGGCGCGACAGGAGTTGCGATGGTAGACCTTCGACGACCGCCGGGCTCGACAGATCGGTGAGCGTGCCCATGTCGACGTCGATCGACTCCGGCGTCTCGCCGATGAGCACGGCTAGCGCATACACGGTTTGGCGAAATTGCTGCAAGAGCGGCGGAATGGCGGCGTTCAATAGTGCCACCGCGGTTTCTTGCTGCGCGACGTCGAGTCCCGTGGCGGTGCCGGCCGATTGCTCGAGCCGGTGCTGCGCTACTTGGATGCGGTCGCGCAGCTCGAGCGCCTGAAAATACGTGGTGGCGACACTGCTGATCACCGTGAGCGCGACGGTTTGCCGATCGTAACGGCTGGCCACTGCGGCCGCGCGCGCGGCGTCGCGCAGGGCCCGATTCTTGCCCCAAAAGTCGAGTTCGTAGCTCGCGCTCAACTCGGGATTGAAAACGTTGAATACTCGGGCGCCCCCCGAGCCTGAGCTGCTCTGCGCGCGCTCGCGCGTGGCGGTGGCTCCCAGGTCGACCGAAGGCAGGAGGGCGGCGCCGGCGATGCGCGCCTGCGCGTCCGCCTCCTGAACGCGGGCGATGGCGCCGGCTAAGTCGTCGTTGTTGCGCTGGGCCTCGGCAATCATTTCGTCGAGCTTTGCCGATCCGAAGCCGTGCCACCAGTCGGCCGCGGGCCAAACCGAGGCCGGTGCGCCGTTGGTGCCGGAGCCGCCTGACTCGTGCCATTGGGTCGGCAACGCGATATCCGGTCGCTGGTAGGCGGGACCCACGCTGCAGCCGGTCAACAGTGCGCAGACGACACCGCCAAAGAGCGCTGGTCCAGACGGTTGCCATTTCATGCTCGCCACCCTGGGCCTGCAGCCATTAAACCCGAGTGGTCGGATTGTTAAGATCCGTTAATTTGCGGCGGCGCAGGCTCTGCAACGCGACTTGTAGGGCCTGCCCTTCATCGGGTCAAGCGATTCGCCGATGCTCGTGAACACGATCGTGATGATCGCTGCCGTGATCGATGAACCTAGTCTTCTTTTTTGGCGATCATGAACTCGTCGATCTTGCCGTCGGGATGGCTGCGTTCGATCGCCTCGAGCCGTACCCCGGGGCACAGGATCTTCCAGCGCCGCGTAGTCATGCCGCCGCGCTGGGTCTCGCGCTCGAGCTGGATCAGACGCGCGGGACCGAGCGGGCTTAAGCTCGACCGCAAGTCCGCCAGCACCGCGGCCGTGAAATAGAAATTCCCGACGAAGGAGAACAACCCCCTGTCGACTTTGCCGTCCTGAAAAGCCTGGAAAAGCTGCCGGACGCGCGCCTCTTGAGGAGTCGGCGGAAGCACGACAAAGGCGATGCGGTCGGTCAAGTCGGACGGATCCGCCCAATCATTGTTGGTCAAGACGACGATGGCCGTCCGTTCCCGCGGCCACACGCGGTTGTCCGCGAGGAAACCCGAACCGCCGCCCGCATGACCGATACGCAATCGTCCCTGTATGAGTTCCACCTCGAGTCCGAGCGCATAGTCCGGAGTACGGCCGGACTTCAATACCACCGGTTCGAATTCCGTTTGATAGGATTCTGCTTTGAGCAACGAGCGCTCGAGCAGGCTCAAATCCCACAGGGCAAGATCACTCGGCCGCATCGCAAGACCGGCAGCGCCGAATAACCAACCTGATCCCTCGGCAGGCGCCGGAACTACCGGACCCAACCCGTAGCGCGTGTAGCCCGCCGCATCGCCAGCCGTTGCGCGCGTGGCCGTGCCGGTCGGCGAATACTCGGAAACCTGCGTCATGTGCAGCGGACCGAACACGTGGCGGCCGAGAAACTTGAACAAGGTCTCGCCCGAGACTTTTTCCACGACGGCGCCCGCGAGTACATAACCCGTGTTGGAGTATTGCCAATCAGTTCCCGGCTCGAAGTCGAGCGGGCGTTGCGCCCACTCATCGATGATGGCGGCAGGGGTCGTCGGCCGCGTCATTTCGGGTGTGAGAAAATCCTGCGGCCAGTAATCCCTGATACCGCTGGTATGCGTGAGCACCTGCCGGAGCGTGACGGCGCCGGCCGCGCGGGGCAGCCCGGGAAACCACTTGGCCAAGGGATCACGCAGCGACAGCTT
>WNFG01003084.1_pt1 | contig 13924 bp, 11 predicted proteins | sample 5400431 | NCBI WGS metagenome assembly WNFG01 (sample SAMN13153346, study PRJNA577476) | soil metagenome | isolation source: 120 cm saprolite under Douglas fir tree site 2 hole 3 replicate 2 | place: USA:California | collected 2015-04-18
GCGACTCACCTTCGGCAACGTGGCGCTCGACACCGAGGGACGCCAGGTGATCGTAGACGGAGCCGTCAAGGCGTTCCCCGCGCGCGAGACCGCGGTGCTGGAGATCCTGCTCAGGCGCAGCGGCAACGTGGCGCCCAAGCGGCTGTTCGAGGACCACCTGTTCGGCCTGTCGGGCGACGTCGGTTCGAACGCCGTCGAAGTCTATGTCCATCGCCTGCGCAAGATGCTGGCCGATGCAGGCGCCACGGTGAAAATTCACACGGTGCGCGGCGTCGGCTACCTGATGGCGGAGGAAAAGGGCGGGTGAAGCGGTGAAGCGCTTCCGCTCGATCATCTCGCGGGTCGTGGCGCTGCATGTCGTGGCGATCGGCATCACCTCCATATTGATGCCGCTCGCTCTCTACTGGCTGCTCAACCAGGCCGCCAACAGCCTGCACCGCGACGCCCTGCGCGGCCAGGCCGCGACCATTGCGGGCTTCCTGCGCCCGCAGCCCGACGGCGGCGTCGTGCTCGACATTCCGACCGACATCCAGCCGCTCTATTCCGGCGGCTACGGGCTCTACGCCTATGCGGTGCTCGACTCGTCGGGCCGCGTCCTGTTTTCCTCGCGCAGCGACGGCAGCGCGCTGTTCACGCTCGAAGAGTCGAGCAGCGGCGACTGGATCATCCGCCGGCGCAGCACGGGCTCCGTGCTGTTCGGCGTCAGCGTGGCGCGCCCGGTCGGCCAGCGCCTGTACTGGATCCAGGTCGGACAGGACCTGTCGCACCGCGACGTCATCATCGACGACGTCGTCAGTTCGTTCTTTCCGCGTGTGGCGTGGATCACCTTCCCGATCCTGCTGGTGCTGCTTCTGATCGACATCCTGATCTTTCGTCGCGCGCTCGAGCCGGTGCGCGAGGCCTCGACCACGGCGGCGGCGATCGGGCCGGCGCGGACCGACGTGCGCCTGCCCGAGCAGGCCATGCCGACCGAGATCGTGCCGCTGGTCCACGCCGTCAACCAGGCGTTCGACCGCCTCGAAGCCGGCTTTCGCGCCCAGCGCGACTTCACCGCCGACATGGCGCACGAGCTGCGCACGCCGCTTGCCATCATGCGCGCGCGCATCGATGACCTGGAGCCCGGGCCGGTGCGCGACGCGCTGCGCACCGACATCGTCAACATGACGCGCACCGTGAGCCAGGTGCTCGACATCGCCGAGCTCGAGAGCTTCGTCATCGGCGGCCAGGCCAGGGCCGACCTGCACGCCGTCTGCGCCGAGGCGGTGGCCTTCATGGCGCCGCTTGCCGTCGACGCGTCCAAGACCATCGCGCTCACCGGCGCGGAAGGCCCGGTCTGGGTGCGCGGCCATTCCGAGGCGCTGTTCCGCGCCGTGCGCAACCTCATCGAGAACGCGCTCAAGCACACGCCGCACGGCGGCTCGATCGAGGTCGATGTCTCGGCCGACGGCGTCGTGCGGGTCACCGACGACGGCCCCGGCGTGCCCGAGGCGGAGCGCGAATCGATCTTCCGCCGCTTCTGGCGGCGCGACCGCACGCAGGCCGAAAGCCGTGGGCTCGGCCTGGCGATTGTGGCCCGCGTCGCCGAGACCCACCACGGCACCGTCACGGTCGAGAACCGGCCGGCCGGCGGCGCCGTCTTCACGCTGAGCCTGCGGCCGGTCGCTGGCTTGACCGCTGCAAATTGACTATGGCTATCTGCGGCTATCTGCCTGCCGAAATCGCTGCACGGAACCAACAAGCGAACGGCGGGCCGAGGGAGCACGGAGTGGGATGACGACGGGGGCGACAGGCAGCGCGACCGACGCTCGGGATACGTTTCCCAAGCTTCTGGCGGAGCGCGCCCGCACCAGCCCGCGCCGCCCGGCCTATCGCGAGAAGGAACACGGCATCTGGCAGACCTACGACTGGGCCGATGTCGCGGCCGAGGTCGGGCGGCTGGCGGCCGGCCTGGCCGACCTCGGATTCAAGCGTGGCGACCGGCTGATCGTGATCGGCGACAACCGTCCGCGGCTCTATTGGTCGATGTGCGCGGCGCAGTCCCTGGGCGGGGTACCGGTGCCGGTCTACCAGGACTCGGTCGCCGCCGAGCTTGCCTATGTCGTCGAGCATGCCGGCGCGCGCTTCGCGCTCGCCGAGAATCAGGAGCAGGTCGACAAGCTCCTGGAGGTCCGCCGCAAGGTGCCGTCGCTCGCCACCGTCATCTACGACGACCCGCGCGGGCTCAGGCACTACGATGGCCTGTTGTCCTTCGCCGAGGTCCAGGGGCTGGGCGACAAGGCGCTGGCGGCGACGCCGGACGTAGTGTCGGCCGAGGTCGCCAAGGGCCGCGGCTCGGACGACGCCATCATGCTTTATACGTCGGGCACGACGGGCCGGCCCAAGGGCGCGGTGTTGAGCTACGACAACCTGGTATGGGCGGCGCGCGCCGGCGCTGAATTCGATGGCCTCAAGGAAGGTGACGAGCTTCTCTCCTACCTGCCGATGGCCTGGGTCGGCGATCACATCTTCTCCTACGCCCAGGGCTACGTTGTCGGCCTGGTGGTGAACTGTCCCGAATCGGCCGCCACGGTGATGACCGATCTGCGCGAAATCGGCCCGACCTATTACTTTGCGCCGCCGCGCGTGCTCGAGAACCTGATCACGCAGGTCACCATCCGCATGGAGGACGCGGGCCTCCTGAAGCGCCGCCTGTTCCAGGCCTTCATGGCGCTCGCCCGCCGGGTCGGGCCGGCGCTCCTCGACAAGCGGCCCGTCGCCGCGCTCGACCGCCTGCTCTATGCGCTGGGCGGCGTGCTGGTCTACGGGCCGCTCAAGAACACGCTGGGCATGAGCCGGGTGCGCGTCGCCTACACCGCGGGCGAGGCGGTCGGACCCGAGATCTTCAACTTCTACCGCGCGCTCGGCGTCAACATGAAGCAGCTCTACGGCCAGACCGAGGCCTCGGTGTTCGTCACCATCCATCCCAACGGCGAGGTCTTCTCCGACACGGTCGGCAAGCCGGTCTCCAACGTCGAGCTCAGGATCGCCGAGTCGGGCGAGGTGCTCTATCGCAGCCCCGGCGTGTTCAAGGAGTATTTCAAGAACCCCGAGGCGACCAACGACACCAAGACGGCGGACGGCTGGGTGCATACCGGCGATGCCGGCTACCTCGACGAGCGCGGCCACTTGCGCATCATCGACCGCGCCAAGGATGTCGGGAAGCTGAACGACGGCACGCTGTTCGCGCCGAAATTCATCGAGAACAAGCTGAAGTTCTTCCCGCACATCAACGAGGCGGTGGCGTTCGGCCACGGCCGCGACTATGTCGCGGTCTTCGTCAATATCGACATGGCGGCGGTCGGCGACTGGGCCGAGCGGCGCAATATCGCCTATGCGAGCTACCAGGAGCTGGCGCGCGCCAAGGCGGTCTACGACCTGGTGCAAAGCGAGATCGAGCGGGTCAACCGCGACCTCGCCGCCGATCCGCGCATGGCGGGCGCCCAGATCCGCCGATTCCTGATCCTGCACAAGGCGCTCGAGGCCGACGACGGCGAGCTCACGCGCACCAACAAGGTGCGCCGCGGCTTCATCGGCGAGCGCTACGGGCGGCTGGTCGATGCGCTCTATGACGGTTCGCGCAACGCCCACATCAAGGTCGACGTCACCTTCGAGGACGGCCGCAAGGGCATGATCGAGGGCGACGTCGAGATCCGCGAGCTGGCGCCCCACACCGCGTCGGCGCCGCTTCTCCGGAAGGCCAGCTGATCACGATGGCCGAGCGCCTGCGCTCCTTCAACGAGGTGCTGCTGTCGGTCGAGAACATCAGCCTGTCGTTCGGCGGCGTCAGGGCGCTCAGCGATATCAGCTTCGACATCGCCAAAGGCGAGATCCGCGCCATCATCGGCCCCAACGGCGCCGGCAAATCGTCGATGCTGAACTGCATCAACGGCTTTTATCATCCGCAACAGGGCACCATCACCTACAAGGGCGTGCGGCGCAGCCAGATGCGGCCGCACGAGGCGGCCGAACAGGGCATCGGCCGCACCTTCCAGAACATCGCGCTGTTTCGCGGCATGTCGACCCTCGACAACATCATGACCGGCCGTAACCTGCGCATGAAGACCGGCCTGTTCTGGCAGGCGCTGCATTTCGGGCCGGCGCGCCGCGAGGAGATCGAGCACCGCAGGGCGGTCGAGCGCATCATCGAATTTCTCGAGATTCAGCACATCCGCAAGGTGCCGGTCGGCCAGCTGCCCTACGGGCTACAAAAGAGAGTCGAGCTCGGCCGCGCGCTCGCCGCCCAGCCCGAGCTGCTCTTGCTCGACGAGCCGATGGCCGGCATGAACATCGAGGAGAAGCAGGACATGTGCCGCTTCGTCCTCGACGCGAACGACGAGTTCGGCACCACGATCTGCCTGATCGAGCACGACATGGAGGTGGTCATGGACATCTCCGACAGGGTCGTCGTGCTCGACTACGGCAAGAAAATCGGCGACGGCGTGCCCGCCGAGATCAAGCAGAACGAGGCCGTCATCACCGCCTATCTCGGCGTGGGTCACTGAGGTGCGGGCATTCGCCTCAAGCGGACCACAGGCGTCCCACCTACTCATTCTCCTCTCCCCCGCAAGGGGGAGAGGACGGGTGAGGGGGCGGCTCACGTCGCTTCCCCCTCACCTAGCCTCTCCCCCGAGTGGGGGAGAGGAATATGAGGGAGAGGAGAATGAGCGGAGCCTGAGGAAGAGGAGCATGTAGTGGGTCCCTTTCTCGAAACCCTGATCGGCGGCCTGTTGACCGGCGTGCTCTATTCGCTGGTGGCGCTGGGCTTCGTGTTGATTTTCAAGGCCTCGGGCGTGTTCAACTTCGCGCAGGGCGCCATGGTGCTGTTCGCGGCGCTGACCTTGGCGCGGCTGTCCGGCGAGATCGACGACAAGGAGGTCCATCTTGCCAACTTCGTGGTGGCGGCCGCGATCCTGGGTGTCGCCCTGGCGCTGATCGCCTGGTACGCCTGGCGCGAATACCTGGCGCGCGGCGCAGGATCGGCCGAGCGGCGCAAGATCCAGATCCTGGCGGCGCTGGGGGCGCTGGCCGGCGGATGCGCGGCATATGCCTACGGCAAGGGCGCCTGGCCGCTCTGGCTCGCCATCGCGGCCACGGCGGCGATCATGGGCCTGCTCGCCTACGCCATCGAGCGCCTGGTGCTGCGTCACCTGGTGAACCAGGAAGGCATCATCCTGTTCATGGCGACGCTCGGCATCGCCTACTTCCTCGACGGCTTCGGCCAGACGCTGTGGGGCAGCGACGTCTACAACATCGATCTTGGTCTGCCCAAGGACCCGGTCTTCCTGTTCGAGGGCGTATTCCCGGGCGGCCTGCTGGTCGATCCGGGCGACCTCGTGGCCGCCGTCATCGCCGCCGCGCTGGTCGCCGTACTGGCCATCTTCTTCCAGAAGACCCGGGTCGGCCGGGCGCTGCGCGCCGTCGCCGACGACCACGCCGCGGCACAGTCGGTCGGCATCCCGCTCAACACGATCTGGCTGATCGTATGGACGGTGTCGGGCCTGGTGGCGCTCGCTGCCGGCCTGATCTGGGGCGCCAAGCTCGGCGTGCAGTTCTCGATCTCGCTGATCGCGCTGAAGGCGCTGCCGGTGCTGATCCTGGGCGGCTTCACCTCGGTGCCGGGCGCCATCGTCGGCGGCCTGATCATTGGCGCCGGCGAGAAGCTCTCCGAGGTCTTCCTGGCACCGGTGCTGATCAAGGCGTTCGACCTGGCCGGCGGCGGCATCGAGAACTGGTTCGCCTATGTGCTGGCGCTGGTCTTCCTGCTGTTCCGGCCGCAAGGCCTGTTCGGCGAACGTATCATCGAACGAGTCTGAAGGATCGGGTGTAGGCAATGCTTTACCGCGAGGCCGGCCAGTTCAAGACCAGCTACGTCGCCGACCAGCAGATCTTCCCGATCCTGCAGGATCGCATCTTCGTGGCGGCGGTGATCGCCGCCGCGTTCCTCGCCGTGCCGGCCTTCGCCGGCCCCTACCTCTATACCGAGATCCTGATCCCCTTCCTGATCCTGTCGCTGGCCGCCATCGGGCTCAACATCCTGGTCGGCTATTGCGGCCAGGTCTCGCTCGGCACCGGCGGCTTCATGGCGGTCGGTGCCTACGCCGCCTACAATCTGTGGCTCCGCGTGCCGGAGCTCAACAACCTCATCGTCGTGTTCCTGTTCGGCGGCCTCATGTCGGCCGCCATCGGCCTGCTGTTCGGCATCCCGTCGCTCAGGATCAAGGGCTTCTATCTCGCCGTCGCCACGCTGGCCTCGCAGTTCTTCCTCGACTGGCTGTTCGCGCGCGTGAAGTGGCTGACCAACTACACGCCGTCCGGCTCGGTCGCGGTCGGCCGGCTCGAGGTCTTCGGCTGGCACGTCGACACGCCCGCCGATCGCTATCTCCTGATCCTGGGCATCGTGGTGGTGGCCACCGTGGTCGCCAAGAACCTGGTGCGCGGCCATATCGGCCGTTCGTGGATGGCGATCCGCGACATGGACATCGCCGCCGAGATCATCGGCTTTCGCCCGCTCCGCACCAAGCTCACGGCCTTCGCCGTCAGCTCGTTCTTCATCGGCATCGCCGGGGCGATGTGGGGTTTCCTGCGGCTGGGTTCGTGGGAGCCGCTCGCCTTCGACATCAACCGGTCGTTCCAGATCCTGTTCATGGTCATCATCGGCGGGCTGGGCTCGCTGCTCGGCAGCTTCCTCGGCGCCGCCTTCATCGTGCTGACGCCGATCCTGCTCAACCAGCTTCCCGGCTGGCTCGGCGTCCACATATCGACAGCGCTGATCAGCCACCTCGAATTCATGGTGTTCGGCGCGATGATCGTCTTCTTCCTGATCGTCGAGCCGCACGGCCTGGCGCGCCTCTGGGCGGTCGCCAAGGAGAAACTCAGGCTATGGCCCTTCCCGCACTGAGCTTCTTTGCCTCCCCACGTCTTACGTGGGGAGGTGCCCGCGCAGCGGGCGGAGGGGTCATAGGCCTCAAGACGGGTGCGGGCCCATGACCCCTCCGTCGCCGTATGACGGCGCCACCTCCCCACTTCGTGGGGAGGAAGTGATGTCGACGTTGCGAAATATGTTCTAGGGTTTCCAGCAAGGGCGGCCGCCAAGGACCGCCCGTCACATCAAGGAGGAACGCGATGAGACTTCACAAGGCGGCGCTCCTGGGCGCGGCGATCGCAGCGGCCGGATTGACGGTTGCGGCGACGGCGCAGGCCCAGAACGAGCAATTCATTCCCGGGTTGATCTATCGGACCGGCGCTTACGCCCCCAATGGCATTCCGTTCGCCAACGGCGTCGCCGACTACTACAGCTTGATCAACGAACGCGACGGCGGCATCAACGGCGTCAAGATCGTCTACGAGGAATGCGATACCGCCTACGCCACGGACCGCGGCGTCGAGTGCTACGAGCGCCTCAAGAACAAGGGCCCAACCGGCGCGGCCTACGTCAACCCGCTGAGCACGGGCATCACCTTCGCGCTCACCGAGAAGGCGCCGGTCGACAAGATTCCGGTGATCTCGATGGGCTACGGCCGCTCGGAGTCGCGCGACGGCAGCGTGTTCCAGTGGAACTTCCCGCTGCTCGGCACCTACTGGTCGGCCGCCGACATCATCATGCAGCACATCGCGCTCAAGGAAGGCGGTTTCGACAAGCTCAAGGGCAAGAAGATCGTGCTGGTCTATCACGACTCGCCCTACGGCAAGGAGCCGATCGCGCTCCTGGAGCAGCGCGCCAAGATGCACGGCTTCGAGTTCACGCCGATGCCGGTTACCCATCCCGGCGTCGAGCAGAAGGCGACCTGGCTGCAGATCCGCCAGAATCGGCCGGACTATGTCCTGCTGTGGGGCTGGGGCGTCATGAACTCGACGGCGATCAAGGAGGCCGCCGCCGTCGGCTTCCCGCGCGACAAGCTGTTCGGCGTGTGGTGGTCGGGCGCGGAGCCCGACGTCCGCCCGGCCGAGGGCGGCGCCAAGGGCTATAACGCCGCCATGCTGCAGCACGGCGCCGGCCAGTTCGGCGTCCATGCCGAGCTCAAGAAGTACCTCTACGACAAGGGCAAGGGCGTGGCGAAGTGGGACGAGACCGGCGAGGTCCTCTACAACCGCGGCCTGGTCAACGCCATGCTGGGCGTCGAGGCGATCCGCACGGCGCAGAAGAAGTACGGCAACAAGCCCTTGACCGGCGAGCAGGTCCGCTGGGGCATCGAGAATCTCGAGCTGAGCGCGGCGCGGCTGAAGGAACTCGGCTTCGAGGGCATGCTGCAGCCCCTGAAGGTGAGCTGCAGCGATCATGAAGGCACGCGCGCCGGCCGCATCCAGCAGTGGGACGGCGCCAAATGGGTCGTGGTCTCCGACTGGTATCAGTCGGACGACAAGGTCATCAAGCCGATGGTCGACGCGGCGGCCAAGAAGTACGCCGACGAGAAGAAGCTTACGGTTCGCGACTGCTCGAAGGACAGCTGACCCCCTTCGGGCTCGGCGCCTTCTGAGGCGCCCTTCGCGCCACCTTCCCCTGAAGACAGGGGAAGGCATGAAAAAGGCGACGCCTTCTTCCTCTTTCCTCCCCCGTTCATACGGGGGCGGTGGCCCGCAGGGCCGGAGGGGGAGAGCGACGCGCAGAACGTCGACCTCGGCAAAGATCAGGAATGCCCGAACCACTCCAACAGACCGCCCCCACCAACGTCCTCGACGTCGCCAGCATCGAGGTGATCTACAACCACGTCATCCTGGTGCTGAAGGGCGTGTCGCTCAGCGTCCCCGAGGGCGGCATCGTGGCGCTGCTGGGCGGCAACGGTGCGGGCAAGTCGACGACCTTGAAGGCGATCTCCAACCTGCTGCGGACCGAGCGCGGCGAGGTCACCAAGGGCCGGATCCATTGCCGCGGCGAGCGGGTCGACGGGCTTACGCCCAACGACCTGGTCCAGCGCGGCGTCATCCAGGTGATGGAGGGCCGCCATTGCTTCGGCCATCTCACGGTCGAGGAGAACCTGCTGACCGGCGCTTTCATCCACGGCAGCAAGCGCCGTCAGATCGCCGACGACCTCGAGAAGGTCTACCACTACTTCCCGCGGCTCAGGGACCGGCGCACCAGCCAGGCTGGCTACACCTCGGGCGGCGAGCAGCAGATGACGGCGATCGGCCGCGCCCTGATGAGCCGGCCCACCACCATCCTGCTCGACGAGCCGTCGATGGGCCTGGCGCCGCAGCTCGTCGAGGAGATCTTCGAGATCGTCAAGAACCTCAACGAGCGCGAGAAGGTCTCGATCCTGCTGGCCGAGCAGAACACCAACGTGGCGCTGCGCTACGCCCATTACGGCTACATCCTGGAGAACGGCCGCGTGGTGCTCGACGGCGACGCCGCGTCGTTGCGCGAAAACGAGGACGTCAAGGAATTCTATCTCGGCATCGGCGGCGAAGGCCGCCGCTCGTTCCGCGACGTCAAGCACTACCGCCGGCGCAAGAGGTGGCTGTAGCTGGCGCGCGCCACTCCAGTGGCGCGTCATAGTCTTCCGGACCGCGGGCGAGACGCCCGCGGTCCGAATGAGCAAAGATTCCGTCCAATCAGAACGGGCTTTACGCCATCGGCAGTTCCAGCCGGCGCGATATGCGATCAACAACGTCGAGCGCTGGTTTGCCGCGATCGCGGCGCGGCCTGCCTTCCAGGAGCACGTGCTCGCCATTCCGCTGGTGTGAGTTGGCCCGGCAGTCGAGGACACCAACTTTGTAGCGTCTGCGCGGCATTCGGGTGATCGCGGTTTCTCGAGCCGCCTTGGCAAGGTGCCGTCGCGGCGGCTACCGTGGCGGCAAAAGCCGGAAGGAACGCCCATGTCCAAGCACTACGACACGCTGGAGACCCGCTCGCCGGCCGAGCGTGAAAAGGCCTTGATGCAGGCCTTGCCGCAGCAGATCGCCCACGCCAAGGACAATGCGCCGTTCTTCGGCCAGTGGTTGAAAGCCATCGACCCGGCCGAGATCACCTCGCGCGTGGCGCTTGCCAAGTTGCCGGTGCTGCGCAAGTCGATGCTGGGCGAGGTCCAGAAGAAGCACCCGCCGATGGGCGGGCTTATAACCGTGCCGATGAGCAAGGTGCGCCATGTCTTCATGTCGCCCGGCCCGATCTTCGAGGTCGACACCGACGAGCCCGACTATTTCCGCGGCGCGCGCGCCATGTACGCCGGCGGCTTCCGGCCCGGCGACGTGGTCTACAACACCTTCTCCTATCACCTGACCCCCGCCGGCATCATGATGGAGTCGGCGCTGCGGGCGCTCGGTTGCGCCATCGTGCCGGGCGGCGTCGGCAACACCGAGCTGCAGCTCGACGCCATCGCCGCCATCAGGCCGACCGGCTATGTCGGCACGCCCTCGTTCCTGAAGATCCTGATCGAGAAAGGCGCCGAGCTCGGCAAAGACATCTCCTCGATCAAGAAAGCCTTTGTCGGCGCCGAAGCCTTGCCGCCGTCGCTGCGTCAGATGTTCTTGGACAAGGGCATGTTCTGCCTGCAGAGCTATGGCACGGCCGATCTCGGCACCATCGCCTACGAATCGGAGGCGCTCGAAGGCATGATCGTCGACGAGGGCGTGATCGTCGAGATCGTGCGGCCCGGCACCGGCGATCCGCTGCCCGAGGGCGATGTCGGCGAGGTCGTGGTCACCACCTTCAACCGCGCCTATCCGCTGATCCGCTTCGGCACCGGCGACATGTCGGCGGTGCTGTCGGGACCGAGCCCGTGCGGGCGCACCAACATGCGCATCAAAGGCTGGATGGGCCGCGCCGACCAGCGCACCAAGGTGCGCGGCATGTTCGTCGATCCCGAGCAGATCGCCGAGATTTCCAAGAAGCATCCCGGCTTGGGCCGCCTGCGCCTGGTGATCGACTGGGTCGATCAGGCCGACGTCATGACCTTGAAGGTCGAGGCGGCCCAGCCCTCGGCCGACCTCGAGAAGGCGATGGAGGGCACCATCCGCACAGTCTGCAAGGTCGGCGGCAAGGTCGAGTTCGCCAAGCCCGGCAGCCTGCCCAACGACGGTAAGGTGATCGACGACGTTCGTAAGTACACCTAAAGCGTACGCATGCAAGCGCCGTCGTATTTAAAAGTTATACTTTACTTTGTCAATTTCATCACTTACGATCCTCGCGGATGGCCACCGTCATGACTTGCGAGGATCGTCACATGTTCAATTTTCCCACGATGAGCCCGCCGCAGGGCGGACGTCCGCCTCAGCTCTGGGAAGTCAACCCGGGGCGGGCGGTCCAAAAGTGACTACCGGAAATCCCGATAATCCCGGAAACCTCGCGGTTGGCCTCTCCGAAACCTTGGTGGCCCCTCCACCGGTGACCGGAGTTTCCGAGACTAATATTTCCAACCCATTGAAAAGCCCGACGAACCCGGCCATGCCGGGCAAAACCTCAGTTGACGTCGAGCTTCAGCCCTTCTTTGTCGATCACGCCCTTCCACAGCGCGATCTGCGCGGTGACGAACTTGTCGAACTGCTCGGGCGTGCCGTAGGCGGGGAAGCCCGCCATGGCGCTGAAGCGTTCCTTGGTCTTCGGGTCGTCGAGCCAGATCTTCATCTCGGCGTTGAACGAATCGACGACCGGCCTTGGCGTGCCGGCCGGCAGGAAGACGCCGAACCAGGTCGACACGTCGAACGGCCTGAGCTCCGGCAGGGTCTCGCAGATCGGCACCAGCTCGGGCGTCAGCGGATTGCGCTCGGCCGAGGTGATGCCGAGTGCCCGGAGCTTGCCGGCGCGCACGAACTCGATGCCGGTGGTGAGGTTGTCGAAGAAGAACTGGGTGACGCCCGCCGTCAGGTCCTGCAGCGCCGGCGCGGCGCCGCGATAGGGGATGTGCTCGGCCTTGGTGCCGGTGAGCTGCAGGAACCAGGCGCCGGAGAGATGCGGCGACTGGCCGGTGCCCGACGAGGCGTAGGAGACCTTGCCGTTCTCGGCCTTCAGCCAGGCGACGAACTCGGGCACCGTCTTGGCCGGCACCGAAGGATGCACGACCAGCACATTGGGCGCGGTGATGACGCCGGACACCGGGATCAGGCTCGCCGGCGTGTACGGCATGTTGCGGTAGAGCGAATAGGCGATCGACTGTGGGCCGATATTGCCCATCAGGACGGTGTGCCCGTCGGGCGCCGACTTCACCACTTCGGTCGAGCCGATGACGCCGCCCGCGCCCGACTTGTTGTCGACCACGCAGGACTGGCCCCAGGCCTGCTGCAGGAAGGCGGCCAGCAGGCGGGCGACGATGTCGGTGGTGCCGCCGGGTGCCGCCGGCACGACGAGGCGGACGCCTTGCGTGGGCTTCCAGGCCGCCTCGGCGCGCAGGCCGGAAGGCAGCAGGCCGGCCGCCGGAAGGCTGGCGGCCGCGGCCAAAGCCGTGCGGCGGGAAAGCGTGCGGGGCATGGATTTCCTCGTTTTTTCTGCAGTCGTTGGTCAACCCGTATCACGGGCGCACTGGCAAATCCGCCACAATTCCCGTATCAATTCAGGGCGCGGCTGCCCCCGAATTCCCTCGTTCAGATAGGGTCCGCGCCAAGGAGGATATCTTGAAGAGACGCACTTTCGTCTCCGGCAGTGCCGCACTGGCTGCCGCCGGTTTCGTCTCGACGACGGCCTCGGCCGCGACCATCAAGCCCTATAGCTGGGATCTCAACCCGCCGACCGACACGCGCGACAACTTCATCGCCTGGGGCAAGTCGCGCGGCGAGGACCCGGTGTTCCTCGGCCAGCGCTGGGACCGCTTCCAGGCCTTGGTGAGGAACAAGGACATCTGGGGCGCCGCCACCATCCGCGCCTTCCTGCTGACGCCGCGCGAGGAATTCGCCTCGGTCAATCCGGCAATCCACAAGCGCGCCTACGAGCACGCCTTCCTCGATATCGGCTATGGCGTCACCATGTCGGGCCCCCATCTGCAGGCGCGCATGACCAACGTCATCGACGTCAAGCGCGGCGAGAAGGTGCTCGAGATCGGTACCGGCTCGGGCGTGCAGTCGGCCTATATCGCCAACCTGACCGACAAGGCCTACACCATCGAGATCATCCAGCCGCTCGCCCAGCGCACCCGCGGCGTCTACGACAGGCTGATCGAGAAGGGCTACACCGAGTTCCAGCACGTCAACACCAAGGCCGCCGACGGCTACTACGGCTGGCAAGAGGCGGCGCCGTTCGACAAGATCATCGTCACCTGCGGCATCGACCACGTGCCGCCGCCGCTCCTCCAGCAGCTCAAGTCGGGCGGCCTGATGGTGATCCCGGTCGGCCCGCCGGGCGCGCAGCGCGTGCTCAAGGTCGCCAAGACGCAAGGCGCCGACGGCTCGATCACGACCAGCCGCGAGGACATCTACGGCGGCAAGATCGTGCCGTTCGTGCCCTTCACCAAGCTCGACGGCGACAAGATCGTCGGCACGCACAACCGGTAAGTCTTCCGGACCGCGCGCGTCCCGCGCGCTCATGAGGCGCGCGGTCCCAAAGAACACGACCGGCAGGAGTCCCCCCTTGACCGTCCTGGTCGATCTCGACCATCGCCCGCCGCTTACCTTCTACCTGTCCGTCGGCCTGGTCGCCGGCAGCATCATCGCGCTGCAGATCGGCATCATGCGCGTGTTCTCGGTCGGCAGCTGGGCGCACTTCGGCTCTCTTGTGGTGAGTCTGGCCATGTTCGGCTTCGGGCTGACCAGCGCGGTGATGTGCGTCGGCAAGAGCTGGTTCGAGCGCCACTGGCAGGGCGCGGTCAAGGGCGCGCTGCTGGCCTTCGGACCGCTCATGGTGGTGTGCAACCTTTTGGCCCAGCAGGTGCCGTTCAACGCCATCTTCCTGATTTCCGATCCGATGCAGAAGTGGCGGCTGTTCGCCAACTTCGTGCTCTATTTCCTGCCCTTCCTGGCCGGCGCG
>WNFG01003085.1_pt1 | contig 13924 bp, 12 predicted proteins | sample 5400431 | NCBI WGS metagenome assembly WNFG01 (sample SAMN13153346, study PRJNA577476) | soil metagenome | isolation source: 120 cm saprolite under Douglas fir tree site 2 hole 3 replicate 2 | place: USA:California | collected 2015-04-18
GTCCCTGGAACCCGAATCCACGTATACCACCGGCGCCCCAACCGCTATCACCGACGCTAGGCATTTGGCCAAACGCTCACCCTCGTTGCGCCCGATCGCGACCACAGCGACCTTCCGGACTGTCACCTCTGCGCAAGACACGAGCCTACCTCCACCGAGATAACGCACCTACGACCGAAGCCTGTCCAGCGCGCAAACCCGCCTCCACTCTTGAACGGGCCAACTACGATTGTCGCCGACGCGCACACTGGAGTCCGCATTGGAAAGCTCCAAGATGGACAAGAGTTCCCGCCATGCACTCCGTACCAAAACCAGGGCGCCGTGCGTATTCCACGGCATGCAACGAGACCTCACTCTCATTCATCCGCCCCCGCAATCAAAGGGCGTGGCATAAACAGCCCGGCAATCATCTCGCGGTCTTGATGAGTAACCAGCACGAACCATGCCGACACGGCGAAACTCATCACGAAGATCACGGCTTCGAAGAGGGTGAACAACACCGTTCGATCATCGAGCGGACGCAACAACAGATGCGTCGCACCCGCAACGGCGACCGCCCATGCTATTGGCTTTATCGCAGCGAGCTTGACATGCTTGATGCCAAACATGGACCGTACAACAGCGTACCGACTCACATTGACCATCGACAAGGAAATGAAGCCGGCCAACGCCGCCCCGATCTGTCCATGGCCCGGAATCAGTGCAAAGCACAGAACCACTGAGGCCAGCAATCCAATCCCTAAAAGCCCCGTCTCCCGGAGGTGCCGGCCAGTCATCGAAAGGGCCCACCCACTGCTCTGGAACATCGTCTGCACCAGCAGACTTGCGGCGACGATCGACACGACCGACGCATCCACCGCGAACGTCGGTCCAAGCACAAGATCGATCCGATCACCCCAAAAGACAATCGCAGCAAATACCGGCGCCGAAAACAACGACGTCAAGCGGATGTTTTCGGCCAGAAGTCCCTCCATTCCGGCAATATCGTTATTTCGATGACACAGAGCAATACGAGCACCTAAAGTCTGCCCAAGGGCCGATCCTAAAAGGCCAATAAGCTGCGCAACCATAACTACGGCCCCGTACTGGCCAACGTCCGCAGCCGTTCCGAAGTGGCCGAGGAAGAGCGAATCCGCCGAACGGATACACGTGGTGAAAATGAGCGACGCCGCCAAACTGGGAGAGTACCGAAGAACCGACAACGTATCGGCCCAATCAAGTCCCCCAGTTGCGCCCGTTGGTGCCAGCTCCCTCCGGGCTCGCACCGCCAATATGATCCACGAGACGACGTATGAGACAGATGTACCCACAACCACCGCCCACAAACGCCAGCCAAAGGCAAACAGCGTTATCATCACAATAGCCCTGAACGTTGGCTGCACAACATAGCTTGCCAGTATGCTGGGGTCTGGCTTCAACATTCCGCGATATGCGCCTCCCAACACAGCCAGGTCCGTCACAAACGGGAGCGCAATGAGCGTTGCGAGCAAGACCTTGGCGAAATCTGGATAGCGGTAGATTGATTGCTCGACATAGGCACTCAACCCCAACGCGGCCAATGCCGCGGGCGCAATCCCCACCACGAAAGCAACTGACCGAAAAACTGTCAGTTGCGCCAGTCGAGTCGAATCCTGTCCAGATCCTGATCCTAAATGTCGTTGCAAAGCGAGATCGAGTCCCAGAGGACTGACGATGCCAAGAATCTCTAGAATGCTGCGAGCCACACTGACCACACCGTACTGAGAGGCTCCAATTACTCGGGCGACCAAAATGCCGGCAGCAAAGCTCAGTATCTGGTTGTATATCACCGCCAAGGCGCGAAGGGGCACTCCTTGCGCAAAATGGCGCCATGGATGCTTCCCGTTTAGTCGATTTGCGTCCATAATTGGATACCATGTAAGCCGCAGCATGCATCAAGCTCGTGGCTCGTACCGTTTCAGTAATTTCATGTCTGCCTCGTTCAGCGTAACCCCGAGCATATTTTCATGTATGTCGCTACCGACTTCAAGCGCACGCTCGACGACGCCGATATTCGTCAGCCGGAAGCTTTAGACCCATCGACCCATCGACATACGGTCTACGTACCAAGCGCGCCTATACCTCATCGCATTTTGCCTTATTGAGTACGATGCCGACCATATTTTCATGTGTCTCTCGAATAACATCAAGCCCACGCTTAATGACATCGATATTCGTGCGACTCGCTTCAATCACAAAGATAAACGAATCTAACGCACACGCCGCGGCCCGCACATCCGCAAACGGTGCCACCGCTGACAGATCGACAATAACGTATTCGTAGGCTTCACGAAGAGTCTGAAATAATTTATCGAGTGTCTCCGATGTCAGAACGTCGCTCGCGTAAATTGGTCGAGAGTTATTGCCAACTGGTAGAAAAGCCAACTGTGATATTGAATCGGTCCACGTTGTTTCAGACACTGAAGCCGCCCCTGTCATGACATCCAAAATGCCAAATGCGGCAGCCGGAGCTAATGCGGCCGAGAGTGATCGATTTCGCAAATTGCAGTCCACCAGAATAACTCTGGCTCCAGTGTGTGCCATGAGTAACGCCAAGGCCGCTGCAACAGTTGACTTTCCCTCGTCGGGTTGCGTTGAGGTAATCCCAATAACCTGGTTTCGCTTACCGCTACGGTTCATCGCATCGATTGCTAGCTTGATCTCAAGAAACGACTCGGTAAATCGGGACTGTGGTGCATCCGTAATAGTCCAGATTGGACTCTCTGTACGCACAATGTTTCTCGATCTTGGACGAACCGTCAACCTGGGGTTGGATAAAGCACGCTCGCGGCGATACGGGCGATCAGCGATCATCTCGAGGGCAAGCGGAGCCTCGGCAAGCGGCAAGACCCCACCAATGTTTGCCTGGAGCGCGCCATCCGCGAACAGCGCGCCAAGCTCAGCGCCGTCGGACTTGACCCCTGGGACAACTGCGATGCAGGCTATTTGAAGCTCCCTCCAGACCTGCCCGCTGGTGCGGATGCCTCGATCCGACAGATCGCGCAGCATTCCGATAGCGATGCCAAGAAGCACCCCTCCAACGGTCGATATTCCGAGCACGATTCTGACTTTCGGCGAACTGGCCCTCAAGGGACGGGACGCCTCGGTGAGCAGACGCGCCTCGAACACCGGCAAGGATTGCTGTTGCATGGCCTCCGTGTAACGCAGCACACGGAGAAAATTATCATAGGTCCTTGCGGTGGATTCCGCGGCGGCTTCCAGTTCGCGGAGCTCACCTTGCATCCTCGCCGTCAATTGCGATGGGGGTGTACCTGCATTGACAGTATCTGCGGAATCCGCGACATCGTTCCTGTTCTTATAATAATCCGCCACTGCTTTTTGGGCAGCTGACCCTTGACTGCTTAATTCGTTCATCCGATCCTTGACCCATTTCTCACTTCGCAAAGCCGATTTGTATTTTGCGTCCATACTGGCCATAATATGGGTTTCTGCGACAGTGTTTAAGATCTGCGCCGCTCGCTCAGGGTCGATTGATTCGAAGGTAATCTCGACAATGTACGTAAGGCCGACGCGCTTTGCCGTAAGCTTGCGTTCGAACGATTCCAGCGCATATCCCATCACGCTAGATTCAGATTCCGTTTCGGGTTTACCCCAGCCGATCAGCCGGGATATCGACTTGATCGTGCCGCGCACGACGCCATCGTGCCCGGCAAATTCCGGATCCCCAGCTAGAGCTAGTTTCCGTATAACGGCACGAGCGATACTCTCTGACTTTATAATTGCGATCTGACTTTCCACGATCGTTGACACCGACGCGGCGTCTCCTGGGACCGCTTTCGAGTCTACGACGAGTTCCGCGTTGGCAGTAAACGTCGGTACCGCAGCGATGAGGTAGAGTAGAGCAACGCCAAGCGTTATCAAACACGTCAACAATATGATCGAGAGGCGTCGTCGTATGAAGGCCACCGCTTCTGCCAGGGACACGGTCGGCAGACGAAATTCGGGCGGTAGAGTGTCCGGATTTACCGAATTATCCGTTCTATTCGTCTGCAGCATTTTCTCGTACCAGCGCTAATAGTTGCACCACTGAGGCTCCGCACATCAGATGAAGCGAAGCGCCTGGTGGGACACGACGGATGCCCAAGTCCAATACGCTCCGCGCTTTACTAAATAAAAGACTAAATAAAAGGTCGGTAAGTAGAAGATGCAGCAGACGGAGTCGCGCTAATAAGCATTCCAATACACCTTTCTGGAAAACAAGGTCATGACTATGATTTTCAGATCGAGAAAGAGTGACCAGTTGTCGATATAGTATAGATCATGCTCCACACGGCGCTGCATCTTCTCGAGAGTATCTGTGTCTCCACGGTATCCATTGGCCTGCGCCCAACCCGTGATGCCGGGCTTGACGTTGTGGCGACGCGTAAACGACGAAATCAACTCCGCAAACAAGTTGTTGTGCGCGGTTGCATGTGGACGGGGGCCGACGATCGACATGTCGCCGACCAGGACATTGAACAACTGCGGAAGCTCATCGATATTGGTGCGGCGCAAGATGCGGCCCAAACGCGTTACACGTGGATCGTTTCGGATGACTTGCCGGAAATTGTCACCATCTTCCATCACGGTCATCGATCGGAATTTGAGTACGCGAATGGGTTCGTTGTTGTAGCCGTGCCGCGTCTGGCGAAAAAGCACCGGCCCACGGGAATCGAGCTTGATTGCAAGTGAAACGATGACAAAGAGGGGGCTAAGAAAAATAAGGCCAGCGATTGCAGCGGCGACGTCGAATGCTCTCTTTATTGCTCGGTCGAAAGGGGAGAGCGGGGACTGGAAAACCCGTATCGTCACCATGTTGCCGAACTGGGTGATCCGCGACACGACCATCAGATCGACAAATCCTACAGGGATGACGTGAACGTCAACTGGCAGGTCTGATAGGGCGCTGGCAAGCGCGAGGGCAGACCGAACGTCCTGTTGCGAAATCAAAATGATAATGTCATCCGCCCGGAGGGGCCGGCAATCCGCGACCAGTTGGCGGGCATCAGGTCGCACTTGGACGGCGCCGGGGCGCGCGGGTACTGAGGAGTAGGCGCGAACCGTCGGAAAGTCGAACGAGCGGATGGTCCGAATTCCGGTGGCCATCGCCCGAGCGGAAAAATGCAAGCAGTGACGCGGGTCTCCTATAAGAATGACGCGCCTCGCGTCGACCAGGCCCGACGCAATGGCGGGCTGCAGCAATGAGAACCATATTGTCCGTGTGCAGAGTACCGCGAGGCCGACACTCACAGCTTGGACCATGACAGTAGCGCGCGAGTAGTCTTCCGAGATTTTCAGAAGGAATATCGTCGAGAGGAAGAAGGAGAATACGAGGAAGACGCCGCTGGCGCCGCTCCATAGGAACACGTGGCGGGGCTGCGTCTGAATCCGGGAATATTGCCGGTGCCCTACGGAAACGAGCAAATCCAATGTGGAAATCAGAAGGGATTCCGGAAGGTACTTGGCGGGGTCCGGCCAGTCCAGCAGAATCAACCGATGATAGAGGATGGCTGCGAAATAGGCCGCAACGGCTACGAATAGGAATTCGGTAGCTGCTGCCAACACTAGCAAGGCAGCCAATCGGCCCCTACCGACGCGTGCTGGGACTGCCTTGCCGAGATCGACCGAATGTGCCGGAAACTTGGTAGAGGCCGGCAAATTGGTAAAGGAGGCATAGTTCATAGCACTCTGCCTCAAGCATTCCACCCAGTTACAACGTCTCCCTGGCCAAATCAGTAGCATTCGGGTCACTGGTTGGGAATTGGCAATAAAGGGGTAGATATGAGGGGTAACTACGATGGGTCATTGCGCCGCGGCAGTGCGCGATCAAAATTGTCGAGAAGCAATCCGCTCGAGGTGCCCATCCTAATGTGTCGGATGGGAATGCGAATCAATCGAAGGTAGCGAAGATGGCACTGAGCGGCCTGGCGCCAATGAGTGAACAGAACGGCGGTTTTGCGGATCGCACTGCCGTCTGGACGGTTGCTCGGACGGTAGCCATGTCGGAGCGCTGCCTTCCGCGGACAGATTTGAAGGATTTCACCCGGTGACCACGTCCGCACAGGGAGCTGCCGCCATGCCGAATTCCAGACTGCGCACCTGTTTCCATATCGATGTCTTTGGCAGTAACCTTGGTCGTTGCATCAAATGGGGCTTGGTAGCTGTTGGCCTGACAATTTCCGTCACTCAAGCAAAGGCTGAATATCGAGTAAATGTCGGAGATGTACTCGAGGTCGCGGTGGCGGGCGTTCCGGAGCTACGGAATCGTGCTGCCGTCCAAATGGACGGGAACATTTCGTTGCCGCTGGTCGGAATGCTTCCAGTAGCCGGCCTGCCTTTACCGCAGATCCGAGCCAAAATCGGGGCCGCACTGGCGAGCAAGGTGTTTCGACAGAGGACCCCGGATGGCCATGAGAACGTCGTCGTGATAGACCCAGATGAGGTCACGACGGTCGTGGCGGAATACAGGCCGATATACGTAAATGGGGACGTGTCGAAGCCGGGTGAGTACCCTTATCGTCCGGCCACCACCGCACGCCAAGTCATCGCTGTGGCGGGCGGCTACGACATCATGCATATCAGAATGAATAACCCGTATCTCGAGTCAGCAGACTTGAGAAGCGAGTATGGATCGCTTTGGACAGAGTTCGCCAAAGAACAGGCGCATATGTGGCGCATCAAGAATGAGCTCGGAGACGGGTCGCAGATCAGTCCACGCGTTCTGAGGGACGTGCCTATAGCTCAATCGGTGATTTCGGAAATCGTCAATGCAGAAACGGAATATTTGAAGACGAAACAGAGCGATTATCAGCGGGAAAAGGCGTTCCTCCAGCGCGGCGTCCGACAGGGAGACGACGAGGTCGGCGTGCTGTCAGAGCAGCAGAAGAATGAGGAACAGGGAGTTCAGTCAGACCTCGAAGAACTGCAGAAAGTAGTGGATCTCTTCGGCAAGGGTTCCTTGATCAGCCCTCGCGTTACGGATGCGCGTCGCGCGGTGCTGCTGTCATCAACTCGGAAGCTGCAGAACAGTGCGCAACTAATGCAGGTCAAGAAGCAACAGGACGAGCTCACCAGAAGGCTGGAAAAGCTCGACGACCAGCGGAGGCTCGACTTGCTCCGTGAGCTGCAAGACACCAGTGTAAAGCTCAACCAGATTCGCGAAAAGCTGCAGAGCGTCGGCGAGAAGCTTCAGTACACTGCGATGGTTCGATCACAACTCGTACGAGGAGCCGGCAATAAAGCGGAGATTGCCATCTTTAGAAAAGGCGAGAAAGGGCAGGAACGGATTGTCGCAAGCGAAGATACCGAATTGCAGCCGGGTGACGCCGTCGAGGTCACCCTGCGATACCAGGACGGTCCTGACGCGCCTGCCCGAAGGCTAAGCAGTTCAAATATCCCATCAGGGATAGGCCGGACCGACGCGACCGGCGACGCTTCGCTGCGCGTCGGGAGGAGGTGACGAGGGCGTGCCGCACGTCGCCCGCGCGGCGGGCTGCCAGCCCAAGGCGGTCGGCGGATCAAGGAGATCTGCCCCTGCCGAGCCCTCTCGGGCCGGCGTCAAGATGGAAACGATCTGCGTGACGACAGCGTGAGCAGTTGGTATCGCTGCGTTCCGAGGCGCGTACTGGCATCCGCCATTGCGGGCTACATCGTCGGCAGGCCGAGCGTGGTGAAGTAGCGGCCGCAAGAGCTCCTCATCGAAGTCGTTTGGCAGAAATTCGCGTGCAAATCCGAGCGCCAGCGGCTTGCCGAGACCGAGCTCTCGTTTGTCCGGGATCGCAACGTAGTTCTCATCATCCTCGACGTCATCGGGCAGCTCATCATTCAGCTCGTCCAGGCCGGAATATTCGGAACGCCAATAGATCTTGCCCGTCCGCCTGCACAGGACGGCCTGATGCTCGCCAAGGGCGCCGCTCATTCCAACGAATTCGAACGCTCCGAGTATTTCCTGAAAGTCGACGGGCATCGGTCTAGTTCCAAAACGTGACGGCGCCGGGCTGCACGGAACCAATTTGTGGGCGGCTTCGAGGTCGATCACTATCTTTCTGCTGGGCAGTGGCCGGAGCCGCCGTGTTCGCCCTCGTCGGGCTTCGCAAGATGACCCCGCTCTGGGTCATCCTTTTGTTTGCCGCGGTTGTGATGGCTAGCGCTTCGAGCCGAGGCGGGATGCTTGCCTTTGTTCTACCTGTCATCTTCGCGACGCTGATGATTGGTAAAGTGCGCGCGCTAACGGCCGTTCTCGTGGCCGGGCTAGTGATCTTTGCTGCGGCTTTCGCCGTCGAGAACGGCTGAGGGCAACCCTAGCTGGTTGCCAATCAGACTGAAGGATATTTAACCGGCGCGGCGCCGCCGCATGGGAGACCCGTCAACATGATTTGCATCGTGCCCGATCGCGCCCAATGGTACTGATGCCCCGATTTGCTTGATCTCGGAGATCACCTCGACGGCATTTGGAAGCCGCTTGCTCACATCGGAGGCTGAGAGCGGGGAGCTGTTGTTTGCCAGTCGTGACCCGTTGCTCATCGCCCAAATCGCCGCCTGTGTCCGGTTCTGGACCCGGATCTTGCGAAGGATCGCCTTGACGTGGACCTTCACGGTCGCCTCGGCGATATCGATCTTTCGCGCTATGCATTTGTTGGAGTCGCCTTCGATCAGGCGGCGCAGGATTGATTTCTCCCGCGTGGAAAGCTGCGGCGCGAATGTGTTCTCGGTCCTGACGAGCATCGCCTGGTTGTTTTCGTCGCGCGGCGCGGCCTGGCCGAGGCGGTCGCGTTCGGGATCGAGAACGAATGACAGAAATGCCGGCGGGAAAATTGTTTCACCCATCATCACCAGTTCAATCGATTTGATGAATACATCGCAGGCCATGACGTCTGCGAAATAGCCGTTGGCGCCCGCCCGAAATGCCGAAACCAGTTCGCCTAGCCGATAGTGATCGGCCACGATAGCAATGCGCCCGCCCGGGTGCTGGTGCCTGAACAGTTCGATTTGTTCCACCGCGGCGTCAAAATCATCGCCGGTATGGACAACGAGAAACAGTGGGTGGTGTAGTTGGTGTTTGCTCGGGAGCAAATCATCGGCGCATGATACCGAGGCAAGGATGCGAAAATTTGCTGAGCGTAGGATTCTGGCAAGTCCTTCTCTGAGTAAAATACTTTTCCCAACGAGTATGATTGCAAAAGATTGTCGCTGGCGCATGGTAACCTCCCAGCCTGTACGCCTACTGAAATTCGACCGGCCCATTGAACTCCGGTCCTCTCATTTTGTGATTTGTCGACGGGTTAAGGACCTCTTCTTCGGTGGAAGTCCTGGTGTCGAATATTTTGGCTTCTTCAGTCGGTGGGGCCCTCCGCTTTCATAGGAAATGTTTCGTGGTCAAATTTCGAAAGCTCCGCGGTTGGAGCTTTATGACCATTTTATGAATATTAGATCGGAATCCCCGATATCCCTATATACCTTCGGTTATAGGTGGGTGGCCGGGGGAAGAGCTGATGATGTCGTTCATAACAGCAAGCGGAGGTTGTCGCCGGGAGGATTCGCAACAAGGCCGCGTGCTCTGACAAAGATGGCTTGTTGCGGATAGCCGTCGATCGCGGACGGTCAGATCGTCGCGATCGATCCCGCACGATACCTCGGGAGCAAAGGAACATCGCGATCACGGAGAACGTGCTGACGGTGCTGACAGACCGCGAGCGCCAGATCATGCGTCTGGTGTCCGAAGGGTTGTCGAACAAGGAAATTGGGCGGCGGCTGAATATTGTCGACGGCACCATCAAGGTTCACCTCCATCACATCTTTCAGAAGCTTGAAATCAGCAACCGGACAGTGCTCGCGGCGCTCGCCATTCGCACGATGACAGCGTGGGCGTGCTCGGCTCCAGCCACCTATATAACCGGCCAGAGTATTCTCGTTGACGGGGCTCGTATCCCGGCCCTCCTGTGTTGAAACCGATCCGTTCCGAACAGTGTGAACCGGGTAATCCGAGAAGTATGAAATGGGTAAACAGAGCGAGCGTTGAGGCGTTTGGACTATTCCACCTTTGGAAGTTCCATCCTTGGATTATTCCACCGCCAAGGCAATTCACCCGACGATCGTAGCGGGTCTTAATCTTTGGATAGTAATCCCCTCGAGCGGCTCGAGGTCCACGTTCCCGGGATTGGCGACGATCTGGCCGACCAACTCTCTATTGGCTCGCCGACAAGGCCTCTGGCGGCCTTCCTTCAACCAGTTGGCGATAGCAGCTATTCAGGCGCGGAAAGACATTCCCCAGTTACCTCGCCCAAAACAAACGGCCCCAGCGCGGGCTGCGCGCTGAGGCCGTCTCTTGTTTCTGGATACCGCAGGTCGGCTATGGCATCCCGTCGCCAGGCGATCATGTCTCGCCCGCTGGCGATGTTCGCTTTCGACCAGCTGTCGTAAATTTTTTTGCCTTTCCCCTAGCAATTGGCGGCTACGGGTCTAAGTTTGCTCCCAACGCGCCGCCCAAACTGGCGCGGATAACGCCGCCCACTTAACCCCGCCGCGATGCCCCCCTTCGGACGGGGTTCTGTTTGAACCTCTCCGGGTACCGCATGCCATCTATCGCCCTGTTTGAATTTCGCAGCGGCCTAACTTGAGCTTGTGTACGCAAGTGTCCCCTCAAACAATGGGGAATACGCGGGGGTCACTTCGTATTGAGATGCTCAAACGCCGTCTACGGTTCACGCCTATAGATTGGTGGACAGACCGGCCCTCTGAGACCTCGCCGTCGCCTTCGAGACGCGCGCAAAGAGCGCGCTCCTCAGGCCGACGGCTACCGTCCCCCGTCCGGTCCCATGATGAGGTCGGGGAGGTACGTCGAAATTTCCGGCAGCAAGCACAGCACCACCACGGCCGCCATCATCAACAGCACGAACGGCAGCGTGCCCCAGATCACCTCGCTCAAGGGGATATCCGGCGCCACGTTGCGAATGACAAAAATATTCAGGCCGACCGGCGGGTGAATAAGTCCCATCTCCATCACGATGGTCATGACGACGCCGAACCAGATGATGTCGAAGCTGGCGGCGCGCAGCGGCGGCAGGATGATCGGCGCGGTCATCAGGATGATCGAAACCGGCGGCAGGAAAAAACCGAGCACGACCACCATGACGAGGATCGCGGCCAGCAATTCCCATCGCGGCAGGTGCATGGCGACAATCGACTCTGCGGCCGATTGCGAGATGTGCAGATAACTCATCACGTAAGTGTACAATAGCGACATGCCGATGATCATCATCAGCATGGTGGAATCGCGGATCGTCGATTTCAGGATCGGCGCCAGATCGCTCGGCCGCCACACGCTGTAGATCAGCGCAATCAGCATCAGCGCCAGCAGCCCGCCGAGGCCCGCGGTTTCCGACGGCGTCGCGTAGCCGCCGTAGAGCGCAATCATCACCCCCGTCAACAACAGGACGAACGGCAGCACCCGCGGCAGCACGCTAAATCGCTCCGCCATGGTGAAATCGTCGCGCTTGAGGATAGCTGATGTCACGCCGGTCTTTGCGTAAAGCGCGCTCGCGGCGGCATACTCTTTGCGAAAGTGGATCACCGCGTAGGCTCCGAACAACGAGACCAGCAGCAGGCCGGGCCCGATACCAGCGAGGAACAAGCGCCCTAGGGATTTTTCCGCCGCGACCGCGAACAGGATCATCGTGATCGAGGGAGGCAGCAGAATGCCGAGCGTGCCGCCGGCGGCGATGATGCCGGCGGCGAATCCGCCGGAATATCCGCGCTTGCGCATTTCCGGAATGCCGGCTGAGCCGATGGCCGAACAGGTGGCGGGCGAGGAGCCGGCCATCGCGGCGAACAACGCGCAGGCAAACACGTTGGCGACGCCGAGCCCGCCGGGCACGCGGTGCAGCCAGGCGTGCAGCGCCGAATACAAATCCTGCCCCGCGCGCGATTTGCCGATCGCAGCACCCTTCAGGATGAACAGCGGAATCGACAACAGAGTGATCGAGGCCATTTCCTCGTAGACATTCTGGGTCACGGTATCGAGCGAGGCCGCTGGCATATAGATGCCCATGAACACCACCGCGACCGCGCCCAGCGCGAACGCGATCGGCATCCCCGAAAACATCGCAAACAGGGTCGCGACACCGTAGCTGATGCCAATTCCGAGTACGGTCATCGGCGCACCGCACCGCTGAGTGGAATCGCGATCTGCAGCAGGATCTGCACGCAGAGTAACGTCATGCCCGAGGCCATCAGGACGTAGGGGATCGCCAGCGGCGGCGACCACATGGAATTCGAAACCTGGCCGTCGACCCAGGCTTCATGCGCCAGCGTCCAGGATTTCCAGGCAAAAAACGCGCAGAACAGGAAACTTGCGACATCGATGAGCCATAGCCGGATACGATTGACCGTCGGCGATAGCAGCCCGACGAACGCCTCGATGCCGATGTGGCCGCGTTGTCCCTGCACATAGGCCGAGGTCATGAAGGTGGCGCCGACCAGCAGGAATACCGCCGCCTCGTCCTGCCAATAATTCGGGCTGTGAAACAGCGCGCGGCTCAGCACGCTGTCACTGAGAATGACGCAGGCCGCGATCAGCGCGACGGCCGCGATAACGACAATGATGTTGTTGCAAAAGGCAAGCCCGCGCTCGAACGCCGCCACGAGCCCGGTGCCCGCAGCGGCGTTCGAGTGGTCATTTTGATCCCTGAGCGGGCCATGCATCATGCGGAGACGTCGGACGCGAGCTTCAACAGGTTGGCCGCGGTCGCGGTTTTCGCGCTGTAGTCCTTCCACGCGGTGTCGCGGGCAATGTCGCGCCATTTGCCGACGGTGGCCGCATCGAGCACGCTGATCTTGGCGCCGGCCTTTTCGTAGACCTTGGCGACTTCGACGTCGTCGTCCTGCGCCCCCTTCCTGCCGAACGCTTCGAGTTCGGCGCCGACGGTACGAATGATGTCCTGCTGATTTTTAGGCAAGCCGTCAAAAATCGACTTCGACATCAAAAGCGGCTCCAGCATGAACCAGTACGAAGTGCCCGCGCCCGATGTCAGGGATTTCGCGACTTCCTCAAGCCGGAACGAAATCAGGCTGGTCGAGGAGGTGATGCCGGCATCGCAAGCACCCGTCTGCATCGCCGCGTAGAGTTCGTTGGACGGTACCGACAGCACGGCTGCACCCGCGGCCTGCAGCACCATATCCATCTCGCGCGAGCCGCCGCGGACCTTCAGGCCCTTGGCATCTTCCGGGGCGACAATGGGCCGCGAACGGCTGGCGACGCCGCCGGCCTGCCAGACCCAGGTCAGGATGATGATGCCCTTGTCCGCTAGGAAGTTCGTCAGCGCCTTGCCAACCGGCTGGCTCTTCCAGCGCAGGCCCTGATCGTAGGTCGAGACCAGACCGGGCATCAGGCCGATATTGGTTTCCGGCAATTCGCCGCCCGCGTAGGGAAGGGGATAGAGGCTGATATCGAGCGCGCCTTTGCGCATCGCGGAGAATTGCGCGTTGGTCTTGATCAGCGATGAATTCGGATAGATCTCGGCAGCGATCTCGCCGCCGCTGCGCTTGGCGACTTCCGCGGCGAATACCCGGCATAGCCGGTCGCGGAAATCGCCCTTATCGATAGTGCCGCCGGGAAACTGGTGCGAGATTTTCAGCGTGGTTGCGGCCCGGGCCGTCCCGGTCCCAAAACGCAAAATGGCGGGCGCGGCAAGCGCTGTTACGAGGACGTTACGGCGTGTGAGCATGGATATCTCCGTTAAGCTATTCTTAATTAGAATGTTCGGGCTGACGTTGCGGCATATTAGCCCGTCTTCATCAGAACTTTCTCTAGTCTGATAATTCGAGGCCGCGCTTGGGGTAACGCCTGAGCTTGTTGCGGTGCACACTTGCATCAAAGATGCGACCGAAAAAAGACGGACCAACATGTTCT
>WNFG01013009.1_pt1 | contig 13915 bp, 9 predicted proteins | sample 5400431 | NCBI WGS metagenome assembly WNFG01 (sample SAMN13153346, study PRJNA577476) | soil metagenome | isolation source: 120 cm saprolite under Douglas fir tree site 2 hole 3 replicate 2 | place: USA:California | collected 2015-04-18
CCGAAACCCGCAACGCTCCGGCGTAGAACGCTTCCAGCATGGCACGATCGCGCACGGCGAGCTCTAACGATGTCTTCGTCTGACCTGCGGGAGCCGTCAGCCGCTTGAGCGGCGCCGCCAGCGTTGCTTCCATCTCGTCCTTCGCCAGGGACTTTGGCAACACCTTCCACTGCCGGGGCGAGTCAATGTTCAGCGTGGGATCGTGATCGATCTTCTTGTCGAGCAGCAGATAGCGGTAAAGGTGACGCAGAGCCGAAAGCTTTCGCCCCACGCTACGCCCGTCGACCTGATGAGAGAAAAGCTGCTGCAAAAATTCGCGCACATCCGTGCGCCGCGCATTGAGCAACGTACGTTTTCGTTTTTCCACAAACTCCGCAAACTGGCAAACGTCAGTCGTGTACGCGCTGACAGATAGCGGCGCAAGCCCCTTCTCGATCCTGAGGTAGTCGAGAAAGCTGGAGAGCACACGGGAGTTGGCTTCCGAGGGCATGCGCAGGAAATCAAGTATGCCCGTTATCGGACGCTGGGCCAAGTGCCGCCCAGGATGCCCACTGGACGCTTGTTACGTTGCGCTCGCCTCACGCAGAAGCTCAACGGCGTATAGCGCACCCTCGGGCGTCTCTTCGTGTTTGAAATACGCGAAGACATCGCGTCCCGCTGCGAGATGCTCGCGGATGCGGTCGACCATCGCCCGCCGTTCCTCGCCCGTGTAGTTCGGTTTGCGGAATCGGTAATAAGCGAAACCGGCCGTTGTGACATCGGGCGTGGTCATGGTTTCAGTCTCGGCCACGCATACCGCTGCCTGATGCGATCGGAGCAAGTCCCATGTCGAATCTGCGAACCACGAGGCGTGGCGAAATTCGAACGCCGCTGGAACGGCTCGGGGAACGATCGCGAGAAAATCTTTCAGCAGGGAAGCGTCTGCCTTGAGGTTGGGTGGAAATTGAAACAGCACCGGTCCCAGCTTTCCCGCGGACGCCAGGGGCGCAATGGTCGCCAGGAAGCGCGGCACGAAATCCTCGGTGCCCTTCAGACGCTTGATGTGCGTGATGACCTGGTGAGCCTTCACTCCAAACCGGAAGTGAGAGGGAGTCTCCTGCATCCAGTTCTGGATCGTGCTCTCTTTCACCAGTTGGCGGAATGTGAAATTTACCTCGACCGTGTTGAGTTGCGTCGCATAGTGGCTTAGAAATTTCTTCTGCGCCAGCTTGGCAGGATAAAAGTCCGGCTTCCAGGTCGGATAGGCCCATCCGGAGGTTCCAGCGAAGAGTTGGGGCATGGCAGGTTCTGGCGCAACAGAGCCGACGCGGGATTATACCTTGCGACGGCTTCGACCAGATGCAGCCGTTCGTCCCACACTTCGTTTCGATTTCTTTCGCGCAGCTCTCACGGGCGGATCCTCGGCTTGCGCTGCGATCTCGATTCGCTCGGGCGCGGCAGCTTCTCCCTGCGCAGCCACTGCCCCAGTCAGTTCTTTCAAAGTCGGCAGCTTCTGCTTCAGTTCTGGCAGCGGCTCGAACAGATCGCCCATCTTCTCAAAGCGCGAGACTACCTGTGGCGCTTCAAACACCAGAAGGCTTGCGTCTTTCTTCTTGAGCGCCCGCTCGACTTCTTCCCAGGTCACAGGAGTCGAAGCCGTAGGACGCTCCCGCGCTCGCAGCGAGTAGACCGCGACGGTCGTTTTGTGTTCATCGTTCTGGCTCCAGTCCACGAAAACCTTGCCAGTGCGGATCTTCTTCTTCATATCCGAAACAACCTGATCCGGATGATCCTGCTCCAGCAATTGCGCCAACGCATGCGCAAAAGGTTTCGTCACTTCATAGGTTGTGCGTGTGTTCAGCGGGACGTAAATCTGCAATCCTTTAGAACCCGAGGTCTTGGGAAAGCCCTGCAATCCGAAATGCTCGAAGATTTCGCGCAGCCACAGGCCCACCTGGCAGCATTGGACGATATTCGCCGGCGGCCCGGGATCGAGGTCGAAGACCATCATCGTCGGACAGCTAACGTCCTTCGCGAGCGCCAGCGAGGGGTGCAACTCCAAAGCCGCCAGATTCGCCAGCCAGATCAGCGTTGGCAGATCGCCGACCTCCACATAGTGCATGGTGCGATTATTGCCATGACTCCACACCGGGACGGTCTTGACCCAGTCAGGCCGGTGCTTGGGAGCGTTTTTTTCGTAGAAGAACTCGCCATCAACTCCGTTCGGATAGCGCTTCATGGTCAGCGCGCGCCCGGAAAGGTGGGGGAGGATCGCGGGCGCAATGCGCACGTAGTAGTCAATGACATCGCGCTTGGTGAAGCCAGTCGCGGGATAAAGGACCTTCTCCAGGTTCGACAGCTTCACATGCTTGCCTTGGACCTCAATCACCGAATCCATTGCACGTACGCTCCAGCCCGCATTGTGCCTGAAAGCTCACTCGAAGCAAAATACGGGACGATCCCTAAAAGCTCGTTCCCGTCCCCGCAGAACCAGGCGATCGTGGTTTGAGGTGGTGGTGTAGTTTGCTTGTCATTCCGAAGCAAGCGTTCTTTGCGCAGCGAGGAATCTGGGCGAGCCGCGCGAAGGGTCGCGTCCTTTGCGACCCAATAATCGCGCGTTTGGCTCGCTTCCTTATCAAACCGTACTATTACCTGGTTTGACGAGCGTTTGACAAGCTGCCTTGGCTCCACGTACTTTCAGACTTCTGCCCTGCTGATGCGTCCAAACACGTACGTCCAACCGCTGGAGGCCCGAATGACACATCGTGCACTGAGAGCCGCGGCATTCCTTCTTCTGTTATCCGCACTGGCCGCTGCGCAGGATGTCGCATCCTTCGAAAAGCGCATCACGGTCAAAAAACTGGCGAATGGCCTCACCATCTTGATCTGCCAGCGTCCGGAGGCGCCGGTCTTCTCCTTCTTCACGCTGGTGGACGCCGGCTCGACGCAGGATCCCATGGGCAAAACTGGTCTTGCTCACATGTTCGAGCACATGGCATTCAAGGGGACCGACAAGATCGGTACGACAAATTACGTCGCAGAGAAGGCCGCGCTGGCGAAGGTCGAAGCCGCCTATGCCGCTTACATCAGGGAACGTGACAAGCAGGTCGGCCGCGATGAAGCGAAATTGAAGCAACTCGAAAAAGCCTGGAAGGATGCCATCGCCGAAGCCGACAAGTACGTCAAGCCCAACGAATTCGGCAAGCTGATCGAGCAGAATGGTGGCGAGGATATGAATGCCTTCACGAATTACGACGAGACCGCATATCACTACTCGCTGCCCGAGAACCGGCTGGAATTGTGGGCGTACCTCGAGTCCGAGCGTTTTCTACATCCCGTCATGCGGGAGTTCTACAAAGAACGCAATGTAGTAATCGAAGAGCGGCGTCTGCGCACGGATAGTAATCCAATCGGCCGCCTGCTGGAACAGTTTGATGCAGCCGCATTTGAGGCCCATCCCTATCATCGGCCCACCGTGGGCTGGATGTCGGATCTGAATTCGTTCTCCGCCACGGACGCGCAAAAATTCTTCGACACCTACTACGTCCCCTCCAATATGGTAGTCGCCGTCGCCGGGGACGTGAAGCCTGCGCAGGCCTTGCACATTCTCGAGAAATATTTCGGCCGCCTGCCCACGCATCCTCAGCCGGATGAAACTGCCACGGATGAGCCTCCGCAGAACTCCGAGCGTCGCGTCGTGCTGAAAGAAAGAACCCAGCCGCTCTACCTTGAGGGCTATCACCGTCCCGATTACAAAGCGAAGGATGACGCGGTCTACGACGCGATTACCGATCTAATGTCCGAAGGTCGAACTTCGCGCCTTTACCGCTCGCTGGTCCGCGATAAAAAGATCGCATCTTTCTCCGCGGGATTCAGCGGACTGCCCGGCATCAAATACCCGCACCTGTTCGCCTTCTACGCCTTCCCGCTGCCGGGCCATACCACGCAGGAAGTCGCCGACGCCATTCATGCCGAAATCGACCGCCTCAAGAGAGAAGACATCAGCGACGACGAATTGAAGATGATCAAGACTCGTACGAAGGCGAACCTGATACGCGGTCTCGCCGATAATCAAGGTCTCGCCACGCAACTTGCCACCTACCAAACTCGCTACGGCGACTGGCGTGAGCTGTTCCGCACGGTCGACCACATCGACAAAGTAACCAAGGCAGACATTCGGCGGGTCGCGAACGAGATTTTCGTGGATACCAATCGTACCGTAGGCGTGATCGAAACCTCGGGCGGAGGCGGAAAACAAAGTTCAACTGAGCCGCCCGCAGGGCAGGGAGGTGCGCAATGAAAATCAAGCGGACAATGCTCAGCGCGCTTGTTCTGGCCACAGCGGCCCTCTTGACCTGTCTTCCCCAATTCATTCTTCCTCAATCTATGGCACAGGCGGCGAGCTGGCAGCAGATTCCAATACCTCCCTTGCCGGCTTTCAAACCGCAGCAACCCAAACGCATCGAATTGCCCAACGGCATGGTGATCTTCCTGCAGGAGGATCACGAGCTGCCGCTGATCGACGGGACCACCCGCATCCGCGGCGGTTCACACCATGAGCTGGCAAGCAAGGTGGGGCTGGTAGATATCTATAGCGAAGTCTGGCGCACCGGCGGCACGAAGACTCAGACCGGCGATCAACTCGACGACTTCTTGGAAGTTCGTGCCGCGAAAGTCGAGACTGGTGGCGGACCCGACTCTACCTCCATCAACTGGTCGTGCTTGAAGGGCGATTTCGACGATGTCTTCAAGGTCTTCGTCGACCTGCTGCAGAACCCGGAATTCCGTCCTGACAAAATCGAAATCGCGCAGAAAGGCATGTACGACGCGATTTCGCGGCGCAATGATCAGATCGGCGAAATCGCGCAGCGCGAGGCGGTTAAGCTGGCTTACGGTGCGGATAATCCCTATGCCCGCGTTCCTGAATATGCCACGGTTGCCGCGGTCACTCGCCAGGATCTGATTGAATGGCACGGCACGTACGTTCACCCGAACAACATTATTCTCGGCGTAAGCGGTGATTTCGACGCAGCCGCGATGGAAGCCAGGCTGCGTGCAGCATTCGAGGCCTGGCCCAAAGGCCCGACGCTTCCGCAGGATAAAGATAAAGATGAAGTCCAGTATCATCCCGCCCCGCCGGGCTACTACGTCATCTCCAAGGAAGACGTGAATCAGAGTAATATTCACATGGTGGGCCTGGGCATCAGGCGCGACAATCCCGACTACTACGCGGTGAGCGTGTTTAACGAAGCCTTCGGCGGAGGATTCTCTTCGCGCCTGTTCAACGACATTCGTACGAAACGTGGGCTGGCCTACAACGTGGGCGGAGGCATCGGCGCGAACTTCGGACATCCCGGCATTCTGCAAATCGTGATGGGGACCAAGAGCCAGAGTACGGTCGAGTCGGTCAAGGCCGTCGATGAAGATATTCAGAATCTGACCAAGAACCCAATCAGCGAAGAAGAAATCAAGCAGGCGAAAGACGCCATCCTGAACGCATTCATCTTCCGCCTGGATTCACCGGACAAAATTCTCGCCGAACGAATTACCTACGAGTTCTACGGGTATCCCGCCGACTGGCTGGACAAGTACGAGGCGGAAATCAAGAAAGTTACGGCCGGTGATGTCAACCGCGTTGGGACGAAATATCTGCATCGCGACCAGCTCGCGACGCTGGTCGTCGGAAACACCAAAGAATTCGATAAGCCACTCTCCTCTCTCGGCCCGGTAAAGGAAATTGACATCACGATTCCGCCGCCTCCCGGAGAGCAGGGTCAGGAAGCCAAGCCCACTGCCTCCAATCCCGAAGGTAAGGCTCTGGCAGAGAAAGTTGCTGCGGCCATGGGAGGTCTCGCGAAGTTGCAGTCGGTGAAGTCACTGCATGCGAGCATGACCGAAAGTGAGGCCCAGGGCCCGCCCACTCCACTCGAAGTCACCATTGCATTTCCGGATCGTATGCATGTCAAAGTGCAGACGCCGAACGGCGATCTGACGATTGTAGTGTCCCCGGATGCAGCATACATGTCCATGCCTGGCATGGGTTCGCGGAGTCTACCTCCCGCTCAGAAGAACGAGATGTTGGACGAACTGCATCACGATCTCATCTACATCGCGCAACACGTGAACGACCCCACGTTTACCTTCACCGCGGGCGGCAATGAAAAGGTTGGCGATGTTCAAACCACGACGCTCGATATCGGTGGCGCCGTGCCCTGGGTGCGCTGGTACGTCGATCCGCAGAGCGGACGCATTCTGCGCGAGGACTACAAGGGACTGGGACAGTCTGGACCATTCAACGGCGAGACCGATCTCTCGGACTGGCGAACGGTCGACGGGATCACCCTGCCGCATCTGCACAAGAACAAGCAGAACGGGCAGGAGACGAGTACGTCCGAGTTCAAGCAGGTTCAATTCAACCCTCAGATCGATCCGACGTTGTTCGAAAAGCCTACCGAGAAGACTGCCGACAAGGCTGGGACTACGCCATAGCGTTCCAGCGGCCATGGGCTGGGTCCCTCGCTGGAGCGACGCTTGTGCTCGCAGTATTTGATTGTATGTACAGCACAGTGGAGGCCTGAGCTAAGTTGTTGATTCCTGGTTGAGCCCGCCTTGGCCGTCGAATTTCAGATCCCAACCTCGACTGGAATGCCCCGCCCTTGCGTCTGGAAGACGCAGGAGCGAGCTCCGGCTGCCTGGACGAGGAAAAGGTCATCTGGGAGCAGAGAGCGCCTAGAAACGCCTCTAATGCGTGCAATATCTATAAGCTATATCTCCTTCGGAATCGGCTCACGAAGAATCAGCAACTTACGGATCGCGCCACGAAGAATCAATCACTTGCGCAATCTGCTTCCGGTCTAAGCGGGCGCGGCTGCGATTTCTGCGTGCGGACGCTTCAGTCGTCGCCATCCCTAAGGCGTCATCCTGACCGCAGCCGTTTTTCAGGCGGAGGGAAGGATCCCTCACCCGGCTGAACTGCGCCGAGTTCGGGATGACGCCTCTGAAAAAGGAGCCACAGATCCAAACGCCACCACCACACCCAAACTGCACCGCTTGACGCTGCCTCGCGGTTGGTTCTATTATAGCGAACAAAAGGCGAATACATCATGCGGTCCGCCGCATTATTCCCGATTCTGGAAAATTCCCGCGAAGTCTCTTCTGAACCGCTGCGTGAGCGGCCGGCAGATGCCTTTCACCTGGACCATCAATCCTTATCGCGGGTGCGAATTCGGCTGTCGCTATTGCTACGCCCGCTACACCCACGAGTTCATGGAGATGCGGGATGGCATGGAGTTCGAGCAGAAGATTTATGTCAAGCAGCATGCCGCCGAATTACTGCGGCAGGAGTTGCGGCGAGTCAAGCCAGGAGAATCCATCGCGCTGGGCACGGCAACCGATCCTTATCAGCCCGCAGAGAAGCGCTATGAAGTCACGCGCGGAATCCTCGAGGAATTCGCCCGCCATCGCGGATTCGAACTCGGCATTGTCACGAAATCGAATCTGGTCGTCCGAGATCTCGATCTTCTACGCGAAGTGGCAAAGACAAATGAACTCTCGGTCCACGTAACCATTACGACCCTGGATACCGATCTCGCAAGGATTCTTGAGCCCAGAGCGCCGCGCCCGGATCTGCGCCTTGATGCAGTGCGCGCTCTAGCTGAAGCAGGTTTGCGCGTCGGCCTGAGCTGTTCGCCGGTCGTGCCCGGAATCACCGACGCACCCAAAGACCTGGAAGCCCTGGTGCGCGCCGCCGCCGACGCCGGAGCGGACTACGTCTTTGCCAACCCACTTTTTCTTAAGCCGTGCTCTGCAGCCGTGTTTCTGCCATTCCTCGAGCAACACTTTCCTCATCTGGTGAAGAACTATCGAAGCCGTTATCAGGATCGAGCTTTCCTCCCGCCTGCTTATGGAAAACGTCTCGGACAACTCATCGCCCGTTTCCGGGAGAAGTACAGACTCGGCCGGCGCGATCGGGCAGCTTACGCTACGAAGTGGCCCGCGCAAACGTTTGAAAAACAACTCGATCTCTTCTAGAAACTGCAATTGGCCCGCAATGATCCGTTGTTATTCCACTCTTCAATCGACACGAATGCCGGTGTAGGGGCGGACGCATTCGTCCGCCCCTCGAGCGAAGCGAGAGCTGCGCTTCTACATCAGAACTAAGTTAAGAAGGCCCCGGAGAACTTGCCTATCGTTAACAGCCGCCAAGATTCCTCTATAATCGCTGCTGATTCCCATGGCCTCTACCTCACCCCCAGTCGGACAAGCTTCCGCCCAACGCGTGCCCTTCAGCATGCGGTTGCGACAGTTCTGGCGGCGCGTCACCGAAGGCCTTGAGATCAGCCAGCTCTGGTCGCAGTTCGAATCTGAAACCAAGGCCAGCTATCGTCTCTATTCCAAAGATGTGCAGGCGAAAACGCCGGAGGGCCTCACCCATCGCGGCCGCCACCTGCACGTAGTGAAGGAATTCTTCTGGGCGGTGCTGGAGAAACTTTCGCCCGCACGCCGCGTGCTGCTGCTGGCGGCTCTAATCATGCTCGTGCTTCCCAGCGGCAGCTTTAACTATCAAGGCTCAAATCATGAAGTCCACGTAGGTGAATTCGAATTCCACTTCTGGGCGGGGCTTCTGCTGTTTCTCCTGCTCATGTTAGAAATCGCAGATCGGGTCGTCATGAAGCGCGACCTGCAGATTGCCCGCGAGATCCAGACCTGGTTGCTGCCCGGCGCGCCGCCGCAGATTCCCGGCGTGACAATTGCCTACGCAACCCGTCCGGCAAATACGGTTGCGGGCGACTATTACGACGTGTTCCCGCGCCCAGGCAAGACGAGGGACGAAGATCGCGTGATATTCGCCGTGGCCGATGTAGCAGGGAAGAGCATTCCGGCCGCGATCCTAATGGCGACTTTTCAGGCCAGCCTCAAGACGCTTTCCACCGCACAAGTTGCTTTGCCCGAACTGGTTGCGAACATGAATAAGTACGCTTGTTCAAACAGTCAGGGCGGGCTGCGTTTTACCACCGCATTCCTCGCGGAGTACGACCCCATGCGGCGGGTCTTTACCTACATCAATGCCGGCCACAACAATCCTATCTTGCGCCGTACCAACGGCCTGATCGAGCGTCTCGACGTCGGCGGGTTGCCGCTCGGGATCCAGTTGGAGGCAACCTATGAGTCCGCCAGCGTCGCACTCGAACCCGGCGACTGGCTTGTAATCTTCACCGACGGCGTGGTCGAGGCGGTCAATCCCGGCGACGAAGAGTTCGGCGAACCGCGCCTTCTGAATGTGATCCAGGCTGGCGCCCCAACCGAGCCCGCCGATCTGCTCAAGCGCCTGATGGCCGACCTCGACTTGTTCGTCGGCTCGACGCCACAGCACGACGATGTGACCTGCATGCTGCTGAAGGCCGGCGCTCAGGGATGCGTAGCCTACTAACAAATCTGTCATCCCGAGCGCAGCGAGGGATCTCGGTTTTTGCGTGCGCCGCCACCTCACAGGCGTTACTATCAGAAACCTAGATCCCTAGCTGCGCTTCGGGATGACAACGATTCATGGCCTCCGCATACATCCTGTGAAACGCGTGCACGCCCTTCTCCTGCTTCACGCTGAACCGTCCGCGGGAGTAGCTGCGCGAGCGCAGATTTTTCTGCACAACTTCGCAGATGCCGATATCTTCGATCTGAATCTGATGGCTGAACTCCACCGACGCTTTCGCTGCCGGGCTGCTGTGATCCTTCTCCGGCAGATACCACTCGAAGATCGCCAGCGACCGTTCTGGCTCAACCGGCAGAACAATATTCAAAGAAACATTGTCGGGATAGCAGTTCAGCATCCAGTTCGGAAAGACCCAGAAGTAGTCAGTCGTCAGATCCTCATGAGCCTCCTTGTATCGGCGCGGGGTGGCATCGCCCGGCTGCGCGCCGCGGATCGGACTGAACTGCCGCACGTGTCCCGCATAGGGCTCAACCACGTAAGCGTTAAAGTCCAGCTCGCGATTGAGGCCGGGATGAACACTGGGCAAATGGTAGCCTTCGAGATAGTTGTCGACATACGTCTTCCAGTTGCACTTCATGTCGTAGGTGCGGCGCTCAAACAGCTTCATGTCCGGGAACAAAAATCTCTCGGCCTGCTTCGTTAGTTCCCCAAGGGATTCCCGCAGCGGCCGAGCCGCAGGATCGAGGTTTACGAAGACCAGGTTGAACCACTCCTCGGTGCGAACCGGCACGAGTGAAAAGTCCTCCGGCCGAAATCCTTCGACACCGTCAATCTCTGTGGCGCTGATCAGCGCGCCGTCCAGCCCGTAGGTCCATCCGTGATATCCGCAGCGAAACAGCTTGCGCGAGCCGAATCCCTCCGCGGGCGGACCGGCCCGGTGGCGGCAAACGTTGTAGAACCCCCGCAGCTCTCCGCCGGCGCCCCGCACAATGAGCAGAGGCTCTCCGGCTAGTTCCGTGGTGAAGTAGTCTCCCGGATTCTCCACCTGGCTGTGATGGCCCACAACTTGCCACGTATGGGAGAAGATTTTGTCTTTCTCCGCGGCGTATACCGCGGCGTCAGTGTAAAGCAGGGCCGGAAGTGTCCATGCCCGTGACGGATCTTGCTCGATAGAGAGAGACTCAAGAGGGTTAGGCATATTGGAAGCAGCAACATTGTAAGCTGTGAATGCTTGGCGGGACATTGCTCCGCACGTAACTGCCGATGGCCCGAGTCCTGATTACGCTGACGGCAAGCGGTAGTAACTGAATCTCAAAGAGGCGACTGGCGAAAGGTGTCCCAACAAAGCATTCAGGAACGCAGAACCTCTCTGACGCGGAGCGAACGGCTTTCCCTGATTGGCGTCTTGCTGGGGACGCTGCTGACTTTTGCCTCGACCTTTACGTTCGGATGGGTATATGACGATCCGCCCCAGATTCCCCAGAACCCGAATTTGCAGTGGAGCCGCCTCGGATATTTTTTCAACCATCATCTCTGGGCGTCAGCACTTGGGCAACAAGGGCGATTTTATCGGCCGTTGCTGATGCTTTGGTTCCTGGTGAACCGGACCCTGTTCGGCCTCAATCCCCACTGGTTCCATGTCACGACTGTTTTGGCCCACGTTACCGCCACAGCCATGGCATTCTTTATCGCTCGCAAATTACTGGAAGACGCGGAAGCGGCCCTCTTTGCCGCTGCTATCTTTGGCCTCCATCCTCTGCAAGTTGAATCCGCATCATGGATCTCGTCAGTGAACGATTCGCTTGCTGCCGCTCTTTGCTTTGGCAGCTTCCTGATCTACCGAAAGGCCAAAGTAGAACAACACAGTCCAGGCCGTTGGTGGGCGCTGTCAGCAATCACGTTCCTTCTGGCGCTGCTAGTGAAGGAAGTGAGCGTGGTGCTGCCTGGAATCATTCTGATTGACCTTGCGTCTGATTTCGATCGCCAACCGCGAGCAGGACGACCCGGCCACTTTTTCGTGACGGCAATTTCAACCTACGGTTTCGTGGCCGCACTCTGGCTGACTCTCCGTTACGGGGTATTGGGAAACCCGGCGAGCACAACCACGCTCGTACCTTGGAGCGTCAACCTGTTAAGTGCTCCAAAGATTCTGCTCTTCGATCTGTACAGAGTAATTATTCCAATGGGCTTGAGCCCGCACTACGACCTTCACCTGATCGAAGGGCCGAGCAACGCAGAGTTTCTTCTAACATCGCTCGTTCTGATCGCCCTGGTTTCACTGGCCGTCGTCGCTGGCAGGCGCAATCCGCGATTGTGGGTTGCGTTCGCATGGCTGACTCTGCCTCTGGTTCCAACCCTGAATCTGCGTTGGATGAATGAAGATGACTTCGTTCATGACCGCTACCTGTACATGAGCATGCTCGGCGCAACGCTATTGGCGGGATTCGGATATGCCTGGCTGAGAAAGAAATGGGCGGAGCTGAACTTGATTCGGCTGCTGGCGGTGGTGATTCTCGTGATTCTGGCATTTGCCAGCGCCGTCCAGTCGCAGTATTGGGCGAATGATGTTGCTCTGTTTTCGCGTGCCGTCGATCGAGCCCCGCAAAACGAATGGGCACAGTTGAACTACGGCGCCGCCCTGAGTACTCGCGGCAAGTACGCGGACGCAGCGCCGCATTTTGTGCGATCCTATGAATTGAAGCCCGGCTGGCGTGCCGCGTCCTTCGCCGGGTTTGCCTACCAGCAGTCCGGAGATTTGGCCCAAGCCGAACGCTGGTTCAGGACGGCCTTGCAGCAGGATCCAAACTTGTCGACTGCATGGTTCGGACTGGGTCAGATCCGGTTGTTGCAGCACCGGCCGGATGAAGCAATTTCATATTTGCAGAAAGCGGTGGAGCTGCAACCCAACGCCGACGGATATCACTACGCCTTGGGATCCGCGCTGGAGCAGGTCTCCCGGCGCTCAGATGCCATCGAGGAGTACAAAGTGGAACTGCGGTTGCATCCTTATCAGGAGGGGGCCCGCAAAGCCCTCGATCGGCTCCAAGCAGGCGACCCCGCCGACCGGTGACGTACAGGCATCCGGGGTGCAAGACAAGCGGATGGTCTCGTTCTTAACTTGGGACAGGTTCGTACCGGAATGACACGAATTGTCAGTTGCCGACGAATTTTGGCAACGAATCAGTCTAAGAAGCACTTTATGATAGGAACTGAAGTTTGTCCTAAGACTGAAAATAAAGCTCTTCCAGTAGCCCATCCGGAACCAAGGTAACTGGCGACTTTGGCCCGGTAGGTGCGAACATCATCACGACTGCGTCATTCGTGACCAGAAAATTCAAAGACGAAACACCAAAAGAGGGGAACATCGAGATGCGGAAACAGAAGGGTTTTTCACTAATTGAGCTGCTGATCGTGGTGGCAATCATCCTGATCATTGCAGCTATCGCGATTCCGAACCTGATGCGCGCACGTATGGCAGCCAATGACTCGTCTGCGGCCGCTTCCGAGCGTAGCGTCGTAACCGCCGAAGTGGGCTACATTGCTTCTTATCCCACGGTTGGCTACACAGCTCTGGCTGCGTTGGGTGGAGCAGCTGCTCCTTGCGTTCCGGCACCGGCTAACGGCTGCCTGATCGACAACAACCTGGCCGCCAACGGTACGCCGGCTGGCTCTGGTAAGTCTGGTTACAGCTTCGCTTCCACACCTGGCGGCGCAGCGGCGACCGGCTTCAACTTCTACACCACGGCGACTCCGCTGGCCAACACGACCGGTACCAAGGCGTATTGCGCTGCGGATGACGGTGTGGTTCGCACCCAGGCTGCTGGCATTATCACCCTGGTCGCGAGCTACAACGCTTGCCTGGGCTTGAACCCCATGAACAACTAATTGTGGTTTTGGCGAAGTACCTGGGGGAGGGTACAAGCCGGGAGCAGCAGAGGCAACTCTGCTGCTCTTTGTTTTTTCTGGTTGGTTCGATTCACTTGCAGCACGATCGTAAGATCACGATGACGTGAAGTGTCACTCCCTTGGAAAAGCGTTATCGATTTGGGGCGCTATTACCCTCATCCCATCGCGGCAGCCTACCTGATTCAATCCTGCGCATTGAAAACAATAAGGTTTTCACGCGTGACCTTTGTTTCGTTCCGTGCCCTAGTTTGGCGTGGTACGTGCCAAAGACTATATAGCAACAGCCAAGCGGAGCTTGTTCAATACTTTCGCGAAGATCATAGGTCCTAAAAAGGGAAAAGATCATCCATGCGGAAACAGACGGGTTTCTCACTCATCGAATTACTGATTGTGGTCGCAATTATTCTGATTATTGCAGCCATCGCAATTCCGAACCTGATGCGCGCGCGTATGGCAGCCAACGACTCGTCTGCGGCCGCTTCCGAGCGTAGCGTTGTAACTGGAGAAGTTGGCTATATCGCCGCGTATCCAACAGTGGGCTACACGGCCTTGGCTGCGTTGGGCGGAGCTGCTGCGCCCTGCGTTCCGGCACCGGCTAAC
>WNFG01004055.1_pt1 | contig 13913 bp, 10 predicted proteins | sample 5400431 | NCBI WGS metagenome assembly WNFG01 (sample SAMN13153346, study PRJNA577476) | soil metagenome | isolation source: 120 cm saprolite under Douglas fir tree site 2 hole 3 replicate 2 | place: USA:California | collected 2015-04-18
TCCTCGATGATTACCATTCGCACAAACTCAACAGCCCATCTCTCGCTATTCGGAGATGCGCAGAGTGATTCTAGGATGATCCTCGTGATCAGGATTTGACCTCGCGAGACCATGGCAATTGTTCCGCTCCCCTTAAAGTTCGACCTCGGCTATCAAGATATTTACCAAATTGTTGCGGCCGCTGGCCTCAATGACCAAGCTTGTAACGAAGCCGCTGAGTGTTGGGACATGCTGCAAGTTTGGCGGGACTGGGTGTCAAAAACGTTCGGTAACATCGTTGAGGTTCGACACAGGTCAGGAACCGACGATCCACCCGACCTGGAGCTAGTGTTTCAAGACGATCGCGTCATCGCAATGGAACACACGCATCTGCAATCGCAGCACCTCGGACAGGCTTCCGCCTTCATGCGGGCATCAGGGAAAGGCGGCTTTGTGCCACCAATCTGGCCGCCGCCAGCGAATTTCGCCGAGATGAAGGACATAGTAGCCGGCGCGAAGACCGAAGATGCGAATTTTGTTCATGAGTTGCTGAAGAGCTTCGACCTACTTGCGCTCATGTTGCGGAGAAAGATGCGAGGGCTACCCAAGAGTAGTATAATCGGGATGGTTCATGACTTAAACATCGATTGTTTCAACCGGCACCAGTTGAGAGACATGGCCCAGAACATCGTTAACCGACCGGAGTTTGGGGACTTCACGAATCACACCTTAATTTTATTGGATCGGTGGAACCACTGTCAGTATAGGTCGCTGCTGATCAGACGCGGGCAGGCCCCTCTTGTTCGCGACCAACTAGGCCCCTGAATTTCCCACACAGTCGGACACCACGCGATCAATCCTGGATGATCCTCGATGACCCATGGAGGTCAAGATTAGGTCAGCTCAAGAGTAGATCTTCTCGTTCCAGCCCTTCTTACCAGAGAGCATGTACTCCTCAGAGACCTGTACGCACCACCACCTTGTCGACTCCACGTGCGCGACGTGAACAACCAGCCCTTCGCCTCAACTCGTGGAGGATTATCTTTGCTGCTACCCTCGCTTTAAGGAAGTCTCTCGGGTCGCGTTGTCTTCGTGCAGACGGGCAATGGAAATGACGAAGGTATAAACCGCGAGGGAGAAAAAGAAAAACCCAATGCAAAACGCAATGGCCTCTCCCAGGCTGGTGGATTGGCTCAGTGAGGAAATCTCACCTATCAGGGTAAAGGGATGAGCGACGATGTCCCAACTGTTAAGGCGTAGGACGCGTCCCATATAAATGCCGAATGAGCCAAATGCCAACATTCCGACGGCAAAAGTCCAGCCCATGAGTGATCCGAAACGTTGGCGTACGAAGAGGTGCATCAAGTAGAGTGAAAGACATCCGAGAAAGATCCCACCTGCAGCAAAACAGGTCGTCATTAGCATATCGAACCACGGAGCTACGCCGTCAGTCGGGTATTGGCTCATGTGAGACAAGTCAGTCACGAGGTAAAACGCGTTTGGGAAAAATAAAATCCATATAAAAAGGGCGCCCCAAAACCATAGGCGACGCCAGCCAGCCAGGATCGGCATATACCGGATGAGAAGGGCCACGCTCAACGGAATCCAGGCGAGGAGCAGGTTTTCGAACAAACCGTACAAATGCAAGTTGCCAGCCCAGAGGAAGCGCACGACGAGCATCGCGACGCATACGGACGAGGCGAATAGCAGAGTAGACAGAGTGTGAAGTGCGCGACTTCCCGCGATTCCGCGATTCTCAGGTCGAGCGACTCGATTCGCGGGTTTGGTGAGCGTTTGACTAGTGAGCTGCATAGCACGGCTTAATGAACTCGAAGCAAATTGACGAAGTGCGGCCAAAAAATAATCAACCCGATGATAGAAGATGCGATGGCTGTGATAAGGACGGCGCCGGCGGCGACATCCTTGGCGTCGCGTACCACTGGATGAAAAGCAGGTGACGCAACGTCGACCAGAAACTCGAAGGCGGTGTTGAGTGCCTCGGCCGTCCAGACAATGGAAATGGCGAGGATGATCCAGCACCAATCACTCGGGGAAAGGTGTAGGAAAAATCCCGCTGCGACGACGATCAAGGTAGCCGCTGCATGGACCCAGGCGTTATGCTGACAGCGGATCATGCGAACAATGCCTCGAATCGCGTTGCGGAAGCTTCGGATGCGTCCCGTAAACTCAAAAGGCCGTTTCGAATTGCTGCAATCGGTGGGGGAGTCGTTCATAAGGTAATCGCGGCGATGACGAAAAGGGTTAACGAGAACTCACAAATCAGCTGTGCCTGCGACATTGCGTACCAAGACCAAGACCATGCCGTCCCTCTAGCATTGCTCTCGGCCGACGGCAACCGATTGCACCGGGAACGCGTTTGCAAACTGACGCGAGTGAAACCCGAGGTTTCCACTCGGATTGGCTTAGGAGATTGACGCGTGCTGCAAATCTCGGTAAACGGTGAAACGCCGACCGCCGCGTGCCTCAGCTATGGCGAGTGAAACTTCAAATCCTGCACTGTCATTGCACGAGGTGCTCGAAAGCGAGTTTGTTGCTCTGCACGGTGAACTGGCGGCCAGTTATTCGACATCGGACGAAACGGTAAGTCGGCTGAAAGCGATCTGGGCCGCGATCCACGGACTGAAAGAAAAGCGAACGGCACTCTGCATTTCGGGTGGCGGAATTCGGAGTGCGACCTTCGGACTGGGCATTCTACAAGGCCTGGCGCGCTGCGGGTTGCTCGACAAGTTTGATTATCTTTCGACCGTTTCCGGCGGCGGATACATTGGGAGTTGGCTGACTGCGTGGATTCATCATTCCGACGGCGGCCTCGTTGATGTCGCGGCCCAACTCGCGCAATCGCGCGAGCAGACACGGCCAAATCCCGAGCCGAAACAAATTCAAAACCTGCGCAGCTACAGCAACTATCTGAGTCCGCGTCTTGGTTTGTTCTCGGCGGATAGCTGGACGCTGGCGGGCACTTACCTGCGCAATCTTCTGCTCAATTGGTGCGTCATCATTCCGCTGCTTGCTGCGATCCTCGCTTTGCCGTGGATTTACACGGCGATATTGATGATGAACCCGCCGCCTTACACTTACGCTCCGTTATGGGCTGGCGCGGTTTTTGTCGTAATCGGTGTCGCCTACATGGGTCTCAATCTGCCGTGCGGCCGCAACGCGCGTTGGAGTCAAAAAACATTTCTTATCTTCTGCCTCACGCCACTCTTTGTGGCCTCGGTTCTAATGACGATGCATTGGGCCTGGTTCACTTATTATGGACGCCATCTGCTCGCCTGGCCGTTATTCGGCTTCGGTCGCCCCCGCACTTGGGTGCCGTTCCTTTATCTCGGAATCGTCATTCATTTATTTTCATGGCTGGGATCGCTTCTGCCGGCGCACGGATTTCGCTTCTTTGAATTCCTCGCCGTCATCATCTCGGGCGCGATCGGCGGAATGCTCCTCTGGTTTGGCGCGGAACAATTGTTTCCGCAGCCAATCGCAAAAATGGAATTGTATACCTGTTTCGGCATTCCGCTTTTCATGGCGTTGTTTTTTTTGGCGATCATGATTTTCGCGGGAATCTCCAGCCGCTGGACTGAAGATCCCGATCGCGAATGGTGGGGCCGCGCGACCGGTTGGCTACTCGCAGTCGCCGTTGGTTGGATGGTGATGAGCTCACTCGTTATCTTTGGACCGTTCCTGCTCTCGTGGTCCGTCTCTGCGATTTCCACCATCACGATTGGCAGCGTTGCCGGCGCGCTGACGGTTTTCGCCGGCCGCAGCAGTTCGATTCCCGCAAACGAGCAACAGAAAGCCAAAGCCGGACCGCTCGCGGTGATCCTCTCCAAAGCAGCAACCGTCGCTGCTGTCCTCTTCGTCGCAGTGCTGCTGATTCTCATCACAAAATGTACGACTGTGATGATGGAATACATCGGTGAGGCGCGGCACTTCGCGTGGAAGCTCGAGACCGTTTCGCACGTTCTCTGGCGCAGCGAAAAATATCTCAACGTGATTCTCTACACGCCGTGGTGCGCGATTCTTGCCGTGACAATTTTGTTCGTGCTTCTTGGCGTCGGTCTCGCCTGCCTGATCAACCCGAACAAATTTTCGCTCCATGCGATGTATCGCGATCGGTTGATTCGCGCATATCTCGGTGCTTCGAATCCTCATCGGGACCCGAACCCGTTCACTGGTTTCGATGAAGGCGATAACATCCGGATGTCGGAGCTGTGGAGCGAAGAAAAGTTCGGCGGTAAATTACTGCCGGTCATCAATATCGCGCTGAACCTCGTTGGCGGCGGCAACCTCGCCTGGCAGGAAAGGAAAGCGGAAAGCTTCACCGTCACACCGTTGCACTGCGGATCGTATCCGGTCGGTTATCGAAAAACGCATGTCGCACCCGGCCAAAGCTACGGCAGCCACGACGGAATTTCGCTTGGCTCCGCAGTCACCATCTCTGGCGCGGCGGCGAGCCCCAATATGGGTTATCACTCCTCTCCGCTCGTCACCTTTATCCTCACTTTGCTCAACGTGCGCTTGGGCGCATGGCTCGGAAATCCGGGACCGGCGGGCGATGCCACCTTTCAACTCGGCTATCCAAGTTTCAGCATCGGCCCGATTATCGCGGAAGCCTTTGGCCTAACGAACGACGCGAGTCCTTACGTCTATCTCTCCGACGGCGGACACTTCGATAATCTCGGGCTTTACGAAATGGTGCTGCGCCGCTGCCATTTTATTGTGGTGAGCGATGCCGGCGAAGATCCGGAATGCTCATTCGCCGATCTCGGTGATGCCGTGCGCAAGATTCGCATCGACCTCGGCATTTCAATCGACTTCGGCAAAATAACTATCTACCCACGCAGCGAGGTCGAGGCGGCAGACCGGAAAGGGCACAACTGCGCGATCGGCCAGATTCGCTACTCAGATGTAGACGCCAGCGCCGAAGACGGAGTGCTTATCTACATTAAGCCCGCCTGTTACGGAGACGAGCCGCGCGACATCTATGAATACTTTAAGACGAGCAAAACTTTTCCGCACGAAAGCACGAAGGATCAATTTTTCAGTGAATCACAGTTCGAGAGCTATCGTATGCTCGGCGTCCATACCATGGAGAAACTTTGTGAGAAAGGCGCCGCTGATTTGCCCGGATTTATTACAGGCGTTTTGAAGAATCATCTTGAAACGCCAGCGCCAGATTGGCTGGAGAAATTGCTGAAAACAGAGGTGACAGCGAGCGGCAATCAGATAACGGCGGCGCAGTTGTCACAGACGACATAAAATATTCTTGCCAGCGGATTTAAAGCGGGAGTAACAACAAGGTCGGGAGGAAGGCGTTCGTTCCTCCCATAAGGAGATTCATGAAAATCCTCCGCATCACCGCGGCCGCCGCAAAGTGCGCTTTGATTCTTCTGCTCAGCACATCCTGCAAGAAGAACGAGCCGATTGACGACGCAAAAGCTGCCGGCAAAACGACTGCCGATTTTCCCCAGATCACGGCCGACGTTTTTAAACCGATGGATGGCGGTATCGAGCTTTCGCCTGCAGAAATCATGGGGCGCAACACGTGGAATCTCTGGACGGGCGGCAACCAATACTTCTGGGACAGGATCGCGCGAGAAGGCTATGGATTGATCGATCTTTTGAAGATGCTCGATTCGCGAAAGCGCGGTTCGCGACATGTCGACTTGGGCCTTGTTAATGAGCCCGGTTTCAAGCAAGCCGGCGATGAGGATACAAAAGATACTTACGGTCTTTATTTGGATAAACGGATCGAACCGGAACCTCCGGACGTTGATCCCAAGATCTATGGTTACTCGACAGGGGTAATGGGTTTCCGCTTATTTCCGAATCCCGATTTCGACGATAAGGCAAAGGAAAAATGGAATGCCAAACGGTTCTATGATGATCCGGACTACTACAATGACCCAACGGTTATCCGACCCTACAAAGTCGGAGTAAGTTGCGGCGCCTGCCACATCTCATTTCATCCGCTTCACCCACCTGACGATCCCGAAAATCCGAAATGGGAGAACCTCGCGTCGGTTATTGGAAACCAGTACATCCGGGAAGGCGCTGTCTTCGCTCCGAACGTCAAACCGGGTCGTTTTTTCTGGGAAATGTTGAAGGCCCAGCCGCCGGGCACTTCGGATACTTCACGAATCGCCACCGACCACATCAACAATCCTGGTGCGATTAACGCTATTTTTAATCTCGACGCACGCTTGAGCATTGCCGCGGAAGAAAAGATCACCGGCGGCGCAGTGAATACACCCTACGAAGGTCAGTTCACCAAGATTGCCGGCGGCCAGATAAGGAAAGTCCCACATGTTTTGAAGGACGGAGCTGATTCGGTAGGCGCGTTCGGCGCGGCGATTCGGGTCTATGTCAACATAGGAATGTTTTCCCAGCAGTGGGTGAGCGTACAGGATCCTCTCATTGGACTAAAGCCGCAGAGTTTCGTGCCACTCACTTTCCAGAAGCCATTCAGCGTCGCCAACGCGCAGCAGAATTCTGTTTATTGGATGGCAACCCAGGAACGGCTGGAGAACATCAAGCAATTCTTCAGGCGAATCGGCCCGATGCACCTGGAGGACGCGCCCGCCGGTGCCGACTACATCACAAAAGATGAGAGCATGATGCGTCGCGGTAAGATTGCGTTTGCAGAGAACTGCGCCAGTTGTCATTCGAGCAAACAGCCGCCGCAAGGCAGCGCTGTGGATGAGAAGGAATGGTTCCGTCAGGAAGTTCTCAAGCCGGACTTCAGGGACAATAACTTCCTCTCCAATGAAGCGCGTTACCCGGTTACAAACATCAAGACGAACTCCGCGCGGGCCCTTGGGACCAATGCGGTGAAGGGGCATGTCTGGGATAATTTTTCTTCCGAGACTTACAAGGAATTGCAGCCTGTCGGCGTTATTGATTGCAACCAAGGGACACCTTACGTCTGTAAATTCAACGCGCCCGGTGGCGGAGTGGGTTACTATCGCCCGGCATCGCTGATCAGCATTTGGTCTTCGGCGCCATTTCTCCACAACAACGTGCTGGGCAAATTTACCGGCGATCCATCAGTCAAAGGCCGGATGGATGCGTTCAACGACGCTGTGGAAAAGCTACTCTGGCCTGAGAAGCGGGAAGGCACAATCTGGAGGACGAGTCAGGAGTGCTATCTCACGATCGGCGAAGCTTTCCTCCCTGATGTGCTGAAACCCTTGTGCCAGGAGAAACCGGGAGTACGAGGTAAGTGGCTATACATTGGACCAATCCCTGCGGGCACTCCAATTAACCTCGTGGCGAACCTGAATCCAGAATTCAAGGACGTGAAGGATTTAAGCCATCTCAGGAAACTCGTGAATGACTTTAACCTCGCATTCTGGAATATAAAGGTTAATGGCGCTGATGCTGCAACCGAACTGAGACGGCTTGTGCCTGATCTGCTGGCAGCCAGCAAGTGCCCGGACCTTGTCGAGGACAGAGGCCATTACTTTGGAACAAGTCTGCCGGACGACGACAAGCGCGCGCTAATTGAATTTCTAAAGACGTTGTAGTACACACCACCTAACAAAAGGATAAAAGATGGCGGTTACTGTTTCGGAGATGTTGAAGATGTCGCAGGCGCAGCTCGACGATCTTTTCACCCAAAGTCCAGCGGGCGATATTCCCAATGGCGAAGCGAAAGGAACTGCGATTGTCGCGCCCGGGACGACCTACACGCAGAACATCGCGGATTTTGTGAATCATTTTGCCTGGCAAGGCAAAGTGTTTGATCCGGCAAAAGGTGTTTTGCGGAATAAAATCTTACCGTTCGGACTCAATGCCATCATTGCCAAAGTCTACAAAGGTCCGAGCTGGCTCGATAACAAAGAATGCATCGTACTCGATTATTCTGAGACTTCGCTTCTCGCGCACTGGATTCGCGATGAAATCCGCGAGGTCGCGGCGCAGGTTTATCTCGGCAAAGTGTATTGGAGCAAAAAACGGTTGATCGACTTCGCGCTCGAGTTTCCAGCGTCGAGCTGACTCCAATCCGCGGCTATGGCGGACGCTCCAGAACAGCCGGCAGCAGCGACCAGCAAATCTTGGAGCTGGCGCATTGTGTTGCTGATTGGTGTAGCACTAGCAACGCTTGTTTGTTTCTATTTCGTCGCGCGTTTCACACGCGATGATCCCGTAACCTACGTCGATCCGGAGGACCATTTTAAATATGGCTCGACCGGTGGCGAGCGCGAATCGGGAATTCCATATTGGATCTGGAAGGTGCTGCCGAAGATGTTTCCGGAATATTTGCCGGGAAAGAGCTACCTTCCTGGGAAAGAGTATATCTCGTTAGGCTTTCTATATGAAGCCGGCAAAGACCTGCCGATTGGTGTTTCGCGTCGGAATACCCAGGGCGTCGCGCGCGTCTTCCTAAACTGCGCAATTTGCCACGCCGGTTCGGTGCGCGAGACGCCCCAGAGCCAGCCATCCATCTACACCGGCATGCCTTCGAACACGGTCGACCTCCAGGCATTTGAGCGCTTCATCTTTGCCTGCGCCTCCGATCAGCGCTTTAACGCGCCGCGACTCATGGCAGAGATGAAAGCGATTGGCGCCAAGTATGATTTCATCAATCGGCTCATCATGCGCTACTACGCGATTCCGTTCATGCGCGAACGGCTGTTGATGTTAAAAGGACATTTCCGTTTTCTGGATTGGGAACCGGACCAGGGACCGGGACGCACCGATACGTTTAATCCCGCGAAAACTCTGCTCGAATTTCCGCTCGAACAACTCCAGACACGTGAGCTGGTTGGGTTGTGTGATTTTCCATCGATCTGGTTGCAGGGTCAACGCAAAGAACATCAGTTGCGTGCGCACTGGGACGGCAATAACAGCATGATGGAGGAGCGCAACAAGAGCGCCGCATTCGGCACCGGCACGTTTCCGCCAACAATCGATCTGAAACAAGTCGCCCGCATCGAAGAGTGGCTGCTTACTAAGGAGCCGCCGAAATATCCATTCGTAGTCAACGCGCAATTAAGCGCGCAAGGTGAAAAGCTCTACGCCCAGTACTGTGCAAGTTGTCATGGGCGCAATGGCCGCGATTTAACCGGGGAATATGTCGGCAACATTGTCCCGATCGAGCAGATCGGAACGGATCGTCACCGGCTTGATTCCTACACCGAAGACCTGGCCACAGCGCAGAACGCGCTCTTCGCCGGTTATCCGTGGCGCTTCAGCCATTTCCGCAAAACTTTTGGCTATGCTAACCTGCCCCTTGATGGAATCTGGCTGCGCGCTCCATACCTCCACAACGGTTCGGTTCCGACTCTGCGCGATCTCTTAAATCCAAGTAGCGAGCGCCCGCCCGTTTTTTATCGCGGCTACGATGTTTTCGATCAGACAAGAGTCGGTTTTGTTTCGGAAGTCGAGCATTTTAGCGGTGATGGACGCAGCAAGGATGACTCGGCTAACCCGCGGCGCTACTTCAAATTCGACACCCAGCCGAAGCCCGTTGGTCTGACCCCGCGCGAGCGCAACGAAGGAAACGCAAACACCGGCCACGAGGGGGCAGCCTACGGGACGACGCTCTCTTCTCCGGAGAAGGACGCGATTGTGGAATATCTAAAAACTTTTTGAGTAACTGCCTAACGACTAATAAATGGCCCTCCAACCAAAAACGCAACGCATTCTTTGGCTTTTTGCGATCGTGCTTGTAATCCTGCTCGTGCTCGCTGGTCTTTTCGCCTGGACCAAGTTCTTCCGGGAAGAAAAGGAAGTTTTTGCAAACGAAGAGGAACATTTCAAATACGGGTCGCTCGGCGCGGAAGGCGACCGGGGCATTCCGTACTATCTTTGGTTAGTCCTGCCGCGGGTTTTTCCTGAGCTCATGCCTGGACCCGGCGGCTACAAATCGTTTGGCGTTGTCTGGGAAGAGGGAAGAGAGCTGCCGGTCGGTTTTTCGAAGAAAAGAGTTGGCTTCGAACGCGTGACAAACAATTGCGCCGTCTGTCATGTGGCGACCTATCGGTTGAGTGAAGACGAAGTGCCACAGGTCGTCGTCGCCGGTCCCGCTCACACCAACAACCTGCAAAGCATGCTGCGCTTTCTTTTCAAGGCCGCGCACGATCCGCGGTTTAACTCGGACATCGTCATGAACGAAATCCGCCTCGTGAACGCGAATAACTACGGCAACGGCGGTCTGTCGTTCGTGGATCGGCAAATCTATCGCTACCTTCTTATCCCCTTGACGAAACAGGCGCTCCTTAAGCAGGAAAAACAATTTACCTGGATGGAGCGATTCGTAAGCGGCAAGAAGCCGAAACCGGATTGGGGACCCGGCCGCGACGATGCCATGAACCTAACGAAGTATTTCATGACCAGCATGCCGGAGGACAATAGTGTCGGCCCAACCGATTTCCCATCTGTCTGGAATCTGGGCATCCGCAGCGGGAGAGATGCAGCGGGCAAACAGATGTTGCTCAACTGGAGCGGCGATACCCCGGCAGTACGCTCAGTTCTGATTGATTCGGCGATGGGTCTTGGTGCACCGCCCCGGCCATGGTTTCTCCAGCGCATGGCGGATCTCGATCATTATTTGAGTAACCTTCCGGCTCCTGCATGGCCGTTCGCGAAAACAAATCCAATCAACCTGCAGATGGTCGAAGAAGGTCACAAAATCTACACGCGTGACTGCGCCTCCTGTCACGAGCCGCGTGCTGAATTTACAAACAAGGTGATTCCAATCGCGGAGATCGGAACCGACCCGGAGCGGATGCATTCGTGGGGCAAAGCGGGTGCGGAAGAAGCGAACCGTCGCGTGAAACAGATGGGAATCGATCGGCCACCGATGGTTGAGCGCGATCCCTATGGTTATCTTTCGCCGCCATTGGATGGAATCTGGTTACGCGCACCATATCTGCACAACGGCTCGGTTCCGACGTTGCGTGATTTGCTCAGTCCGCCTAACGAACGTCCGCCGACTTTTCATCGCGGCTACGATGTTTATGATCCGATCAAAGTCGGTTTCAAAGAGCCGGCCCCGAAGCAAGTTGGCCCGAGCGGCGAATGGCGGCAGCGCTATTTTCTTTTCGACACGAGAGAGCGCGGCAACGGGAACCAGGGCCACGCCTATGGCACACAACTGCCTAACGAGGACAAGGACAAACTGATCGAGTATTTAAAGACGTTGTAGCTCTGGTCGGCTGACCGCGGCAGTAAGGGCTGCTCCGACACGGCCACTTAGAAATCGTCGTTAATTCGGTGTTTTAATTCCCAGACTCTTAGCGCGGCGAGAAGTAAGCTTTTTGTGCGAGTAAGCGTGCCAGCCGCGGCATATTCGCGCTGACCTTTGGCAGGCGTTCGTGTAGCCGCTTGTGTGCGGGAGCGTTTCCGCCTCTGCGCTTTGGCGCGTCCTGCGCGTGGCGTGGCTGATTCACTGACGGGAAGATTTCCACTCGTATCCATTATGGTTTTTAGAAAGCAGCTTCCAAGCCACATCTCCGGTAGTCACCGGCGTCGGGCTCCAAAGTCGGCGTGCGGCTTTTCGCTCAAGAACGGCCACTACGACCTGGATTTCGCAGTCGCGACAATAGTGGCGCCCGCCGAAAAGCGCTTGTGCCCTCTGGGGTTCTCCGGCACTTTCATCGCTGCATGGCGAACCGGAAGCTCGGCTGTCTCAGCATTTTTCTTTTCGTAGCGCTCGTTGCGAGCGTGATTATCAACTGCCTGCTCGCCGCGGCCGCTTTCCGGCGGCTCAGCGGTGCAACCCGCGAAGAAGTGTCGCCTCCTCATTTTCGCGAGATGATCGTGCAGCGCGCAGTCCATGGCAGCAATGACAAGGTGGCGCTCATTCTTCTGCGCGGTCTCATCAGTTCGTCGATCGGCGGCAACGTCGGCGACTCGATGGTCGATGATATGCGGATGGCGCTGCAACAGGCGCGGGATGATGAAAATGTGCGGGCTGTTGTCCTTGAAGTCGATTCGCCCGGTGGCGAAGTTACTGCTGCCGACGTCATTTATAATGCGGTCGTTAAAACGCGCTCAAAGAAGCCCGTGGTTGTTTACATGGATTCCCTTGCTGCCTCGGGCGGGTACTATGTTTCCTGCGGCGGCAAATTTTTAATGGCGAATGAAACCACCATCACCGGCAGCATTGGCGTCATTATCCAGACGCTGAACTACGAGCAGCTTTTCAATAAGATCGGCCTTGCTTCGGTTGTTTTTAAGAGCGGAAAATTTAAGGACATGCTCAACGGCGCGCGCCCGATTACGCCCGAAGAACGCGAATACATCCAAAGCTTCGTCATGAAAACGTATGATAAATTCCTCGGCATCGTCGCTCGCGAACGCAATCTTCCGGCGGATGGGGAAGGATGCGTTGGCCGATAAACTGGTTGATGCGCTCGGCCAAATCGAGGACGCCTTTGCCAAGGCCAAGGAGCTCGGCAACTCACCCGATGCGGCCATTGTAAAATACGGGCCGCCTTTTGTTCTGAGTCGCTTTTTGCGGGCGCTGGGAAAATCACCGGACACGAAAATCGAGCTCACCCTGCCGAGCCAGTTTGTGCCGAAATTGGAATCGGGCCGCGCCTATTTTTTGCCGAGCTTTTACGCTCCCTAGCGCGGATGATTCGCGCGCATGTCTTTCGATAATCTCTTCGCAGGACTCGCTGCGCTAACGAACGTTCTTTTCATCATTGTCGGGATTTATGTTTACATCTCGCTTGTCCGACAGATTACTGCGCGTCCGGCAACGGAGATCGAGCCGAGAACATTCGGTCTGCCCGACGCGATTGCGGCCGGCACATTGATTGGCTGGTTTTTGCTCAACGTCGTTGCCTCAGTTTCGATCCGGCACGACCTGACCAATGCGCGCACACGCGATCTGCTCGCCAACGCATTTTTTACCATCGGTCTGCTCCTCTTTCTGGCTGCTTTTCTTCGCCTGCGCGGATTTCATCTGAGTTCGCTCGCCGGTTTTTCCAAGCTGAGCTTCGGCCGCGTCCTGAGCACCGGCACCATTCTGCTCTTCGCCGCCTACCCGCTTCTCCTTCTGGCGGACGCGTTCACGCGACGACTCTTCGGCTCAGGCTTGAGCAAGCAAGAAATCATCGAGCTCTTCAACGGTTCGCGGACTCTTCCGCAACGGATCATCATCATTGTCATGGCGGTAGCCGTCGCGCCGGTGGCCGAAGAATTCATTTTCCGCTTTTTTCTTTACGGCGTTTTCAAACGCTACTTCGGCAGACTCATTGGTCTCGTGTTAAACGCATCTCTCTTTGCGGCGGTGCATACGCATTTGCCCTCATTCGCGCCGCTCTTCGTTCTCGGCAGTTGTTTTACGATTGCCTATGAATGGAGCGGCTCGATTTTGGTTTCGATGACCATGCACGCGCTCTTTAATTCGCTCACTCTCACTCTGCTCGCGTTTCCGCAGACCTTAGGGCAATGAAACTGCGGCAGATCGGCGAAGACCGGCTGCTGGCCCGACTCGTTAGGCATTTAGCGCGTCGCGAAAATGTGCTGGCCGGGCCGGGGGATGATTGTGCCGTCGTGGAATCGCCACGCGAGGGAGAATTGCTTTTGCTGAAAACGGATTGTGTGGTCGAAAGCATTCACTTTGCGCAGAACGACGAACCCGCCGCGGTTGGTTGGAAGGCGATGATGCGGCCGGTGAGCGATTTCGCCGCGATGTCCGGCGTTCCGCAGTTTGCCTTGATCACGCTGGTTGCGTCTCCAACAAAAACGCTAGCGTGGACGACGAAGCTTTATGGGGGACTGAAAAAAGCCGCTCACAAGTTCAACGTTCAGATCGTGGGCGGAGAAACCAGCGCAACGCGCGGCCCGGCCGTGATCTCTGTCAGCGTTGCCGGGTTCGTGGAAAAAAATCGATGGGTTTCGCGAAGTGGTGGCCACGCGAATGACGACTTATTCGTCACCGGTCGACTGGGCGGATC
>WNFG01013790.1_pt1 | contig 13910 bp, 12 predicted proteins | sample 5400431 | NCBI WGS metagenome assembly WNFG01 (sample SAMN13153346, study PRJNA577476) | soil metagenome | isolation source: 120 cm saprolite under Douglas fir tree site 2 hole 3 replicate 2 | place: USA:California | collected 2015-04-18
CTGAAGCATAGTTCCACACCGGGTTTGGTCGCGCTCTAACGGGGTGTTCCCGCCGCGGAGGTGACCGCTTCGGGCCGTGGAGAGACCAACTCGGCGCAATCATTTCTCGTCCATAGCACTTTCAATACCCGACGACTTGTTGCATCGCAGAAAACCGCTGTTGAGTGCCACAACCCGACATTCCCGTGGGTCTCCCAGTGCACTGCGAAGTAGGTCACACACCCCCTGACCGCGATGTGCCATTTCGAGTAGGATGCGATGCGTTCCTCGAACTGGGGAGGCACATGCGGCCCAATCATTTGAGGCGGCGCGAGTTCATCACCCTGCTCGGCAGCGCCGCAGCCGCCTGGCCGCTCGCTGCGCGCGCGCAGCAAGGCGAGCGCATGCGGCGGATCGGTGCGCTGATGGGCTATGCCGAGAGCGACTCTGAAGCACAGGCCAATATCGCGGCGTTCCGGGAGGGACTCCAGAAGCTCGGGTGGACGGAGGGCCACAACACCCGGATCGACACTCGCTGGACGGCACCCGCCGACGCGGAGGCGATGCAACGATTCGCGAAGGAACTCGTCGCGCTACAGCCCGACCTCATTCTTTCGCACACCACACCCACCACGACCGCGCTGCTGCAGCAAACGCGCACCATCCCCATCATTTTCGCGAACGTTTCCGATCCGGTCGGCAGCGGCTTCGTCGAGAGCCTGGCGCGGCCTGGCGGCAACGTCACCGGTTTCAACGTTTCGGAGCCGACGATGGCCGGCAAGTTGCTGGAACTGCTCAGGGAGATTGCGCCGCGTGTTGCCAGGGTCGCGATGCTTTTCAACCCAGCAACGGCGACATATGCCGAATATTGGCTGAACCCCTTCAAAGCCGCCGCTGCCGCCTTCGCAGTGGAGGCGATCGCAGCACCGGTTCACGACAGGTCCGAGCTCGATTCCGTCTTTGCCGCTCAGGCACGCGAGCCGAATGGCGGCCTTATCGTGATGTCGGATAGCTTCCCAATTGCCCATCGCGTAGAGATCACTACGCTGGCGGCTCGCTATCGTCTCCCTGCCGTCTATCCGTACCGGCTCTTCGCTGAAGTCGGCGGCCTGCTGTCTTACGGAGTTGACCTGACCGATAATTTTCGGCGTGCGGCAACCTATGCCGATCGCATCCTCAAGGGCGCGAAGCCGAGCGAGCTTCCCGTCCAGGCCCCAGTCAAGTTCAAGCTGGTCATCAACCTCAAGACCGCCAAGGCGCTCGGCCTCGACGTGCCTTCATTTCTCCAGCAACGCGCCGACGAGGTAATCGAATAACGAAGCGCGGATTGCTATTGGCCACGCTGGGTGGCGACCCTGGTCGATGTCAGCTTCGGGTCATTCGCGCCGGAGCCGGCCGAGGCCGCACATCCGTGCACTTCCGCAGTGCTCCGTAACCGGACGTAAATTCAACGGCTAGAGCATGTTCCGGTGAGATGAAAATCAGTCGTGCGGCATACGCGGTCTGCTCCCTCTCCCCGTTCTTAACGGGGAGAGGGGTGGGGTGAGGGGCATGGCCACGCTCCACCGAGAGAGTTCGCCCCTCACCCCAACCCTCTCCCCGCAAGCGGGGAGAGGGAGCGCACCGAGCCAGCCGCTTCTGCTGATTCGGTCTCGCCGAAACTTGCGCTAGCCGAGATGCGCGCCCCGCGCACGCGCTCGATCAGCGCGCGCGCGTCCGCGGGGGCTTCGTCGGCGCGCCAGGCCACGTGGCCGTCGGGCCGGACCAGAATGAGCCGGCGCTGATAAAGCGCGCCGACCGCGGGCACGTCGAGATCGACGACCGCGAGCGGCACGCCGGCCTCGGCCGCCGCCGCGCGCAGGGTCTCGGCGGCGGGCGGATCGACGCCGAGACGCAACAGCGTGAAGCCGCGGCCGAACAGGTCGAGGGTCGAGCGGCCGTCCGGCAGCCACGCATGCGGCGCGCGGGCGCCGGGGCGCGCGGTCTGGGTGTAGGTCGAGGTCTCGAACGGCGGCGCCGGCGTGCCGTCGGGGGCGATGATCGGCGAGCCGTCGTAGCGGTAGCCGAGATGGAATCCGATGGTGAACCATTCGTGCCGCATGGTCTCGGTGAACCATCGGCCGTAGTCCGCCCGCGCGGCGTCGCCGGCCGGCCCCGGCGCAAAAATCTCGGGCGGCGGCCGGTGCTGGCGGGTCGAGAGCATGCGGCCGAGATTCGAGCTCGCCTCGGTGACGTTGCGCACCGCGACCGGCCGCCGCTCGGCCTCGTAGGAGCGCAAGAGCCCGCCGCCGGCCCAGCCGCGCACGGCGGCGGTAAGCTTCCAGCCGAGATCGACCGCGTCCTGGATGCCGGTGTTCATGCCGAAGCCGCCGGTCGGCGACATCAGGTGGGCGGCGTCGCCGGCGATGAAGACGCGGTCGCTGCCGTAGCGGTCGGCGACGAGCTCGCGGCGCACCCAGCGCATGACCGAGAGAATCTCGTAATCGAAATCGCGGTCCATGGCGCGCCGCAATGCGGCGCGGATATCGGCCTCGCCGTGGGTCACCTGGTCGGCGGAGCCGACGATCGACATGCGGAAGCGGTCGCGGCCGTCGATCGCCACGATGGTGAGCCAGGTGCCTTCCGGCCCGATGAAGATGAAGCGATAGCCCCTGCGCTTGTCGTGCAGCGACCAGAAATCGGGGCAGCGGAACAGCACGTTGGTGGTGTAGGTCAGCGCCGGATTGCCGCTCATGGTCAGCCCCAGGCGCTCGCGCACCAGGCTGCCGCCGCCGTCGGTGCCGACGAGATAATCGGCGACGATCGCGCGCGTCGCGCCGGTCGCGCCGTCGCGCACGGTCGCGATCACGGCGTTCGCGGTTTGCTCGAATGCGACCAGCTCGGTCGTGTAGCGCAATTGCACGTGCGGGAAGCCCCGCACGAACCGCCGCAGGATCGGGTCGAACATGTCCTGCGGCACGCGCTCGCGCTTCTGCGGGCTCTGCGGCGGACATCTCTCCTGCGCGCGCCCCGGGAACGGCTCGCGCCCGAGCTCGTAGCCGTCGAGGCCGGTGACGTAGATGCAGTCCTGGGGATGGTCGCCGGGATAGGGCGCGTCGCGCACCCAGTCCGCGATCCCCCAGCGGCGGCAGAATTCCATGGTGCGCGGGCCGACGATGTCCATCTTCGGCTGCTCGATTGTGCCGTCGGACTGCTCGATCAGCGTGCAGGGGACGCCGCGCCATCCGAGCTCGCCGGCGAGCGCGAGCCCGACCGGGCCGGCGCCGACGATCAGGATCGGCGTGCGCTCGCTCATGCCCGCGCGTCCCCGCGCGCGCGACAGGCGCGGCGAGGTCGCGCTTCGATTGGAGCATGTCCCTGTGAGTCGGTATCAATGCGGGCGGCAAACTCGGTATCCCTCCCCTGAAAGGGGAGGGTGGCGTAGGCGGCCTTCGGCCGCCGTTCTTGGCACCAAGAACGCCGACGCGAAGCGTCGGCTATGCGAGCGCAGCGAGGCGGGTCGGGTGGGGTTCCCCCCACCCCGGCTCGCTTCGCTCGCCGACCCTCCCCCGCTTCGCGGGGGAGGGATAAGCCGCGGCTACGGCTTGGCGGCATATCTGCGCTCCAGCGCGTCGAACTCGTCCTTGTGCACCAGCCGCTGCCGCTCGGAGAAATCGACCACCATCTCCGTCGCATCGCCCATGTGTCCCCGGCGCCGAAGCTCGCCCAGGGCGGCCTGCATGCCCTTGAGCGCCGATTGCAGCGCGACGTTGGCATAGATCACGCCGGCATAGCCGAGCGCCTTCAGCTTGTCGTTCGGCAGCTCCGGCGTGCGCCCGCCGAGCACGATATTGATGAGCTGCGGCCAGGGCAGGCGGCGCGGGATGTCGGCGATCTCTTCGATCGAGGTCGGCGCCTCGACGAAGGTCACGTCGGCCCCGGCCTCGCGATAGGCGGCGGCGCGCGCGAGCGCGGCCTCGTAGCCTTCCGGCGCGATGGCGTCGGTGCGCGCGATGATCAAGAGGTCGCGGCGGGCGTCGACCGCGGCCTTGATCTTGCCCGCCATCTCCGCGGCCGGGATCACTTCCTTCCCGGTGAAGTGGCCGCAGCGCTTGGGAAACACCTGGTCCTCGATCTGCAGCGCGTCGGCGCCCGCGCGCTCGAGCAGCCGTACCGTGCGCACCACGTTCACCGCGTTGCCGAAGCCGGTATCGGCGTCGACGACGAGCGGGCCCGGAAAAACGTCGCGGATCGCCGCCACGTGGTCGGCGAGCTCGGTCAGCGTGACGAGGCCGTTGTCGGGAATGCCGAGATGGGTGTTGGCGATGCCGGCACCGGTGACGTAGGCGGCGGCGAAGCCGAGGTCGGCGACGACGCGCGCGGCGAGTGCGTTGCTCACCCCCGGCAGCAGCAGCGCCGCGCCCGGGCGCAGCAGGTCGCGTAATTCATGGGCCCTGGTCATCGGCGGGTCCTTTCGAGCCGGCACGGGACCCGCTGGGTTATACACTGCGATCGTGCCACAGGCTCCACCTCTCCCCGCTTGCAACCGAACTCGGGTTTACCGAGTTCGGTCACTCAATAATTGGCCGAAGTCGGATGTATCCGACTTCGGCTGAGAGGTCGCGAGCGAAGCGAGCGGGTGAGGGGGACTCTCCACCGCCTGAGTCCTTGGTGAGCCCCCTCACCCCAACCCCCGCAAGCGGGGAGAGGGAGCGCACCGAGCTTGCGGCTCTACCTGAATTCCACCCACCGAAGCATGCGATAGTTGATAATGTCCGCGGGAGGTACGGCATGTCCAAAGTTTCGATCACCTTCGCCTGCGGGCTCTACGACCGCATGCTGGCGCTCCATACCGGCGAGGTGAAGCCCGAAGGCATCGATCTCAACTTTCTCGCCATCGACGAGCCGCGCCGGATTTTCGATCGCATGGGCAGGAATCTCGAATTCGACGCCTGCGAGATGTCGAGCTCCGAGGTGATCAGCCGGCTCGCCGCCGGACGCAACGAGATGGTGGCGCTGCCGGTGTTTCCCTCACGCGTCTTCCGTCACGGCTTCATCACGGTCAACCGCAAGGCGGTCAAGGCGCCGAAGGACCTCGCCGGCAAGCGCATCGGCGTTCCGCTCTACACCCAGACCGCCGCGGTGTTCATCCGCGGCCTGCTGCAGGACGAGCATGGGGTCGACCTGTCCCAAGTGCACTGGGTGCAGGGCGCCACCAACAGTCCGGATTCGCACGGCAATCCCGCCGCGCCGCCGCCCCTCAAGGCGGTCGCGATCGAGCAGAACAGCTCCGGCCGCTCGCTCAGCGAGCTCATCGAGCGCGGCGAGATTTCTGCCATCATCGGCAGCGGCTTGCCGGCGGCGCTGCGGACCAATCCCGACGTGCAGCGGCGCCGCGACGTCTACGAGCGCCATCCGTTCATCGCCACCAGCCTCTACGAGGCCATGACCAAGGCCAAGGATCGCGCGCTCGCGAAAATGCGCGATACCGGCGCGCTCCGCTACATGCTTCCTGGCATGATCGCCGAGCTCGAGAAGATCGACGAAACCTTCGCCGGCGATCCCTGGCCCTATGGCGTCGAGGCCAACCGGCCCACGCTCGAGGCGCTGGTCCGCTACATGGCCGAGCAGTCGCTGATCGAGGCGCCCATTCCCGTCGACGACCTGTTCGTGCCAATCTACAGACCGTGACGCGCTGGCGCACCACCCTCGACCGGCTGGTCGTGCTCGCCGCCATCCTGGCGGCATGGCAGCTCGCGAGCCTCCTCGTCGGTGCCTATTGGGTGAGCTCGCCCTCCGCAGTCGCCGCGCGCTTCACCGCGCAGCTCTGGAGCGGCGAACTGATCCGCCACGGCGGCTACACGATCGAGGAATCGCTGATCGGCACGGTGGTCGGCGGCGCACCGGCGGTGCTGCTGCCGTTCCTGCTGCGCCGGCACCCGTTGATCGTCGCGGTGCTCGATCCGTTCATGGTCGGCGGCTATGGCGCCCCCAAGCTCGCGTTCGCGCCGCTGTTCATTCTCTGGTTCGGCATCGGCATCGAATCGAAGATCGCGCTGGTCGCCGGCGTGGTCTTCTTCATCGTCTATTTCAACGCGCTCGCCGGCGTGCGCGCGCTCGACCCGAAGCTCGTGCAGATGGCGCAGGTTGCCGGCGCCGGCGAGCGGCACGTCGCCCGCCACGTCGTGTTTCCGGCGGCAGTGCCCTATATCCTCGCCGGCTTCCGGATCGCGGTGCCGTACGCGATCGGCGGCGCCGTCATCGCCGAGCTGATCTCGTCGAACCGCGGGCTCGGCTACCTGGTGCAGACCGGCGCCATGAATTTCGACACCACGTCGGTGTTCGCGGCCATCCTCGCCGCCACCCTCATCGTGCACGCCGCCAACGGGCTGCTGGCGGGCGCCGAGCGCGTCCTGCTGCATTGGCGCCCGCGCGGCGACGTCGCGCTCGACGCCGGAAACTGAGCATGACCGCGCTCATCGAGATCAGGGACCTCGGCAAGCGCTTTCCCGCGCGTCACGGGCGCGAGCCGCCGCCGTGGGTGATCCGGGATCTGTCATTCTCGGTGCGCCCGGGCGAGTTCGTCACGATCATCGGGCCGTCGGGCGCCGGCAAATCGACCTTGCTCAACATGATCGCGCAGATCGAGACCGTCAGCGCCGGCGAGATCGTGTTCGACGGCGAGACCGCCAAGGTGCAGGACGCCCGCGGCTTGCGCCCCGGCTTCGATCGTCGGATCGGGTACGTGACCCAGGACGACAATCTCCTGCCTTGGCGCACCACCATCGACAACGTGCTGTTTCCGATCGAGGTGCAGGGCCGCTTGAACGCACAGACCCGCGCGCACGCCGAGATGCTGGTCCGAGCGGTCGGGCTTGCCGGTTTCGAGCGCTATTATCCGCACGAGCTTTCCGGCGGAATGCGCAAGCGCGCCGCGCTGATCCGCACGCTCGCCTACGACCCGCCGGTGATCCTGATGGACGAGCCGTTCGCCGCGGTCGACGCGCAGACCCGCACCCAGCTGCAGGCCGACCTGCTCAAGCTGTGGAACCTCGGGCGCAAGACCATCATCTTCGTCACCCACGACATCACCGAGGCGATCGCGCTCGGCGACCGTGCCTTGGTGCTCAGCCGCCAGCCCGCGCGGATCGCCGCCGAGCACGCCATCCCGATCCCGCGCCCGCGCAATGTCGCGGACATTTTCGCGCTCGAAGGCTTCGCCGCGATCTACGAGCGCATCCGGGCGGCGATCCAATGACCGACGCCGTCCTCGCCGCGGGAGCGATATCGCCGAGCCTGTCGCGCCGATGGGCCATCGCGGCGACGCTGCGGGTATCGGCGCTCGGCTTTGCCATCGCCTGTATCCTCGGCGTGCTGCTGCCGTTCCTGCTGCGGCGCTCGCCGCGCCTGACCGAGGCGGTCGAGCCCTTCATCATGGCCTCGATGGGGATTCCCAAATATGCGCTGGCGCCTTGGCTCATTCTCTGGTTCGGCATCGGCGACCTGCCCAAGCTCGTCGTCGTGGTGCTGATGGTATTCTACGTCATCTTCATCACGACCTTCGCGGGCATCCGCGCCGTCGACCGGCGGCTGATCGACATGGCCCGCATCGCCGGCGCCGGCGAGACCATGATCGCGCGCGAGATCGTCTGGAAATCGCTGTTGCCGTTCTTCTTCACCGGGTTGAAAGTGGCCTTGCCGCGGGCGGTGAGCGCCACCATCGTGGGGGAGTTCCTGGTCGCCAGCGAGGGGGTCGGCCATTACATCGAATATTCCCGCCAGGTATCCGACACGACCGGAGTATTCGCCGGCATCACGGTCGCGACCGCGCTCGTGCTGGCGATCAATGCGGCGGTCAACGTGATCGAGCGTCGCGCGCTCGGCTGGCGGCCGGTCGAGCGCGACATGCAGCTGTGAAGAGATGGACATCTGACATCGGGGGCTATGCCATGAAGCTTGCGAGCTATGTTGCAGACGGCAAGGCGTGCTTCGGCGCGGTGACCGGCGACGGCATCATCACCCTGAACGAGCATCTCGGCGGCCGCTATGCGAGCCTGCGCGAGGCGCTGGGCGCGCCCGGCGACGTGCGGAAGGCTGTCGACCGGGCCAAGCCCGACCGCCGGCTCGGCGATGTCAAGTGGCTGCCGCCGATCCCCGATCCCGACAAGATTCTCTGCGCCGGCATCAACTATCGCTCCCATGCCGCCGAGACCGGGCGCGAGCTGCCGAAGCAGCCGAGCATGTTCATCCGCCTCGCCAATACGCTCGTCGGCCACGAGGGCGAGATGGTGCGGCCCTCGGTGTCGACGCAATTCGACTTCGAGGGCGAGCTCGCGCTCGTGATCGGCCGCGGCGGGCGCCATATTCCGGTCGAGCGCGCGCTCGGGCACGTCGCCGGCTATACCTGCTTCGTCGACGGCAGCGTGCGCGATTACCAAAAATTCTCCGTGACCTCGGGCAAGAATTTCCCGGCAACCGGGCCGCTCGGCCCCTGGATCGTCACCACCGACGAGATTCCGGATCCGGCGCGGCTCACGCTCACGACGCGCCTCAACGGCACGGAGATGCAGAAGTCCGGCACCGATCTCCTGATCTATTCGGTGCCGCAGATCATCGCCTTCTGCTCGGATTTCACAGAACTCTCGCCCGGCGACGTCATTGCGACCGGGACGCCCGAGGGCGTCGGGCACCGCCGCAATCCGCCGGTATGGATGCAGCCGGGCGACGTGCTGGAAGTCGAGATTTCCGGCATCGGTACGCTGCGCAGCCGAATCGTGGACGAGCCGACGTAGGGTGGGCAAAGGCGCACGCGCGCCGGACAGGCGCCATATGCCGAGCTCAGGCGCGTGCGCCGTGCCCACGCGTGCATTGAACCCGCATCGCGAAGTGTCACATCGACGCGTGGGCAAACGCGCGCAACGCTGCGCACAAGATGGAAGCTGCATTCGCGCGCTTGCCCACCCTACAGGTCACCGCGCTCACCTCACATATTCGTCGGTATAGAGCCCGTCGTAGGACTTCAGCTTCTCCTCGGGCTGCATGAGCCCGGCGCCGATATTGTAGAGCTCGGCGTTCTCCAGATCGGCCTTCGTCACGACCGGCGGACGCGGCGTCCCCTTGCGGACCTCGGCAAAGCCGGCTTCGAGCAGCTTGTCGTCGAAGGCGGCGAAGCGCTTCTTCAGGAGCGGCAGCATCTCCGCCGGACGGTCGAGCATCGCGGCGATCGCCTCGACCATCGCCCGGGCGAGCTTCACGCAGGCGGACTTGCGCCGCTCGCAGGTCTCGGGCTTGGCGACGACCATGTTGTGGCCGAACGGATGCATGTCGGGCGGGTCGCCGTCGGAGCCGCTTGCGATTGCGATGGCGCTGCCGTCGATGACCGGCTGCAGCGGCCAGGGCATCGACATCGCGAAGCCGTCGACCTGCCGGCTCTGGAACGCCGCCATCGCGCTGCTCGGCGCCATCGGCGCGATGCGAATCTCGTCGGGATCGTAGCCGGCGCGGCGCGCCAGCAGCAGCACATAGGCGTGGATGACCGAATTGATCGAATCGACCGCGATGGTGCGCCCGCGCAGGAGCCTGACGCGCTGCTCGAGCGGCGCCTTGGGATCGAAGCCCGCCGCCAGCTCCTTGCGCAACACGATCTTGATGGTCGGCCGGTTGAGCGTGCCGACGATGCCGACCATGCGCTGGCCGCGCGCGGCGGCGCGCGTGAGCGTCGCGCCCGATATTTCGGCGAAATCGGCGCTGCCCGAGATCACCGCATTGGCGGATCCGATGCCGCTGATCACGACGCTCTTGACGCTCAGCCCGTGCTTGGCGAAGAGGCCGAGGTCCTCGGCCAGATAGCCCGGCGCGAACGTGAGGGCGACGTTGGGCACCGCCAGCACGACGCTGTCGGTCGTGCCGGCGGGCTCGCCGTGGGTCGGTGGCGCGCCCGCCGCGAGCCACAGCGCGGCCGCAAGGCAACCGATCCGGCTTGCGGGCATGGCGGCGTTCTCGCGATGGCGGACGATGCGGATCATGCGCAGTCCGCCGAAGATGCGCAATGCGGCATCGCATCACTTGTCCGGCAGCGGAAACTCGTCGAGGTATTTGCGATACTCGTCCTCGACGTCGATCTGGAGAGTGGCGAGGATGCGCACCACGGCGTTGTAGAAGGCGATGGCGAGCACGAGATCGGTCAGCCGCTCGTGGTCGAGGCTATCTCGCAGCTCGGCGAAGGTGCGAGCGGAGATCGCCAAGCCGGTCGTCATCTCGCGCGCGGCGCGCAGCACCGCCTTGGCGAGCGGCTCGAGCGTGGTGGGCCGCCCCGCGGTCTCGTCGGCGATGGCGCGGATATCGTCATCGCTGACGCCGAAGCGACGGCCGATCTCCACGTGGTGGGAATATTCGTAGGGCGAGCGCGCGAGATAGCCGACCTGCAGGATCGCCATCTCGCGCAGCCGCGGATCGAGCGCGCTCTTGCGCCGGATGAAGGCGCCGAGATCGCTGAACGCGCGTGCGCCACGGGGGCTGTGCGCCAGCGCGCGGAAGAGATTGATGTTGCGCGCCAGCAGATCCTGGAACTCGGGCGCGAGGTCCGATTGCTCGAGATAGGGTAGCCGCGCCATTGCAGGGTGCTCCGGTCAGCCGCTTCGATGAACTGGAAAGGTCGCAGGTGGGGTCGAGCCTCAAGCGCGTTTACGCGCGTCTTCGACGCGCTATGGCGAGACCCAACGGCCTGTCAGCGATGGGCGATGTTGTTGGGTCTCCCCCGGGTCAAGAGCCCGGGGTCGACCCAACCTACGAATCAGGCTTCCCCGGGGTGTCGTCGAAGCGGGCCGGGGCTTCCGGGGTGAGCCCGCCGCGCTGGCGAGGCAGCGTGTCGCGGCCGTTGAGCTCCCAGTCGCCGGCGGCGGCGCGGCGCGCGAAAGTTTCCCAGCGGTCGCTCCAGTCGCCCAGGCCGTAGCCGTGCCAGGGCGACTGCACGTTGAGCGGATAGAGATCGAGCTCCTCCCACAGCGCCCGCGCGTGCTCCATGTATTGGCGCGTCGGCAACGCGAGCGGCGCCATCGGATATTTGCGGGTGGCGTCGACCAGCATGCCGGAGTCCGACGTCTTCGGACCGTATTGCGCGCCCTGCACGCCGCCGCGGTGCGGCACGAGATGCACGTCCTCGATCGGATTGGTTCGATAGGCGAGCGACCACAGCACCGCATCCATGCTCAGGGGATCGATGTCCTCGCTGACCGCGATGACGATCTTGCCGCAATTGGATTGCAGCGTCGCGGCCCCGTGCAGCGCGCGCCATACTTCGCTGCGCGGGGTCGAATCGGCGAGCTGCACGAAGATGACGGGGCGCAGGTTGGTCAGTCGCTCGTGCATCACCACGCGGCGGACGCCCTTGATCCCCAATCGCTCGCGCAGGTGGTTGAGAAAGAGCGGCTCGTAGGCGACCTTCTTGATGACGCTCGACTCGCTCGGCGTGACCTGGCTGATGATCGAGGCGAAGACCGGCGCGTGCTTGTGGGTGATCGCGGTGAGGCGCATCGGCATGTTGTAGGCCTCGAGCGCGACGTAGCCGTTGCTCTCGCCGAACGGCGCCTCGGGCTCGAGCCGGTCGGTATCGATCAGCCCCTCGATCACGATCTCGGCCGCGGCCGGCACGTCGAGGTCGACGGTGACCGCCTTCGCGATCTCGATCGGCGCGCCCGCGAGCGCGCCGGCGACGCCGAGCTCGTCCATGTCGACGGCGAGCTTCTGCGGCCCGGTGAACATGACGACGGGCGCGCAGCCGATCACGATCGCGATCGGCATCGGCTCCCGCCGCTTGCGATACTTGAGCCAATGCAGGTAGCCGCCGGCGCCGCTCGCCTCCCGCGCCACCATGCGCACGACGAGCCGGTCCGGCGCCTTCAAGGCGGCACGGTAGGTGCCCATGTTGCGGATCCCGCTCTCGGGATCGCGGGTGACGCAGAGGGTGGCGGTGAGGTAGGGCGCGGAGTCGAATCCCGGCGTCGATACCGGCACCGGCAGCCGCAGGAGCCCGCCCGCGGCGGTGAGCTCGTTGCCCGCGTGCACGACCTCCTGGCAGCGCGGTGCGGAAACGGCGACCGGGGCGATCGGGCTCGCGATCGCCCGCATCCAGGCTTCGCCGATCCGTTCGACCGGCTGCCCCATGCCGGCGGCATAGATCGCGGGGGAGGCCGCCATCGCGCCGACCACGACCGGAATGTCGTAGCGCCGGCCCTTCGCGTCGGTCACATGGGTGAACAGAAACGCCCGCCGCTTGTCCTCCGGCACGCCGCCCAGGAACTGCCAGCGCACCAGCGGGTGCAGCTCGGTATCCTTGTCGATGGGGCGGTCGATGCGGATGAGCAGGCCCCGCGCCTCGAGGTCCGCCAGATGGTCCTGGAAATCGAGCGGGGGGCTCTCCTGCACGCGGGCGCGCGGCGCCCCTTTCGGCTGATCGAGCATCGGCTGCGGAACTCCCGGTTTCGACCGGCGATCGAGGGCCGACCCTAGAGCATTTTCAGGAACGGTGGGAACCGGATTCCACTTCGCCGGAAAACGCTATAGTGTGCGCCCGCCGGCAGCTGAAACCCCCATTGAGCAACGGACCCATGGTCACACCAACGACGGCCCCGCAAACGATCGACGTGCACGCTCATATCCTGAGCGAAGAGACGATCCGCCTGCTGCAGAGCGAGGCGCCCAAGGCGGCGCCGAAGCTCACCGAGGTCGGCGATCAGTTCGGCACCCTCGACGTCGCGGGGAGCGTCTATCGGCATTTCCCGCGCGGCGGCTGGGATCTGGAGCGGCGGCTGCAGGACATGGCGGCATCCAAGGTCGACCTGCAGGTGCTCTCGGTCTGCCCGCAGACCTTCCTCTATGCGCAACCGCCCGCGGTGGCGGCGGCGTTCGCCCGCGTCCAGAACGAGCAGATCGCAAAGCTCGTGAAGGCGCGTCCCGACCGCTTTCTCGGCATCGCGACGCTGCCCATGCAGGCGCCCAAGCTCGCCGCCGACGAGCTGCGCCATGCCATGCGCGCGCTCGGCCTGCGCGGCATGCAGATCGGCTCGAACATCGCCGGCAAGAACCTCGACGATCCCGAGCTCGAGCCGGTCTGGGCGACGGCGGCCGAGCTCGGCGCCTTCATCCTGCTGCATCCGATCAACGTGGCGGGCGCGGACCGGCTCAAGTCCTACTATCTCGGCAACCTGATCGGCAATCCGCTCGACACCACGATCGCCGCGGCGTGCCTCGTGTTCAGCGGCGTGCTCGAGCGTCATCCGACGCTGAAAATCTGCCTTGCCCACGGCGGCGGCTTCGTTCCCTATCAGGCTGGGCGCTTCCTGCACGGCTGGCACGTGCGCGCGGAGCCGAAGACGAAGCTGCCCAAGCCGCCGACCGATTCGATTGCGCGCTTCTACTTCGACACCATCGTCCATTCGAAGGACGTGCTCGAGTTCCTGGTCGGCAGCGCGGGCGTCGAGCGCGTGCTGCTCGGCAGCGATTATCCCTTCGACATGGGCATGCCGGACGGCGTGTTGCAGGTGCGCAGCCTGCCGATCCCGGCGGCCGGGCAGGCCGCCATTCTCGGCGGGCGGGCGCGGGTCCTGCTCGGCGCGGCCGCCGACACGGCGTCGGCACGGGCCATTGCCTGAGAGAAGCGCGGGAGCCGACCGGCGCAGCACGGGAGATGGAAATGGCGCAAGCACCCGTTGCCGCACGGACGCCCGGCGCCAAGCGCGCCGGTGACGGCGAGTTCGTGTTCGACCTTACCCAGGTGAATCACATTCTCGGCGGCCCGGACTACTCGACCGCCAACGGCGCCTGCGTCGAGGGCGAGCGCATGATCGTCGGGCTGATGCGGATGCCGGCCGGCACCGGCGCGGAGCCGCATTCGCATCCGAACGAGCAATGGATCTACATCCTGCAAGGCACGTTCCGCGGCACCATCGGCGAGC
>WNFG01003262.1_pt1 | contig 13908 bp, 10 predicted proteins | sample 5400431 | NCBI WGS metagenome assembly WNFG01 (sample SAMN13153346, study PRJNA577476) | soil metagenome | isolation source: 120 cm saprolite under Douglas fir tree site 2 hole 3 replicate 2 | place: USA:California | collected 2015-04-18
CTGCCGCTGTTCGTCGGTGTTCTGTTCGTTGGCTGTTCCACCGCGCCTGTAGTGCCCCCGCGCGCCGGACCGGACTACGATCTGGTGCTCGCCGGGGGTCGCGTGGTCGATGGCACCGGTGCCCCATGGTTTCGCGCGGACGTCGGCATCAGCGGCGACAAGATCGCCGCCGTGGGAGATCTCTCGGGCGCAACGGCGGGCCGCCGGATTGACCTTAGCGAGCGGATGGTGGCGCCGGGTTTTATTGACCTGCTCGGCCAATCCGAGCTGAACGTCCTGGTCGACAACCGCGTCGAGTCGAAGATCCGTCAGGGCATCACCACCGAGATCACTGGAGAGGGCAGCTCCGTGGCACCGCTCAATGACGTGCTCCTGGCCGAGCTGAAGCCCTTTCTGGATCGCTTCAAGCTGCAAGTGGACTGGACGGACCTGGCTGGCTACTTCCGCCGGTTCCGCGAGGCCCGCAGCACGATCAACCTCGGCACCTTCCTCGGAGCTGCCTCCGTACGCAGCCTGGTGCTTGGGCTCGGCGACGTCCAGCCGACTCAACAGCAACTCGACGAGATGCAGAGAGTGACTGCGGTGGCGATGGAGCAGGGGGCATTGGGCGTCTCGAGCGCGCTGATCTACCCTCCGGGCTCGTATGCGCGTATCCAGGAGCTGATTGCACTTGCGAAGGTCGCCGCGCGGTACGGGGGCGTCTACGCTTCGCACATCCGCAGCGAGGCCGACCACCTGCTCGACGCGCTCGACGAGGCGATCACCATCGGCCGCGAGGCGCGCATCCCGGTGGAGATCTGGCATCTCAAGGCGGCGGGCCGCAACAACTGGGGCCGAATGAAGGAGGCGGTGGCACGGATCGAACGCGCTCGTGCCGAGGGTGTCGACATCTCGGCCAACATGTATCCGTACGATGCCGCACGAAACGGGCTCGACAACAATGTCCCGGACTGGGCCCATGCCGGCGGCACGAGCGAAATGCTGGCCCGGTTCCACGACCGGAAGCTGCGCGCCCGGATCAAATCCGAGTTGTGGCACGGCGGACTGGGCGAACAGACTCCAGAGGGAATACTGCTGGTCTCTGCCCTGAACCCCGAGTTGAAGAAGTACATGGGCAAGCGCCTGAGCGAGGCGGCGCGACAGATGGGCAAATCGCCCGAGGACGCATTGTTGGACCTGGTCGAGGCCGACCGTGGCAACGTCAGCGTGGTGCGTTTTGTGATGAGCGAAGAGGATGTACAGCTAGGACTCAGGCAGCCCTGGGTTGCGCTGGGCATCGATGAGCCCGGACAGGCGGTGGACGGGCCTTTTGGCGAGGAGCTGGTGCACCCGCGCGGATACGGTGCAGCGCCTCGCTTGATTGGGCGCTACGCTCGAGACCTCAAACTGTTCTCGGTCGAGGAGGCGGTGCGGAAGATGACGTCCTTGCCCGCTCGCCGGATGCGCTTGTGGGACCGTGGTCTGCTACGGCCGGGGATGGCCGCCGATGTGACGGTATTCGACCCTGCCAAAGTCCGGGATCTCGCGACGTACGAACAGCCGCTGCGATATCCGGAGGGCGTCGAGTACGTGATCGTCAATGGAAAAGTGGTGCTCGATGCGGGCCGATTGACTGCCGAGCGCCCAGGACGCCCGCTGCTGCGCCGCTAACCGGTGTTTTGCCTCACGAGGTCGAGGCCAGCTCGTAGAGGAACTGCACGTGCGAAAGCGTCGCGCCGTCCATGCCTTGGATTTTCGGATTGGATGACTCGACCAGGTAATACTCGTCCGGTGCATGCGCTCCCGAGCCATGGCCTGTTCCGAAATGGGCCGCGGGAAGCTTGAGGGGATCCCCCGTAAACACGTACCCGGGCCAGGAGCCGCCGAGCCGAGGCCAAAGGATCGTCTCGATTCCGTTCTTTCGGTACACCGACTGCATCGCGCGGATCAGCGACGAGTCCGCTGGCGTGGTGTTCGGATCGTATCCACCGGTCATGTTCACTTCAATGTCCCCAAACCCTCTCTTGGCCAGGTGCTTCTTCAGCGCATCGAGCGCGGAGGCCGCAGTCATATTGGGCACCAGCCGCAGATCGAGCTTGGCCGCGGCCCTGTGCGGCAGGATCGTTTTGCCGCCTGGACCGGTGTATCCGCCGACCAGCCCCTCGATATTGACGGTGGGCTGTGAGACCAGTCGCTCTTCTGCCGCGAGGAACGGCAAGTCGTGCACCCAGTGTTTCACGCCGTATAGCTTCTTGAGCGTCGCCTCGTTCATCCTCAGCACCCCATCGGTGATCATCTTCTTCTCCCAGGGATGCAGCGGGCGCGCCGCGTCTGCAAAGTTGTCAATTGCCGGGGTGTTTCCATCGGCCGATACCAGCGTGTGCAACGCTTGCACCAGGTGCCAGGCGGGGCTGTCCACCTCGGCCTTGAGGCTGGAGTGAATGTCGTGACTCGGCCCGCGCCCCCACTTCTCTCCGCTCGAGACCAATTCCACCTCGACGACGCCCTTCGCGCCCAAATGAATCGTGACCAGGCCGTTCGGATCCTGCGAGTTGAACGGCATGTAGATGCCAGCGCACTTGGACAGCGCCGCTCGAACCGAGGGAATGGCAACGATTTGCGGAAAGTGTGGCGAGCCGATCTCTTCCTCGCCTTCGGCCACCATGACGAGATTGACCGGCACTTTGCGCCCGGTGGCCCGGAACGCCTGCAACGCCGCCAAGAAAGCCGCTTCCGGTCCTTTTTGGTTCGTCGCTCCTCGACCGACGAGGACCTTGCCGAAACCCGGCTTGTCGACCAGTCGCCCCTCCCACGGCGGCGAGGACCACTCCGCCGGATCGGCCTGCTTGACGTCATACATGAAATAGAGGCCGACCGTGCGCGGCGCCCCGGCATCGAGGGTAGCGAAGATGCCCGGCACGCCGTCGGTGGGGATGCGCTGGACCGAATCGAAGCCAGCGTCGCGAAAGAGCTGCATTGTAAGCTCGCAGCCCTGGTCGATTCCCTTGTTCTCTGCGGCGATGGTGGGCTGGGCGATCCATCGCTGCAGCATCTTCAGCGTGTCCCCATGTCGCTTTTCGATCTCTGCGCGGAATGGCGCGAGGTCAGCTTCGGCGGTGAAGCCACGCCTCGACAAGGCGAGTCCGGCCGCTCCAAACGCCGCATTGCGTAAGAAAGTTCGTCGATCCATCCAGCGACATTATTAGCTGGCCGGTCGATCGGCTAGATCAGAGTGAAGGGCTCACCAAAAAAATGATTCACACCGAGAAAAACGGCATGGATCAGCTTGACGGCGACGGAGCGCGCGCCCGAAGCTGCCGCGCTTGCATCTCTAGGAAACCAAGGGACCCAACAATCATGAACCATTCACGGGGCACGCAAATCGCGGTGTTATTTTTTTTCGCCGCAACGACCGGAGCGTCCGCCGAAGTGACTCAGATCCGCGCGGCGCAGCAGTACGGGACCAGCTATCTCGCTCTGATGATCATGCAGGACAGCAAACTGGTGGAAAAACACGCCAAGGCGGCAGGACTTGGCGACATGAAAGTGATCTGGGCAAAGCTCGGGGGTCCCGGAGCGATGAACGATGCGCTGCTCTCCGGAGGATTGGATTTCGCCAGTGGCGGGGTGCCGTCGCTGATCACGCTCTGGGCGAAAACCAAGGGCACTCCGCTGTGGGTACGCGGAGTAGGCGCGCTCAACGACATGCCGAACGAGCTGATCACCAACAACCCCAAGGTGAAGACGATCCGCGACTTCGGCGCGAAGGACAAGATTGCGGTGACCACGGTGAAGATCTCCACTCAGGCCTTGCTCCTCCAAATGGCCGCAGCCAAAGAGTTCGGCGAGGCCAACTACGAGAAGCTCGACCCCTTAACGATCTCGATGCCCCACCCCGATGCGATGGCTGCGCTGCTTTCCGGCAGTGGCGCGATCACCGCGCATTTCGCCTCGCCGCCTTTCCTCTATCAGGAGAAGGCGAAGCCGGGATTGCACTCGGTAATCAGCAACTACGACATCGTCGGCGGCAAGGCCACCTTCAATGTGGTCTGGAGCACGAGCAAGTTTCACGACGCGAATCCAAAGGCCTATGCGGCGTTCGTTGCCGCCTTTGAAGAGGCGAACAACCTGATCGTCAACGACAAGCGCGCCGCGGCGGAAGTCTACAAGCGGATGACCGGCACCCATGATTCGATTGAGGAGCTGGTCAAGCAACTGAGCGATCCTGAGGTGGAGTTCACCTTGACTCCACATCAGACGATGAAGACCGCTGAGTTTCTGTTCAAGACCAAACGGGTCAACCAGAAGCCTTCGGACTGGAAGGAGCTGTACTTCCCGAACGTCCACAACCGGCCCGGGAGTTAGCTGAGCCATGCCAGAGCCATTGCTCGACGTCCGCGGCGTGACGCTGCAATACAAAACCAAGGATCATCTGGTCACCGCCACGTATCGAGTAAGCTTTCAGGTGTTCCGTTCGGACCGGTTCGTGATCCTCGGCCCCTCTGGATGCGGAAAGTCGACCCTGCTCAAGGCGGTAGGCGGGTACATCGAGCCGGTGGAGGGCGAGATCCGGCTGGGGGGCGAAGTCATCCGTAAGCCCGGACCGGATCGGGTAATGGTCTTCCAGGAATTTGATCAGCTTTTGCCCTGGAAGACGGTGAAGCGCAACGTGATGTTCGCACTGACCGCCAGCCGCAAGCTCTCGGGAAAGAAAGCGGAAGAGAAAGCGCTGCAGTACATCGAGAAGGTCAACCTGGCGCAGTCTGCCAACAGCTTTCCGCACACCCTCTCCGGAGGAATGAAACAGCGCGTGGCGATCGCTCGGGGAATGGCGATGGAACCGGCCATACTCCTGATGGATGAGCCGTTCGCCGCGCTCGACGCGCTCACCCGAAACAAGATGCAGGAGGAGCTCTTGCAACTATGGGAGGGAACGCGCTTCACCGTGCTGTTCGTTACCCACTCGATTCCGGAGGCAGTGCGGATCGGAAATCGGATTCTGCTGCTATCGCCGCATCCGGGACAGGTGAAGGCGGAGCTGAACAGCACCGGCCGCGATGAAACAGGCCCCGGCGGAGTCACCCTCACCCAGCGGATCCAAGAGCTACTGTTCGGACAGGTCCAGGGGGAAGTCGCGCGTCATGACTGAGAACACCGTTCAGACTCAGCGCCCCGAGTTCGTCACGCCGGTGCAAAAAAGCTTCGGCGTGGTGCAAAAGCCGCTCACTCGCTGGGAGCGAATCTACAACCATGCCGGCATTCGCAAGGGCGCGCTGCTCATCGCGATGGCCCTGATTTGGGAAGTCTACGCGCGCAAGATCGACAATCCGCTCTTGTTTCCAACCTTCTCCGCCACCGTGGCCGCGCTCTGGCGGGCGATCGCCAGCGGGGTCATCCCACAGCGGACCTGGTCGTCGATCAGTGTGCTGCTGCAGGGCTACGGCGTCGGCCTTCTCCTGGCAGGGTTGCTCACCGCGCTGGCGACGGCAACGCAGGTCGGCACTGATCTACTCGAGACGCTCAGCTCGATGTTCAATCCGCTGCCTTCGATCGCGCTGCTGCCGCTGGCGGTGCTGTGGTTTGGGCTTGGCAACGGCAGCCTGATTTTCGTGTTGATTCACGCGGTGCTCTGGTCGGTCGCGTTGAACACCCACGCCGGATTTCGCGCTGTCCCAGAGGCGCTGCGGATGGTGGGGCGCAACTATGGGCTGTCGGGACTGCGCTACGTCGGGCTGATTTTGATTCCCGCTGCTTTCCCGAACATCCTCACCGGATTGAAAATTGGTTGGGCATTTGCGTGGCGGACGCTGATCGCCGCGGAGTTGGTGTTCGGGGTGAGCCAGGGCTCTGGCGGGCTCGGCTGGTACATCTTCGAAAACAAGAACTTGCTGGAAACCGCCAACGTGTTCGCCGGATTGTTTACCGTTATTCTGATTGGATTGGCGGTGGAAAACCTGATCTTCCGCAACATTGAAATGAGGACGGTGCACAAATGGGGAATGCAAAGATGAGCAAGTGCAAGATCGCGGTCATTCCCGGCGATGGAATTGGAAAGGAAGTGGTTCCCGAGGGCCTGCGGGTGCTCGAAGCCGCGGGCGCGAAGTACGGCATCGACTTTACTTGGGAAACCTTTGCCTGGAGCTGCGAATACTACGCGAAACACGGCCGGATGATGCCGGAAGATGGCCTACAGAGGATCCGCCACCACGATGCGATTTTCCTCGGCGCGGTAGGCTTCCCGGGAGTACCGGATCACATCTCCCTCTGGGGTTTATTGATTCCAATCCGGCGGCAGTTCCGACAATACGCAAACCTGCGCCCGGTACGGCTGATGCCGGGCGTCCCGTCTCCGCTTCGCGATCGCAAGCCGGGCGACATCGACTTCTACATCGTCCGGGAGAATAACGAGGGGGAGTACTCCTCGATTGGCGGCCGGATCTACGAGGGCACGGAGGATGAAATCGTCGTTCAGGAGAGCACGTTCACTCGGCGCGGAGTGGACCGAATCCTCAAGTTTGCCTTCGAGCTAGCGAGGTCGCGGCCGAAGAAGCATTTGACCTCCGCAACGAAGTCGAACGGCATCACCATCACGATGCCATATTGGGACGAGCGGGTCGCGGCGATGTCCGAAAAATACCCGGATGTGAAGGTCGACAAGTTTCATATCGACATCCTCTCAGTCCATTTCGTGCTCCACCCGCAGTGGTTCGATGTGGTGGTTGGATCCAACTTGTTCGGCGACATCCTCTCGGACCTGGGGCCTGGCGTCGCTGGAACGATCGGGATTGCTCCTTCGGCCAACCTGAACCCCGAGCGCGAGTATCCGTCGATGTTCGAGCCGGTTCACGGTTCGGCGCCGGATATCGCTGGCAAACGGATTGCCAATCCAATCGGGCAGATCTGGTCCGGGGCGATGATGCTAGAGCACCTGGGCCGTAAGGACGCGGCCGATGCAATTGTCAAAGCGATCGAGGTGGTCCTCAAGGAAGGCCCCCGCACTCCCGACATGGCAGGCAAGGCGACGACTGAAGAAGTCGGCAAAGCGATTGCCTCCGCCATTTCATGAGAATCCTGGCGATTCGCGAGAAGACCTTTCCGATCGCATCGCCGATTCGCAACGCGTACATCGACTTCAGCAAGATGACCTTGAGCGCGGTGGCCCTGGTCACCGACGTCATCCGCGACGGCAAACGGGTGGTTGGCTACGGATTCAACTCCAATGGTCGCTATGGTCAGGGATGCCTGTTGCGGGAGCGATTCATTCCACGGCTATTGGACGCGGAGCCGGCTTCGCTGCTCGACGCAGACGAAGGCAATTTGGACCCGATCCGGATTTGGAACCGGATGATGAGTAACGAGAAGCCCGGCGGCCATGGTGAACGCTCGGTTGCAGTCGGAACCCTCGACATGGCGGTGTGGGATGCGGTGGCGAAGATCGCTGGACGTCCCCTCTATCGATTGCTCGCCGAACGTTTTGGAACTGGCGAGGTCGATCGCAAGGTCTTCGTCTACGCCGCCGGCGGCTACTACTACCCGGGCAAGGACGATCGGGCGCTTCAGGACGAAATGAAGAGCTACCTCGACCGGGGCTACACCGTGGTAAAGATGAAAATCGGCGGAGCGACGCTGTCCGACGACCTGCGTCGAATCGAGGCCGTGCTGCAGGTGGTTGGCGAAGGGTGGAACCTGGCAGTCGACGCCAACGGCCGCTTCGATCTCACCGCGGCAATCGAGTACGCGAAGGCACTGCAGCCTTATGGCTTGTACTGGTACGAGGAGCCCGGGGATCCACTCGATTTCCAGCTGCAGGAGACGCTTGCCGAGCATTATCCCGGCCCGATGGCGACCGGCGAGAATCTGTTTTCGATGCAGGATGCGCGCAATCTGATCCGATACGGAGGAATGCGCCCGACTATCGATTGGCTGCAGTTTGACTGCGCCCTCAGCTATGGCCTGGTCGAATACCTTCGTACGCTCGAGATGCTGCGGCTGTATGGGTGGTCGGTCCGGCGCTGTGTTCCCCATGGGGGCCACCAGATGTCTCTCAACATCGCGGCCGGCCTTCTGCTGGGCGGCAACGAATCGTATCCCGACCTGTTTCAACCCTTCGGTGGCTTCCCGGACAACACCCGGGTCGAGAACGGCCACGTTCGAATGCACGATTTTCCGGGTATCGGGTTCGAGGGGAAATCAGACCTGTATCGGGTTCTCAAACCGCTCGGCGAGGACTGACTTCTGTGATCAGAAATCGGCTGCTTAGACCCGCTTCAGGTCCCCATCCCTTTTGAACATCGCTTTGACGACGGTCACCAATGCTTCGACTTCATCGGGGCGAAGCGACAAGTCTTCGAGCAATCCGATAAGCGGAAGCAGCGCCTTGGAGCGATCCTTCGCAGGCTCATTGACACCAACGAAAAGTTCGGAGAGAGGCACTCCCAGCACTTCCGAAATCGTGGCCAACGTTTCGACATGCGGCATGCGCTGCGCGCGCTCGATCATCGACAGAAACGAGACACTGATGTTCGCTTTCTCGGCGAGCTCTTCCTGCGTGAACGAAAGCATGTTCCGCAACTCTCGAATGCGCTTTCCGAGGCGCTTATTGAGTTCCGACATCCTTCCTTTCGGGGCTAGCCCGCTTTCCTTTCTTTTTCCAGCCGATAGAACAAGCGCTCGACGTATCGGACGAGAGGTCGTTCTGCGCGTACGAAACCGCGCCCGCGTGACCCCGACCACGAGTGCGTGACGCCACCGTTTTCCGGGCCTCTTACCGCCTCGCGCAAGCGAAAATGCCGCCCTGCTGTCGAGCCCCTGCCTTCTGCAGACGAAGTGCATGATCGCTCCGACGAGCGGTCAGTGGCAAAACAACTGAATCGAGCCTCCTACTACGGCGGTATCTGCTCGTAATAATAAAGGCCAGTCTTGTTGGAGATGATGATGTCCAACAAGCCATCGCCGTTGAAGTCCTTCACCTCGAACTGAGTGCCGACTCCAGAGGATTGTTCGAGATCGATATCGTAGCGATTCCAAGCAACGCCGCTCTCATCGCGGCTGAGCTTGTAATAGACCAGCACTCCGGGCTCATCAGCTCCCTCGCCTCCAAACCCATGCGCCCATTTGCGCTTGCCGGTGATCAGCTCCGGAATGCCGTCGTTGTCCAGATCCTCGAAGCGAGCGGAGTGGCTCTCGGAATAGGGGGTGGTTGTGGTGAAAGGCTCGGGATCCATCGGGTGCTCTTGCCAACTGTGATCCTCCAGCTGCTCGATCCACCAGCGGCCGCGGTTGTGTGGCCTGGTGCATAGAATGTCGATCCGTCCGTCTGCGTTCACGTCGTAGGCGTACATGTCCGCGCAACAGCTCTCCGGATCCCTGGGTGGGTTGTCGCGGCAGAACGCGGGAAGCCAATTCTCCGGATGGAAAACCCAGGGGGTTTGTGACCGGTCCGCGGGACCTTCGAACCAGCCGGTTGCAACGATGATGTCCATTCGGCCATCTCCATTGATGTCGGCGACGCCCATCCCATGATGATCCAAGCCAACCTCGGGAGAACCAGCATCGCTGATCGCGGTGGTCACCCAGGGCATTGTGGGATCGGGTCCGGGAACGGCCCAAACCAGGGTGTTCGTACTTCCCACCGTGAATACCAACTCCTTCTGGTTTTCGTCTCCGAAGAGATTTTCATAGACCGGCCTTTCGCCCAGCGTTTGCCGAGCGATCAAATGGGCGTCCCACATCCGGTCGATTCCCCGTGGATTTTCGTACCAGTAGATGTCTTCATTCTGCCGAGGAAGGGCGATCAGATCGGTCCAACCATCTCCGTTCACGTCCGCGCCCCAGTCCGCGTAACTGTTGCTGTACTGGTCCACCGGCCAGGTCCGATCCTGTGAGATGGGGTGACGGGTGGAGAGGTCCGGCGGATAATCGTACCAGTACTGCCGCGTGACGATATTGCTGACCCCGACGTTATTGACGTCGAAGACCGTGACCCCCTCCGCGCGAAAGGCAGATTCGATCTGGAGCTTGATGAATCGAATGGGCCCTGGGTCGATGCCGCGCGATGAAGCGCTTTTCAGTTGGCGAGTGGGAAACTGTGACTTACTGCATCCGAGGGCACAGCAAATCGCGACGAAGACGAGCAGGCGCATAGAGGCTCCCGTACGAGGGATTGGGCTTATCTACTCTAGCGCTTCGCCCGAATCGTCATTGTCGGGTGCGTGATTGCCATGGTGTCGAAGAATGTCACTGTCCCTAGCGGCTTGAATCAGCCTGTCGGCGTCTTCTTGGAGCAAGAAGCGCTCGCGGACCAATTCGCGGGCGGCGCGCCGAACTGCCCGGACGAAACCGTGGTGATTATGGTAGCGCTCCTCAAGCGACAAGCGCGGGTCTCCCGCTGCCTCACGCTCGGCTCGGGTCTCGAAGAACGGGATATGCGAGCCGGTCAGTACACAAAGGTTGGGTGCCCGATGCCCGGCAGCCCGTACGTTCCAGCCGGTGTTCGTCCCGATTGGAACGCGAATTTGCATTGGACGCACTCCAGCGATGTCCAGCCCGTCCTCGTCCGGCTTCGGTACATATTGCGAATAGGTGGGACCGAGGGCCGGCGGCTGGAGGGTGAGCACCCCACCTAAGCGCCCGAACAGTGGGCCGAAGTCCAGAAGCTCCAGCGGATTCTGCCCCATCGGAAAGGGGACGCCTGGGATCGCCGGGAATGCCGCGCGGGCTTCATCAACCGTGACCAACGTCCCATCCTCGAGGCGCGGATAATTGCTTGGCGGCGGCTCGATCCCCTGGTCCGCCCACTGGTCGATCGCGACCAACAGCGCGTGAGCGGTCTCAGGGATCGCCGCGCTGGGAGTGTGGTTCTGGCAGAGCACGTTCGTGCCCGGAGGTGGAGTGTTGAACCCCGCAAGCTGCATTCCATGGGAGGTGCTGGAGTTCAAGTAGAGGCGCACGTTACCTGGAACTGGAACAGGATTGCCTTGGCCGTCCTCGACATTCAAGGATCCTCGAAGCTGCCAAGGCTCGGTTCCAGAATCCGTTTGAAACACGAACGGATCGGTTGCCGGTCGCTTCATGATGCCGTCACGAATACCCGTGATCGGGTCCGTGGTTATCGCATAACTGAACGGAGGGTAGCTGGACTGCAAGAAGTCGTGCCGATCATCCTGGTCGGACCAAATATTCGGATCGGCGAACCGCACGTTGATGAATACGCGATCGGTTCCTGCGATCGTCGGCATGACGCCCTCGAAGACTCTCCGATGCGACTCATCTTCGTTGAAGCCGAGATAGATGAAGTCTCGCAGATAACCGCCAGTCTGCGATGCGCCGGTTGAGTAGACGCGCCGGATGCCGGGTCCGAGCGGGTTCGGATTGCCGAAGTCGTCCTCTCGTTGGTAGCGAAGGAACGATGCGAAGTCCCTGGTGGTCGCAAATCCGAGGCCCATCACGATCGGGTTTTTGGCCCGGTAGATCAGCTCGTAGATCTTGTCGGCACGAAAGCCGTCGAGGTAGCAGACGTCGAAAGGCGAGGGTTCCTCGCTGCCGGGACCGCCGGAGCAACGCGCGAAAGCCCAACGGTCAGGAGAAATCGGGATCTTCGGCGCATTCACGTCGTCGCGAACGGTGAACGTCGAGTGCGTGGTGTCGGTGTCGACAGCTTCATAAGAATGAAAGTTCGGGTTTCCCTCGAGATTTAAAGTGAAGGTGCCGCTCTGCGGAAGGTTTCGATCCGAGTACTCGACTCGCATCAGGCCGACGATCGGGCTGCCATCAGGCTGAGTCGCGACCGGGAGGTTCGCCGCCAAATTGATTGCGGTCTGTACGACGTCACCTTCCCACCCCGCATCTGTGATCGTGTAGCCAAGCCGGAGGTAGAGATCGTTGGCGCCGACTTGCTCGACCGTCTGCGCGGAGATGAGCCCGTCATTCCCGCGGTTGTTGACCGTATAGTAGATCTTGTGGTTGCCGCGCCCCATGTCCACGGGCTTGAGGATAAAGAATCGGGTGCTAAACACGACCATTCCCTGGGCGTTTCTTGGCGCATTGTCCAGATCCACGATCAACCGGTTGAGCGCATCGCGGGGATTGACTTCCATGTAGGCGGTTCCGAGCAGCCGCTCATACGGCCCGGTGTCACCCCATGAAGTGCCGCCGACGAATGGCTCTCGCGTCTCGACAGCTAAGCGGACAAGTCGCGCCTCAACAATTCGCGGAGGGCAAATTGCCAACAGGAAGCCGATAACCAGAATAACTGTGCCACAACGAACCTTGTCTCGTTCCACGGTGGATCCCCCAGGGGCCCAGCCAGTATGCCGATACAGATCGGCTGTCAACGAGGAGATTTTCCAACTGCTATCCACCCGTCACGCGGAAGGCACTTTTTGCTACCGTGATTGATGCGACTCGGGATTGGAGTAGCTCATGCTGCGATTTACCAATGACTATCGGACGCTGGTTCGAGAATTTTCTTGGAATATCCCAGCCCACTTCAATATCGGATGCGCGACGGTAGAGCGCGCGCCCGCGGATTCGCTCGCCTTGATTGAGGTTAACGCCGACGGGGCGCGGCGCGATTGGAGCTTCGGGGAGGTTCTTGCGACCGCGAATCGGCTCGCAAATGGACTGAAATCGCTCGGAGCGGTGCGAAGTGACCGGGTTGGAATTCTGCTGGCGCAGTCGGCTGCGTGCGCACTTTCTCATCTTGCCGCCTATCGCGCTGGGCTCATCGCCGTGCCGCTGTTTAGCTTGTTCGGCCCGGAGGCACTGGAGTACCGGTTGTCCGACAGCGGCGCGCGTTGGTTGATCACCGACGTCGAGGGGCTCTCGAAGGTTGTCGCCCTCCGCGATCGACTTCCGCACCTGTCAGGAACCATTGTCGTGGGAGGTCGCGCTCAGAACGAAACGATCGATTTCGATAGCTTGCTTGCCAAGGCCTCGGACCGCTTCGACGCAGTGGACACTGCAGCCGAGGACCCCGCCCTGATCATCTATACCTCCGGAACGACCGGTCCACCCAAGGGCGCCCTGCATGCACATCGGGTTCTGCTCGGACATCTGCCCGGAGTGGAGATGCCGCACGACTTTTTTCCTCAGCCGGGCGATTGCTTCTGGACACCGGCGGACTGGGCCTGGATTGGGGGGTTGCTCGACGTCCTACTGCCCTCCTGGTTTCACGGCGTCCCAGTCGTCGCCTGTCGAATGGCGAAGTTTGATCCAGAACGGGCCTACGACTTAATGACCAAGCATCGAGTGCGAAACGTCTTCTTGCCGCCTACGGCCGCAAGAATGATGCGGCAAGTCCTCGCGCCGCGATCTCGACCCGCGTTGCGGACCCTCGCGAGTGGCGGTGAAACGCTCGGCGCCGAGCTGCTCGAATGGGGCCGTGTCACATTAAACCTGGCGATCAACGAATTCTACGGGCAGACCGAGTGCAACGTCGTCGTTGGCAACAGCACGGTGCTTTTTTCCGCGAAGCCGGGATCGATGGGTCGGCCCGTACCCGGCCACCACGTCGCCGTCGTTGACGCAGAGGGTCAGGTGCTCGGACCCGACAAGATGGGGACGCTCGCCATTCGCCGGCCTGGCCACCTGTGGTTCACCGGCCGCGATGACGACTTGATCACCTCCTCCGGGTATCGAATCGGGCCGGGAGAAATTGAAGATTGTTTGTTGAAACACCCCGCGGTTGCGATTGCCGCAGCAGTCGGGGTGCCGGATCCGGTTCGGACGGAAGTGGTTAAGGCGTGCGTGGTCCTGAAAAACGGGGTCAGCGGAACCGACGCGCTGAAGATCGAACTCCAAGAATTTGTACGCAGCCGACTCGCCGCCCACGAGTACCCGAGAATCGTGGAATTTCGCGACTCGCTGCCGTTGACCGCGACCGGCAAGATCATTCGGCGCGCGCTGAGGAATCCAAAGACCTGACGGGGG
>WNFG01004756.1_pt1 | contig 13901 bp, 9 predicted proteins | sample 5400431 | NCBI WGS metagenome assembly WNFG01 (sample SAMN13153346, study PRJNA577476) | soil metagenome | isolation source: 120 cm saprolite under Douglas fir tree site 2 hole 3 replicate 2 | place: USA:California | collected 2015-04-18
GCACGCCACGCCCGCCTCTTCCGGGCTGTGGTCCACAAGCGCCCGGCCAAGATTGCAATCACCCCCGTCGAAAGAATCAGGATTGCGTAGTATTGCACTGCAGACCATTATCCGATTCACGTTGTCGATACGCATTGCGCTCATGCTTAGTAGTCGCGGCGCTGCGGTACACGGTCGCGATGATGGCAGCGATTTGCGTTTCCGAGCACTCCTGGACAGCTTCGCGGCCGTTGGAGCGCTGGCCCAAACTCAGGATTTCCGCCAATGCGCAGCCGATCTGGTACGGCTCACGGGCAACAATTCGGGACGGGTGCACTCCCCTGAGCCGCTCCGGGACGTCACCCACATCAACACTTACAATGGGCAGGTTGCACGCCAACGCTTCCTTGATGATGTTCGGTGATCCCTCCCGAGAACTGGCGAGCACGAGACAGTCTGCCGCATTCAGGTAGAGAGGCATCTGGTCTGGCGCTACGTTGGACCTTGTCACTACGAGCCGCAGAGGACCGATCCTTTGCTCGGCCACCTTGACAGCCGCGCGAACGATATCCAAACCTTTAGTAAGAGGATCCCAGCCGGCATTGAACAGGACAATCGGTTCAGTGCGGTGCCAGCCGAGCAGGTCGCGACATCTTTGCTTGGGTTGAGGCCGAAACAGATCCATGTCTACGCCGGTTGGCACAACTAATGCGTTTTGCTTGCGCCACCAGAGCTGCTGCCGCAGCCGGGCACTCACACAGAGCATTCTCGAGGAACGCAAGGCGGACAATTGCGACAGCAAGTGTCCCAAGGCAACCCTGGCCCAACAGGCCTCGGGCTGGAAATTCAGATCGTCGCCACGAAACGTGATTACCAACGGGATGATGGTGGCCAGCGCGCATATCGCCGAGGTAACTGTTCCGTAATGGGCGTGCAATAGATGGGGGCGGGTTTCTTTGATTCGCGTTCGCAACCTGCGCCATTCCTGGAGTACACGTATAGGTGAAGTGCGCGAGGCCAGATAGAAGGCGGACACGTCGATTCCTGCCCGACGAAGCGACTCCACCTGGCGGCGAACGAAGATCATGCCCGGCTCCTGTGCAAGGCCCCGGTGCGGACCACAGTCGCTGCCTGGAAGCGGCTCGTCCATCGGTACTGCTTCAGCACTTTGGGTCATAGCGCGGGTCTCCATCGGTCGAACCAACGCTCCAGGCTCCACAGGAAGTACATGCGCCTGAGAAGCGATTCGCGGCTGAGCAAGGATTCATCCCAGCTTTGCGTCACAAAGCTGTCCAGGACTCCTCTCATGAACCCTGGGTTGATCACCTGCCGGATGTGAGCAGAGTCGTTCAGGAGAAGGTCGTACACTTCGGCGCGCCCCCGCTTGCCGAGCCACGCGTCCAGAGGGATATCGAAACCACGTTTCTTTTTGTGCGCTATTACAGGAGGCAGATTCCTGGCTGCCAATCTACGCAGCAGGATCTTGTTCTGCCACCACGAGTACTTAAGATCGGCTGGAATACCTGCCGCCAGTCTCAGCATCCGGTCGTCCAGGAAGGGCACCCGCACTTCCAACCCGTGTGCGGAGCTCATGACGTCAATTTTGCGCAGGTACTCGCCAGGAAGCTCATTCACGATGGTGGCATCCAGCAGTTCCGGCCCTCCAGCATGCCCGTTGCACTGAATCCCAGTGCACAGGTTTGGCGTGTATGATCCAATTTGGGCAAGGGCCTCCTGGTTCAGAATGTTCGGAACATCTTCTACGCGGACATAAGCGCCAAGGGCGCAGATCCGCTGCGGCCCCGAACGGGTAGCAGCACCCAGCAACCTGCGTGCTTGCCGCGTCGTGTCCGGGAATATGCCGCTCAAAGCGGCACAGCTGCTTTCCACCGCGTGCAGCAGCGGTTTGGGTATACGACCGAGCGCCTGCGCCATATCGGCATACCGGAAACGCGGATACCCACCGAACATCTCGTCTCCGCCATCGCCACCGATCACGACCTTCACATGCTTCCGCATTTCACGGCAAACCAGATATGTGGGTATAGCTGAGGAGTCCGCGAAGGGTTGATCGAATTGATCCAGTATTTTTCCTGCAATCGTGCTGTCGAACTGCTGGTCTCTGATCTCGATTTCGTGATGGGAAGTATTGAATTGTTTCGCGACGATGCGCGCGTAAGCAGATTCGTCGTATTGCGGATCAGCGAACCCGACCGTGAACGTTCGCAGTTGCACACCGAGATTCTTAACGGCGATGCTGACCAACAGCGAAGAATCAATGCCGCCGCTTAAGAACGCACCCACGGGCACATCTGAAACCAAGTGCTCGCGGACCGATTCGGTTAACTCAGACTCGAGTTCCTCCAGGACCGAGACGCCGTTTTTTGCCTGCTTAATGCGCGACCACTGCCAGTACCGGGCTGTCCGGATAGAATTACGAGACACCTCCATCCATGTTCCCGGCTCAAGTTCATAACAATCCAGGAACAAAGTCTTTGGCGGCATAGAAAAACCAAAGACCACGTAGTCGGCTAACGCGCGATAGTCCACGCGGCGTGGAATCCGCCGGTCGGTCAAGATTCCTTTTAATTCCGACGCGAAAGAGAAGCCGGCCGAACCCGAATGGTAATAGAGAGGCTTGATACCTGTGCGGTCTCTGGCGAGGAACAGATTGTGCGTGGTCCGATCGTAGATTGCGAATGCGAACATCCCGCCAAGATGCTGCAGGCAATCGGTTCCCCACTGCCGATAGGCGGTCAGTAAAACTTCAGTATCGGAATTGGTGCGGAAATGGTGGCCGAGCCCTATCAGCTCAGCCCGCAGTTTTTGGTAACCATAGATCTCGCCGTTGAACACGATCACTTGGTTGCCGTCGCTGGAAAACAGCGGCTGATTTCCACCTTCGATATCGATGATGGCGAGCCGGGTATTCGCCAATCCTACGGTTCCGCTTTGGTCCAGCCACGTGCCGGTCGCATCCGGCCCACGGTGGTTCAGGGATCTCGCCATGGCGTGTATTAGGCGGGGTGCATCCGTTTGCCGGGAAGAACTGTAAAAACCACAGATACCGCACATAACTTTTTATCCGTGCAGAATTCGGTTCTGACAACGCTCTACAGAAAGCTGGGTATTCTTGATCGGAAACACAGATTTGAGTTTGCGCGGCCAACGATCGACTGCCAAGGCCCTGCCCCAGATCACCTTAAACCCGAGCACATCCAAAGACGGCGAGTAAATGCCGAGGCGGGGGACCTCCCAATCGCGATCACAGTGCAGCTTCTGCAGGACTGCGTAACCGCGATAGAGTCCTGCCGCGCGGCAGCACTCGACCGTTTCGGCGTTGTAGTCACCATACGGATAGGCGATTGTGCCGCATGGTTTGCCCGTTATGTGTTCGAGCCACAATTTGTTTTCGCTGATCTGGCGCAGGACTTCTTGTGGCTCACACAATGTGAGTCGTGGATGATCCACGGTGTGTACGCCGACTGTAAAAAGGGGGTTCGCAGCGAGTTCCTGGACCTGATCGGGACTCATTCCTTCGCATTCGTCCCGTCTTGCCTCCGCACTGACGAAGTCTTCCAGCTTGGGGAGTTCTTCCTCAATCGCCCGATACAAAGCTGCCGGGTGGGGCTTTAATTGAGCCAGGTAAGCCGCCAGACGGCGCATGGTGGCTTCGCGCTGCCCCGGGGACATGTCCATAAACTCGCGACGGAATGTGAACCCGTTGCCTTTGAAGTGCTGACGCAATGCGCTCAGATAAGCACACGAAAGATATTTGCCGGGGGCACTATGCCGGGAGCAGATGAAGAAGACAGCGGGGACGCCATGGCGACGCAAAATCGGAGCAGCGACTTCCGCATTGTTGCGGAACCCGTCGTCGAACGTTAATAGGACATCAGCAGGTCTGCCGGACACCCGACGCCTGTAAACGTCCTGGGGGTGAACGAATATAAAACGGCGTCTAAGGAATACGATGTGTTGTTCGAAAGTCATTGCATCCACGCCGCCGAGCCGCGTCGCGCGAGGGACGCCGTGGTACACGAGCACACTAGGTGTACGGGGCAGCAAGCGGGCAAAGACCGGTAGCTTGTATGAGAATGAAAGCATGCTCTGGAATCAGACGCTTAATTTGGCTGTTCCGCTTTTGTGGGCATTTCAGCCAGCTGCGACGCATCGTGAAGATTTGAACTGGTTCTGCCTTTCAGCAATCGCTTTTTGCAGAAATGCGCGCCGACAGTGATCCAGTCGGCGATTTCCGGCAGTGGGTCATCGAAAGTGAAATTGTCGTGCATGGTTCCCGGTACGGGAACCATGAGCTTTAGCAGCGTTCCCAGACGCGTTGGATACGTGCCGGGGTAGCCGGCGGGAGCGCCGCTCCAGACCTTCAAGAGATGAATGAAGTCCCCAAGCAACCAGCGACAGCGCACGTTTGTCCGATACTCGAGCTGAGGAGCCACATCGCCGTGCTCCGCCATAGCCACAAGCAGAGCCGGAAAATCTATCCCTGAATAAACCGCGAGGGCGAGTGAATTCCAAAACCGCGGGTTCACTTCCAGGAAAACCGGAGTTCCGTCTTGTTGGACCCGAAACTCAACCATGGCAACGCCGTGCCACTTAAGTTCGCGTAGCAGCAGCAGGCCAGCTTCGCGGACCGCCGTCGGCACCGCAATGCCAATTCGCAGCGAACTTCCTGAGCCGCTGGGGTCGGCTTCACGAATCCTGAGGTGGGCAAACTCAGCGCGCAGTTCGCCGTGGCGCATCAGAGTGAAGTACCCGACTCCGCGCCCGTGAATAAACTCCTGAGCCAGTATGGGGCCACATGCGCCGCTCAACTGACGATGTGCATCGAGGAATTCTGCAGGATTTCGTGCGTACCGCGGTTTCGGCGTCATTACAACATGATTATCTGGGAGTATTTGCTGCGAGCTGTGGCATTTCAGCACGACGGGGTATTGCAAATCCTGCGCCATCTCGGCTGCTAATTGCGGTTGCTCGATGCAGATAGTGCGTGGCGTGCGGATGCCGAGAGACGACGCAAGCATTGTCATTTCCTGTTTACTGCAGGCAGTGACAAGCTTTGCGTGCGGTGGTATCACCATGATGCTGCCGGCGGCCTGAAGACGTTCGCGCGCCCCTGAAACCACAAGCATGGTCGGCTCCGTGGCGGGTAAGAGAAAGATCGGGCGCTGGCAGCAACCTTCGATTTGGCTAATTATGCTATCGACAAATCGTTCGAGTTCCACCAGTGGATCCGGATACTTGAAACTGGCATAAGCGAACCGTGAGCGAGCGGCCTTGCACCACACCCACCGGTTCGCAGAGCCGACTGTAACTTCGTGACCGGCCTTCGCCAGCGAGCGAACACATGCAACAGCGGCATTGGTCTCGCCATCCAGAAGAAGAATTTTCATTCACCCTCGCTGTCAACAAGATCAGCCAAAAAACCTCCGCGCCCATGTCTCGGCAATCAACGCGCGGGAGATTTCGGAGGCAGCGATGTGATTGCCGTGGCGAAACCGCTCGTAATGTGCGAGAAATGCCATTTCGTTCAGGTACCCGAGTTGACTGAGGATGCTGTTCTGGAACCGCGCACGGATCAGGTCGGCAAATTCACGCTTTAGCCAGCTCTCTTCCGGAGTGATGAACCCCTGTTTTTCTCGCCGCCAGCGGATGGCGGCCGGCAATTCCGGCAGGTTTTCTCGCAGGATATGCTTCGTCCAGCCATTGCGAATCTTGAGTTCCGCGGGAAGGTTCACGAGAAAATTCACCAAACGATGGTCTAGGAAGGGGAGCCGTATCTCCAGCGAGTAATTCATCGAATTACGGTCTTCATACCTCGCCAGCGCAGGAACCGAGTAGTGGTCAATATCGGAAATCTGGCGCGAACGCATCTCCGCGCAGTTCCAGATCGGTTCGGGCACATGCTTTCGGATAAAAACCGGTCTCCCACGCCAGTCAGAGCGCTTGATATATCGTTTTGCTTCCCCGACACTAAACTGCGTTACTACGGTGCGTCGCAACAGGCTCTGCGCGATTTCGGATAACGCATGCGCGTATTGGTGAGACTTGATGAGCGTTCGGATGTAAAAGAAGAAGAATTTCAAGTACCCCAGGAGAACCTCGTCCCCACCTTGGCCGCTGAGCAGGACGGTTGCGTCCGTCACCTGCCGGACGGTGCGGAACAACTTGTTTTGTGCGAGAACACTGAGTCCTCCAAAGGGTTCGTCGTGCTGTTTAATGGTGGCTTCAAGATCCTCGAGCACATCGTCAGGAGTGAAGACGATCTTAACGTTTGGCAGGCCTGTGGCCGCCAAAGCATCAATGAACTTTTCTTCACTGTACTGCTGCCAGTGGGAAATGATCGAGTACGTCTCGATATTGCCGTTGGTCAGTTCCTGGCACGCGACTGCGATAGTCGATGAATCGAGACCACCACTCAGGAGAACGCCGACTTTGACGTCGCTGCGCAGCCGTATGCGGATGCTGTCCAGCAGCAACTCTCGGAAGACTTCACCCACAGCTTTGGGAGCCACCGCCGAATCATCGTAATCCCAGTACTGTTCCTCACGACGCTGCCCGGTTTGGAGGCAGACGGTTAGATTTGTTTTTGGCGGCAGCTTGGTTATTCCGCGGAAAAACGTATGCTGGTTGTGGTCCACGAGTCCCTGGAGCAGGAACGCTGACATCACCTCGGCATTCGGTTCCAGACGGGGTAGGAGCGGCAGCAATTGCTTGATTTCGCTCGCGAAGTAAAGGCGGTGGTCAGTCGAGAGCAGGTATAGAGGTTTTATGGAAAACCGGTCCCGGCTCAGCACCACCCGTTTTCTGGGCACATCCGCAATGGCGAAGGCCCACATCCCATTCAGCTTGTCGAATCCAGATTCGCCGTACTCACTGTATACGTGAAGGATAACCTCGGTGTCTGTGCCGGTCACGAACTTGTGTCCCTTGGCCTCAAGTTCGCGTCGCAGCTCAACGTAATTGAAGATTTCTCCGTTAAAGATGATCCAATGCCCGCATCCATCTCCCATCGGCTGGCGTCCCGCAGCCGACAGGTCGAGGATAGAAAGACGGCGGTGCCCGAAGAACAAGTCGTACCGATTTTCTTCAGCATATCCAGGATTAGCCAAATTGAGTACCAGGCAGTCCCCATCATCGGGGCCACGATAACGGACAAGGTTCGTGAGCGCAGAGAAGCGCTCACACTCCACGCCATCAAAGAATCCCGCGGTGGCCACTGCTCCAAAGATTCCGCACATCAGGAAAGCTGCCTCTCTTTGGTTTCATGCTGACCGGCGACGCCATCAAACGGAAAATTTGCCCGCACTTTGAAGTGTTTGGCATACGTCCCCGCGGCGCGCTTTTTGAACAGGTGAAGAATCGCCCCTTCGACCTGTGCGACCACTTGCTTCAAAGGCTGAGTTGCATCGACAACTAAGACTGACCGTCGTCCTGCGATAGTCGCGCAGTAGCCTAATCTCTGGCGGATTGTTTCTGCTAAGTCGAACTCAGGCTTGCGCGCCCGCAACACTTCCGGTGGAGCGTCCAGAAGTACCCAGAGGTCAGGCTCAGCCACGACGGCATCGAGCATGCGCACAACCCAGCCTGGCCCACCGTATCGGTATCGTGCCGGATCGATCAGGAGATCGTGGAAATAGCGGTCATAAAGCTGCACTACAGTGCCATTCCGGGAGGCGAGAAACGTTCCTACCCAGTACTCGGCACACCAAATGATCGCCCGTAGTGTGGAGCCGAAAGCTGAATGGGGAGCAATGCTGTGCGGGTGAACGTAGGGCCCAACCTCTTGTGGTGCCCGATCATAGAAGATTTTTGGACGAAAATTCCGGCGCTCAACGTCGTATTCAAGCGACCGCAAGGCTTTTTCAACTTCCGCCAGTACTGTTGACTTACCCGCACCATCTACACCTACAAAAGCAACAGTGATCACCTTTGCTGGCGCGAGCAGATTACGGATGCGCCGCCAGTGATGTACGCACAGTCCCGAAAGACAGGAGACAGGGTAGCGAACCAGGTTTCGCAGGAGCAGACGCCAACGAACCGATTGCAGCGACCTGACAGCACCGTCGTAGTCCATTGCAGCAATGCGCGAGACCAACTGCGCAGCTATTTTCTTACCTGCCCGGGGCGATAGCCGCGCAATCACTTGCTCCCGCCCTGTGCCGAAGACGGCGCTGATTTCGCCTCGGTACTGTTCTTTGATTCGTCCCGTTGCGATGTAGCTGTGAAACAGGGTGATTACGGCTTTGTCGACTTCGTCCGGAATGGGCAACTGCCTCCAGCGCGACCAGTTGGCATTTCTGGCCAACACGTGGTCCACTTCAAGATAGGGTTGTCCTTGCCATGAAAGTGAAGAAATGAAATCCAGTTGAACGTCATCCGCGCGCAGACTAACCCCACACGCCTCAGGGACCAAATGTGTCACGGAGACGTCCGAACTGTCGTAGACAGCTTGAACGGCGGATAACAAATCATTCGGATGAATCAGAATATCGACGTCTCGCCCGAGCAGGGCGGCTGGAAAACCTTCGTATCTCCGCAAAACGCACCAGCGGACGGAGGCGCTGTCAAGGGTCGAGAAGAGCCGGTCCAGGAAGCGCGACAGCGTGCTTGTTCCAGTAGACGCGCTTCCGTCTCTATCAGCCTCGTAGAATGCGCTCTGATTCTGCGGAACGGCAGCCAAATGATCGTCCATGGTTATGTCCACTGCAACCGGCGAGGCCGACAGGGATCCGGGGGATGCCATCCGTCTGGTTGCTTGGAATGCGGCTGACTCGGCACTGTCTTGCTTCCGGCTACAGTCGAAATTTTTGCTTATGCCAACTTCGATCGATATTTCGGATCAACAGCGTTGATCTAAGCGGTCGCAGACGCTGCTCGTGCCCTGCTAATAGAAAACCCGATCTGGGCAAAAGAACTGCGCGTTGCCGCCGCAAGTACCTTGGCCACGGCGTTGGCGGTATCCCTCATGTCCTGTTCTGACAAAGTAGGATGGACCAAGAACATCAGGCTCGTTTCGCCCAGTTCACGAGCGATTGCTAGGCGTTCGCGCGGCCGCATCTCCCGGGGAAACGCCTTCTCTAGGTAGATTTCACTGCAGGCCCCACTTGAACACGGGACGCCCTCGCCGCAAATCGCTGACACGGTCCTCTCTCGATCCCAGCCCTCGTGCAGCATCTCCGGCCTAAGGAAAACGTAATATTTATAGTATGAGTGGCCGATCCCGGATGGCGGCACGGTCACTCGAAGAGCAGGTATTTCGGAGAAGTGCTTGGTCAGTAGAGCCGCATTCCTGCGGCGAAGCGCGCCTTGGGTATGGATCTTGCGGAGCACCACACGTCCGATTGCAGACTGCAATTCTGTCATGCGCCAGTTCGTGCCAAAGGATTCGTGCAGCCACCGGAACGTCGCGCCATTGTGAGTCTGGTGCGCTGCCTCGTAACTCTTGCCATGATCCTTGAAGCTCCATGCGGCATGGCACAACTCGTCGTTGTCGGTGACGAGCATGCCTCCTTCGCCTCCGGTAGATATGATCTTGTCCTGGCAGAATGAAAACGCTGCAACGTCGCCCATCGAACCCACAACGCGCCCCTTATAAGTGGCGCCGTGCGCCTGTGCGCAATCCTCGATCACGCGAACATTATGTTCTCTAGCAAGCGCAAGGATGGGATCCATATCGCATGGCCAGCCGGCGAGATGAACCGCAATGATTGCCCTCGTCCTAGGCGACAGCGCTGGACGAATCGTATCGACGCTCATGGTCTGGCTGACACGATCGACATCGACAATTATGGGTGTTGCGCCTACCATGACCGCACAACTGGCGGAAGCGATGAACGTGCGGCTCGGGACGATGACCTCATCCCCCGGACCGATTTTCAGGACGCGCAGGGCCAGTTCCAGTGCGACGGTGCCGTTTGCAACTGCAACCGCATGCTTCCGAGCTGTGAATGACCCGAACTCTCGCTCGAACTGAGCGCCTTCGGTCCCGGTCCAATAATTGATCTTTCCTGACCGGAGCACCGCAAGCGCGGCAGCGATTTCGTCTTCGCCAAGACACGGCCACGGCGCAAAGGGCTGGCTCCGAACCGGCGTCCCGCCGTCGATCGCGAGTGTCGAGCCGGAAACAGCAATGTGCGGTGCCAATTCGGCCGGCGGGCTTGCAGGGATGTTGGGTGGTGGTGTGATGATTGCTCTCAGAGTGGCAAGGATGATTTGACAATCGGTGAGCAACGAATGGTTGTGAACGTATTCGAGTGCCAGCTTAATCTTCTCTGGTCGCACCCGTTCTTCGTGCGCACGATGAGGGTCGGCGCTTCCTCGTAGAAGTTCCTCTTCCCAACGAAACTTCACCGAGGCCCAGTCTGTGATTCCGGGCTTTACTAGCAGCAGTTCCCGCTCACGCTCATTGTGTAGAAGCGCCTCTTGCAAAGGTAGTGGCCGGGGACCCACCAGGCTCATTTCGCCCTTGATCACGTTCAACAACTGCGGGAACTCGTCTAGCTTGTAGCGGCGCAAGAAACGTCCGGCACGCGTGATTCTGGGGTCATCAGCGGCGGTATCAGTGCCGCCGAGCTTTTCCGCTTCCGCCCCCATGGTGCGAAACTTGTAAATTCGAAACGGCTTTCCAAATCTCCCTCCCCGCAGGCCGCGATATAACACAGGCCCGGGCGAGTCGAACTTGATCCAAATTGCTAACAGCAGGAGGACTGGGGAGATGACAATCAGGGCGGGGAGGGACAGCAGGAAATCAAAAATGCGCTTCCCTGCTTCGTGCACGAAGCAGCGCCTCGCCGGTGCGGACGCGAATTGGTCGAACGGAACGTCTCTAAATTTAGAGGATGAGCTCATTTTGCGGCTCGTGATTGCTGGGCGGGAAGTGCACTTCTCGTATCATGCGCCACCACCAACGCCCCGCTCAAGCGAGAGCACTGGGTTGCCCGCGCATTTCGCCACGGCATCGCTGGTCATTGTGGGGAAGAATGCCGTGGAAGCTCTATGCTGAGATACGCGATCAACGGGTCATGCTCCCATCCGCATCTGGGCAGCGGGGGTCGGCGCATGGATCAATCGATCCTCTCGCAAAAGCCGCCGCAGTACATACGAACTGGGATTGTACTCGGGCACAATCTCTTTGAATCGCAAGATCAGATGCGGTATGTCGCGCGCGGCACAGATGTACCGCAGGCTCTCAATATGTCCTCTCATCTCTTGGTCGCCGAACGATGGCCCAGTGAAGATCTTGACTCTCTCGTGTTGAGTGGGCAAAGTTGATTCTTCGAGCGTGTGTAACTCTTCGTGGAGTTTTTCGCCCGGACGGACTCCGGTGAACTCAATTCGAATATCCTCATCGGGGCGCAGCCCTGAGAGCAGAATCAGATTTCTCGCCAGATCCACGATCTTTACCGGCTCGCCCATATCCAATGCGAAGACTTCCCCGCCCACTCCCATAGTGGAGGATTGCAAGACAAGCTGGGAAGCCTCGGGAATGGTCATGAAATAGCGCTTCATCCCCGGATGCGTAACCGTCACGGGGCCCCCCGCTGCGATTTGGCTTTTAAAAAGTGGAACCACGCTCCCATTACTTCCCAGGACGTTGCCGAAGCGCACAGACACGAAACGAGTCCGGCCGTTTTGGAGCGAGCTTACCGCCAGTTCCGCCAGCCTTTTGGATAGCCCCATGATGCTGGTGGGGCGAACTGCCTTGTCCGTCGAGATCATCACGAAATCCGTGAGCCCGTGCTCCGCCGCCGCCAGAGCCGTCACGTACGTGCCGAACAGGTTGTTCTCAAGTGCCTCGAAGATGTGAGCTTCCATCATCGGCACGTGCTTGTACGCGGCCGCGTGGTAAAGGATCGACGGTCGGTAACGCTCCAGGACTTCGGCCACGCGCTGGGGGTCCTGAATGCTTCCCACCTCAGGGTGGAAGGCCACGCCCGGAAACCGGCTCTTCATCTCCAGGTCGAGGTGGAAGAGAGCATTCTCCGAAATATCGAAACCGACAAGCGCCTGCGGGCGAAAACGCGCCATCTGTCGGCATAGCTCCGAACCTATGGATCCGCCCGCCCCGGTTACCACCGCAACCTTCCCTACGAGTTTTTCGGCAATCTCCCGCTCGTTCAGTCGCACCGGGCTGCGCCCAAGCAGGTCCTCTACCGCTACGTCCCGGATCTGCTTAGCCAAGCCGTTCCGTTTGATCATCTCCCCAAGGCTCGGCACCGTCTTGTACGAGACTCCTGCATTCAGGCATTGGCGTAGAATATGCGTCATCTGAGTACCGGAAGCCGAGGGGATGGCGATCAGGATCATCTCTATCCGACATTTGCTTACCACGTGCTTCAGGCTCCCCCCGTTGCCCAGAACTCTGGCACCGTGCACCACGAGGCCGACTTTCCGGGGATCGTCGTCCATGAATCCGATCACTTGGTAAGGTAGGCTCCGGTTGCGCCGAATCTCCGTGAGGAGGGATATACCGGCCTCGCCGACGCCATAGATGCGTATGCCGGCGGTCATCAGCGAGCAGAGCAACAAATCGAGGGCATAGATAGATCTGGGGAATCCGGGCGGTCCGATTGAGAAGATCGCCACGGCGCCTACGCAGGAACCAAATAGATTGCCGATGGCCAAGCGCGGAAGGTCGTGCATGGAGGCAAAACGCCACCAGCCGCTGTCCAGCCTTGCTATGCGGAACACGATGCTCTTCACCAAGATCCAGACCGGCAGGGCATAACCCAGGTGCGCCGTTTCACCAGGCGGGAGTGTCAGGTCGAATCGGAGGAGGAAAGCGCCGATTCCAGAAACCGCGAAGATTACCAGTTGCACCGCCCAGATCGTCGGCCGACCCATCCTATCAACCACATGCCTGGTCTTGTGCAGCTTAACCGCACCCTTGAGCAACAACTTGCGAAGGCCGATTGTGATCGCCAAGTTAAACCTCTTTGCAGGAACGAAAGAAAAAGAACAATGAGGGGATCGCTTCCGGCAGAAACTCGTATCGCTCACAATCACGCCGCCACCCCCGCGTGCTCCAGAATTTCCTTAATGCTGACTTCCGCTACGCTGACGTTATTCAGCGGATCAACGCTCGCGTTGGAAAGCGGGATGACTCCCCATTCCGGCTCCCGACTGATTTTGACGGAATTCCCAGCATCGTCACGGAATCCTCCGGCCAGCGCAATCATCTCGACAAGCGTTTTTCGGCCCTCTAGCTGGTGCGTGCCAAGCGACTTGACTGCACCGACCACCGAGACCGGCTGACTACGAAATTCCACAGTGGTGACCACGATGTGGGGCTCCCGAACGTAAGTGCTCAGCCGCTTGTCCAGAACCTCTTCGAACTGTCGGATAGTTAGACCTGCCGCGCGTAGACGCCCAACCATTGGCAAGTTGACGCCACCTTCGGGATCGATGCGGAATTGCTTGTTCACAATTTCGTCGGCATCAATTCCTAAAAACAAGATCTGGTCGTTCGGTCCCAGAGTATAAGTCGAAGGGAGATGGATCGCCGGGGGTGAGTCCTGACCCGCCGTTCGCTCGGCAGCACCCAGCAGACCTGTGCCGATCACCACAATGAAAATTAGCTGCCACGGCAGCTTTGAACGGGTGCTCCACATCGGTTTCTTGTCTCCAGTCTGCTGCCTGATTCTTTTGTCCAATCTACTCAAGCCCGCGCGGACAAATTCCTGGACTTCGGAAAAACACTCGAGTTTTGAGTTGGAGGAATCCGGGCCAGACTAAGGGGGCGGATCCAATCACGGTCCACCTCGACCGAGACTCCTCGCTGCAGAAGCGTGACGCACACGCAGATTCGATCGCGCATTCCCACTTGAATAACAACCCCTTCCAACCCGCAAAGAGGCCCGCTTTCCAGTCGAACTCTTTGACCGACCGCTAGCGACGGCCAC
>WNFG01018370.1_pt1 | contig 13897 bp, 15 predicted proteins | sample 5400431 | NCBI WGS metagenome assembly WNFG01 (sample SAMN13153346, study PRJNA577476) | soil metagenome | isolation source: 120 cm saprolite under Douglas fir tree site 2 hole 3 replicate 2 | place: USA:California | collected 2015-04-18
CGTCCAACCCGTACAACATGGTGCGGGCGACCTTCGACGCGCTGCAGCGCCAGGATAGCCCGCGTTCGGTCGCCGCCCGGCGCAATATCAAGGTTTCGACGCTGCAGGCGCGCCGCCGCGACCTCGGCGAGAGCGAGCAGGCGACCGACTGAGCCCGGGTCCGGGCGCCGGGAGACCGACATGAGCAAGACCGACAAAGTGATCAAGATCGAGCAGATCGGCAGCCCGATCCGGCGCCATCATTCCCAGCGCGAGACGTTGATCGGGCTCGGACTGAACGGAATCGGGCGGGTCACGGAGCTGCCGGACACGCCGCAGACCCGCGGCATGCTGGCCAAGGTCAAGCATCTGGTGCGGGTGGTGGACGCAAAAGGAGACCACCGATGAAGCTGCACGAGCTCGCCGATCGTCCCGGCGCGCGCAAGAAGCGCGCCCGCATCGGCCGCGGCATCGGCTCCGGCATGGGCAAGACCGGCGGCCGCGGCGGCAAGGGCCAGACCGCGCGTTCCGGCGTGCGCATCAAGGGCTTCGAGGGCGGCCAGATGCCGCTGCACCGCCGGCTTCCCAAGCGCGGCTTCAGGAACACGTCGTTCGCGCGCAAGCTGAACGAGGTCAATCTCGGCAGGGTCCAGGCGGCGGTCGATGCCGGGCGGCTCGATGCCGGTGCGCTCGTCGATGCCGCGGCGCTGGTGAAGGCGGGGGTGCTCCGGCGCGCCAAGGACGGGGTGCGGCTCCTCGGCGCGGGCGAAATCAAGGCCAAGGTCGCATTCTCGGTCTGGGGGGCCTCGAAATCGGCGGTGGCGGCGGTGGAGAAGGCGGGCGGCTCGGTCACTATCCTGGCACCGGCGCGTCAAGGGGGCGAACAGGCCGCCTGATCCCTATATAGCGCTGACCTTGTCCGAATCGGGGGCGCAACCGGAGCTTCGAGCGATGGTCTCTGCAGCAGAACAACTGGCCGCCAACCTCAATTTCTCGGCGCTCGCCAAGGCCGAGGAGCTCAAGAAGCGCATCTGGTTCACGGTCGGCGCGCTGCTGGTCTATCGTTTCGGCACCTATATCCCGCTGCCCGGCATCGACCCTTCGGCCTGGGACCAGATCTTCCGATCGCAGGCGGGCGGCATTCTCGGCATGTTCAACATGTTCTCCGGCGGCGGCATCCACCGCATGGCGATTTTCGCCCTCAACATTATGCCGTACATCTCGGCCTCGATCATCATCCAGCTGATGACCACCGTGTCGCCCACGCTCGAGCAGCTCAAGAAGGAAGGCGAGCAGGGCCGCAAGGTCATGAACCAGTATACCCGCTACCTCACGGTCGGGCTCGCCGGCTTCCAGTCCTACGGCATCGCGATGGGCCTCGAGGGGGCCGGCAACGTCGTCTCCGATCCCGGCTGGTTCTTCCGCCTCGAGACCGTGATCACGCTCACCGGCGGCACCATGTTCCTGATGTGGCTCGGCGAGCAGGTGACGTCGCGCGGCATCGGCAACGGCATCTCGCTGATCATCCTCTCGGGGATCGTCGCGGAACTGCCGTCGGCGATCGCCGGCACGCTCGAGCTCGGCCGCCAGGGCGCGCTGTCGACCGGCCTGATCCTGGTGGTCCTGGTGATGGCGGTCGCGGTCATCGGCTTCATCGTGTTCATGGAGCGGGCACAGCGCCGGCTGTTGATCCAATATCCCAAGCGCCAGGTCGGCAACCGCATGTTCGAGGGGCAATCCTCGCACCTGCCGCTCAAGCTCAACACCTCCGGCGTGATCCCGCCGATCTTCGCCTCCTCGCTGCTGCTGTTGCCGACCACGGTCGCCAATTTCAACGCCGGGCAGTTGCCGGACTGGGGAGCGGCGATCGTCGCCCAGCTCAGCCATGGGCGGCCGCTGTTTCTCGCACTTTACGTCGGGCTCATCGTCTTCTTCGCCTTCTTCTACACGGCGATCGTGTTCAATCCGACGGAGACCGCCGAAAACCTGAAGAAGCACGGCGGCTTCATTCCCGGCATCCGGCCGGGCGAACGCACGGCGGAACACATCGATTACGTGCTCTCGCGCATCACCGTCATCGGCGCCGGCTATCTGGCGCTGGTCTGCCTGTTGCCCGAGATCCTGATCTCCTATGCCGCGGTGCCGTTCTATTTCGGCGGCACCTCGCTGCTGATCGTGGTCAGCGTGACCATGGATACGGTGGCTCAAATCCAGGGATACCTGCTGGCCCATCAATACGAGGGCCTGATCAAGCGATCGAAGCTGCGGGGGCGGCGTCGATGAGATTGATCCTGCTCGGCCCGCCGGGGGCCGGCAAAGGCACGCAAGCCCAACGCCTCGTCGCCAAGCATGGTCTGGCGCAGCTTTCGACCGGCGACATGCTGCGCACCGCGGTCGATGCCGGCACGCCGGTCGGCCGGCGCGCCAAGGAGATCATGGCCCGGGGCGAGCTGGTGCCCGACGATGTCGTGGTGGGCATCGTCTCCGACCGCATCGACGAGCCCGATGCGCGCAAGGGCTTCGTCCTCGACGGCTTCCCGCGCACGGTGCCGCAGGCGCACGCGCTCGACCGCATGCTCAAGGAGAAAGGGCTCGCGCTCGATGCCGTGATCGAGCTCAAGGTCGACGAGGCGCTCCTGCTCGAGCGCATCAAGAAGCGCATCGCCGACATGAAGACGCGCGGCCAGGCGCTGCGAGCCGACGACAATCCGGAGGTGTTGCGCCGCCGGCTCCTCGCCTACCGGGATCAGACCGCGCCGCTGGTGACCTACTATCGGTTGCAGAGCGTGCTGCGCTCGATCGACGGCATGGCTTCGATCCCCGAGGTGACGAGCGCGATCGATCGCATCCTGCAGGAGGCGACAACGCCGGCTGCCGCGACGAGGCGTCCCCCGCGCGCCGCCAAGACCTCAGCCAAGCCTACGACGGGCCGGGCCTCCTCGAAGGCGGCCGGGGCAAAAAAGTCCGCCCCCCCGCGGGCGCCCGGCAAGACGGCCCCTTCACTGCGGAAAACGAAGGGCCGCCCCGGCGCCCGCCGCAAGGCTTCCCCCCGCAAAATCGGCCGCCAGCGGAGGTTGACGAAACGCCGTTGAATCCTTTAATAACCCGCATCCAAGTCGAGAGAGTCGAACGATACCGGACCCCGGGGAGCGGGGAGGGTGTCGCGTTATCGTTTGGGAACCCGACGCAATGAACGATCGCCGGCCGCTCCGATGGGGCCCGGCAACAGGAGAGACGGACCGTGGCCCGCATCGCCGGCGTCAACATACCGACCAACAAGCGCGTCGTCATAGCCCTGCAATACATCCATGGGATCGGGCCCAAAAAGGCCAGCGAAATCATGGCGAAAGTCGGGATTCCGGACAGTCGGCGGGTAGCGCAGCTGACCGACCAGGAAGTCCTCCAGATCCGCGAAATGATCGACCGGGACTACATGGTTGAAGGCGACCTGCGGCGCGAGGTTGCCATGAACATCAAGCGATTGATGGACCTCGGCTGCTACCGTGGGTTGCGCCATCGCCGCGGCTTACCCGTCCGCGGCCAGCGCACCCATACCAATGCGCGCACCCGCAAGGGTCCGGCCAAGCCGATTGCCGGCAAGAAGAAGTAAGCCCCCGGGCCATAGGACCAGTCATCGGCCTGGCGCGCGCCGCGCCGAGCCGCAAGAGGATCGAGAATGGGCAAAGAAGCCACCCGCGTCCGCCGACGCGAACGCAAGAATATCGCTTCCGGAGTCGCGCATGTGAACGCGACGTTCAACAACACCATGATCACGATTACCGACGCGCAAGGAAACACCATCGCCTGGTCGTCCGCCGGCACCATGGGCTTCAAGGGCTCGAGAAAATCGACGCCCTATGCGGCGCAGGTGGCGGCCGAGGACGCCGCCAAGAAGGCCCAGGAGCACGGCATGCGCACCCTCGAGGTCGAGGTTGCCGGGCCGGGCTCCGGCCGCGAATCGGCCCTGCGCTCCCTGCAGTCGGCCGGCTTCACCATCACCTCCATCCGCGACGTCACGCCGATCCCGCACAACGGCTGCCGTCCACGCAAGAGGCGCCGAGTATGACCGATGACGTTCTCATCCGGCGGGCTCCCGAGCCCGCCGCCGCCGATCATTCCCCCGGGGCGGAGTGGGGTGCGCGGCCCGCCCCCGCGCCGCTCAACGCTATGGGTGCCAACGTGACGATCCAGAAGAACTGGCAGGAACTGATCCGACCGAACAAGCTCGAGGTGACGACGGGCGCCGATCCCAAGCGCGAGGCCGTCGTGGTCGCCGAGCCGCTCGAGCGCGGCTTCGGCGTGACGCTGGGCAATGCGCTGCGACGCATCCTGCTGTCCTCGCTGCAGGGCGCTGCGGTCCAGTCCGTGCATATCGACGGCGTGCTGCACGAGTTCTCGTCGATCCCCGGGGTGCGCGAGGACGTGACCGACATCGTGCTCAACATCAAGGACATCGCCATCAAGATGCAGGGCGACGGGCCCAAGCGCATGGTGGTGAAGAAGCAGGGGCCGGGCACGGTCACCGCCGGCGACATCCAGACGGTGGGCGATATCGTGGTGCTCAACCCCGATCTCGTCCTCTGCACGCTCGACGAGGCCGCCGAGATCCGCATGGAGTTCACGGTCAACACCGGCAAGGGCTACGTGCCGACCGAGCGCAACCGGCCGGAGGACGCCCCGATCGGCTTGATCCCGGTCGACAGCCTCTATTCGCCGGTGCGCAAGGTCTCCTACAAGGTCGAGAATACCCGCGAGGGCCAGATCCTCGATTACGACAAGCTGACCATGCAGATCGAGACCAACGGCGCGGTCAGCCCGGACGACGCGGTCGCCTACGCCGCGCGCATCCTGCAGGACCAGCTCAACGTCTTCGTCAACTTCGAGGAGCCGCGCAAGGAGGTGGTGACGGAAGCGATTCCCGATCTCGCCTTCAACCCGGCCTTCCTCAAGAAGGTCGACGAGCTCGAGCTGTCGGTGCGCTCGGCCAATTGTCTCAAGAACGACAACATCGTCTATATCGGCGACCTCGTGCAGAAGACCGAAGCCGAGATGCTGCGGACCCCGAACTTCGGGCGCAAGTCGCTCAACGAGATCAAGGAAGTGCTGGCCCAGATGGGCCTCCATCTCGGCATGGAGGTGCCGGGCTGGCCGCCCGACAATATCGACGAGCTGGCCAAGCGCTTCGAGGATCATTACTGAACGGAGGACGGACGACCGTCGACAGACGACCGACGATGGAAGCGCTTCGTTCCGTCATCCGTCCTCCGTCGTCCGTCGTCTGATACGGAAATGCGTCACGGCAACGCCCATCGCAAGCTCAATCGCACCAGCGAGCATCGCCGCGCCATGTTCGCCAACATGGCGGCGGCCCTGATCAAGCACGAGCAGATCGTGACCACGCTGCCGAAGGCGAAGGATCTGCGGCCGATCGTCGAGAAGCTCGTCACCCTCGGAAAGCGCGGCGACCTGCACGCGCGCCGCCAGGCCATCGCCCAAATGCGCGACCTCGCCATGGTCAAGAAGCTGTTCGAGGTGCTCGGGCCCCGCTACAAGGACCGCAACGGCGGGTATACCCGCGTGCTCAAGGCGGGCTTCCGCTACGGCGATTCCGCGCCGGTCGCGGTGATCGAGCTCGTCGATCGCGACGTCGAGGCGAAGGGCAAGGATTCCGGGCCCGTTGCCGGGAAGGCGCAGACCGAGGCGACGCCGGCGCCGGCGTGACGGCCGAGGCGCGCTCGAAGAATGCAAGGGCAGCCGCGGTGCTGCCCTTTTTCGTGGAGGCGGGCGCCCTGCGGTCGTCGAGCTTCGCGGTCGTCCGTTTTGTGGTCAAATTTGGTGGGCAAGGCCTGCACGCCGTAGGGATGCATCCGGCAGAAGCAGGGTGATGGCGGCCGGCGCGGTCCGGCAGAACCGGGAGGGTTGGGGATGAATCGTGGCGTCTTGCTTGGGCTCGCGGCCGTGCTCCTGGCTTCCCATGCGACGATGGCGCAAACGCCGGTCGAGCGCGGGCGCTACCTCGTCGACACGGTGATGACCTGCCACAACTGCCAACGCCGACGTCAAACGGGCGCTGCTCGACGGGGTGCGGCCGGACGGCGTCCGGCTGGCGGCGGTCATGCCGAGCGCGTTCTACAATATTCTCACGCCCGCCGACCTCGATGGCATCGTGGCCTACCTGCGCTCGCTCAAGCCGGTCAGCAACAAGGTCAGGGATCCCGTTTACAAGATGCAGACGCCGCACCGGCTCTTTCCCGGCGCCGAGAAGGCGATGCCGGCGGCCGATTTCGGCGACCAAGTGAAGCGCGGCTTCTATCTCGCGACCGCCGCCCATTGCATGGAGTGTCACACGCCGTTCGGGCCGCCCGGAGCCGGCATCGATTTCGGCAATTTGCTCGGCAAGGGCGGGCGCGAGCTCAAGGGGCCCTGGGGCGTGTCGACCTCGCGCAACATCACCTCGAGCAAGACCGCCGGCATCGGCGACTGGAGCGACGCCGACATCAAGCGCGCCATCACCGAGGGCGTGCGCAAGGACGGCAGCAAGCTCAAGCCGCCGATGGGCTTTCGCTATTACGCCAAGATGACCGACGCCGACGCCGACGCCATCGTCGCCTATCTGCGCACGGTGCCGGCGAAGGAGTGAGGCATCGGCACTGACTCTCGGTTCGTCGGGCCCGGGCCGTCCATCCAAAAGCCAAATCTCTCCCTTGTCACTTTACGCCGGTTCCCGGAGTACTGGATCCTCCGCTGGAGCCTGCCCTCGGGCCAGCCATAGGCGGACCCGGGGGCGGAGGATGACAACCGAGGGACCTTAACTTAGCACTCAGCGGTCAAGCCCGGCGATAACGATGAGGAGAGTCAGCCTCCGGCGCCGCTGGTATGAGGTGAGCCACGCGCGAACCCGGCGCTCGCTCAGACGGACTTGCTACTCAGGTGGTGTCTGGCCGCACGGCTTGCGCAGTGCGTCGATCTGGGAACGTTCGTAACGGAACGATCGTTCATGAGGGTCGTCCAGGTCACTCGGCTCGGCTTCTTCCCCTTCTGGATTCCATTGAGGCCAAGGAAATTCCTCAGGCGGTTCGTTGCCTATTTTATCAAGAAGCGAATCGTGACCGGTCTCCCGAGCCCATTCGCGGACATCCCAATCGCGGAATGAACGCACGCGCCCTTTCACGACCTTGAGCGTGCGATAGGTCGCGTACAGAGACCCAAAGCCGGCATGCACATAGACAAGCCGAGGCCCGGTCGGGACGACGAGGCGCTCGGTCACCCACTCGGCGAACACGAGCGGTGCTTGATCGGGAAAAAGGTCCGCCAACCGTAGCGACTTCACACCGTCCCGCGCGGGCTCAAATGGGTCAGGGTCGGGAGCCAGCTTGCCGAGCAGACGGGATGGAATCTTCCAATACATGCCGAACAAGCCAGTCAGAAACAGACGTTCTCCGAAAACTTCCCAGCGGGCGACGTAGCCGCGCCAATTACCGCTGTGACCTCCGAGGAAGGCAGGCCGCCACTTGATGCGTCGAAAATAGCCCTCCAGAGGTCTCGTGTGGAGGCCAAAGACTTTCCCATTTAGAATAATGATCTCAGGAGTTTGAGCAGTCATGGAAAATGCCCGTCATGATTTCGGACCGTGCTCATCGGGTCAGGCCTATTTGGCAGATTTGTCATCCGCTGCGATAGCCGCCGCTCCTCCAAGTACTGCAAGGCCGCCCAAGGTATTCAACTGAAGTAACCTGGACAGTTGAGGGTGTGAATTCACCATTGCCCTGGCCACCGCTGCCGCGTCTGGCGCGACGGTTTTCACGTAGTTGGGATCGGTCAGGTAGGCGCGAAGGAATTCCGCCACAATTTCATATGGAGCCTCACTTTTCGGATAGCCGTAATCCTGAGGGAGCTTCGGCGGCTGTAAGCCCTCTTTTCCTTCGTTGAGCGTGCTGTATATGCCTTCAAGCTTCGGTTTCAATTTACGTAAGGGCGCTAGGCGCATTCCAGCCGCGAGATCGTGAACCAGATGGCCGGTCTCATGGCCCAGGGTGAGTTGCTTCTGCTCATCTGTCAGTTCACGATTGATCCAAATTTGCGGCCCCTCTGGGTCGCGAATCTGAACGTATCTGCCGGATGTTCGTCCCAACTCCTCGTGCGAATGTAGAGTAGGTGGTCTGCCCATCGCCTCGCTCGCGAGGTCCCAAATTTCGAGGGGTGTGAGCCCTTCGTCTTCGCCGCGGGCCACCCGTCGTCCGGCTATGTATTTGGCCGTCAGTGGGCGTCCCTCGATATCAGCGACAAGCCGGCCGGATGGGTCCGTCGGGGCTCCCGCTGGGTAGTCGGCGCTGAACGGCCGAGGAGGCTTATGGGGCGGCGCGTGCAAGCCGGCGGTTCTACCGCTCGGAGGCTTGCCCGCCAACGGATCGAGGACATCTGAGGTCCTGCCCGCATCGGCTATCTTTCCTGGCCGCAGCGGACCGCCTGGTCTGCCTCGCGCCCCGAGCGTCAGCAGCGCCGCTTCGAGCGCGGGTCCGGGATCGTACTCTCCGGTCAGATGCAACCGCTCCGATGCTTCAAAGGCGCGCTGCGGCAACGTCAAGAATGAAGGTTGCCGTGCCTTCCTGTCGACCGCTTGGCGGCCGCACCGATCGCTGCATCCGCAGCGCGGCCCGGGAGAATGGATCATCATCGATCGGCAGCGTGGGTAAGCCGACGGAGGATGGACTCGGCGCCTTCGGATAAAGCTTCGCTGCCTCGGTATTGGAGGATGTCGAGGTCTGATCCCAGGCCGCGGTTTGCGGCGCCGGTGGCAAGTAGAAACTCTGCACCGGCGACGCTTCGCTCGGATTCGAAGGTGGGGGCAAGGCGCTCCAATATCTCGCAGAGTCGGGATACTGCAGCGCTGGATCCAAGGGGCCCGCGCCGGGTGTCGCGGAAAAACCTTGCGCGAGCATCAATGGCGCTTCGACGCCGGCGCTGGCGTGCGCGGGCCGGTCGAGGTTGCTGAGAAGCCCGCCACCCTGGTCCGATCGTGGGGCCGAGGCATCGGATAATCCGAAATCCCCCAGAATTCCGCCACCGGGGACGGGCGTCGTCGTCCCGGAGTCGAGGTTCGTGCCGAGCGGCATCATCCACGGCCACCAAGCGAAGGCCGGCTGATCCCATCGATCATTCATGATTGGATTCCTTTCCAGCGTGGTTATCTCGAATGCGGCTTCGGGCGCGCCGACTGGAGCGGGCATTGCTCGCGGAACAATTGCAGTCGATTGTTTGACGTGATGAGCGTGAGGCCTTAGCGCACCGGAGGTCGCTGACCTACGGTGGTGAGGGCAGTGGTTAAGGGCGCCACCCCTGAGCGAGAAGAGCGCAATGCCTTACGGCGGTGTAGCAGCCGTCCGTGCAAATCCGCCGTGCATGGTCGCCGTGCTTCAAGGCGACGCCGCCACCGTTCGGGCGCACCTCGGCAGCATGCGCCTTTCTTACCTGATTTGCGTGACGTAGTCAACTACAAAATGTGTCTGAGTGAACAAAAATGCCGGTATCATCGCACCGTCGCCATTTCCGCCATCCCGCTGCATCCGGACCGCGGCCGCGCCCGTATATCGGCCGAGGCGCTGAAGGTCTCCGGCGGAGGACGGCCGGCGCGCTCCGGAGGGTCGAACGATGCGCGTGCCGTTCGGACGCGCGACGGCAATCGTGCTCGTCGCGCTCTCGCTTCTCGCCGGCGCCGACGCGTGGGCGGCGGCGCGGCAATCGCCGGCTCTCGACTGGCAGACGTTCATGATCCCCGATTTCGGCACCCAGGTCGAATATCCCGCCGGTCTCTTCGAGGTGTTCGACGGCGAATCGGAGAAGGGCATCGGCGAGCGCTGGATGACGGCCGACGGGCGCGCATTCCTGACGATCTATTCGCGCGCCAACGAAGCTGCCGACACGCCCGCGAGCTACTTGAGAAACAATCTCAGGATCGCGCGCGCGGCGCTCGAGTACGAGCGGGTCACGCGATCGTTCTTCGCGATCTCCTCGACCCGCGAGGGCGTGGTCTACTACAGCCGATGCAATTTCTCCTGGCACGCCGGCGGCGCCGTGCATTGCTTCGATCTAGTCTACCCGCAGCAGGAAGAGCGCGCCTGGGACGCGATCGTGACCCGCATCAGCCGGTCGCTGCGGCCGCTCGAGGGTGGCCGATAGCGTGGCAATCGTTCGCCGCAGCGCGCCCGAGCCTCGAATTTACGTCAGCTTTTGGGGTCCTGCGGACATGGACCGACGACCGGCCCAGGCCGGCTCCGACGCGAATGACCCAAACCGGTCATGCAGGTCATTCGATCACCTCGTCGGCGCGTAGAAGCAGAGATGTGGGCACGTCGATGCCGCTCGCCTTCGCGTTCTTGAGATTGACGATCAGCTCAAACTTGGTGGGCTCCTGGACCGGGAGCTCGCCCGGTATCGCGCCCTTGAGGATCTTGTCCACATAGGTCGCGGTGCCGCGAAACAATTCGATATTGCTCGGCGCGTATGACATGAGTCCCCCGGCGTCCACGTACTCCCTGTACGGGTACATCCCCGGCAGCCGCTTCGCCGCCGCGAATTCGACGATCCGCTTTCGGTGAGCCAGCAAGAAGCGATCGGCCAGCACCGCGAGCGCGTGGGGGCGAGCACTGGCGATCGCGGTGAAGGCGTTGTCCAGCTCATCTGCTCGGCGAACCTCCGCCACTGGGTCCAGCGATATCCGCAATGCCCGGCCCGCATTCTTTATTGTTTCGAAATAAGATACGATGGCCGGATTGCTCGGATTCCAGAGTACGGCGACGCGCGAGAGCTCTGGGACTGCTTGTTTGAGAAGCTCTAGCCGTTTCCCTTCCAACTCCGGCCCCAGGATTGTAAATCCTGTGACGTTCCCTCCCGGCCGCGCGAGGCTCGCGACAAGCCCCGCACCAACGGGATCGCCAGCTGACGCCATGACGATGGGGATGGTGTTGGTCGCTTGCATGGCCGCAAGGGCGCCGGGCGTGCCCGTCGTAACGATGACGTCCGGCTTTAGACGGACCAGCTCGGTCGCCAACTTTGGGAGTTGATCATCCTGCCCGTCCGCCCATCGGTACTCAATGGCGATGTTCTCGCCTTCAACATGGCCTAGATCGCGGAGCTTCTGTCGGAACGCTTCAACGTAGTGGGGCTCCAAGGTAGGCGAGGAACTGCCCAGGTAACCGATCCGGGACATCTTCGCTGTCTGCTGCGCGCGCGCGCCAAGTGGCCACGCCGCCGCGCCGCCGAGAAGGGCAATGAATTCGCGCCGTCTCACACCAATTCCCTCCCGAGCTGAGGCCCATATTTTTCAATGTACAAACGATAGCACGCCGGGAGCCCCCTGTATGGGAGATAATTCATTGTGCAGCCGCCCATGAGATTCGGGCTCTTCGCTCTTCGCCGTCGGCGGGAGTGCTCCCGCGCAAGCAGCCAAAGCCGCAACCACCGAAATCCCAATCGTATTCAGCAGCGGCGGCGATCCGGTCGCCGGGGGCCTTGTCGCCAGTCTCAATCGACCCGGTGGAAATATCACCGGCGTCAGTCTGATGTTTTCCGAGATCGGTGCACTGGTGAACCCGGACTATGCGGACGTTGACCGTCAACTCAAGCAGCTACAGGAAGGAGCACGCGCGCTCGGGCGGGAGCTTCACGTCGAGCGCGCCCGCGCGGAGCGCGAAATCGACGCCGCGTTTGAGATCATCGTCCAACGGGGAGCCGCGGCTATTCTCGTAGCCAACGATCCGTTCTTCACTAGCCTGGATTTCCACGGCATGAGATTGCCCTAACGAGGCGGGCGGTTCGAGCGCTATTTGACCAGGCGGAGCGGGCGCCCTTGCCACCACGGGATGGCGACGGGTTTATCGATGAGCCCGGAGGCCAAGACGATAGGGAGATGGGCGCGCCGGTGGAAGCGCACCGTGATTTCCCTTTCCGTGATGGCGACGTCGGCCGGCATATCGACGAGATCGCGGAAGATCTGGCGAGCCTGAGCATCGCTGTAACCGCGCATGCGGTTGGCCATCAGGCGGTAGAGGCCGGAGGCGACGACGAGGAGGGCCATGTCGAAGTCGACCTTGAAGCCGACCGAGGAAGAGAGCGCGTCAATATGGAAGAAGCGCACGGCATCGGAAAGAGCGTTCTCGATGAGCATGCGTCTGGCGTAACGGGCAATGATCTTGCTGGGGGTGGAGCTGCGATCGTTGGTGAGCAGGATGGTGGGCTCGTCGTGCCCGAGATCCTTGATGAAGAATTGGCGGAAGGTGCGCTCGCGCGGACAAGTCTTCTGCTCGTAGATGCGCGGCGTGCGGTATTTGCGGTGGGATGTGTCGAGGGTGATGGTGCGCCAGGCCGACGGCGGCAGGTGGTCGATCTCGGCGAGCAGCTTGGGCGCGCGCCGGCGTAGCGTGAGGAAGGTGATGCCGGCGGCATCGAGCCGATCGAGGCCTTGGTAGGTGGTGAGCTTGGAGTCGAAGACCAGGTGCTGCGGCGGACTGCCGTGCTGGCGCTTCCAGAACGCGATGAAGCGAAAGACCTCTTCGGTCTCTTCGCCCTTGCGGATATCGGCGTTGGAGTAGCAGAAGACCTGGCTGTCGGCGTCCTGGGCCAGGAAGGTGAGAATGCTGGGCTGGCGACGGCTGCGTTTGGACAGATAGTGGGATTGAACCAGCGGGTGGTCGCCGAAGTAGGGCACGGAATGAAAGTCGAGATTGAGCGATTGGCCGCTCAACAGGGGCTCGCCGGTCACCCGGGCGTGCCACAGCGCGAGCAAGCGCGCGACGTTCTGCGGGGTGATTCGCGAGGAATATTCCGACAGAAAGCTCTTCTTGGGCACGGCATTGAGCCCGCAGAACAGCGCGAGCCCTTCGTCGGCGACCAGCGCCATGACGTGGCTCTTGCGTTCGATCGACCACAGCTTGAGCGCCAAACAGGCGCGCAACGCATGACCGGCCGGGATCATGCCTGAGCCGGGCAGCTTGGCGCCGGTCGCCAACCCGTTGACGTCGAAACGGACCAGATCGGCGAGGAACAGGAACAGGCCTCCGACCCGCGTGGTGAACTCGCGCGGCGCGAGGATGAAGTCGTGCACATTGGCCACCGGCTCCGGATGTGGGCCCACCCGGATGGGACGCTCGTCATCGCGCCGGCGCGGCAGCGGCGCAAAGCCTTCCTGGGCGAGCACTTCGCGCACCGCGGTGGCGCTCAGCGGCGTTCCCTGCTCCTCGAGCGCCTGGCTGATCTCGTAGACCGAATAGTTGCGCTTGCGCAGCGCCACGATCTGCTCATGGGCACGGCTCTTCTTGGGTTGCTCGCGCGGCCCGGTCCGGGTGGTGGCGAAGAAATCCGGCAATTCACCGCGGCGAAACGCATGGCAGAGCACGCGGAAGGCGCCGGGAGAGTAGCCAAAACGGCGCGCCGCCTCGGCCGATCGCAGCCCTTCCGCGAAGAAGGCGCGCAAGGCCTCGTATTGGCGCTGCCGCGCCGTCGCCGGCTCGGCGAAGAAGCGGCGGCAGTCTGTTATGCTATATGGTGATTTGATAGGCACATGTGCACGGTGTCACATACCAGATCTGGTGTCAAGCAGAATTCGCGACGCAAATGCTGCGAACAGCCAGAAATGCCCACTCCATAATGGTTTGCGAGCCTTCAGGCCCGCAGCCACGATCGCGGGAGGTTGTTGCCACCAGGCAAGTTACGGCGCACAATTACTATATCAGCGCACCATTTCGGCTAATGGGCGGCGCCGGAATCGCGAGTCAAATGAATCCCTTGGCGATTCCGGCGTTAGTGGAATCTCAAGCCGTGGAAATCCAGGCTAGTGGCCGCCACCCGCTGCTTCTCTGGCGACGTCGTAATTGAGCTCGATCAGCACGTTGTTCGGGTCGGTGAGGAAGATCTGCCGGCGCGT
>WNFG01006759.1_pt1 | contig 13895 bp, 8 predicted proteins | sample 5400431 | NCBI WGS metagenome assembly WNFG01 (sample SAMN13153346, study PRJNA577476) | soil metagenome | isolation source: 120 cm saprolite under Douglas fir tree site 2 hole 3 replicate 2 | place: USA:California | collected 2015-04-18
TCGCAGCGGAGCTCACCGTGTTTCGCAAGCGCCCCCAGAGATCCGCCTCCCACGACGCCTGAAGCGGCAGTTGGTAGACCGTCGCGAGCCCGGATGAGCGGACGGCAGTGCCCGTCCCCGAGCTGAATGCCGAGCTGCTCGATCGCTGCCGGGAGACGGACGGCGAAACCGACACGGTTGGCCAGAGCCCTCCGCGAGCCTGCGCGACCAGCGCCTGCGCGGCGCGATTGCTGGCCACTGCCTTGGCGAGGGTCTGGTTGGCGACGTCGACCTCCTCCTCGAGCTGGTTGAGCAGAGGATCGCCGTACATCTCCCACCACTTGCCGCGGATGGCGTCGTCTTTCGGCTGCGCCAACTTCCAGCCCTGCGCGCCCTTGAAGTTGGCAGGCACGAGCTCGCGGTAGCTCGTGGCCGGTGGCGAAGAGGGCCGCGTGTACTTCGGAGCGAGGTTGCAGCCAGCGGTGGCGAAGAGCAACGCCGCGAAAAACCCGCGCCGCGCGATCATGGCGCGACCTCCGGGTCCGCAATCGCCGGCCCGCCGCGCCGGCGCTGGAAACGAAGGCGCAGGCGATCGAGGGAAAGGTAGACGACCGGAGTCGTGTACAACGTGAGCAGCTGGCTGGCGATCAGACCGCCGATGATGGTGATGCCCAGTGGCCGGCGCAGCTCCGAGCCGGTCCCCGTCCCCACCGCCAGCGGCACCGCGCCGAGCAGGGCCGCCATCGTGGTCATCAGAATCGGGCGGAAGCGCAGCACGCAGGCCTGGTAGATCGATTCCGCCGGGCTCTTTCCTTGGGCCCGCTCCGCCTCGAGCGCGAAGTCCACCATCATGATCGCGTTCTTCTTGACGATGCCGATCAAGAGGATGACGCCGACCAGCGCGATCACGCTCAGATCCATCCGGCAGATCAGCAGGGCCGCGACGGCGCCCAGCCCGGCGGACGGCAGGGTGGAGAGAATGGTTATCGGGTGGAGGAAGCTCTCGTAGAGTATGCCCAGGACGATGTAGACCGCGGCGAGCGCGAGGGCGATGAGCAGCGGCTCGCTCGCCAGCGACGCCTGGAAGGCCTGCAGCGTGCCGACGACGTTTCCGTGAATGGTCGACGGCATGCCCAGCGATCGCTGCAGCTGCTCGATCTCGGCCACTGCCTGGCTGAGCGCGACGCCGGGCGTGAGGTTGAACGAAACCATCACCGATGGCGAGAGCCCCAGGTGGTTGATCGCGAGCGGCGCGGCGCTCGGCGCGTACCGGGTGACGGCGCTCAATGGAATCTCTCCGCCACCGGACGGGTGCAGATAGATCGCGTCGAGTCCGGCGGGGCTCTGGGTGAACTTTGGATCTACCTCCATCACCACGTGGTACTGATTGAGCGCCGTAAACATCGTCGAGACCTGCCGCTGGCCGAACGCGTCGTAGAGCGTGTTGTCGACGTCTAGAGGTGTCACGCCCACCCTCGCCGCGGTGGCGCGGTCGTAGACGAGAGACGACTCCAGGCCGCCGTTCTGTTGGTCGGAGCTGACGTCCAAAAAGCCCGGGAGCTTGCGCATCTCGGCCAGGAGGATCGGTCCCCAGTGGTTCAGCTCGGGGATGTTTCCGCTCTGAATCGAGTACTGGTACTGGGCATTGCTCCTCACCCCGCCGACCTGGATGTCCTGGGCTGCTCTCAGATATAGCGATGCGCCCGGCACCTGGGCCAGCTTCGGACGCAGACGGGCGATGATCTGGTCCGCGCTGGGGCGCTCGCCCGCCGGCTTGAGCGAGACGAACATCCTTGCGGTGTTGGTCGGGCCACCCGCTGACCCGGTGAAGGCCATCACCGTCGCGACGGCGGGGTCCGACTTGATGATCTCGACATAGCGCGCCACCCGCGCCTGCATCGACTGGAAGGAGCTGTCCTGTTGCCCCTGGATGGCGCCGATCACCCGGCCGGCGTCCTGTTGCGGGAAGAAGCCCTTCGGAACGATGGCGAACATGTAGACGTTGGCGGCAATGGTGACGACGAGCACGGCGAGCGTTGCCCCCGGGTGCCGGAGCACCACCGCGAGGGTGCGCTCGTAGAGGCGCAGCATCCCCGAGAACATCCGCTCGCTCATTGAATAGAGGCGCCCGTGTCTCTGCCGCGACTCGTTCTTGAGCAGCCGAGCGCACATCATCGGCGTCGTGGTGAGCGAGATGACCAGCGAGACCAGGATCGCCACCGACAGCGTCACCGCGAGCTCGCGGAACAGGCGCCCGACGAGGCCGCCCATCAGTAGGATTGGGGTGAACACCGCGACGAGCGAGAGACTGACGGAGAGGACGGTGAAGCCGATCTCCTTCGCGCCCTGGAGGGCGGCCTGCATCGGGGCCATGCCCTGCTCGAGGTGGCGCATCACGTTCTCGCTGACGACGATCGCGTCGTCCACCACGAAGCCGGTGGCGATGGTGAGCGCCATCAGCGACAGGTTGTCGAGGCTGTAATGGAACAGCAGCATCACCGCCAGGGTGCCGATCAGCGACACCGGCACCGCCACTGCCGGGATCAGCGTCGCCCGTCCGTTGCGCAGAAAGGCGAACACCACGGCGACGACGAGGACGATCGAGAGGATGAGCGTGCGCTCGATGTCAGCGACGGAGGCCCGGATGGTGGTGGTCTGGTCCATCACCACCGTGGTGGCGATGGCGGATGGGATGGACGCGGCGAGCTGGGGAAGGGCCGCGCGGACGCGGTCGACGGTGTCGATGATATTCGCACCGGGCTGGCGGGAGATGACGACGAGCACGGCCGGCTTTCCGTTCGCGTTCCCGGCCGCCCGCACATCCTCGACCGAGTCCTTCACGCTGGCGACGTCGGAGAGCTTGACCGCGCTGCCGTTGGAGTAGCTCACGATGAGCGGCGCGTAGTCGGCGGCATGGAGCAGTTGATCGTTCGTCGCCAGATCCGAGGTGGTGTTCCCGTCGTCGAGCTGACCTTTGGGCAGATTTGCGTTCTGCGCGGCGAGCATGGTGCGCACGTCCTCGAGGCCCAGTCCGTACGCATTGAGCTGCGTGGGATTGAGCTCCACGCGCACCGCCGGCAACGAGCTGCCGCCGACGAGGACCTGCCCCACGCCCTGGATCTGAGAGAGGCGCTGCTGCATCACCGTGGACGCCACGTCGTAGAGCTGCCCGGGTTGGTACACGTCCGAGGTCAGCGCCAGGATCAGGATCGGCGAGTCCGCGGGATTGACCTTTCGATACGTCGGATTGTTCGGCAGATTCGTCGGCAGGTACCCGCGGGCGGCGTTGATCGCGGCCTGGACGTCTCGCGCCGCGGCATCGATGTCGCGGTTGAGGTCGAATTGAAGGGTGACGGCGGTCGAGCCGAGATAGCTCGTCGACGACATCTCAGTCACCCCGGCGATGCGGCCGAACTGGCGCTCGAGAGGCGTGGCGACCGAGGACGCCATGATCTCCGGGCTCGCCCCCGGCAAGACCGCTTGCACGGTGATCGTCGGAAGGTCGATCTGCGGCAGCGGCGAGACAGGCAGCTGGGTGTACGCCGCCGCCCCCGCGAGGGCGACCGCCGCGGTCAGTAGGACGGTGGCCACCGGCCTCTCAATGAATGGCGCCGAGAGGTTCATCGCGTCTCCAACTCCGCGCCCCCGGGGGCTGCCTCCTGCCGAGCGGCGCGCCAGGCGGAGACCCTCCGCGCGATCTGGTCGAAGAAGACGTAGATCGCCGGGGTGGTGAACAGAGTCAGCACCTGGCTCACGATGAGCCCACCCACGATAGCGATGCCGAGCGGGCGGCGCAGCTCCGAACCATTACCCGTGCCCAGGGCCAGCGGCAGACCGCCCAGCAGAGCGGCCATCGTCGTCATCATGATCGGCCGGAAGCGGGTCACCGCAGCCTGGTGGATCGCCTCGCGGGAGCTCACTTTGCCCTTGCCCTCCAGCTCGAGAGCGAAGTCGACCATCATGATCCCGTTCTTCTTCACGATGCCGATGAGCAGGATGATGCCGATCAGCGCGACGACGTCGAGCTCGGAGCCGCAGACGATCAGCGCGAGGATCGCGCCGACCCCGGCGGAGGGGAGGGTGGAGAGGATGGTTAAGGGATGCACGTAGCTCTCGTAGAGCACGCCGAGCACGATGTAGATGACCACCAGCGCGGCGAGGATGAGGATCGGCTGATTGGCGAGCGAAGTGTGAAATGCCTGGGCGGTTCCCTGGAACGCCGCCTGGATGCTCGGAGGCATCGCCAGCTCCCGCTGTGCTTGTTCTACCGCCGCGGTGGCCGCGCCCAGCGACGCGCCCGGCGCCAGATTGAACGAGATGGTGGCGACGGGAAACTGGCCCTGGGCTCAGCGGGACGGGTCCGCTGGAGCCCTGGAGGTAGATGTCTTGGAGGCTGACCGGCGACTTCCGGAAGTCCGGCGAAGCCTCGAGTACCACGTGGTACTGATTGAGCTGGGTGAACAGCGTCGAAACCAGGCGCTGGCCGAAGGCGTCGTAGAGCGCGTTGTCGATCATCTGCGGGGTGATGCCCAGGCGCGACGCCGTCGCCCGGTCGATCACCAGCGAGGTCCGCAGCGCGTGGTTCTGCTGATCGTTGGCGACGTCGCGAAGCTCGGGCAGCGCTTTGAGGCGATCGGTCAACTTCGCGGTCCAGATCGCCAGCTCGTTCGCGTCGGGATCCTCCAGCGTGTACTGGTACTGGGTGCGGGTGATCCGATCCTCGACGGTGAGATCCTGGACCGGCTGCATGTAGAGCGTGATTCCCTGGACTTGCTGAAGCTGCGGCTGGAGCCGCCGCATCACCTCGAGGGCGTTCACCTTCCGCTCGGCGAGCGGCTTCAAGTTGATCAGGATCCGACCGCTGTTGAGCGTCGTGTTGGTGCCGTCGACGCCGATGAACGAGGAAAGGCTCTGCACTGCGGGATCGCGGAGGATGACGTCGGCGAGGGCTTGCTGGCGCTGCGCCATTGCCGGGAAAGAGACCGACCCGGGCGCATCGGAGATTCCCTGGATCACCCCGGTGTCCTGCACCGGGAAGAAGCCCTTCGGCACCACGATATAGAGAAGAACGGTCAGCGCCACCGTCGAGGCCGCAACGAGCAGGGTCGCCGTCTGGTGCCGGAGCACCCGACCGAGCATCCTCCCGTAGGCGGCGGTCATCCTGTCCAGCACGCGGCCCGAGGTGCGCGCGAACCAGCCCTCCTTGGCTTCCGAACGTGCGCGCAGAAGCTTGGCGCAGAGCATCGGCGTGAACGTCAGCGAGACGACCGCGGAGATGAGGATGGTGATCCCCAGGGTGACGGCGAACTCCCGGAACAGGCGGCCCACCACGTCGCCCATCAAGAGCAGCGGAATGAGGACGGCCACCAGAGAGATCGTCAGCGAGACGATGGTGAAGCCGATCTGCCGTGCGCCTTTGAGCGCCGCCTGCAGCGGCTTTTCGCCCTGCTCGATGTAGCGGACGATGTTCTCGATCATCACGATCGCGTCGTCCACCACGAAGCCGGTCGAGATGGTGAGCGCCATCAGCGTCAGGTTGTTGATGCTGTAGCCGAGCAGGTACATCGCGGCGAACGTGCCCACCAGCGAAAGCGGCACCGCCACGCTGGGGATGAGGGTGGCCGACGGGCTTCGCAAGAACAGAAAGATCACCATCACCACGAGCCCGATGGTGAGCATCAGCGTGAACTGCACGTCGTTCACCGAGGCCCGGATGCTCGAGGTGCGATCGGTCAGCACCGAAACCTCGATCGACTTGGGCAGGGAGCTCTGAAGCTGCGGAAGGAGCGCTTTGATCCGGTCGACGATGTCGATGATGTTCGCGCCCGGCTGGCGCTGGATGTTCAGGATCACCGCCGGGATCCCGTTCATCCAGGCCGTCTGCTTCACGTTCTCGGCGCCGTCCACCACCGTCCCCACGTCGGAGAGCAGGACTGGCGCGCCGTTGCGGTACGCGATGATCACTGACCGGTAGTCCTCGGCGGTGAGCAGCTGGTCATTGGCGGCGATCTGGAAGGACTGCTGCGGTCCATCGAAGCTGCCCTTCGGCTGGTTGACGCTCGTCGCCATCAGCGCGGCGCGGACCGTCTCCAGATCGATGCCATACGAGGAGAGGGCGACCGGGTTGGTCTGCACCCGGACCGCCGGCTTCTGGCCGCCGCTGATGCTGACCAGGCCGACCCCGGATAGCTGCGATATCTTCTGCGCCAGGCGGGTGTCCGCCAGGTCCTCCACCCTCGACAGCGGCAGTGTCTTCGAGGTGAGCGCCAGCGTGAGGATGGGGGCGTCGGCGGGATTGGATTTGCTGTACACCGGCGGGCTGGGAAGGTTGGTCGGCAGAAACGTCTGAGCGGCATTGATCGCCGCCTGCACCTCCTGCTCTGCGACGTCGATGCTCAGGTTGAGCGCGAACTGGAGGGTGATGATCGAGCTGCCGTCGGAGCTCGTCGACGTCATCTGGTTCAATCCCGGCACCTGTCCGAACTGCCGCTCGAGCGGTGCGGTGACCGCGGAGGCCATCACGTCCGGGCTCGCCCCCGGCAAGAAGGTGACCACCTGGATGATCGGATAATCCACCTGGGGTAGGGCGGAGACGGGCAGCTGGCGATAGGCCACCGCCCCGGCGAGCACGATGGCTGCCATGAGCAGGGACGTCGCCACCGGCCGAAGGATGAAGATGCGCGAAGGATTCACCGGCTCGTCCGTGCCGCCTCGGCCATCGGTTTGTTGCCGGCGATGCGGGCCCCCTCCTGAAGTTTGTCGAAGTTGTCGGTGACGATGGTCTGCCCGGTTTGCAGCCCCTTGACGATCTCGGTGGTGCTTCCATCGGTTGCGCCCACCGAGACCGCCTGGATGGCGACGGTCTGGTCGGGTTTGACCAGGTAGACGAACGGGCCCTGAGCGTTGCGCTGGACGGCCGCCGCCGGCACCAGGGTGGCTCCCCGGTGCACGTCGAGTTGCAACCGGGCATTGACGAACTGGTTCGGAAAGAGCGCGCTGTCCTCGTTCGGAAAGATCGCCTTGAGCCTGACCGTGCCGGTGGTGGTGTCGATCTGGTTGTTGAAGGTGAGGACTTCGCCGGTGGCGATCCGCTGCTGCTGGGCGCGGTCGAACGCGTCGACCTCGAGCTTGTGGCCCAGGCGGGTCTGCTGTTGGATCTGCGGCAGGTAATCCTCGGCGACGTTGAAGATGATGGTGATCGGCTGCAGCTGGGTGATCACGAGCAGGCCGGTCGTATCCGTGACGTGGACGATATTGCCTGGATCCACCAGCCGCAGGCCGACGCGGCCGGAGATCGGCGAGCTGATCCGGCAGTAGACGAGTTGGACGCGCGCGTTCTCGAGCTGTCCCTGGTCGAGCTTCACGGTGCCCTCGAACTGATGGACCGTCGCCACCTGCGTATCGAGCAGCTGTTTGGGGATCGCGTCGCGCGCGTAAAGGTTGCGGTAGCGATCCAGATCGACCCGGGCGTTCTCGAGCAGCGCCTGGTCGCGTTGAAGCTGGCCCTGGGTCTGTGTGAGCTGTGCCTGAAACGGCCTGGGATCGATCTCCACCAGGAGATCGCCTTCGTGAACCATCTGCCCCTCGCGGTAGTTGACGCTCATCAGTTGCCCATCGACCCGGGTTTTGACGGTCACGGTGGCAAGCGGCGTCACGGTGCCGAGGGCCTCGAGGTGAACTGGAATGTCGCCTTGCCAGGCGGCGTGGGTAGCGACGGTCGGCGGTGATGGCACCCGGGGCGCCTGCTGCGCCAACTGCGCCTGCGAGTGCCTCCAGAAGAGGAAGCCCGCTACGCCGACAACGACCAGCGTGGCGAAGAAAATCCACGTAAGCCGGTGGCGAGGCCCGTTACGGTAGCGCTCGCCTGACGATGGAGGAGAGTTCCCAGCGGCGGGTATGGTGGGGCCGCCGTCGGCGTTCGCTGGTCGAGAGCCCTCGGGGCGTATGCCGCCCGCGCCGTGTTCGGCAGCTGCTGGCGAGGAGCCGTCTGAACGGGCGGCGCCCGTTGGGCCATCGTCAGCATCTGGCGCGGAGCCGGCCGCAGCTGCGCCGCCCGCGCCGCGATCGGTGTCAGTCGGCTCCATCTCTTCTGTTCAAGACAACCGGGGACCGAAATCATTACAGCCGGTGTCTGCACGGGCGCGGCCTGATGCTCGCGCTTCACGCCCAGGAACTGACAGGGGTTTCGAACGTTTTGCGCGTCTAACCAGGACGGCGTTTGGGTCATTTCTCCCGGCGTTTGGGTCATTTCCAAAGTGGTTCCAGTCGTGCCAAGTAGCCGATTGCACCCGCATCTGGGTCGATGAGGCTCTGCACGCCGTCGGGAGGTGGCCATGCTCTTCCATGAGATCAACCGAGGCAACTGCAAGACATATCTCGTCGGCTGCGAGCGAACGCGAAAGGCGGTGCTGATCGACCCGATCAAGGATCGCGTAGACCGCTACCTTGCCGTGCTCGCCTACCAGGGCTGCCGGCTGGAATACGTCATCGATACGCACACCCACGCCGACCATCGCGCCGGAGGGTGGAACCTGCGAGAGCTCGCCGGGGCGCGGGTGGTGATGCACCGGCGCGCCCCGGCCCCGCACGTCGACCTCCACGTCGATGACGGCGACACCCTCGGCGTCGGAGACATCGAGCTCAAGGTGCTGCACACCCCCGGCCACACGCCGGACAGCATCAGCCTGTGCGCCGAGGACCGGGTCTTCACCGGCGACACGCTGCTCGTTCGGGCCACCGGACGCGCCGACTTTGCCGGAGGCGATCCGGGCGCGCAATACGACAGCATCACCGGGAAGCTGTTTGCAATGCCGGACGCGACGCTCGTCTACCCGGCGCATGACTACCGCGGCCATACCCATACGACGATCGGCGAGGAGAAGCGCGCCAACCCGCGCATCGCCGGACGGAGCCGGGCAGCCTACGTCGAGCTGATGAACAACCTCGGCCTGCCGCTGCCCGAGAAAATCCAGGAAGCGCTTCAGTGCAATCAGAGCGCGATCGAGGATGACTCGGTCAAATTTCCCAGCTTCGCGCAGCTCGATGCGGTGCGGCAGCTTTCCGCGCGCCAGGTGAACGAGCACCGCGTTTGTCGAGATTCGACCGTGCTCCTCGATGTCCGCGAAGCCGACGAGTACTGCGGTGAGCTGGGGCACATTCCCGGCAGCATTTTGATATCCCTTCGCGATCTGGCGTCGCGGGCCGAAGAGCTCGCGCCGCACAAAAACAAGCAGATCATCACCATCTGCCGCGCTGGAGTTCGCAGCACCACCGCCGCCGCGATGCTCAGCGGCCTCGGCTTCGAGCAGGTGTCAAACCTGACGGGCGGGATGCTCGACTGGAACGAGCAGAATCTGCCGATCGAACACTGAGAGGGAGAGTCGTGGCTCTATTCATCATTCGCCATCAGCACAGCCCAGAGCGGTGCCCGGCCAGGGATCCGTTCGCGGGCTCATCGCTCCTGAATCACCTCAGCCGGGCCAACGCCAGACAACAGGGCGTCCACATCCAGGGCGAGGCGGTGGTGGACGGAGAACACTCGCTCTTTCTCATCGTCGAGGCGCCGGATCTGGCCAGGGTAGGATCGTTCTTCGAGCCCCTCGGCGCCGCAGGCAGGCTGAACGTTTATCCGGCATCGACCTGCGCCCGGGTGGTGGCGAGCGGCGGTTGCGCCTCGGCAATGCCTCGCGTGGATGAGCTCGGCCCCGCCCTTGATCCGGAGGAGGCCTGTCAACGCGCGATCGAGGCCGGACTGGTGGTCCACCGCGCCCATCCGCTCAACTGCGAGACGTCGATCCCTGCGTTGATCGGGGGAGCGGTGATGCCCAACGCTAACTTCTACGCGCGTAACCACTTCCAGATTCCGCTGCTCGATCCGGCCTTCTGGCGCCTCGAAGTGCGCGGTCTGGTCGATCGATCGCTGAGTCTGACCCTGCGCGAGCTGCAGAATATGCCGTCGCAGTCTTTGGTGGTGACGCTTGAGTGCGCCGGCAACGGGCGATCGCAGCTCACCCCGCCGATCAGTGGCGAGCCGTGGCGCTTCGGCGCGGTCAGCACAGCCGAGTGGACGGGGGTTCCTCTCGTCGAGGTCCTCTCGAGGGCGGGCATCAAGTCGACGGCGAAGGAGGTGCTCTTCCGCGGAGCCGACGGTGGAACAGTGGAGGGCCGGGCCGATCTCACGCGCTTTGAGCGCAGCCTGAACGTCGACGAGGCAGGTGCTTCGCAGGCGCTGCTCGCCTACGCGATGAACGGCGAGCCGCTCCCGGTTCAGCACGGCTATCCGCTGCGCCTGATCGTCCCCGGGTGGTACGCGGTGGCTTCGGTCAAATGGCTCACCGAGATCGAGGTCATCGATCGGGCCTTCAGCGGCCATTTTCAGACCGACCGCTACTACTACGAGTGGCGGCGCAACGGCGGCGTGACGAGAGAGCCGGTGACACTCCAGAGGGTCCGCGCGCTGATCACCGATCCCGCGCCCGGGCAGGTAATCCGTCGCGGCGATCTCACCGTGCGGGGAGTGGCCTGGTCCGGCGCGGCGCCGATCGCGCGCGTGGAGGTGAGCGTTGGCGATGGAGCCTGGCGAGAGGCTCGCCTCGTCGGAAATCCCAAGCGATACAGCTGGCAATGGTGGGAGCTGGCCACGCGGATGGACCAACCGGGCACGATTTCTCTTCGCGCCCGCGCGACCGACCTCGCCGGCCGCACCCAGCCTGAAGAGCCCGAGTGGAACCGCCTCGGCTACGGAAACAACAGCGTTCAGGAACTGCTCGTGCGCTTAGGCGAAGCGTGATCGCGCTGCGCCGAGATCATCCGTCACCGATCGTCGCCGCATGGCCGGCGGCCGCCGATGATGCAAGCACTATGGCGCTATGTATAAGCAGTGAGGAGACGGCGACGGCGCAGGTGGTCTGGGCGGGCGAGATCCCTGCGGCGTGCTACGGCCCTCTTCTCCCAACTTTCGAGAGCCGGAGTGTGTCCACGCCTCCCCGCATGCCGGGGTCGGGCGCGCGAAAAAAGCCGGCCCAGAGGTATTAAGCCCCTCGATTAAATAGCGGGTTCCCCGATTTTGCTGGAAAATCGAACAGATAGACCGACACATGTCACCGTTCTCTTAAATCCAAGCTCTTCATACCTCTGGCACCCCCAAAAACCTCTGGCACCCCCAAAAAAACGGCCCGGGAGCCTCGGGGCAGTGCGATTCGACCCGAGGGGATTCCATGAGCGGCCGTACGCCGCCACCCGCGCGCGCACTTTCCTGAGCTGGCCACATGCCGCCTCATGGATTGGCCGGAGGCGCTTCAGGCTGTTGAGAGCTTCAGTAAGGAACTAGATTCATTCCCAGCCGAGAGGGCAAGCCACGCGTGATTTGAATTTGAGCCCGTGGCGCGCCGCAGGGCTCTCGCCCGCCCAGACCACCTGCACCGTTGCTGTCTCTTCTCAAGCCGGGGGGTGCGGACAGGTGTATACGGCTTCGGCCAGCACATCATTCGCAACAACTCTAATCTCAAACTAGGGGGCGCCAGTGGGGTCCTGTTTTCGCGTTCGACCAACGTAGCGGATGGCTTTCGACTGGCGCGTCGTGCGGTGGGAGCGGTGAGCCTGACGGTGACCATCGAGAACAATGGCGGCCACGCGATTTCCTGTAGCGCCAGCGCGCTGATCACGGGTGACCTGTCATCCATCTCTGATGTCGATTGCGCCAATGTGGAAGCCGGCGCGCGAACTGAAACTGACAAGGTCAGTCTCACGCCCGTCACCCTCGACATTCCCAGATCGAAGGAGCTTCTCCGACGTGCCAAGACCGCGCGCCCCGACTGATTCTCGAAGCCAGGCGGTCTAAGGGAACGCGATCGATACCTCGGGGCCGATTGGAAGGTTCACTTGCCGACCACGTCCTTCACCGCGTCCTTTGTCTTCTCCGCGCCCTTCACGACCGTCTTCTTGACCGACTCCGCCGTTTTCTTTGCTGTCGGCGCAACCTCCTGGACGATTTCCTTGGTCTTCTTCTTGACCGCTCTACCTGCCTCCTGGGCGGCGGCGGCAGCCTTCTTGACCGCGGGGGGGCTTTCGGCGGCAGCCTTCTTGACGGCGGTGGCGCCCTCGGTGGCAACCTTCTTGACCGCGGTGGCGCCTTCGGTGGCAGCCTTCTTGACCGCGGTCTTACCTTCGTCCAAGGAAGACTTCGTCGTTTGTTCGGCATTCGCCCAAGACGACGCGCCGCAAGTCAAGACGAGACCAAGACCCAGTTTACCTGCCCACTGAACGAACAAGTTTCTCTCCTGTTCTAACAACGTAAACACATATCACCATCCTGGACTGAGCGCGCTCGCGTTGAGGTGAGACCTAAAAAGTCACCATCTTCGGGCTCCATCCAGACGCGGTGGCATGCGTCAACCAGACCTCGTCGAGGGCCTGATGGCGGCGCGGCGAGAATTCCAGCGGAACGCCCAGCCCGAGATCAAATCGCCCCATGCGCTCCGCTCCTTCGTAAAAGGCGGATCGGGTTGCGTCTTTCCCTGCCCGTCGCAAGACCTCGATGAAGACCCGGACGTTGAGATAGCCTTCCAATGAGCCGAAGCTGTAGGGTCGCGAAGGCTTGTAGGAGCGATCGCCAAAGCGCGCGAACGGCTCCGTCTTTGCCGCTTGCTCCGTAGGCATCGTCCTGGACGAAGAGGCCGATCCTTTTTCGTCCCAGGGCGACAAACGCCTTCACCACCGCGGCGATCTCCTGTCGGTAGGAGGCCCGCACGTTGAAGACGTATTTTTCGTAGGGTGGCTCGCGCTGGCCTGAGCGCCGGTAAAGTTGGAGAACTGGAAGATGCCTTTTGGGCGATGTTGCTCAACCATTCTGGACGTCCAACCCTACCGCGTGAAAAAGCGAGCGACACGCACGGCCCTTCTCAGCTTGCCCTCGGCATCGACGATCCGATCTTCGGTGGGTGCAACCCCGGGACTCAAGGAGCACAACATCAAGTAGAGGCGCCAACTGAACATCCGAAGATGCGTCCAAACGCACAGGTGCATGACAGCTCCGACTCGCGAATTTCGCGGCGTATGGTTGTCAACGCTGCGTCAGTGTCACGTTGGTCTGAGCGTCACCTTGTCGACAGTGTTCGTTGCGGACACCGTGACAGGGCGTCTAGACCATCAGATCACTTCCGCGCCTATCTGCCGACTACTTGCGATGCCTAAGCTTTGGCGGTGTGACAACCAGGGCTGAAAACAATTCGCGACTGCCAGGCGAGAGCCAGGCAACCTCGGCGTCGACGACCCGGGAAAGCACCGTCGCATTTGCCCCGGATCAACTTGCGTTGGATGGAAGGGCGCCGTGGCCGCGCGGCATTCCCGATCAGGAGACCGTTCGAAGCGCTCTTCTGCGAGGGGTCAAGTCTCCTGGAATGTCCGCGTCGGTACAGGAAATCGAGGAGGCATTTGGAAGAATCACGAACGGCGCTGGCGCCGAAGTCGAATGTTTAAGAACCGCAATGGCCGTCCGGTGGAGACTCGCCGCAGCAGCATCCATCGCCCCGGGTGGGAGTGGATTCCGGTTCCGCCGTGTCAACGTCGATGAAGAAGCTGCGACCGCAATGCAGGATGAATGCGAAGAAGTCGTGCTCTCGCTCATCGCCCTGGTTGCGAATGAGAAGGGCGGCTCCCAGGTTGGCGTGCTCCGAGGTCGCTTTGAAAGGGAGTTTGCGAATTTCCGGGAGATTTTGAATCGTCTCAGGCAACGGGCGGATGCGGCTACCGCGGTCGGTTCGACGGCCTCGGGAACGGAGCCAGTCCCGGGTCGAGCTCGATCGAGTCGATCTCCAGCCGTGGCAGCTTCAGCTCGTTGGCGACGCTTTGAAGGAGATCCTCGTAGCTCTTCAAGCCGAGCTTTTCGAGCATCGCGGCGCTTGGCTCTTCACCGGAGC
>WNFG01010887.1_pt1 | contig 13891 bp, 13 predicted proteins | sample 5400431 | NCBI WGS metagenome assembly WNFG01 (sample SAMN13153346, study PRJNA577476) | soil metagenome | isolation source: 120 cm saprolite under Douglas fir tree site 2 hole 3 replicate 2 | place: USA:California | collected 2015-04-18
CTACGGCCCGCAAGGCGCAGGCGCACCCGTGTTGGTATTACCTGGTTTGCAGAGGCTGATTGTGTCGAACGGCGTCTGCGCCTGGACGATTAGGTTGACGAGAGAGCCTGCTCCCACACCGACACTCACATTTGAGCCCGCGGCTATGCTGTTTGTGCTGGCTATAGCCTGGACGCCGATTTCGAGTTGCACTTGGTAAACACCTGAGGAAAGGTTGTGAACCAAGAAATTAAAGGAGTGCGCGGACGTGGTGCTAAGGAGCAGAGCAATCGACTGAGGGCTGGTGCAGGTGATGACACCAGAGGCGTCCGTGAAACATGCGCTGCCCAACGTGGCCGAGAGAGTTTGCAGGCGGTCATTGAACGTCACCTGATTGGGGAAGGTCGCGCAAGCTGAGGTTGAGGTGTTGGTTGTGCAATCTACGAGCGGGCCGCTCGCGCCACTGCAATCGTTGCTCGGACACTGAAAGATATGCGGTATCACAACAATGCTGCCTTCGGCCGAGGACGAGGACTTGTTGCCGCCGTTCGTCGAGACCTGTGTGTTCGTGAGAATGCTGGTTTCGAGCGACGCCATTAGCAGCACGTCCTTGTTGTTCGCGCTGGGGACCTTAATATCCGCAAAAAGGATCTTGGCGCCCCCGCCGTTGGTTGGGCCACAGCTTGTACTGACTGCGCTGGTGTTGCTGGGGTCAAGGCTCCCAGCCGCGCACACGACACTGGGAATCAAGTACGCGTTTGAAAACGCACCGCCCCCTGAACCGGCCGACTGAGCGAAGGCCAGACAGGGCGCGAGTGCGGCAACCATTAGAGCAAATACTAGCTTTTTCATGATCCCGCTCCTTTAGCAAAAGGACTCGACTTATGGGGGGGTGGGAGACCAATGGGATTTTCCATCCCACGCTTCTGCTCCAAGTCTCATTCGCTTGCGATATTTGATCACCGCGGAAGTATGGTTGATTGGATAACGTGGTCGGCTCCTTCGCAGGAATACCGGCAGCCTTTTGCGGGCCAGTCAGATTTTGCTCCCTCGCGAGAGCAACTCGAAGATGTTCGCCTCCACATCAGGAATTCTGACCAATGACTGCGATGAAGGTGAATGAAGATTTGCTTTAAGGCATTTCCTTTCGGCCCGCAAGGCCGCAAGCGGAGTCCGGCAAAGTTCACTGCGCCGCTCTGCCGGGGCTAAAGACGACTACTTCTGCGGGGGGACGGCGCGGAGGCGCAAGAACAGGAGCACGCCCATGGGGTGCGCGCCGTAAATGGGATCGAGCGAGGAAGGCTTGGCGTAGAGCGTGTACTGGCCGCCGAGGGCGCTCGAAACGTGCGGGATGAAATTGAATTCGCGGTCGTAGCCGAACGTGTAAGCCTGCACACGCGCGAGAAACCGTTCGTCGAATCCCGGCTGCAGAGGATTGCTGCCAAGGAGCAGCTCATTCGTGCGGTCCACATTCTCAATGCGCGTCCAGGCATAATTGTGCTGCGCGAAGCGCACCGTGCTTTCGGCGAGATAGCTGTTGAACACCTGGCCGCTGGGAATATCGCGGTTGCGTCCCCAGAGGAGCATGGAGGCCCAGTTGCCGCGCGCGAGCGGGCGGTTGTAGTTGACGGAGGCCGTCATGCGCAGCGTGCTTTCGGCCGGAAACAATTGCTCAGGGCCCTTGAGGCGCGTGATGGAATATTGTCCGCTCCAATTCGCGGCGGGATTGATCGTCAGCCGCGCAGACCAGGAATTTATGGCGCCGGCGTCGATGTCCCAGCGATCCTCGTCGGGCTCGCGTCCGTGGAAGGCGGAGGCTTCGAGTCGCGCGATTTTATAAGTGAGGCCGACGGTCACCACATCGTTCGCGATGTGCGTGGAATCCTGCAAATGATGGCCGAGCGGCGTGAGCACATCTTCGCTCGCGGACACGCGGTGAGCGTAAGCCTCGGGGCCCATGGCCGGATCGCCCACGGGCGCGGCATAAAAAGAGAGCAGCGTATTCTTGCCGAGCTTCACATCATAGAGCAGCGCCAGCTCCATGAAAAAATCGTGGGGGTGCTGGGCGTCAACGAGGGGCCTTCCGAAGGCAGTTTCGCCGAGCTGGAATAGTTCCGGGTAGCGGCGATCTGTGATCGTGGCCGGGTCGAGGCTCAGCATCGCGCGTGCAGTAAAGGTGCCGGGGCCGAGCTCGCGCTGTGCCATGGGCATCAGCCAGCTCGCGCCGAAAACTTTGTCGCCGCCGCGAGGGCCGGTCTGCTGCTGCGAGACAAGAAAGCCGCCGCCATGAAACATCAGCATCCATGGACCCTTTTGCGTCGTGAGCATTTCGTGGGGCGTGGACGCCGGTGGCCGCTATGGGCGGAGCCGTGTTGCATCCCCGGCATCTGCATATCTTGCGTGCCCGCGGCATCGACAGTCGCGCACGCCTCGCTACCGGGGCAGCAATCGGGGAGGCCGCAGAAACTCCTGGAAACTTCGCTCGCAAGCGCGGGCAAAGCCAGCAGCATGGCGCAAAGCACTATAGATAGTTTGCGTCGAGGAATTGGTAGCTCCCGCTAGCGGACAATTCTTAGAGTCGGCTCCTCACACGGAGGTTGCAAGTGATTTCCTCTTGAGCTGGTGTGCAGAGCGCAATCGCGGCTTCACTGGAGTTTGTCGCCGGTGTGGTGCTCCTGGATCTGGAAGCGCAAGAATTCGTGGATAGCGGTGAGAGCTTCGGGATTTTTCGTCGAAATCTCCACGCGGCCGCCGCGATCCATTCCCACATACGCATACGAGATTTCCGCTTTCAAGCGCTTCATCGCCGGGACGCCGGGAGGCACCTGGTCGTGGACAAAAATGGGAATTTCGAAATCGCCTTCCTTGAATCGCTGCGCGACGTGCTTCAGGTGATGCTGGATGGCATCGCGGCTCGCGGTGTCTGCGGGATCGTTGGCGGTGACTTCAATCGTTCCGCCCGAAAGATTTTGCAGGAAATGGTGGGACGTCTTCGCCGCATCGAAACCCGTGGCGCTATCGCCGCGAGAAGTCATGTCGTGATGATGCTCGTGCTTCGCGTCATCCTGGGCGCTTGAAGCAAGCGGGAGAACCGCCGTAGACAGAATCAAGGCACCCGAAATCAACCATACCTTCGATGCGATTTTCATTGAGTTCTCCGTTTAATTTTATTCAGACCTGAATGCAACATCAGCGAATTCATTCCCGCAAGCCACGCGGAGCCTGCTGCGAGCGAATCGAGTAGGCCAGCCCGCTTTCCGCGCGGCGTTTTTTCCAACGCCACTTCCCATCGCCGCAATGTAGATTTCAGCAGGCGGCAGAGGCGATCGAGTTCTTTCCTGCGCCGAGTAAGCTCCGCAAGCTTCTCGCGCGCGAGCGATTGCACGTCGCGGCAAGGAGCTGCGCCGGAATCGCGCCTGCGGAGGATTCGCGCGAGCTCGTTGATGGTGAAGCCAACTGCCAGCGCGCACTGGACCAATTTCATGCGCGCGATGGTGTCCGCGGGAAAGCCCCGATAGCCGCTCGAAGAGCGCACCGCCGCCGGGAGCAAGCCCTTCCGTTCATAGAGCCGCACGGTTGCGGGGCTCACGCCAGCTTGGCGCGCAATTTCGCCAATACGGAGCAGGGCCATGTGCGGTTAGTCCTCAACTAAAAGTATAAAGTGTGGAAGCTGTTGCAAGGTCAAGCGGTTTCTTTTGGCGCGGACACGCGGCGGCAAGTGCGGTCAGAAATTTCCGTTGAACGGAGGATCCTGTACAGTGGCGGCGCGTCCCTCGGCGGTGGCGCGGAGGATGCCTGTCTCGTCCGTGTAGAAATTAAGGTAGCCGAATTTTCCGGAGCGCGCCGTCAGAGCGTAGCTCCCGATGCGGCCGCTAGCGTCAGGCTTGCCCGGAGCGTAGTCCAGTGTGTAATTCGCCGACTGCGCGATTTGCGCCGCCGCTCGAACGCGATCGCCCAGCGCATCGAGCGAAGCAGGGAACCTGCCTTCGGAAGCCTGATAGGCGACCAGGACCGACTGGATGACGGCCAGCGCGTCGCGCGCGCGCGCTTCCGACTCAAGCTTCGAGCCCGTGATGCGCCACGGCACCGCGAACCACGCGACGGCCCACAGGAATGCGACAACGATGCCAAGGATGATGACGATGCGCGTGGGGCTAGATTTCTTTGCGGGCGTGGTGGATTCGTCAGCGGGTGGAGCAGTCAGGTCAGCGCCGCAGTAAGGGCAAACTTCCGTGGCCTGGTTGATGGTTTGCTCGCACTCTCTGCAGGTGTACATCGCGCCGCGATTTTAGCAGCTTTCGCGAGCGGGGCAGCGGCCATCCCGATTTCACGGCAATAGACTCAGACCGCCACGCGCGAGGCGCCCGGAAAATTCACTTTAATTCGTTCTTGTAGATGACGCCTTCTTTCATCACGAAGCGAACGTGCTCAAGTTCGCTGATATTTGCGAGCGGATCGCCTGCCACCGCGACGAGGTCAGCAAATTTGCCAGGTTCGATCGAGCCGAGACGATCGCTCCAGCCTAGCATCTCCGCGCCCAACGAAGTGGCGCTGCGGATCGCTTGCATTGGCGTCATGCCATAGTCCACGTAGTAGTGAAATTCTTTGGCCTCGTTCAAATTTGGGTCGGTCCACGGAAATCCGCCGGCGTCAGTGCCCAGAACGATTTTCACGCCTTTCTTCACGCCCTGGCCGAAGGCTTTGCGCTCGAGGTCAACCATCTTCACCCAATTGCCTCCGCGGCCGGGTGCGACATAAGCGCCGACCATTACTGTTGGGCACCAGTACACACCCTGCTTCACGGTTTGATCGAGGAGTTCATCCGTGTAGCCGTCGCCGTGCTCGATCGAATCAACGCCAGCGCGGAGAGAGGCAGCGATACCATCAGAGCCGATAGAGTGCGCAGCAACTTTGTGGCCGAGGCGATGCGCTTCTTCGACGATGGCGCGCGCTTCGTCGTCGCGGAAATTTACTTTGCTGTGCAGGACACCGTCGGGCGTGAAAAAGTAGCCACGGTCGGAATAATATTTGATCCAATCGGCGCCGTGCGAGATTTGGTCGCGCACCGCCAGGCGCGCGCCGTCCACGCCGTCAACAAATTGCACGCCATGCGGTACCACGATCTCCCAGGAGTAGCCGAGCAGGGGATACATGCCGGTGGGCGTCATGGCGCGGGTGGAGGTGAAGATCCGCGGGCCGGGAACTTCGCCGCGCTGGATGGCCATCTTCACATCTACGTCGGCATACATCGCGCCTTCGGTTTCTAGGTCGCGCAAAGTGGTGAAGCCGTGGTCGAGCGCAATGCGAGCGTTGCGCGCAGCGAGGATGGCGCGATAGGGGATGGATTGCTTCAGCAACTGCTCGTCGTAATCCGCCGCAGTGACGTCGCCTTGGAGCAGGACGTGCGTGTGCAGGTCCATTAGTCCGGGGAGAACCGTAGCGTGTGAGAGATCAATCACTTCCACGCCTGCGGGTGCGGTCCCTCCTGCCGTGACGGAAGTGATTTTGCCGTCTTCGATCAATATCAGCGCATTTGCGGTGGGATGATCGCTCTTGCCGTCAATTAATTTTCCTGCACGGACAGCCACACGCTTGGGCGACTGCGCGCTGAGAGAAATCGAACACAGGAGGCCAATTACCAGAACTGCGAAACGACGCATCATGCCATCCTCCACCGGGAGATTTCATCGCTACAGGCGATTCGCCGGGACTATAGGCGAAGTCCAGGCAGCAATACAAGGCAGACGGCGAATCTAAATCAGCAGCACAGGCAGGAGTGACCGTGCTCCTGAGAGTTCAGGTATCATCACAGACAGTTGCAAGGGCACGAGCCTATGCCGCCCAGCTCGCCACAATTCGTTTCGATTGAAATGGCCGAGCGACTGCTGTTGGACGCGGCGGCGCCACCAGACTGGAACCTGACCGCGGAGCAATTTCAAATCACGCTCGAGCGCAGTGTTGTGCGGCGGTTTTCCTGTGCGGGTTCGAAATCGTCTCCGGATTCCCTGGCGGTTGAAAAGTATCTAGACACGCTGCACGCGGCCGATCTGGTGCTGGCATGCGCCTGCAGCGCTGGCAATGACGCGGCGTGGGAATATTTTGTCGCCACATACCGCTCGCAGTTGCACCGCGGAGCGTGCGCGATTGCAGGTGAGTCGGGCGGGCACGAACTCGCGGATTCGCTGTTCGGAGAACTGTTCGGCTTGCGCGAGTCGGAGGGACTGAGGCGGTCGCTGTTCGATTATTTTCACGGGCGGAGCAAGCTCGGGACGTGGCTGCACGCCATTCTGGCCCAACCTGGCAATGATGCAGGCCGCCGTCGAGCAGGCGTTGAAGGCCCTCGAGCCACGCGATCGCCTTCGGCTCGCCTACTACTATGTGGAGGAGTTGACGCTCCTCGAGGTTGGGAAATTGTTGGGCGAGCACGAAGCTACTGCCTCGCGGAAAATCGAGCGCGCGCGCCAGGACGTGCGGCGAAGCGTAGAAGCAGCGCTGCGCGGCGAAAAGAAATTGAGCGAGGCGCAAGTGCGGCTGTGCTACGAATACGCGCGTGAAGAATGGCCGTTTGATTTGACCCGCGCGCTTTCGGCGGAAGATTGAAAGCGAGGATCCGGCAAGATTTCTGGATTCGAGCGTACTAAGGAAGGAGAATCAATTCATGCCTCCGCGGGATGACGACAAGGCGATGGACGGCCTGCTCCGGCGAAGCCTTGCGCGTGACGCAGCGACGGCGGACGCGTGTCCCGAGCCAGACATTTTGGCGGCCTATTGCGAACGGTCGCTTGACGCTGATGAAATGGCGCGCCACGTGCTGCATTTCTCCGAGTGTGCGCGGTGCCGCGAGCAGTTGGCAGCCATTTTTCGCGCCGAGGGCGTGACTGAAATCTCGGCAGTGCAGGAGGCGATGGGGGCTCCTGCGACGGCTCCGCAGGCCATGGCCCAGAGTCCCAGCCGCGCATCCCCGCTGGAAAAGCCTGCGCGACTCAGAATTTTCGACTGGCGCTGGCTTGCTCCCGTGGCTGCAGCGATTCTGGTGGTTGTGTTTATCTACGCGCACAATTCGTCTCGCCTTGCAAACCCGCTGATTCACGGCAACCAGGTGGCCATGACGAAACCTGCGGTTGTGCCGCAAGCCGGACTCGCAGATAGGGAATCAAGCGCACAGCTTCAGACCGCTCCACCGGCGGCGCCTGCTGAGTCGCGAACACAAGGCAACGGGGCGGCCCCGCCGGCCGCACCGCCAGTGGGGCGCGAGTTGCCCGGGATGGCGAGAAATTCTGCGACAACACCATTGCGCGATAAGAAAATTGACTCAAGCAGTGCGCTGCGTTCGGAGTATGAAGCTCGGAACGATTTGAGCAAACGGGCCGAAGCCGCAACAGGCACCGCCATGGAAAAGCAAGCACCCGCTGAGCTGGATGCTTTGTCCGCGGCGAAGAGGGATGAAGATCTTGCGCGTGCCAAGAGCGCGCCAAGTGCCACTCCCACTCCGGGCACCGCTGGGCCCGCGCAGGCGGAGACAAAGATGCAGGGAACGGGTGCGGGCACAGCGGGACAGAAATCAATGGTAGGCGGCATGGCGAACAGCAGGAACCAAAAGCAGGCCGCGGCAGACACAAACGGCGCGACCGATGTAACCGTGATGTCGCAGATGGTTCAGGTGCAATCGACGGCCCAAATGATCCAAACACCCGATGCGAGTGTGCAGTATCGCATCCAGGGTACTGGAGTGGTCGAGCGCTCGAAAGATGGCGGAGCCACCTGGCAGGGCCAGCGGGTGAAGGCGAATGCGGAGATTCTTGCGGGTGCGGCGCCTTCGGAAAACGTCTGCTGGCTCGTAGGCCGTGGCGGCGTGATTCTGATGACATCGGATGGAAAGCACTGGAAAAAGATTCCGTCACCGGTCGTGGTGGATTTTGTCGGGGTCACGGCTGCGGATGCCAGTTTTGCCACAGTGACGGCTGCAGACGGACGGAAGTTTTCAACCCAGAACGGCGGCATGACCTGGCAATTCATGAAGTAGCCCGGAATGTGTCATCTGAAACCGTGCAAGATTTCCCTCACTGGGCGTTCTAAATCATGGAACCATTCTCGCTCGAAGGAGACAGCCGATGCGCACAGATATCGTGAAAATTCTTAGAACCGGGATAATGGTAGTCATTTTCCCGGCGCTGCCGCTCGCAGGAAACGTGCAAATCGCGAGCGCCAAGCAGGCAGGTGGAAATGAGGCCAAAGCGAAAGCTGGTCAGACCGCCCCGTCCCAGCCCGCTGCTTCCAGCGAGCATGCGGCAACAACCGAAAAAGACCAGGTAGATCTCGCGGTGACGGTCTATAACTCGAATATCGCCCTGGTGCGCGACGTGAGGCAGATTCATCTTCCTTCGGGTTTGTTTCTCCTGCGATTCGAAGATGTGGCCGCGACAATTAATCCTGCCACGGTGCATTTCCGCTCGTTGAACGACCCCACAAAGTTGAACGTGGTCGAGCAAAACTACGAATACGATCTGCTCGATCCGCAAAAGCTACTCCAGAAATATGTGGGGCACGAAGTCACACTGGTGCGTGAGGAAAAAGATGCAGGTTCGACGCGCTGGGTGGAGACCAAGGCGCTGCTGCTCGCGAACAACAACGGGCCGGTGTGGAAGATCGGGAACGAGATCGTGACGGGAATGTCCGCCAGTTCCTACCGCTTCCCAGACTTGCCGGAAAATCTATACAGCCGGCCGACGCTCGTTTGGTCGCTCGAGAATCGCGGGGCTGCCGCGCAGAAGGTGGAAGCTTCGTATCTCGCGAACAACATCAACTGGAGCGCCGATTATGTCCTCACGGTCGGCCGGGATGAAAAGGCCGCCGATCTGGACGGCTGGGTGACACTGACGAATTCGAGCGGCGTGGCATACAACAATGCGAAGCTCCAGCTTGTGGCAGGTGAAATTCACCGGACGGCACAGCCTGTCCCGCGCGTGGCCAAGGAGGCGATGATGGCAGGTGTAGCGGGCGGCGTGAACCAATTCCAGCAGGAAGGGTTTTCGGAATACCACCTCTACACGCTCGGACGGCGCACCTCAATCCAAAACAACGAATCGAAGCAGATCAGCCTATTGAATGCGAGCGGTGTGCGGGTTGAGAAATATCTCTCGGTCGAGGGGCAAGCGTATTACTACCGCAATTCACAGGGGATCGGTAACCCAATTCCGCAGCCGGTGAAAGTCACGTACCGTTTCAAGAATGAGGAAAAAGGCGGCCTGGGGATGCCTCTTCCAGCCGGAACCGTTCGCGTGTATCAGGCGGATTCAAAGGGTGGCGTGCAGTTCGTCGGCGAAGACAACATCAGTCACACGCCCAAAGATGAGTCGGTAAAAATCTACGTGGGCAACGCTTTCGATGTGGTTTGCGAGCGAAAGCAGCTCGACTACAAGAAAATCGCCAGCAATCAGGCGGAGATGGAATACCAGATTTCGCTGCGCAACCACAAAGACAGCGCGGTGACGGTGGAAGTGCGCGAGCCGGTGGGCGGCGACTGGGAAGTGGTGAATGCGAATTCTAAATGGACCAAGCTCGATGCGACGACCATCGGATTTTCGATTCCGGTGGAGAAGGATGGCGCGGCCACACTGGATTACCGCGTGCGAGTGAAGTGGTAGCGCGCCGGGCCGGATTCAGCGCTTGCGGGTGGATTGTTTCTTGTCGATCAGCTCAAGCTCGTGCGCAAAGATTGGGTTCGCCGGGAACTGAGCGCTGAGCGAGACGAGCAGTGGATGAGCGCGCTCCGCCTGGTGCTCGCGCTCATAGGCCAGCGCCAGCAGGATTTTCGCAAAGGGTTGCAGGTAGTGACCGTGCTCCGCGGCCGATTGCATTTGCTGGATGCCGCGGTTCCGGTCGCCATGCACGCCGCCGAACCATAGAAACGCTTTCTTGTAACCCGGCAGGCAGCCGATCACATAGTTGCTCATGCCCAGCGCCACGTAGGCGTCCTTTTCATCCGGATTGATCCCGAGCAGGGTGTTGGCTTCGCTCTCCGCCTGGCGCATCAGGCTGAGGGCCGGGAGCTGTTTCTTCTCGATCATCGCCATGTAATTGGATTCCATGCCGTCCGTCATGGTGAGGACCAGCAGGCCATGGGCGTCGCGAGGATCTGATTTCACTCGCTTCTTGGCAACGGCCCGCGCCTCGTGATTCGCCTTCAGAAAATTCGAGTTCCGATTCTCAGCGGCGCTTCCCTCGACGCCGCCGAGAAACTTGTCGTCATTCAGAAAGAACTCGGAGGTCAGCACTCCCTTGTCGTTGAACTGTTCGAACAGATAGCTGGCGGCCTCGGCGACTTTGCCCAGCGGATCATCGGGGCGCGCCTTCTGATACGCAAGGAATTGCTCGCGCGCTTCCTTGAATTTCAATTCGTAAAGAGCGCGGAAACCCGTGTCGAGCAGGCCCGCGGAAGGATCGGCTTCCATGCGCGGAACCGCCGGGGGGCTTGCATGCTCGAGCGCCTCCTGCGCGCGGGCGGCAGGAGCCTGCCACATCGTGGCCGCGAGGCATATCGCGACCGAGACCGCCTGGAATCTGAAAACTTTTCGCAAAAGTTCCTCGGCTACGAACACATCCAGAAGGGGACCGCACCTGCAATTTTTCTGTCCCAGTATATTTGAGTGGCAGAGCGCGCGGATAGTTGTATGTAATCGAGTTGCCCAGAAGGATAGCGTGGAGAAATCCGTCAAGGTCAGGGCCAAAAGACGAGCGATCACAGAGGGTGATAGTAACGCTGGCCGGCGCAGGAGCGGCAGAGCGTGCGGCCGTTGACGGCAACTTCTCGCTTGAAATTAATTCCTTCGCCGCATTCCTCGCAAACCACGCGCGGCCCTTTGTATCCCGGCAAATCCTCGGGGAGAATTTTTACGCCCACCCATTGTTTCTCGAATAGTTCTTCGTCCGCGAGCGCGCGATAGGCCTGCTGCTGGCCCTGCTCTTTTTCGAGCGCGGGAAACATCTCACCGGCGCGTTTCTTCGAATCCTCGCGCGCAACGATGCGCACCGCCCGGCCAGTTTGCAAATCCACAAACGTGGCGGCCACTTTGCCCCAGTCGAAAAATTTCAGCGCGCGTTTTCCCAGGCGGCAGCCCGCCACCAGCGCCACCGCATCGGTGACGCATCGGTCGATTTCGACGTAGGTCACCAGCCGCTTGCGCTCGCGCACCGGGTCTTCGATGCCCAACTCGCGCAGCCCCAACATCGCCAGGCGCACACCAAGCACCTGCCCCGCGCAAATGTGGCCATGGGCCAGCGCGGCTTCGTCGAGATACTGTTCGAGGGTTTTCATTTTTTTGCGGCAAAGTCAATCGGCGCGCTGGGGCGCAGCGACCGCGGCAACCGGCGCGCCTGCTTAGCCCGGCTCCCGGCGAATCAAGAACGCGCCAATGAAGACGGCGAGAGAGAGAGCGAGCAGCGCGCCATCGCGGAGCAAAGTTTTCGTGCCAAGTTGTTCGCCCGGGCCGAAACAGCCGCAACTGACTTCCAGGCCGAGCGCAAAGGTCCGCACCATCACGCTGAAAAAACCTCCGAGCAGCAGCGTGGTAATCAGCGAGGAAAACCGAAGCGCGATGCCGCTCAAAAGCCACAGGCCGAGGAAGAGCTCGAATGGCGGCAACGCATGCGCAACGAAATTCACGGCGTTTACGGGAAGCAATTGATAGGAGTCAACCTGCATCGCAAACATGGCCAGTGAGGTTTTCACCGACGCATGTGACCACTGCATCCCGGCTTGCGGTTTCAATTTCGCATAAGCGGCCACAAGGAAGATAGCTGCAAGCGCAACCCTTCCCACAAGGAGAAGAATTCTGCCGAAGCTTGTGGGCGCAGCTTTTGACATATCGGCAAGCTCCGCTACTGGGTCAAGAGCGAATCAATGAACTGCTTCATCAGCGGCCAGGATACGAACCCCGATCCCGGCGCAAGACGTTGGCCCCTCTTCGTGAACACATATGTCGGCGTCGCTTGCACCGGCACTTGTTTGCCCAGCGCGATGTCCTGGTTGATGAAGGCATCGAGAGAGCAGCCCTGGCCGGCCTGCAACGGTGGCCTGAATTCCTGCGGTGTCTGAGTCAGGCAGCCTGCCACGATTTTCTGCACGCGTTTGAAATCCGCCGGGTTCAGCGCGCTCGCAACATACTTCTGAATATTCCCGTCGGCCCCCCACGCACGCACATTCTCGTAAAGCGCGGTGTCCACCTCTTCAAATTTGCCGATTCGGGCAGCGGCTGTGCCCCAGCGAGCCGCGTCCCAGTTGAATCGGTGGTCCGCAATCGGCAGCGGGAAATCGCGATGGATCAAATAAACTTTTCCGGACGCGACATAATCATTGATCATCGGGCGCAATGTCTGCTGGAAGAGCTGGCCGCACATCGGACACTGATAATCGCTGAAGACCTCCATCGTAATCGGTGCGGTCGGGGAACCAACGCCCTTGTTTGGCGGACCCAGTTGTTCAGCCTGCGCCGCCTTTGGCGCTGATTTCGTGGATGTTTTCGCCGGCTGCTTCGCCGAAGCCGCCGCCTGGGACTGAGCGCGCGCAGGTGCCAGCCACTTGCCCCCAAGAAGGAAGAGTGCAAGCGCGAATAGCGCGCAGATGCTCCCCAAGAATCTCCAGCGGTCTGGATTTGTTTTAAGATTCAACGCTGCCTCCCGAAACGGCGTTTGAATTGAAACTCCATTGTAACTCGAATCCCGGCTGGGTGAACGGGCGGTTGCGACCCGATGTTGCTCATCGGAGGCAATCCTGTTCCGATGCGGGAAGGCGTGTTATTGGTTCGATGGGAGTTGAGACGGGAAGAGCAAGGTTGCGCGTCGAGGTAGAAGGGTATTGAGAACGCCTGAATCCTTGCAATATTGTAGTAAGATTAATACAATCATCCAGATACAGACACTAAACAGACTTGACAATGGGACGCTCAATGTGTATGATAGCCTCGTTTCAACGAGTCTCTTACTTTGGCTCAGGCCAGAGGGACGCTAGAGGAGCAGATCCATGAGCAAGATTATCGGAATTGATTTGGGGACCACGAACTCGGTGGTCGCCGTGATGCAGGGCGGTGAACCGACTGTTATCCCCAACCAGGAAGGTGCGCGGACGACCCCTTCGGTCGTCGCCATCACCAAGAGTGGGGAGCGCCTGGTGGGCCAAGTGGCCAAGCGGCAGGCCATCACGAACCCCGAGAACACCGTCTATTCAATCAAGCGGTTTATGGGGCGGCGCTACGACGAAGTCCAGGAAGAAGTGAAGCGCGTGCCCTACAAAGTTGTGAAAGGCCCGCACGACGACGCGCGCATTGAGATTGCCGGCAAGACCTACAGTCCACCAGAGATCTCCGCAATGATTCTGCAGAAGCTGAAGAGCGCAGCGGAAGACTTTCTGGGCGAGAAGGTGACCAAGGCGGTCATCACTGTTCCCGCGTATTTCAACGACAGCCAGCGCCAGGCCACGAAGCAGGCGGGCGAAATCGCCGGCCTCGACGTGCAGCGCATCATCAATGAGCCGACCGCAGCGGCGCTCGCCTACGGGCTCGACAAGAAGAAAGACGAGACTATCGCCGTGTACGACCTCGGCGGCGGGACGTTTGATATTTCGATCCTCGAAGTGGGCGAGGGCGTCGTCGAAGTGAAATCCACAAACGGCGACACACACCTCGGCGGCGACGACATTGACCAGCGCATCGTGGATTGGATGGTGACGGAATTCAAGAAGGAGCAGGGAATCGACCTCAGCAAAGATCGCATGGCTATTCAGCGGCTGAAGGAAGCTGCGGAAAAGGCCAAGATCGAGTTGTCGCAATTGATGGAAACAGAAATAAATCTGCCATTCGTCACAGCCAACGAATCCGGCCCGAAGCACCTGCAGATGAAGCTGACGCGCGCAAAGCTC
>WNFG01005002.1_pt1 | contig 13890 bp, 10 predicted proteins | sample 5400431 | NCBI WGS metagenome assembly WNFG01 (sample SAMN13153346, study PRJNA577476) | soil metagenome | isolation source: 120 cm saprolite under Douglas fir tree site 2 hole 3 replicate 2 | place: USA:California | collected 2015-04-18
CTGAACATTTCCACTACGTATGCCGAACTCGGCTCGGGTTACGTGGTGCCGTCAGCGGTGGCGAAAGCCGGCGTGCTGACCATGATGCGTAGCCTGGCGGTGGAATGGGGCAAGCAAGGCATCCGCTTCAATTCAATTGCACCCGGAGCCATTCCCACCGAAGGCGCATTCTCACGCCTGCTGCCCATGAAAGAAATGGAAGCCATGGCCGCCAAGAAAAATCCCATCGGCCGCTTTGGCACCCATGAAGAGCTGGCCGATCTGGCTGCATTCCTGGTGAGTGACATGTCCGGCTACATCAACGGCGAACAGATCACCATGGACGGCGGCGCGCTGCTTCAGGGAGCCGGATCATTCAACTACCTGGGCGACATGCTTACCGATGAAATGTGGCAGGCGATCAAGCCGAAGAAGAAGTCATAGGATCAAAACCAAATATTTACCACTGATTTTCACAGATAACACTGATCTGAAAAAGCTGAATGAAAAATCGCGAACTTTTGTCGTGCTTCTTTTTTGATCTGCGTTAATCTGCGTAAATCAGCGGCAAAGGGCATTATCCGATCAGTGTCATCAGTGTTGATCAGTGGTCAGATCTGCCTTTCCGATCACGGCGATGTCGTGCGATGACGGCGATCTCGGCGATAGGCGCGTGAACGGGGGATACCCCCTGTACGCCAACTAGGATTCCACAACATTTACACGATTCATCCCAACGTCGTGGATTTTCGGATTTTAAATTACCCGATTACCAAATTACCCGATTACTCAATCTGAAAGGGGGGTACCCCTCCCCGTTCATCCCAAAATCTAAAGGACTTAGCGGAAACATCCCAACTGCTCCTTCGCTTGCTTTGATTCGCGCAAATTCGCGGCCAGCTTCGGCTCTTCCGATCTCGGGCGATGTCGCGCGATCACCCGATCTCGGCGATCTTTCTGCAGATTAGTGTCATCCGTGACAATCACTAGCAGGAAACTTAAGTTTTCAAAGAGCTTGTTGTCCGCCGCCTGAGCAGTGACTCCTCATATATATCGCACTTTGTCACGATTCGCTATTAATCAAAAGTTTACTGACATTTTCCGCCGATCCGCCCTTTTTTGTCCTCCTTGACAGACAAAGTCAGTGCTTGATTGTTCAGAATTTGCTGGCTCAAGTATCGTAGTGTTGACTATCTACATCAGCATGGTGTAGATAATCATAGTATGGGTAAACCAAGCGACCTTGTGCAGGGCACTCTGGACCTGCTGATATTGAAGACGCTCTCGCTCGAATCCATGCACGGGTGGGCGATTGCGAAGCGCATTCAACAAATTTCAAACGAAGCACTGCAGGTACAGCAGGGTTCACTTTATCCCGCTCTTCACCGGCTGGAGCAGCAAGGCTGGATTCGCGGCAAATGGAGCGAGACAGAGCTTGGCCGTCAGGCTAAGTTTTATTCCCTCACGGCTGCCGGACGCGCGCAGTTTGACCGCGAAAAAGAAACCTGGACGCGACTCTCAACTGCCATCAACCTTGTTGTAGAAGGCGTGTAACAGATTTTTAGGAGGCGACAGATGCTCTGGATTGAACGACTCCGAATGGCGATGTTGAGATTGCTTCGCTGGCAGTCTGAAAAGGCCCGCTTGAACCAGGAACTGGAGTTTCACCTGGAACAGCAGGTTGAGGAAAACATTGCACAAGGCATGTCTCCGCACGACGCACGCTGCGCCGCGCTGCGAGCGTTCGGCAATCCCACCCTTCTTCGCGAAGAGGCGAGTTCCCACTGGAGCTGGAACTGGCTGGAAAAATTGGCGCGTGATCTTCGTTACGGTGCGCGCACGCTTTCCCGCTCTCCAGGTTTCACACTTGTTGCCATCCTGGTAATGGCTCTAGGCCTCGGAGCCACAACCTCGCTCTTCACCATTGTGCGCGCGGTATTAATCAAACCGTTGCCCTTTCACGATCCCGATAAGCTGGTGATGGTTTACGAACACTTCCGCGGTGATATCAACGGCGGCGACGGATTCAACATGGTTGCGCCCGCTGATTTCCGTGATTGGCGGCAACAGACCCATGGTTTCCAGGACATGGCCGCATGGCGTTACTACGGCTTCAATCTCACGGGCGAACATGCGGAACTGCCGGAAGTGGTGGAGGCCGGGGCGGGCTCGTGGAATTTGTTTTCCGTACTGGGCATGCAGCCACAACTTGGTCGCGTGTTCACCCCTGATGAGGACCAGCCAGGGGCCAATCACGTTGTTCTGCTCACCTGGGATTTCTTTCAGAGGCGCTTCGCCGGCGATGCATCGGTGATCGGCAAGCAAGTCCGTCTCGACACCAATCCTTACACCATCATCGGCGTACTGCCGCGCTGGTTCACCTATCCCAATCCTCATGTTGCGCTTTGGGTGCCTTATGCTCCAACATTCACGCTTGCCATGTACGAAGCACATGACATGCATCAGAGCTATGTGATCGCCCGGCTGCGGCCGGGAGTGAGTGGGAGCGCAGCCATCCAGCCGGTAAGCACGCTGCAGTACCAATTGCATCAGGCAAATGCGTCAAAGCCGGTGGCAGAAGATGCTGTCTTCCGGCCAATGATCGATGACATGGTCCAGGATGTGAAGACTCCTCTTACCGTTTTGCTCAGCGCCGTCGGATGCATGTTGCTGATCGCCTGCCTCAACCTTTCGAACCTGCTGGTGGCACGTGGTGCAGCCCGGCGCAAAGAGGTTGCGGTGCGCGGCGCGCTCGGCGGAAGCCGCGTTGCCCCATGATCTCGCTCTTTGCCACGCGCTGGCTAGCAAGCCACTGGCGGGCCCTCCCCCGCGCTGACTCTGTTCACGTGGATGCCGGGGTTCTCGTTTTCGCAATCAGCCTGGTGTTTTTAACAACGCTGCTTGCCGGATTAATACCCGCTATTTCCTCCACTGGCAAAGGCGTGTTCGCCGCGCTCCAGGAATCGTCGCGGTCAATCGGCGGAAGCGTGTCACGCGCCCTTCTGCGCAAGAGTCTGCTTACCGCGGAGATCGCGCTCACCGTCATCCTGCTCGTCTCAGCCGGCCTGCTCTTCAAAAGCTTTCTGCACCTGCGGACTTCAGATCTTGGCTGCGCGACCGATCATGTGCTTACGATGAAATACGGCCTGCCGGAAAAACAATACGACACACCGGAAAAGGTGCTCGCGTTTCATGAGTCGCTGCTGCAACGTCTGCGCGCTCTTCCCGGAGTGCGGGCCGCTGCGCTGGTCTCCACTCCGCCTGGCGGCGGCTACGAAGGCGATCACATCTTTACCATTGCTGAACGCCCGTCCACCAGCTTTAACATTCAGAACGACGCCATCGAGCGCTCCGCCGATCCTGGATACCTCACTGCCATGCAGATTCCATTGATCAAAGGACGTTTCTTTTCCGATCGGGAGCGGCTTTCCCGCTACCATGTGGTGGTTATCAGCAAAAAGTTTGCCGATCAATTCTTTCCCGGCGATGACCCGATCGGGAAGCACCTCAACGTAGCCAGGAACGGTAAGCCCGAAGCGTACGAGATTATCGGCATAGCCGGCGACACGCCTTTCCAAGTCACGCAGCCGGTGAAAGCCATGATGTACTTCCCTATTCTGTCAGGCATTCCTGAGCTAACTGGTTCAACCACAATCGTGGTGCGCACCTCCGGAGATCCGCTCGAAGTTTCGATACCGATACAAAAGCAACTCGCCGCACTCGATCCGGCCCTTCCGGTTTACGAAGTCTTCACCATGCAACAGATCCTTGGCAGAACCACGGCAAGCCAGAACTTCATTGCCACGCTCGTGCTCGCCTTTGCCGTGCTGTCTCTGTTGCTCGCCGCCGTCGGCCTCTACGGAGTGCTCTCATACCTGGTGGAGCAGCGCATTACGGAGATCGGCATTCGCATAGCGCTCGGCGCACAACGATCGGAAGTGTTGCGACTGGTCCTGATTGACGGGCTGCGGCCTGTGTTCATCGGTTTATTGATCGGACTGGCAGGCGGTGCAGCCGCAGGCACGCTCATACGATCACTTCTATACGGCACCAGCCCGGTCGATCCGGCAATCTACGCCACCATGATCGGCAGCCTTCTGCTGACCGCAATCGTTTCCTGCGCGGTGCCGGCATTCAGGGCATCGCGGGTCGAACCTATTGAGGCGCTGAGGATTGGGTAATCAACATATAGCGAGTCACGCACTCATAACAATTGGCCCTGATTTTCGGATCACCCGATCGCCAGATCAAGAGATCACCCGATCACCAGATCACTCGATGGTCGACTCTTAAGTCTTTTGGACCGAGGCGCCGCCCTTAGCTTTCCAAATCAGCACACTCCATGAGAGAATGCTCATCTTCCTTACCTTGCCAAAAAGAAGTATGTCATCCTGCACCATTCGGGCTTAACATCAGTGACACAACCCGCGAGCCCAGGGGCTGAATAGAGGTGTGCGATGTTGCAAGAGCCTCCGCGTTTCTACCATATTCCTTCCGCGTACAACCACCTGATTGTTGAAAGTTATTGCGTCAAATGCAGTAGACGGATCTGCGCCAGTCCATATCGTTCCGTCCTCAGCATTGTGGAGATGGTTCATCGGTGTTCCAGACGAAACGGTTCCGATGTTACTCAGATGAGAGTGGCTTGAAGTAACGGCACGCTGGGAACCCATACTTGGAGGAAAGTCCGGGAGCCGCGGCCTGTAGAGCCGTGTTTCGCTCGCCGAGCGCCGTTATGCCCCGGCAGCCTTCTTTTCTTCCTTCCACCCCGGCCTGCCGAAAACATATCTCAACCTCAATCGCCAGGTGGGTGACTGCTTCACGTCGTGCCACATGTCTATCCACTCATGAAACGCGATACGAAACGGATTGTAGCTGCCGATATTTTTCGTCAGGCCGTAGACCGGCTTTTCTTCCTCCGGAACAAACGTCCCGAACATACGGTCCCATACGATCAGAATGCCCGCGTGGTTACGATCAAGATAGCTTTCGTTCGTTCCATGATGCACGCGATGGTGGGATGGCGTGTTCATCACCGTTTCCAGCGGGCCCATGTTGCGCACCAGCTCGGTGTGGATCCAGAACTGGTAAAGCAGACTCACGGCCTGCATGGTAAGAATCATGAGTGGAGGAAAGCCGGCCAGCGGCAGCCATAACCAGAAGATCCATGACATGAATGTTCCCGTCCACGTCTGCCGCAACGCCGTGCCCAGGTTGTAACGCTGGGACGAATGATGCACCACGTGTGAGGCCCAGAAGAAACGGCATTCATGGCTAATGCGATGGAACCAGTAGTAGGAGAAGTCGTCGGCAAAAAAGATGAGCGCCCATGCCCACCATTGATAGCCGATATTGAAGATGGCAAAGCGATGAACGAACGTGAAAATACCGAACACCAGCGCCTTGGTCAACAGGCCAATGATCACGTTGCCCAGCCCCATGCTCAGGCTTGCCGCCGTGTCTGGGAGGAGATAGAGCTCACGGCGCATGCGCGCGTCAGCCACAGCTTCACCCACCAGCAGCAGGATGAACGCGGGAATGGCCCAGTGAATAAGGTCGGGAATCTGCGGCATTGTTGTCCCACGAAATGGCTCCAGCCGTCTGGCTTTAGCCTCTGCAGGTATCAGGGCACGGCCTTGAGCCGTGCCGTCACTTTCAAACATCATTGGGCTTTAGCCCCTGAGTACCTGACCCACAAAGTCTAGCCCAAATCACCGCCGCCTTAAACTAAAAACGCCCCGTGCCGTTATAGCTCCGGATAATCCGTATAACCCTTCTCGCCGCCACCGTAGAAAGACTGCTGGTCCGGTTGGTTCAACTGCTTGGCGCCCTTTTCGAAGCGCACCGGCAAGTCCGGATTGGCAATGAACAGCACACCAAACGAAACCAGATCAGCTTCTCCGCGCGAAAGTATCTCATTCCCTGAAGTCAGATCATATCCGCCGTTGGCGATCACGGCGCCGCGGTACTTCACGCGGAACACCGGCGTCACGCGGCCCTTTGGATGCACAGGCGCGTTGAGCGCTTCAACCACATGGACGTACCCAACGTGGAATTCGTTCATCACTTCAGCCGCGCGTGCAAACGTGGCATGCGGATCGGAGTCACGCATGTCGTTAAATTCGCTTACGGGTGAGAAGCGTACGCCCACGCGCTCCGGTCCCCACACGGCAATCACCGCTTCTGTAACTTCGCGCAGAAAGCGCACACGATTTTCCAGAGATCCTCCGTACTGGTCCGTGCGATGGTTGCTGCCATCGCGCAAAAACTGGTCAATCAAATAGCCATTGGCACCATGAATCTCCACGCCATCGAAGCCGGCCGCTTTGGCGCACCTCGCACCGTGGGCATACTCCTCCACGATGCCGGCGATCTCTTTGGTCTCCAGCGCGCGCGGCGTAACAAAATCCTGAAGTCCGGTGAATGTAAAAGCCTTGCCTGCGGGCTTGATGGCTGACGGCGCAACCGGCAGAGCGCCGTCCGGCTGCATAGAAGGATGTGAGATCCGCCCAACATGCCAGAGCTGCAGGAAAATCTTTCCGCCCCGCCGGTGCACAGCCTCAGTCACCAGCTTCCAGCCCGCAACCTGCTCGTGAGAGTAAATGCCCGGCGTTCCCGGATAGCCAAGTCCCTGGGGTGAGATCTGCGACGCTTCCGTGATGATCAGCCCTGCCGCCGCGCGTTGTTCATAGTAAGTGGCATTCAATGCCGTGGGCTCATTCACCTTGCCCGCGCGATTGCGCGTCATCGGCGCCATCACGATGCGGTTCTTCAACTCCAGTGGACCAAGACGGTAGGTGGAAAACAATGTGGGCTTTTCTGCCATGCTGAACTCTCTCCTGACAAGTATTTTACCGGCAACAACCTGCGAGGCTGGAACTTCTATGCTAATGCCATAGATGTGGACCGGCATCCGTGCGATTCATATTTTGATATTAAAGTAGTTTAAAACAGTACCCCGAGACAGATGGCCAACCCTGCGATTACAATTTCTGCCCAGGAGCCATAGTCAATGAAAGCCCTACAAGTACAGAAAACTGGCGGTCCGGAAGCCCTCACCCTTGTTGATATTCCAGTGCCCGCGCCCAAGCCGAATGAAGCCGTGGTAAAGATCGCCGCTACCGGCGTAAATTTCATTGACATTTATTTCCGCGAAGGCCGCTACCCCGCTCCTCTTCCCTTCGTGAACGGACAGGAAGGTGCAGGTACCGTGAGCGCCGTAGGCAGTGATGTGAAATCACTCAAAGTTGGCGACCGCGTGGCTTATTGCGGCGTCCAGGGCAGCTACGCCGAATACGCGGCTGTCCCGGCTGATCGTCTGGTGAAAGTTCCTGAGGGCGTCACTGACCAGCAGGCCGCCGCAGCCATGCTCCAGGGAATGACCGCGCACTATCTTGTGCACTCCGCGTATCCGCTCAAAAAAGGCGAGACGGCGCTGATTCATGCCGCGGCCGGTGGCGCTGGTCTCTTGCTGGTGCAGATGGCGAAGATGATTGGCGCGCGTGTCATCGGTACAGCCGGTTCGGAAGAGAAAGCCAGGCTGGCCAAAGACGCTGGTGCTGACGAGGTGATCCTGTACACACAAAAAGATTTTGAAGAAGAAACTAAGCGCCTTACCGGGAACAAAGGCGTTGACGTTGTCTATGACGGTGTGGGCAAAACTACTTTTGACAAGGACCTGAACATTCTTCGGCCGCGCGGCTACCTGGCTCTGTTTGGCGGCTCCAGCGGCCCTGTTCCGCCCTTCGATCCGATCAAGCTCTCGCAGAAAGGCTCGTTGTTCCTCACGCGTCCGTCGCTGATGCATTACGTTGCCACGCGCGAAGAGCTGGAGCATCGCGCCAATGACGTTCTCGGCTGGATCGCCGCAGGCAAACTCAAGCTGCGTATCGCCCACATTTACAAACTTGCTGACGCACACCAGGCACAACGCGACCTGGAAGGCAGAAAGACAACCGGCAAACTGATATTAGTGCCGTAAGCGCTGCCACAATTTCAACGCGTGTCATTCCGAGCGTAGCCGGAGTCCGCTCCGCGGAACGACGGCGAAGAGAGGAACCCCGAGAATGCGTGCTGAAGACATGCCGCTACAGGGAGTTTTCTCGAAAATTTAAACTGCGAATCCCGACGAAACTTGTGTGCCACAGGCGCCCTGGCGTGTTTTTCTTTATCCCGAGCACCTCTTTCTTTATCCCGAGCATAGCGAGGGATCCCTACAATCTGCAACAATATTTGCGATCAAACAGGATCTCGCCGTACAGACGTAGCATGCCACGTCCCGAGACAAAATGTAATTACCTTCGTCATCCCGACGTTCGTTAAGCGAACGCGCGCTGTCATCAGCGCGTGAGTAGGACGGAGGGACCTTGTGCTTAGGTTAGGCATTACCTTTGGACGTGGCAAACGCAAGCCCCTCACCTTGTAAAATCATGAAACCACACCCAAGGAGTTCTATGTCCACCTTTGGCTTCATTGAATACGAAAACGCCTCCCCGGAAGTCCGCGCCGTCTATGACGACATCATGTCCACCCGCAAAATCGACAAGGTCACAAATTTCTGGAAAGCTCTGGCGCATGATCCTGTCCGCCTGAAGCGCACATGGGAAGACACCAAACAGATCATGGGCGCGGGCGCGCTTGATCCGCTGGTGAAGGAGCTGATCTATGTCGCGGTCAGCATCAGCAATCAGTGCGACTACTGCATTGCCGCGCACACGGCGGCAGCGCGCAAGAAAGGCATGACTGAGGCAATGTTCAATGACATGCTGGCCGTCGTGGGACTCGCCAATCAGAACAACCGCCTCGTCGCCGGCCATCAGGTTGAGATCGACGAGCAGTTCAAGTGTGTTGGGTAATTGACCTTATTTCGTCGGGCAGGCTTGCGCGGACGCGGTCAGTAGACTTTGGTCAGGGAAGGTGTAGGCGCGGTCGATGGCGTCAGAGGGCTGGCGAGTGAACCACGGCAGCAGAACCTGATTTTGCGGATGATACGTTACACCTTCAATCGTCACCGGGAATCCCGCGTTGGGTAGAGTCGCCAGCGGATCACCGGTTTCGAGCGTGCTCTGGCAGCCCAGACTCGCCGTGGGATATTGCCATGCCGGGACAATGTTGGTCCCAAACGGATCGTTCATCCACTCAGAGATTTCATGGCTCATCGCCGTTATGTCGGCGATGCCCGCGCTCAATGTGCCTTGGTCAATCCAGCTTGCCCACACCAGAGTCTGCACCGTCTGTACGCTTTCGCGGACGCCGCCATCAAAAGCCGTATGGAAGCCAAGCACGCAGCACTTTTGCACATTGGCTTCCGGCGCCAGAAGCACGTTTCTGGTCAGGATAATGGGCAGCGCTCTTACATCCAGATTTTCCATCTGCACCAGCGTGTTGAGCTGCGAGATGAAAAATTCCATGTCAACAACGGCGTATACCTGGCCCGTGCTGCGATTACGAAACACCCTGGCTGAATTCTTTGGCACCACAATGGTGAGTGGCTTGAGCACCTGCGGGGTGGACAGCAGCGTGTGCCAGTCGCGTGACATGGCACTGTAAAACTGGGCTCTCTGCACCGCGTCGGCAAACTGGGTAAAGCCTGTCTGATACGTTGCCTGGCGGAAGTTGGGCGAGTTCAAAACGTTCTCCACCACCGCACTGGCACTCAACACCAGCGGTTGCCCATCTTCATCGGCATATCCGCTGAAGAGCAGGTCCACCGGCTTGAGCTGTGTAGAAATGCTGGTGGTTCCTCCGGTTTGCGGTTTGGCTCCCACCACACTGAACGGAAACGTTTTGCCTTCAAAGGCGAATGAGTTGGAAAAATGTGGGACAGACAACACCCTCTGTTGTCGCAATGCCAGTTCGGCCTCGCTGGACATCTTATTGGCCGATTCAAACCTTGGCTGTGCGCCTTGCGCCGCTAGAAAACCAACATCAGTATCCGCCGGAGCCTGCGGATGAAGCTCCTGAGCTGCGCATAGCGATGCCGCCGCCAGTTGGAACACCAGCAGCGCTGCACCAAAACGCGTTTTCAGGAAATTCAAAACTCCCAGCTCCTTTTGGGTAAGCTATCTATTGTTATGCCATCTCTTAGATTTGTCGAACAAAAAGAGTGTAAAGTATTGAAAATGCAAAGCCTTCTCCCTTCAGCCACTCTGGCCAGGATTAGACTTTCCAATAGATCAGAGGCCCTTTCGGAATCATTTTATGAGCTCAATTTCGCCAGCACCAGATCCGCAAGCTTCAAATTCGCAGACACTCATATCGCACGCCCAAATTCTGACCGCCGCCAGAACCATTGCTCCTTACGTTCGCCGCACTCCGGTGATCGCGCTGGAGAGCCGGGGTTTTGGCTTCAACGCGGAAATATTCCTCAAGCTTGAGAGCCTGCAGCATGCCGGATCGTTCAAGCCGCGCGGCGCTTTCAACTGCATCCTCAGTTCAAAGGTCCCCGCAGCCGGAGTGATTGCGGCCTCAGGCGGCAATCACGGTGCGGCCGTCGCTTACGCCGCCCAACAACTTGGACACAAAGCTGAGATCTTTGTTCCCACAATTTCATCGCCCAACAAGATCAATCGTCTGCGCCAATATGGCGCCGCCGCTACCATCACCGGCCGCGATTACTTTGAAGCGCTGGCTGCCAGCCGCGAACGCGCCGCTATCACCGGAGCGTTAGCCGTCCATGCCTACGATGATCCTTACGTCCTCGCGGGCCAGGGCACGCTGGGCATGGAGTTTGAACAGCAGGTCTCGGATCTGGATTCTGTCCTTATCGCAGTTGGCGGTGGTGGACTCATCGGCGGAGTGGCTTCCTGGTTTCGCGATCGTGTTCGTGTGATCGGCGTTGAACCCGAGCGGGCGCCGTCTCTTCGCAAATCGCTTGACGCCCATCACGTCGTCGAAGTCGAAACCAGCGGCGTGGCCGCGGACTCGCTTGGCGCGCGCCGCGTGGGCGAGCTCATGTTCCCTATCGCGCAGAAATACGTTCCCAGCGTTGTTCTTGTCAGCGATGAGCAGATCATTGAAGCTCAGCGCATTTTGTGGCAAAAATTGCGCGTGATTGCCGAACCCGGAGGTGCTACGGCGCTGGCTGCGCTGCTCTCCGGCGCATATCAGCCAAAGGCTGGCGAACGCGTGGGCGTGGTGATCTGCGGAGGCAATGCTGAGCTCAGCAGCTTCCCTGTTTAACACTTACCACTGATTTTCACAGATGCACACTGATCTGAAATCGAGCAAATATGATTGATTCCTTAAAATTTGCCTTTCGTCATTGCGTCCACTTTGCAGACAAGTGTCAAGGCACGAGTTTCCTCGTGCCGCAAACGAATAATCTGGGCTTTAGCCCCTGAGGTTGCAGGAGTGTTGATGAACACACTCAATGCGAGCCGGACACTCCCGGTTCCTTCTCACCCAGCAGGAACTGCCGCACAAACATAATCGTGGCGTAGAACTGGAAATCCTGGTTCTTCTTCTTGGCGTAACCATGGCCTTCATCGTTCGCCATCAGGAACCACGTCGGGATGCCGTTGCTCTTCAGCTTGTCCAGCATCTGGCGCGATTCCGTCCACGGCACGCGCGGATCATTCTTACCCACCACGGCAAACACCGGCTTGCGTATCTTCTCTGAGTTGTTCAACGGAGCGATCTTCTCCAGATACTCACGCATTTTTGGGTCACGCTCATCGCCATACTCCACGCGCCGCAGATCACGGCGATACGCTTCCGTGTGCTCCAGCAGCGTCACCAGATTTGACATGCCAACAATCGGCAATGAGCAGCAGATCTTGTCGTTGTAATACGTGGCCGTGGCCCAGGTCATGTGTCCACCGTAGCTTCCACCGGTAATCATGATCTTGTCGCCATCAAGCTGTGGATTCTGTTTGATCCAGTCCAGCAGCGCGCCGGTGTCTTTATATGTGTCGTCGCGATGCATGCCGTTATCAAGTTTCAGGAACGTCTTGCCGTAACCAGTTGATCCGCGTACGTTCGGGAAGACAATCGCTACGCCCATCTCGCTCAAAAAGTAGTTGTTGCGACCGAGAAATCCCGGGCGGTACTGCCCTTCCGGTCCACCATGTATGTTCACGATCACCGGACGTTTCCCCGGGAACTTCGTTGCATCCGGCATATAAAGGAAGCCCGAAATCGTCTTGCCGTCAAACGTCTGCCATTTGATCAGCTTTGGGTCGGCAAAAGTAGTTGCATTGAGACCACCGGTTTCGCTGGTCGTCCATCGTTCCACCTTGTCACTATCAAGATTGTAGGAGTAAACGTCGGAAGGTGATTTGGCACTCGTCATGCCGAACCCAAGATCGCGGCTGTTTTTGTGAAAGTGCAACGGGAATATCAATCCTACCGGGATATTAGGCACCAGGCGCGATTTCCGCGTGGCTGTATCCATCAGGTATAGCTTGCTGACTCCGTCTTCGTTCGTTACATAGGCCAGCGTTTTGCCGTCTTCACTCAGGTCGAACACATCCACGTCCCACTTAATGTCGGAGGTGAGATACGTAGGCTGCAACGTGCTCAAATCCATGTATGCCAGGCGATGAAACTCCGAATCCCGATCCGTAGTTATATAGATTCCCTTCCCGTCGTGGCTGAAGCGCGCTTCGTTGTAGTGGATATCCTCTTTCTCTGATCCCGGTGTTAGAAGTGTTTTCTCTCCAGTGTGCGCGTCTACCATGTAAAGCGAACTCTGGTTCGCCGAAATCTCATTTAGCACCAGCAACTTGTTGTTGTCCGGAGAGAAGTCGAGAGCTTCCCAACCGCCGCCTTTTACCTGCATCAATAAATGATCGGACTTCGGGTTGGTCGGATCCATGATCCATAGATCCGTGTCCTGCCCTGTACGACGCGTCGAGCTATAAGCGGCAAGATTGCTGTTGTGCGAATAAACCGCTCCGGTATTGCGTGACTTTCCATCGGTCAGCAAGGTTACGTTGCCGCTGGCCAGATCGTAGCGATAGAGCTGGAACCACTCGCCACCGCCTATGTCCTTACTGAAGACGAAGTAATCACCTTTCGGTCCATAGTGGGCGCCGCCAGTGCGATCAGGAAAAAATGTGAGTTGTGTGCGTGCGCCACCAGGCATCTTCACCAGATGGATCTGCGGCACATCGGCAAAGCGGGTGGTGATCAGCATTTCGCGCTTCACCGGGTCCCAATCCGCTAAGCCCGCGGCACGAAACTCGCCATATTGGTTGGCCTTCTCGGCAATTGCCAGCGGTACCGGCGGAATGTTCTCCACCACCAGGTTGTCCCCCGGACGCACAACACCCGCCTGCGCTGGCGGATTCGTCTGTGCCGTCGGAGCGGATTGCGCTCCGGCCAATAGGCTCGCGATCATCAGTGCCGCAAATGCGACTGCTCGTCTCATGCTGTTCCTCCCTTGGTCGCAAAAAGCCTAATGGTAGATCGTGCATGCGTCAATGACTACTGCGCTGTCAGGGAAACTTCGAAAAAGATAACCGCTTTCAATTTAGGGTTATTGCTCGCATTCGGGCTGAAGAGTAAGAGGTGGTGGCGTTGGCGCGCTGCTGTATTGTCCAACCCATCCGCCACATTGCATGCGCGAATACGTGCCAACACGGTCACGAAGGTCCAGTGCTTTCGCCCGTGCCGCATCGGCGCCGTTCTTCCCCAGATCGGCTTCGATAGACTGTAGCTGTTGATCAACCTGGTGGTTTCCCAACTCGCTGGCTGCAACGAACAAGATGTATGCTTCTTCTCTGTTTCTGGGGCCGGGATCGGCGATAACCCCTTTGAGCAGTAGCAAGCCAAGCTTTTCCATCGCGAACGGGTTACCGCGCTCCGCTGCCTGCCGGTACCACTTTTCTGCCACCTTGTAGTTGGTAGCAGTGCCCTGCCCTTCGTCGTAGAGAAGCCCCAGATAGAACGCAGCGCCGCTGTCGCGTG
>WNFG01003103.1_pt1 | contig 13881 bp, 12 predicted proteins | sample 5400431 | NCBI WGS metagenome assembly WNFG01 (sample SAMN13153346, study PRJNA577476) | soil metagenome | isolation source: 120 cm saprolite under Douglas fir tree site 2 hole 3 replicate 2 | place: USA:California | collected 2015-04-18
ACTTCCTCCCGGCCCCAAGGGCCACTTCCTGCTGGGTAACTTGGCGGCTGTATCTCGCGATTGGCTGGGATTCTATGCCCAGTGCGCCAGGGAGTATGGCGACGTGGTCCACCTTCGTTATCTCCACGTTCCCATATGTTTGCTGATGCATCCCCGCGACATCGAGCACGTACTGGTCACCAATCCAGGCAATTTCACGAAGTCCGCGGACTACCGCGCTCTTGCTCGCGTGCTTGGTAATGGCTTGCTGACCAATGAAGGAAAAGCTTGGCAGCGCCAGCGCGGCCTGATCCAGCCGGCTTTCCGTCGCGAAAGCATTTTGTCTTATGCCCCGGTGATGATCCGCGCCGTCAGCCGCATGCTGGATTCCTGGAGCGGCGGCACACCGCGCAACGTGCACGCGGACATGATGGCGGTGACGCTCGAGATCGTCGCGCAATGCCTGTTTGGTGCGGAGGTCGCCGGCGTTGCCGACCGAGTGGGCAAAGCCATGGAAGTGGTGACCGACCGCTTTATGACCGATGCCAGCCAAGCCTTGCTGCTCCCGTTTGACCTTCCCGATTTCTTGGCGCCGGCGCGGAGAGACGCCATCAGCGACTTGGACAAAATCATCAATGGCATCATCCGCGAGCGGCGCGCCTCGCATCAGCCGCGCGGAGATTTACTCGACACGCTGCTCCATGCGCGCGACGCCGAAGGCCAGCCGATGACGGATGCGCAATTGCGCGATGAGGTGATGACCCTTTTTCTTGCTGGCCACGAAACCACGGCGATCTCCCTGTCCTGGACCTGCTACTTGCTCGGTCAGCACCCACAGGTCGAGGCCAATCTCGTCGAAGAATTGCATGCGATTCTCGGTGACCGCGAACCCATGCCAGAAGACCTTCCCCGTCTGCGCTACACGGAAATGGTGCTCAAAGAATCCATGCGGCTCTATCCAGCCGTCTGGGGCATCGGGCGGAAAGCGATAGCGGACTGCGAAATCGGCGGATATCGAGTGACTGAAGGCACGAACATTTTCATCTTTCAATCATTGACGCAGCGCGACCCGCGCTTTTTCCCCAATCCAGATGCATTCGATCCCGAGCGCTGGCGCGAAGACCCCATCCGCTCCGGCAAAATTCCGCGCTTTGCCTACTTCCCATTTGGCGGGGGCCCCAGAGTCTGCGTCGGGGCGGCATTCGCCATGCTGGAAGCTACACTGCTGCTCGCCATGATCCAGCGAGCGTTTCATCTCGACCTCGTCCCCGGCCATCTCGTCAAACCGCTGCCCTCCGTAACGTTGCGCCCCAAGCACGGAATCCGCGTAACCGTCCACCGTCGGGCGAATTTGCCATCGGAGGATTGTGGGGCTCGCTTGCCCTAGTCAAGTTGGTTCCGGCACCCAAGTTTGTAGAGTCGAGATGTGGCGCGGTGGTTTAGGTGGGACCTATCCGTTGCCGGCCCTTTCGTCTGCCGGTGCCTCACTAGCCTCGCCATGCTTCCGTTTCCACATCCCGCTCATCGAACCGGATGTGCGGATTTCCCGCTTCCGGCTCTCGGAGAAGACTCACGCATCGCTATAGCCATTGCATGTGACGCTGTCTGCAACTTCTGAAAACAACTGGGGAGTTGTCAGGCTCATCGCCAATCTCCCTTTCCATCGTCGCTTCTTGCGTCCGCCTTCAACTGAAGCGCCGAGTAGTCCCGGGGAATTTCGCCCCGAGACTCTCACAGATTCCGGACTTGAACCTCTCGATTCATCCGGCTCGTGCCACCCCTTGAAGGCTGCCGCCTTCCGCCGGAATCAGTGAGTTCCTCCGGTTGCCCGTTGACTCTGATCACTCCCGACGCGGGTGACCTGCTCCCTTCGCTCCATGGGCATTACCCCACTTCAACGGTAATACAGAGCAGTCCGCCCCTGCTGACGCTTCGGTACTTTCGGCCTCGTGGGGCCTCCACTTGCGCCTTTTCCCTTACCATCGTCAGCTAGGTTCTCAAGTTCCATACGAAAGCCCAGATTAGAGTCACGCCGCTTGTACACCGGACACCGCCTGAGCGGTAAGTAGGTCTCCCTCATGCTTTTCCCGGAATTGAAGGGCAACCCCGGTTCTGATGTCGTCCATGGAGTTTCGATGCGTCTCCAGCGGTTCATTTCCATTCGTCTCTCTAATCTCCACATGACGTGATCATCGTCACGCCTTTTAACCATGACGTTCACCACCGCGGCTTTTGACCGAAGCAGCTCATGGCTGTTTGAAGCCTTCCCCTACAGGACGGCTTCCAAGGATCCACCTTCATCTTTCGTACAGCACAACGCCTACGCGTTTTCTTGACACAACCCCTCGCACCACCCGAAAAAGCTATGGGCCACGAGTCCCCAATAGAACCATGGTGAGCACCTGACTCCCAAACTGCTTGTTGGTTTCAGAACAGACTGGCCTCGTCGCGACGAAGCGATGAAAACCGCTGGGAGAAGAACCCAAAACCGTTACGCGATCATGCGTAGCCAACCGAGCAAATGGGGCGGAAGGTTAGAACAAATCCTGCTCAATTACGCGGGCTGGAAAGCGAGAAAAAATCCGACCAAAGGAGAGGTTTTTTTCTTGACTTCCCCTTTTATAGAACTTACCAGGCCTTAGCCGCGCAATCGGGTACCCGTTCGATCATTTTCGTCCTGTGAGAAGTACCTGCCTGGTGGAACGAGACAGAATTATTATTGCGCCGCAGTGGGAGGGCTGCTGAAAGGAGTTTTCGGCAGTTCTGTGGTGGGCCTGGTTATAGTCAGGTCATCAAAAAGCAGAGAGGGAACGACGTAGGACACAAGAGGCGTGGACATCCCCCCTCCGGCAAAACTCGAAATCATGCTGAAATCGAAATGCGGTATTTGCGCCGCGGTGTAAACGGCGGCTGATTTAGACGCGCCCACAATCTGCTTAAAGGAATCGGCGCTCATGCCGGATAAACGAGCACCGCGCACCAACTCTTCGCGTCCATCGAGGTAAACCTTGTAAGCGAGCAACACGTTCCTGCCCTTTTCACCTCGGCCGGTCATCGCAGACAGCATGGCCATGGCTTGTTCTTCCATGCCGGCGCCGGAACTCCCGATTTCGCGAATGATGATCCCATAGTCGAGTCCGCGCTTCTTCACGAGTTCTAGAAATTGCTGCTTGAGTCCGGCTTCGGTTTGGCTGTTTTCCGCAACGAGAATCAAGTTGCTCGGCGCTGGTCCGGGCCCGCGGCGGTTGCCGGAGCTGCGGGACACGCCCTCCACGGGTGTGCGGGTGGTTAGGAAAGTCTTCAAGACTCCGCTTTCAACTACGCGAGTTTCGCGCGCGCGCACGCCTTCCTGATCTACTTTGTAGCTGGCGAAGAGTGGTTCATTTCCGTAATTGGAAATCGTGGGATTATCTACCACGCTTAGAAATTGCGGCAGAACGCGCCCGCCGAGCTTATCGGCAAAGGAAGCGGAACCACCCCCTGAAAAACGCCCGAAGATAGAATCCATCTCTGGGCTGCCGGAGAGGGTCTTGCGACGTCCAGACAGCGCGGGGGCGAATTCGCCGCTGAAAATCTCGCACGCGGCGCGCCCTTCAAAAAGCACGGGGCCATTGTAGCGATCGAGGAGAGGGGCCTTGCGAAGATTTTCGAGGCGAACGGTCATGTCACGGATTCGCGCTGCGAGTCCATCGGGTGCCGGCAAGGACGCCAAGGATCGCGCGTAGTAATCCACTGATTCATCGAGCGGCATTCCATCCACCGCCTGGGTCGAAGCGCTTGCCGCAAGCGTGACGAGAGGCTCCGATATCTCGTAAGAAGTGCCTTCGCTATTCAGGTAAACAGTTCTCGAATAGGTGGCGCTAAGAGCCACTGAAGAATTGTATAGGTCCGGGACGTTGCCCAAGATTTTCGACAGGCTACGCACTAGCGATTCCGCACCGGAGCGCTCTAACTTTCCGGCCGGCAATATGTCGCTTGTCCGAGTGGGCTCTTCCTTGCTGAAGTCCGGCAGCTTTTCGGTGCGCGTGCGGTTCTGGAGGGCGGCGCGCTTACCCGCCAGGTTTTCGAGCGCCTGCTTGTAGGCGGAGTCCGTGGCCAGCCAGATCACACGGCGGAATTCGAGATAGTTGTCGTCGAGCGGCAACTCGTTGAACCCGAAGAAACTGCGGTTGCGGGTGAAGGCAAATTCCGGACCCGCGAAAAAATTCGTGTTGTCGAGGGCATAGTCGCCCACTCGCAATTCAACGGTCAGCATGCGAGAGCGGTTTTCGCCGCTGGCCAGCAGGCTGCCGCTGCTGGCGGAAATGCCAACGTCTTGGACTTCACGGATTTGGTAAGAGATGAAGTAGGGCGGCTCAAGCTGGACCAAGCGCAAATCTCTCTTCGAGCGAGAGAGCTCGTCACGCATGGCGCGCGAAAGCGCGGTTTCCTGATTAGCGGGCTGCTGGTTTGGTTGTGCCAAAGAATCTCCGGCGGATTGGGCGCGCAGCCCGGACTGCTTCTGGAACGTAAGCAACGCACACAAAACGAGTCCCCGCCGAAGCCACCGTCTTGTTGCCGCACGATTCATTTTTTTTCAGTTCCAGGAGGTGGCAAGATCGGCGGCCGCTCCTGCGACTTTTCCTTTTTCTGCGCTTCGATCTGAGAAATGAGAATGTCCGGCGAAGATGCCGAGACCGGCACCCAACCCGACTCCGCCCCGCAGACTCCGTTAAACACCTGCACGTCATTGTCGGCCGCGAGGATCTTGCTAAAGACCGTGAGCGGGGTGCCAATCAGGTCCACGCCGCGCACCAATTCCTCCCGGCCATCGGGGTACATGCGGTAAACCATAATCGGAAGGACGTTGAAGGCATTGGGGACAAACCGCTGAGTCATGGTAAAGCCGCCTTCAATGTCTTCGAACAGCAGGCCGAAAGGCTTATTCTGCTGCTTGATCTGCTGAAGCAGCATTTTCTTCAGCTCGTCGCGAGAGACTGGCTGGGAGGTCATTACCACCAGATTGGATTGGCGTGCCACAACGGCAAGTCCTGGCTGGCTGCGGCCGTGGCCGTTGGAGTGTTCAAAGTTGGCGATCGGCGAGCGCGACATCAGAAAGTTTTCGAACACTCCGTTTTTCACGACGTCAACGCGCCGGGCTTTCACGCCCTCATTGTCGTAGAGGTAGTAGCCGGCGAGCTGGGTTTTGCCCAACTGGTGCTGCGTGGGATCAAAATAGACAGCGAAGGAATCGGGGAGAATCTTCTCGCCGATTTTCTTTTTGAAGGTTTGCGCCTCCTCCTCGTTCTTCTGCCGGTGTCCCTCGATCCGGTGGCCGAAAACTTCGTGGAAGAAGACGCCGCTGGATCGACCGGAGAGTATCGCGGGTCCTGTGTAAGGGTCGGCCACGGGCGCCTTCTTCAAGGCCTGCAGATCCGCGATTATCTTGTCAACGGATTTCAGCACCGTTGCATCATCGGGCAAGCCCTCGGGCGTGAAGGCGATGAAGGATTCGTAGCGCGGTAGCTCCATCCCGTCGTCGGCCTTGGTGTAGGCAGAGAGGATCAAACGATAGTAAGCCGAGGAGGTCTGCAATTCCGAGCCGTCGCTATTCACATACCAGCGGGAGTCGCCCGAGACGCTGAGGGTGGCTTCACCATCGTAGACGCCCTGTATAGCGGCAAAAGGAGCGGTGTATTTCCTAATCTTCTGTTCCCAAGCGGAGCGATTTACTTTCACCTCGACTGGCGCTTCGGAAAATTTCTCGAGTGGCTCTTTGGAAAAATCGGCGGAAGCATCTTCGGGCGCGACTTTTACCTGGGAATTGGCTTTCGCGCGGGTGTAGTGCTCGAGGGCCTGCTTGTACTTCTTGTCGGTTTGATACCAAAGGATCTGCCGAATGGCGCCGGGATTGTCTTCAAGCACCACGGGTGCGAACGAGAATCGGTCGGAAAAATCAAAAAACTGGGGGCCGCCGCGAATCGGGTGGGTGTTGTCGAATGCGGGGTTGCCGATGCGCAAATCGAGGTTCAAGAGGCGGCTGCGACTTTCCGTGCTGGAAAGAATTGTGCCGAAGGCCCCATGGACGGAGACGGAGCGCGATTCGCTGATCTCATAGCTCAGGAAATACGGCGACATGGGCTGCGACTTCAGATTTTCCATGGAACGAAGAAGCTCCTGCCGCATGGCCAGGAGAAGGGGAGAACCTACCGACTGCGGCAGCGCACTCAGGGAGAAGACGCCGAGCAGCAAGAGGATCGAAACGCCGAAAATGGTCTTGCGATTACTCACTGAATCACCCGGAAGGACCCAACGCTGCCGGTGAAGTATACCAAACACCAAGGCCTCGCAGTTGCCATGGATGGAAGTGAGCGACGGCTCGAAGAAGCGGCGTTCACCGAGACCGGGATGGTTGGTTTCAGTAAATTCACTTGATTTCATAACAATGCTGGCTCCCTCGACCCGAGTAGACTGTCCTTTAGGGCCTGCGGCCCGCGAAACCTCATGAAAATCGCTCAACGTCACGCAAGGCAAAGCTGACGTTAACTCCTTTGATTTCAGCACGGCTTGATTTGCCACCCAGGGTCTTTCAACCCTGTGGTTGTTCGACGACCCAGGCTCGGGAGAAAGGAGCCAGATATGATCATTATAGGAGTAGATTATCACCCGAGCTTCCAGCAAATTGCTTTTCTAGATCAGGAAACAGGGGAATGCGGCGAACGGCAATTAAATCACAGCGATGGAGAAGCTGAGAGGTTCTACCGAGAACTGCAGCCGCGAGGAGTCAGCGTGCGCGTGGGGATGGAGGCCACCGGGCATTCACGCTGGTTCGAGCGGTTATTGGCAGAATTGGGTTTCGAGGTGTGGATTGGTGATGCGGCGGAGATCAAGAAACTGCGAGTCCGGAAACAGAAGACCGACCGCGAAGATGCCCGACTTATGCGGAAGCTGCTGCTGGAAAATCGCTTTCCTCGAATCTGGGTACCGAGTCCGGAGAATCGTGATTTGCGGCAACTGCTTTGGCACCGGCAAGCAACCTCCACGGGCTGGCGCCGAGTGAGGCGCGAACCGCCATCTCTCTTTGCCGGGCGACGGCTCGCGCAAGTGCCAAGTTCCCAACGTTGGCGCAAGCGATCAGCAAGACAAATCCCGCGGCGGAGAGCAACAGCAGCAAGGTTGGTCGGATGTCACCGGCGAAGCCTTCGCTCATGGAAATCACGCGTGCCCCGCGTGTGGAGTTCGTCTGTTGGTATTCCTGCTCGAGCCTGCGGTAGAACACATCCATCTCCGACTGCGCCTGGTCCAATGTGATGCCAGGTTGAGCCGCGCATACACGAAGATGTCGTGATCCCGGCGATTCAGCCTGCTGCGGTGGAATGTGAGAGGCACATAGATGTCCAGAGGACGGTTCAATACGCGAAAAATCTGGAACGAGGGCGTGAGAATTCCAACGACGGTGTGAGGTTCGCCTTCGATATCGATTTTCTGACCGACGAGGCTCGGATCTTCACCGAAGCGGCGTCGCCAGAGAGCGTCGCTCAGGACAACGACCTTGTCATGTCCGATCTGTTCATCTTCCGGAAGAAATGCGCGTCCGAGTTGAACCTGCGCGCCCAGCAAAGGCAGGAAGGAAGCAGAAACGGTGAGTCCTTGAACACGTTCCGGTTCGTCTCTCCCCGATTGAAATACAAAAACCGCCAGGCCGCGATTTGTTCAAACACCCGGGTCTGATCCTTCCAATCAACGAAGTCCAAAGAGGAAATGAGAGAGGTTGTCGCGCGGTTCTTCGTATCAGTTTCCCAAATAATGACCAGCCGGTTCGGGTCTTTGAACGGCAGCGGCTTCAGCAGAACGGAATTCACGACGCTGAAAATCGCGGTGTTTGCGCCGATCCCCAATGCAAGAGTGAGGATGACCACCGCCGCGAAGCTAGGATTCCTTCGCAGCATCCGCGCTCCGTAGCGGGCATCTCGCCAAAATATTTCCAAATTGGAAAAGGCGGCCATCTTGCGAGAGGTCCCTTCCCTAAGTCGAATGGTTGTCGATTTTAATCCGGATACCGGATACACGGGCGATAAAACTGCTTCCCAAGACCAAGCGCGATTACTAAACGCGGTGGTCTTTGCATATGCTAGCAAACGCGTATTTAGTATCAAACGACAAGTGGTAGATCCGGCCTGAGATCCTTCGATTTTTCCTGCTTGCAGTCGTCGAACGTCAACTCGAGTACCCATTCATCGCCCGGCTTGATGCTGAGAAGGTGCTGTTTCTGTAGATACGTGAGTGCCGCAATGGGCTGGTACGTTTTGGGCGAGATGAGCTGGATCGCGGTTATTCGGCGGACGCCGATAGGATGGTGGTAGAGAGCTGCACGCGCTGCTTGCTCTCCGGTGTCCGTCAGAGCGCGTGGTTCGATGAAAAGCGCTGGGCTCCGTGTGTCGTCACGCGGAGTTAGCATCTCCATTACTGAACCCTTCGGCATCCAATCGGCACTCCAAGTCCAGGTCGGAAAAGGCAAAGCCTCGTTCGACGGGGTGACGCACCGAAAACCAACGCCGATTGGGCACCAGCCGCTGGTTCGCCAGAGCTGGCGTTGGTGGTATTTCTCTGCCGCTCGCTCCATGCCGTGAGCCACCGGAACTTTGGGATCGGGCCACATCAGCTCGAGGTATGTGTTTTCGAACTCCACCGTGATCGATGAAGTACCCGTCCCCTCGTGATGGTTGACGTCTTTCGACATCCGGAAGCCCGCCCGTTCGAGCACAGCCCGTTCTGGTGCGTCTGGTGAAACCATAATCCAAACATGGTCGAGCTCGATTCCGGGCCCGGATGCAGCCGCAGCGACAGTGGCGAGCGCCACCGAAACCTGGATTCCGAGCAAAAGGGACCTGCTCATTGACTCCTCATTATAATGCTTGGACTTGCGTCAAAAGCTGGTGAATAGAATGCTTAGGAAACCGATGAAACTTGCCTATGGGTTCAAGCACGGGGACGGCGAATCCGTGGGACCGATCGAGTTTCCACATTTCCCGGCTCCTCTCCTCAAGACTTGTTGTTCTCCATTAAGCATAGGTTTAAGCACCGTGGAACTGACGGCGATACTTGTGGGGCGTGGTTCCTACGGATCGCAGGAACGCACGCCGCATCGAATCAGTGCCTCCGAATCCGCAGGCGGCAGCGATTTGTTTGAGGCCTTGATCCGATCTCTCTAGCTGCCGACGCGCAGCTTCGGCTCGCATTTCCAAAACATAGTGGGATGGAGTTTTTCCCAACTCGCGTGTGAACACGCGCTCGAAATTCCGAACGCTCATTGCGCTTCGTTCTGCTAGCTTCTGTACGGACAGATTGTTATGAAGGTTTTCCGCAATCCAAACCTGAAGCTCATGAATCGCCTTCATTTCCGATGCCTGTGCCGACAAGGAAGCGCTCAGCTGCGTTTGTCCGCCCTGGCGGCGCAAGAACAGAACAAATTCACGAGCTATTTCATGAGAAATCCTGCCTCCGCAATCCTCCTCAACCCAGGCAAGAGCCAGATCGATTCCCGCTGAGATTCCGGCCGACGTGTAAATGTTTCCATCTTTAACCCAGATCGGGCTGAATTCCACATTCACGTGAGGATAGCGACTCGTCAATTCGCGTCCGAATTTCCAGTGCGTGGTCGCTCTCTTGCCATTCAGCAGGCCCGCCTCGGCCAATAGAAATGACCCAACGCACACCGAACCCAATCGGCGGACCACCGGGGCAATCTTTCTCATCCACGCGAAAAGGGCCGGGTCGCGCGTCGTACGTGTTCCAAGCCCACAGACGAGAAGAACGGAGTCCATTGTCCCCTTGACATCCTGGAAGCGCGCTTGCGCAGCGAAGGAAAGTAGTCCTCCCTCGCCTTGAACTTTCAGACCCTTTGCGTTGGTTACAATCTCGACTTCGTAGACGGCCTTGCGAACCAAGCGATTGGCGGCACTAAAAACCTGGATTGGTCCAACGAGATCAAGCTCGTCTACAGGGGGCACGACAACAACGATGATTCGCCTTCGTTTGAGGCGCACAGTTCCACGCGGACCTGCGGTTGAGTTGGTCTTCGACATCTTTAAGTCAAATATGCAACGGGAACGGTTTCCCAGCAAGTAGAGCGTAGTGTTTTGGCGGAAAACGTCTGTTTTTTGTCGATAAACGGCGGTTCATTGTCATTAGAATCCAACGCTTGAAACGGGCATTCCGATCGTGAGGATGCAGCGGCGAGTTTGTGAAGATTCCCAGATTGTGTCCATCCCGCTCTCCTGAGGAAAGGTCATGAAGCATCGTTGGATCAGGATCGTTGGCACTGTGGTTCTTGTCAGCACGGTATTCCCAACGCTCTTCATTGCTCAAACCGCTCAGACGGGGCAAACCGAACAGGCTCCCGGTCCTTACGCACGCATCGCGATCATGCGTGCGCTTGACGGTCATACGGTCGAGTTGGAGGCCGGGTACATCCGCCATCTCGAGTGGCACCGGCAGACCAAGGACACGTTTGGCTGGTACAGTTATTCGGTTTGGGCATCAACTGAACGACAGCGGTGGATCATCTACGCTACGTTCGGACATACGGCCGCCGAACTGAGCAACCCGGTATCGCCCGCCGAAGACGAGCGGGACAACCTCATCAACGTCTTGCCACATGCCCAATTCCTCGGGAATGGGGTCTATGAGTTCCTACCGGCGCTTTCGCGCGGGAATGGTGTGCCGACTCCGACTCTTCTGGCCGAGTACACAACGGTGGAGCTCAACTACGGTACCAGCAAGGCGTTCGAGGCGGCACTCGCCGCCGAGCAATCTAAACTGCAAGGAGAGACGCTCTGGTATCGAATGGTCGTGGGCGGCAATACGCCGTGGTACGTCCGCCTACGTCCGCGCGCAAGCCTGGCGGCCATTCTCGATGAGCGCGCTGGTCAGGCGCTCGCTGACAAAGTGAACGGCTTGATCTCGAAGATGACCATCGAGACCCTCAATCTGCGGCCGAACATGTTGGTTAACGTCACGCCCGAGCCGGCGCGCTAGCGGGAGGCCAACGAAATGAAGGAAACACCGCAGCGGTATACGGAGCGCATTCTTAGCTATATGGAAGGAAAGCAACCTCTGGCAGTTCAGGCCGCGACGGCAGAGAAACTTGAGCGGCTAATCGAGGGCGTGCCTACGAGCGAATTGCGCAAGCGCCCGGCTGTTGACAAGTGGTCGGTTAGCCAGATCGTGGCACACCTTAGCGATGCGGAAATCGTGACTGGATTCCGCATGAGGATGATTCTCGGCGCGCCGGGGGCTCCCATCGCGGCCTACGATCAGGATTCGTGGGTGACCAGCGGGCATTATGAGACGCGCGATCCGCGTAAATCAGTCGAGCAATTTCGCGTGCTCCGCGAAGCCAATCTTGCCTTGCTCGAATCGCTAACACCCGCCCAGTGGAAACACTACGGGATGCATTCCGAGCGCGGACGGGAAACGATTGAGCGCATAGTCCGCATGGCTGCGGGGCACGATACCAACCACCTCCAGCAGATTGAGGGGATCTTGCCAGCGAAACGGAAGTAGGCGGAGCCGCTCAGCGGGCGGCCTTGATCAGTTCTCTCCGAGCGAAATTTCGGGAGTGTGCATACCGCCGACAGTCACATGAAGGTTATGGAAATTCGCGATAAGTTCGGCGTGGACTCCTTACAGCTCGTGGAGCGTCCCGATCGAGTGCCAGGTCCGGGGCAAGTCCTCCTCAAAATGAAAGCGTTCTCCATCAACTACCGGGACCTTCTCGTTGTCAACGGCGTCGGGCGATGGAAGCCACCTCTCGGGCGGGTTCCCGTGTCTGACGGCGTGGGTATCGTTGGCGCTACGGGAAACGGCGTATCTCGAGTAAAGGTTGGGGATCGAGTCGCTCCCATTTTCTATCCGAACTGGTTGGACGGCCGCGTCGTCGGCACCTCGACGAGTATCATCTGCGAAGGCAGGTTTGCGTGGATCGGCATGGTCATTGTTGACTCGCAATATCGGGGGCAAGGAATTGGCACCGCGCTTCTCGAACGTGTCATCTGCTTCCTCGATTCGCGACGCGGTCTTTGTATGAAACTCGATGCCACCCCGCCGGGTAAACCCGTTACGAGAAGGTCGGATTCGTGACAGGGTACGACATCGGGCGGTAGATGCTGATGCGTCGACTTGGTCTAGAAAACCAAAATTTTTGCTGATTGCAAAAGCTGGCGCAAAGTTCTCTAATTTTGGCGACGAACCTGCCCACCGAGAGTAGAGGATAGGGAGGAAGCATGGACGGGCTCTCACAGACTCTCCGCTTCGCATTCCGGCAACTACGCAAAACACCGGGCTTCACTCTGACGGTCGTTCTCACGCTGGCCCTGGGCATCGGCGCCACGACGGCGATCTTCTCGCTGGTGGAAGGCGTTTTGCTTCGCCCGCTCCCCTTCAAGGATGCCGACCGGCTTGTTTTATTGGGGGACCACCTGGGAGGCCGCCCAGGCATTTCCGTCAGGGCTCGCGAAATCACAATCTATTCCGGTGCGACCCAAGCTTTCTCCTTTCTGGGCGGCTACATCACTACATCCTTCGAGCTCTCTGGTGGCGCACAGCCTGAAGAAATCAATGCGGGGCGCCTCAACTCCGCAATGTTTCCGACGCTCGGCGTTCAGCCTATCGTCGGGCGTATCTTCACGGCGCAGGAAGAGGACGCCCGTCAGCCGGTAGCGGTGATCAGCTATGCGCTGTGGATTAGCCGCTACCGTCGCGATCCTCACGTGATTGGCAGTTCCATCGTGCTCGACCGCAAACCCTACTCAATTATTGGCGTGATGCCGCGCGGCTTTGAATTTCCGCTACAGTTCGGCCGCCTCTATCAAGCGCAGCTTTGGGTTCCTTTGAGCCTGACTCCCGACGAACTCTCCGAGCAACATTCCGGCTTCTGGGGATACCACATGATCGCGCGCATGAAGGATGGAGTCGCTATGCGGCAAGCCGCTCAGGATACGGACCGCGTGGCGCGCCAGATCATGCGCGATTTTCCCGCGAGTATGTCGGCGATCCATATTCAGGGTGACGTTAGGCAACTGCGCGAATCCGTTGTCGCAGACGTTCGCCCCGTGTTGCAGACGCTGTTCCTGGCGGTGGCCATCGTGCTGTTGATTGCCTGCGTGAATGTCTCCAGCCTCCTGTTGGTCCGGGCTATTCGTCAGCGCCGCGAATATGCTGTTCGCGTTGCGATTGGCGCGAGTTCCAGCAGAATCATTCGCGAATCCGCCGTGCGCGGCCTGCTGCTGAGTCTGGCAGGCGGCCTACTCGGTTTGGCCTTTGCGGCAATTGCGATCCGCACCACTTTGCACCTACTGCCTGATTCGATGCCTCGCATCGATTCTGTCTCGATGAACCCAAGCGTCGCCGGTTTTGCTCTTCTCGTCGCCGTCGCTACGGGTGCCCTGTGCAGCCTTGCGCCAGCGTTCGCAGCCTTGCGCACGAACTTGATAGAAAGCCTTAAAGAGGTCGCGCAAGGCAGCGGCAGTGCTAGCCATGCCTGGCTGCGCTCTGCCCTGGTCGTTTCGGAGGTCGCCATCGCGCTTGTGCTGCTCACTGTATCTGGTGTTTTTTTGCGCAGCCTACAGAAGATGTACGCGGTTGACCCCGGTTTCCGTGCCGACCACGCTCTGGTTGCCGGCTATCAACTTCCTCTCAGGCAATATCCCACTGATGCCTCTGTCCAAGCCTTTCACCGGGCGGTTGTCGATCAGCTCTCGAGCAAACCCGGAGTGACCGCGGTGGCCATCAGCAACGCCGTCGCGGCGTCCGACGTTTCCCCACAGTCCGCGTACACCATTGAGGGCGTCTCGGCAGAAAACTGGAAGCTGAAATTCGCCGCGTTCACCAGCGTGTATGGGGACTACTTCGGCGCTATGGGTA
>WNFG01003107.1_pt1 | contig 13872 bp, 11 predicted proteins | sample 5400431 | NCBI WGS metagenome assembly WNFG01 (sample SAMN13153346, study PRJNA577476) | soil metagenome | isolation source: 120 cm saprolite under Douglas fir tree site 2 hole 3 replicate 2 | place: USA:California | collected 2015-04-18
TTGATCACAATCGTCCCCCAAAACGTTCCCAGCGGTAGGCAAACTAGGCCCAGCATGCACGGTATGCGTTGCATGCACACTGATTTCTCTTGAGCGGTTTTGCAGGTTGTGAAAATAAAGCAGCGCAAATTTTAATTCCCAAGCTGGATGTTGCGGGTTCGAGCCTCGTCGCCCGCTCCACTCTTTCTCAGTAAAATTCTAAAACTGAAAATTCGAAAGTCTCCAAATGTTGGAAACGTCCTGCAAAAGCGTTCGGCAAGTTCTCTCTGCATGAGTATCAGACTCCAGAAGGGAGACTTTCGAGGTCTTCTCGCCTGAATTCTAAGCTAAAATCTTTCGCAGTAAGGGCATCGAGGATCTCCTTAATGCACCTAATTCTGAACAACAGAGTAAAGGCGCCCTCCGATTCTCTCAGTGACTTGGCAAGATGAAGCAATATCTCAGTTCGGTAGGGCTCTGAACGATCGATCCGATCTGAAGCCAGCAGTCTCACGAACAAATTTGGAGAAGCACGACTCTCCGGGGTAATGAATCGTTGAGTAACGCGCGACGCTTGAACAGCGACTGGAATTGCCGGGTCACCGATTCGTCAATCGCGCTGAATTTCTGCGGCGATTTTGCGCATGACTGGCGGAGGTGGGCGGATCAAATCCGTGGAAGCGAAAGTAAGCTGACAACCAACGCGCCGCTGTGAGCTATGCAATTCGCGATTAAGTCGCGCCTCCACAGATAGAAGAGCGTCATCACCAATCCGAACGGAAGGTCTGCGCCCAAAGCGGGACCGATGCCCCAAAAGGGAATGTGTGCTAGGCCAAATGCGATCACTGCAACGAGACCCGCCAACCAATAGTTGTCCATTACCGAGACTAATCGCTCAACCGCATAGCCTCGGTACAAGATCTCCTCAACGCTGCCGCTAGTAATCGCGACAAAGATCCGAAACCAAACGGGAAGGGCTGCCAGCCTGTTTAGTCCCGGCTCAAATCCGCCGAGACCCAACACCCGCACCAGACGTGTGGTGAGCAACGGGAGTGCGTAGAGCGTGACCAGCGCAAGTAGAAATCCTGAAACGACAGTGGACCAAGTCATAGGTCGTAGGCCAATGGAAGAAAAAGGGAGTCGCTCCCCGCGAATCACAATGAAGAGAATGATGCCCGCGAATGCACATAGAACCAGTTGGAGAATTATTTGGACGCTGATACTTGGCGACGCGCCTAATATGCGTTTGGCAATGACTGCCAGCAACGGCGGCCCTGCGATCGCGAGTAGCAGCGCAACGATGGTTAGCAAGCGCGGTGCTCGAGGAAGATGCTGGTTCATAACCGTCCGCGATCGTTAACTACAATCCACCCGCAGGCTGAATACTGCCGCCAAGTTTGTCCACTCCTAGCAGATCAGGTGTTCACATCAAGTACCTTAGCGATCGGACATCAAATGATTATTAGAAAGCATTATGGAGACTTTTCAAAGAAAATGCCGCGTCGTAAGATCGATGAAATGAAGATAACGATTGTTGGTGCTGCCGGACTTGTCGGAAAGGAATTCACGCAACAACTGTCTAAAGAACATCAATTATTGGCGCTCACACATAATGATCTCGATATCACTGACGCTCAAGCAGTCAGACGGGCGGTTTTCGATTCGCGCCCTCAGTTAATTATCAACTGCGCAGTACTCGGCGTCGATCGTTGTGAGCTTGAGCCGTCGCTAGCCTGGTCCGTGAATGTTTCCGGCCCAGAATATCTTGCCAAAGCAGCAGCGGACATTGACGCTGATTTTGTGCAGATGAGTTCAAACTATGTTTTTGACGGCAAGCGGGAAAGCGGCTCACCTTATACATCCGACGATCGTCCGAACCCAATCAGTGTCTATGGAGAAACGAAGCTTGGAGGGGAACGCGCGGTAACCGCCATTTCGCGGCGATGTTTTATTATCAGGACTTCATGGGTTTTCGGCGCGGGTAAAGAGAATTTTTTCAGCACCGCGCATCGTTCTTTGAAAGCAGGAAAGAAAATTCGCGCCATCACGGATGTTTGGGCGAGCGCTACCTATGTGCGCGACTTGGTAGCCAGGGTTATCGAGATTCTTTCTCTGCGCCGTTACTCGACATATCATGTCGTCAACAGCGGCGTTTGCTCGTATTACGACTTCGCGCTGGAAGTAGCCAGTCTTTTAGAAATTTCGGACACAGCGCGCCTGATCGAGCCCGTGAAGTTAGATCAGCTTCGATTGCTTGCCGAACGCCCACGCGATACGCCCATGCGTTGCATGGTTTCAGATGAGATCGGGCTAACTCCATTGCGTGATTGGCGCGTCGCCTTAGCAGAATTTATTCGCGAGGATTGCCGATAGTGACCACGGTTTAATTTCATCGCGCGCTAACCGTTGAGTGACCGGTGCGACACAAAGACTCACTTCGATTTTAGGATACGCTCGGCCTCTTCCAGGATTACATCACGTCCCTGACGCAAGGCTGTGATTGTTAACGGAACAATGAGTTCAAATTTCTTCGCTCACCATTTTTTCGTGAAGGATAATTCCGTAGAAACGATCACTACTCATTCAAAGAATCTGTCCCACAAATGTCCCACAGCCACATGCAAAAAGGGCGCGCTAGGGCACATCATGCACACTGTGCGCTGGCATTTTTCTTAGGCATTTTTGCAAGTGTTGAAAATAAAGGGTGTCTCGGCTACATTCCCAAGCTGGTAATACGGGTTCGATTCCCGTCGCCCGCTCCAAAATTGCTTTAGCAAAATCGTAAAATCGAAGTTTTTAGAATCGGTAAAAACGCGATTTGTCCCACAGATGTCCCACTAATGTTATTCATTTTGTGCTCTGGCGAATGTCAGGTTCCAGACCTGAAGCTGGAGAGAACGAAATCTCAGAGAGCCGGATTTCCAGGCCTGCTCACCGGAACTAACTCAAGTCCCATTCGCAATGTGCGGTATTTCGGTCCCGCGCTTTACATGCTTATAGTTGATTTAGCTGAAAACTTGCGGAGACAGAAACTCCTACAACGGACCTTGCCTACGAAACAGTGCCTAACCGAATTCAGACCGCTGAATGGTCAATCGAAGAACTCAGCCTCGCTGGCACCGGCGACAGCGTGACATTCACCGGGAAAAAACCCCGCCAGTCTTTCACTAACCTTTGAACAATGCTATATACCCTTACTTACTGAATGAAATGGGCCGTCAAAAAATCGTTGGACGCGACGGGCGGGCACGTGTTTTGTAGGATAAGCGCAGCCGTTCTGAGTTGCCGCAACGGCCTGCGGGAAATGAAACGTCTTATCTTGGATGAAAATCCGGTAGCCATCGTCTATCTGCAACGATCGGAGGATTTGCAGGCGCGCCCGCGAGATCCAGAAGAGCGCCTGACGGAGGACCGCGCGCGCGAGGAATTCGGAGCCATGATCCTTGTGAGCCAGCGTTCCGACAAGGTGGAGGCGTGCGCCACAGGATGAAAAGCCCGATGCCGAAGGCCACCAGCAGCACACTCTGCAAGAACCGGGGGACCATCGTAGCCGGGCCGAGGTGGGGCCCGGCCGCGGCACGACATCATTCAGGCGTCAGCGTGCGCACCTCGCAGGCTCCCAGGGTCTCCGTGCTCCTCCCGGTTTGGAATGGCGAGGCATTCCTCGAGCAGGCGATGGAGAGTATCCTCCGGCAGACGCTCTCCTCATTCGAATTGATCGTCATTGATGACGGATCGACAGACCGAACGGCGGCGATCGCCGAAGAATTCGCATCCCGCGACACCCGCGTCCGCGTACTACGCCGCTTGCACGAAGGGTTTTCGGGGACGTTGAACGCCGGCATCGCGGCGGCGCGCGGCGAGTACGTCGCACGCATGGACGCCGACGACATCAGCCTTCCCGAGCGGTTGCAGAAGCAGGTGGCGTATCTCGACGCCCATCCGGAGTGCGTGGCCATCGGCGCGTGGATCGAAGTGGTCAACGAGACGGGGCGGCACGTCGGGCTGAAGACGTTCGTGACGACACATGACGAGATTTCCGCAGTGCTCCTGCGCGGCGTTTCGCCGATGGCGCATCCGACCGTCGTCGCCCGCCGCGATGCTCTTCGAGCGGTGGGCGGTTACGACGCGCGGTGCTATCCGAGCGAGGATCTTGACCTGTGGTTTCGCCTCGGCGAGAGCGGCGAGCTCGCGAACCTCGGCGAGGCCCTCCTTAAGCATCGGCGGCACAAGGCGGCCATCGGCGTACGGGAGCGTGAGAAGATGAAGGCAATGGCGCTCGCCATCTGCAACGACGCGCGGACCAAACACGGGCTGCGACCACGGCGGGGTACGCCGATCCTCGCCGGCACAGACGCGGACGCGCAGTACCACTTCGAGTGCGCACGCACCGCGCTGATCGCGGGATCACATCTCACCGCCGTCCGCCACGCTGCGGCCACGATCGCCGCCGAGCCGAACCGGCTGTACGGGTACGCGACCCTGTTCGCCTGCGCCGTACCGAGGCCGCTGCTGCGCTTTCTGTTCGAGCTGCGGGCGCGTTTCCGATGAGTGAACCGTCGTCCATCCGTCGCGCGATCGAAAAGGGTGTTGCCTTTCTCGAATCGGCGCAGCTCCCCAGTGGCGAGATCCCGATCGAGACATCGCCCACCCCCGAAATGAGCGGCGACTGCGTTCGTGATCCGGTTGTCTTTCCAGCAGCTCTCGCGGCACGAGCGTTGTCGATCACATCATCCGCCGCGCGCGTACGATCGCGTGCCCTCGATTTCCTCTTGCGCGAAATGGAACCCGACGGTCTGTGGCGTTACCCGTCGAGCGAACACCCGGGGCATGACCATATTCCACTTGATGTCGACGACACGTCGATCGCATCCGCCGCGCTGTTGGCTGCCGGCCGAGAGGTTCCCGACAACCGCCGCTTCCTGCTGGCCAATCGCAACCGCAGTGGTCTCTTTCGAACCTGGATCGTGCGATGGTGGCCCCATCCACGCAAGATCTATCGCTTCTTCCGGCACACCACCGCCGAGGTGGGCGACGTCGATGCGGTGATCAACGCGAATGTCGTCATCTACCTCGGTGATTGTGAAGAGACTCGATCGGCCATTGCGCACATGCTCGCGGTCCTGCGCGCCAATGGCGAAATGATGTCCACCAAGTGGTACGAGAGTCGATTCACCGTCTGGTACTTTTTTTCGCACGCGCTTCGCGAGATCGCACCCGAGGCGGGTGAGATGATCGTGCGGCGCATCGAGACCGCGACACCGCGCAACGCGCTCGATCTCGCCCTCGCCGCGTCGGCTCTGCTGCTGTGGAATCGCGCGCCCGACGTCCAGCCTCTGATCAACGCGCAACTTCCGTCGGGAGCCTGGCCCCGCGCCGGTTTCTATCACGCAGGCCTCAAGCGAATCTCACCGAATGAGTTTCAACCGACGCCGCCGTGGTGGGGTTCCGAGGCGTTGACGACGGTCCTCGCGGTCGAAGCCCTGAGCCGCCGGATCGCGTGAATCACGCGCCGCGGAAACAGCAGGAGATGGGCGGCCAGAACGATGAGGACCCGCCGGTCGCGAACGGACGCCGTGATGAGCAGCGCAACGGGAAACAGATCGGAATAAAACTGGTGCAGGACGATGAAGAACCGCGGCTTCGGCACCACGATCACCGGCGCCGTTTGCCAGCGGCGCGCACTGCGAACGGCGTAGAGCGCGTACAGCACGAGAAAAGCCGGCGGCCATGCGCTGCCGATCTGCCACAGCATGGCCGCGAGAGCGCCGAGCTCGAGAGGGAAAACGACGTACGTGCCGATGACCGGAGCGGCACGCGGATGCCGGCGCGCAAAGGTCCGAAAGCCCGCGGCGCGATCGTTGTCGACATCGGTCAACTGATGCCAGACGATGCCGCGCAAGCCATACGCCAGCGCCCAGACGGCCACGCTCGCTACCCACGCTCCGCTCACCGCGCGTTGCGCGCCTCGGCAGGCCAGGAACACGGCAACGAGCGCGGGAAATAGTTGTTCCCCGGCAGCGTCGCACAGGACGCCCGCTGCTCCACGCTCCTTGAACCGAAACGGCGGAAGCGAATAGAGCGAGAATGCCAGCCACGTGGCCAGGTAGCACGAGAGGAGTAGTGCGTCATCGCGCCAGAGCCAGGCGAAGAGGAAACCCGCGCCGACGGTAAGCGCGACGAGCGTCGCGACCATCAAGCGGGAGCGGCCGGCCACGCCATTCCGCTTCCCCGCCTCGAGGTCGCCGGCGAGGTCCGTGACGTCATTGATCACACTGGCGTAGATCGCGGCCAGCACGATTGCGAGCAGAAGCGACAACGCGCTTACCCACAGCGAACTCACGGCGACGTGCAGGACGAGCGCGGTAGCATAGAAGGTCGAAAGAATCGGGACGAGCTTGTACTCCCACCACTCGTCCGCGCGGATGAGTCGAATGAGATCGTGGCGGATGCACCGAGAATAGCACAGGACGTTGTTATAATGCAGCCGCCATGAGATTTGTCTTTGTCAGCGGAAATCAGGCCTGGGGCGGCAGTGAGGAACTCTGGAGTGCGACCGCCGCCGTGCTCGCGTCGGATGGGCACAGGGTCACGGTTTTCAAAAGCGGCGTCGACGACTCCGAGCCGCGGATCCAACGTTTGCGCGCGCTCTCCTGCCCCATTCGCGATCTGGCGCGTTTTCCACTCATGCCGAGGCGCCTGTTCACGCTCCTTCGCTCGTCATCCTCCGGCGCAGCGCACGCGCATGAGATCCTCGGGCTTCTGATCGGTTTGACTCTTTCGCGCCGGCCTGATCTCGTTGTGCTCTCACAGGGCGGAAACCATGACGGCTACTTTCTCGCTGAAGTTTGCCGCCGCCTTCGCCTGCCGTACGCGATCGTTTCGCACAAAGCGAGCGAGCTCTATTGGCCGGCCGACTGGCAGCAGAAGACTATCGCCGCAGTCTACAGCTCCGCGCGCGCCTGCTTTTTCGTCTCCGAACACAGCCGCCGGCTGACTGAGGAACAGCTCGGATTTCCGCTTCCGCGCGCGGCGGTGGTGCGCAACCCGTTTCTCGTTCCGTGGGAACCGCGCACGGACTGGCGGGACGATCGGCATGAATGGCGACTGGCCTGCATCGGACGTCTACACCCAAAGGAGAAGGGGCAGGACCTTCTGCTGCGCGTTCTGGCGCGCCGGCACTGGCGCGATCGGCCGCTCTCGGTCACGTTCTACGGTGACGGTCTGCAGCGCGCCAGTCTCGAGCGGATGGCGCGCAACCTAGGCCTCACCAACGTGACCTTCGCAGGCTTCGTGCACGACGTCCCCGCAATCTGGAGCGGTCACCACGGACTGATTCTTCCCTCGCGCTGCGAGGGGCTGCCGATCGTGCTGGTCGAAGCGATGCTCTCCGGCCGCGTGCCGATCGTCACCGATGTCGGCGGCAACACGGAGGTCGTCAATGACGGGGTGACTGCCTACGTCGCCGTCGCGCCGACGGAAGACGCGCTCGACAACGCCATGGAGCGCGCGTGGAGCGAGCGTCACAGGTGGCGTGAAGTCGGCTCTGCGGCCGCGGCACGGATTCGCACCCTCATCCCTCGCGAGCCGGAACGCTGTTTCGCCAGACGCCTGGTCGATCTGGTCAGCTCCGCCGAGGCATTGTGAAGCCGCTCCGTTTCTCCAGCGCTGCCATCATTCCGTTATCGATGATATAAGGCGTTGAACTCGCACCTGGCTACGTTCTCATGGCAGTTTTTCGAAGCGCCGCTCGTGCGGCTTGGCCATAGGTTAGATTACGAGGATAACGCATCCGACACCCCCGTTTAATCGTCGCGCCGGCAGAGGCAGAGTGACAGGACAAGTTATTCAACCTCCGCGACCGCGGTCAGCCGGGGCGATAACTCTAACCTTAGTGTAATTTGTGAGGTGTCTCCGAGATTCAAATTCTTCCACTCCGCGTAATGCCCATCGGCCCCTTCTATTCTCATGTCCCACGTTACTGCTGTCTCATTCGGATTGAATCTGATGTTGAGTGTATTGCCACTCTTCAGATCAGATCCCGCCAGGATGTTCTCCTCCCAACCACTCGACGCGCTGGGAGAGAGATAAACGCCTGTCACCGGCGCACCGGTGAGGTTGATCAGGCTGAAGTCCAGATTAACGCGCGCATCATTCCACCCCGCACGATTCTGTGAGCTTGGTCCCCGCTCAGAGAGCGGATGGTCGCTGTATTTCGCTTCCGACGAATGATGCCTGATCGAGGAGCAGGCGTTCATCCCGAGTGCGAATGCCAGAAGGATGACAACCGTCAACGGTCTCAACGTATTCATTTCCTCTTCGGGATTCACTGAGATCTCATCATGAAATCTGTAGGGAGCGACGGCCCAAATACTGTTGCCGCATTCGCCTGCGCTCAACGACGGAAGCAAGGAGCTTATCCACGACTGTCATCGCCATGACCATTACCATTACCCAGAAAGCGTAGCGAAGTCTGTAAAGCGCGCCGACATCCGGAACTACAAGAGCCAACGCCGTAACTCCCCAAGTCGCAATAGCAAGCAGGAACCAAAGCGCCAGCCGGCGTGGCTCGCGCATGACAGCCCAAACTGCCAGCACCTGACAAAGATAAATGAAAAAAGTTTCACCACTGGCTAATAGTTTTCCAGCGTTGCCCACACGTCGCCCGGCCGAAATCCACGAGTTAGGGAAAGGTGCCCATAAACCAATCTCCATCGCGCGCGGTATGTAGGTGAGCAGATCATTCACACTCTTGAAGTCTCGGTCGCTGTCGAGTAACGAGCCGGCGTCAGGATAGGCAGCGGCAAATCCCAATCTCCTGCTGCCGACTCGCTTCGCTAAAGTATCTGCCCGCCGGCGCAAGCGTGCAGCAAAGGTGCTCGGTGACTTGGGCGCTGAGGTGGTCCGCACAATTAGGCTCTGTACTTGTAAAGCAGTGCTCGCAGTAATCTTCGGTGGGCCAATCTGATCAGCTGGGAATTGTTTCATCCTTTCGTCGGTTTGTGACCAGGGAAGAAGAAAATAAAGCGGAAAAGCCATTGCTAACAAGATGAGCAGGGGTAAAATCATATTCCAAAGCAGGTACCGCCGTTCTAGTAACTGACGCATTACGAGCAGCGTCAGACCTAACAACGCCGTGGCGAAAAAAAAGATAACCAGATTGGCACGCGCAAAGAACAGCAACAGCGTGATGAGCATCGTGAGAACGGCGGCGATGGCGGCGGATTTTGCGCTGTAAGTGCGCGTTAACCAGGTCGTCACACCCAGGACAAACGCTAACGAGGCGGCGACGACAAGCGGATCTTTCAAGAGTTGCATGGAATGCAATAGAAAGCTGGGGTAGACTGCAACAACTGCACCGGCCAGCAGCCCAACACGGCGGCTACCAACCTCGCGTCCCATCACTAAGACCAAAGTAATAACTGTGGCATAGCAGAGCAGGTTATAAGGTTCGGCGCTAAGCGTGCCGTATCCGAACAGCGGCCCGAATATCGCAAACGGAATGGCGATGATCTTGACGTGGATAGGCCGCCCGGCGGTCGCCCAATCCGCAACCTTTCCGCTCTTCAGAAGTTCCGCCAGTTCGATCGCGTCGCGTTGGTATTCGTAACTATCAGAAGAAACCATGATTCCGTCCCGATCAATCATAGTTGGAGCGATTTTCGTTCGACCGGCTACGGAGAGAGCGACTGCGAGCACCACATGCAATGCCGCTGCGGTGGCAACCAGCCGGCGGCCATTCCACGAGACCAGGGAGAATCGTGTTCTAAGACGACGTCTTCCCTCGCTTATATGGCTGGATCTTGTCGGCCTCGACATGTCTTACTGGTTAGTCCATTCAGATTTTGCAAAGGTACTGGTCTCAATTTAGCTTGTGAATGAATTAAGAACAAGTTTACTTCGTAGAGTAGCGAGCGAGTTTAATTTAGTAGCGCGATTTCCGTAACTGTGGCTTTGCCCACCTGTTGAATGTCCAAACCAGGTTTTGCCAGATACCGGCAAATGCAAAACCAACGCTGACGAGCACGAGTGCTAATAGGATAATCTTGTAACCATCCCAACCTTACGTGGCGCCATTAGATTTTTTGCGGCTTTAGATTCTTATGCATGCAAACGCATGAACGTTCAGTTTTCGCGAGCAGATTGCCATGCTCAACAAGAAAGACACACCGTCCCCCAAACGTCCCCCGGCAATACGCAAATCAGGCAGCGCATGCACGGTATGCAGCGCATGCACGTACATTTTTTCTGAGCAATTTTGTAAGTATTGAAAATAAAGGATCGAAAGTTTAGATTCCCAGCTGGATGTTGCGGGTTCGATCCCCGTCGCCCGCTCCATTTTTCCTCAGTAAATTCTAAACTCAAGAATCAAAAGTTAAACTAGGTGTTAGAAACGTGCCGCAAATTCTCTCTGCGTGAGTGTCAGCCTCCAGAAGTGAAACTTCTGATGTGCTCTCGACCACGAGAATTCCACATCTATGACCACTTTGTGCCGAACTCTTGGGTGAAGGACTCAATCTTTTCAATCACGCGAATTTCAATCAGGTAAGCAGGACAGCTTTCAACGCGGGACGATAACGGCGGACGACACCAGGAAGCATTCCTGCCGTGACAAGCTTAGCTGCCTTCGCTACGCCGGACAGCGATGGTATGTTTCCAGCTGGCACATAGCGCTAGGCGTCCAGGTTTCTGCGCGGTGCTGATTTGAATAGCAAGGTATAATCAAAAAGTGAAGGTCCCAGGAGGAAAAAAAGGAATGAGAATCAGACTCACGGTAATCGCCGTGGCAGTATTGGCCAGCGCTTTCGGTGTTTGGAGCGTTAGAGCAAATCGGAGCGCGTCCATGGCTCAGGATCGAGATCCGATGAAGCCACTTCAGCACGTAGTGGCCTCGAAGACGGCCAAGTTCGAAACGGTGGATAAGAATGATACCGCTTACAAGAATGCTCTCGATGCTCATGACCTTGCGGGCACACTAAAGCTGGTTGGGCAGGAAGGATCGTTCAGAGGAACAGTGAGCAAATTCTTCGAAGAGCGAGACGGAGACCTGATCGTCTTCGATTTTGATCCAAATTACCGTACGGCGATTACGGCCGTGCTCAAGAACCCGGATTTCCCAAAGTTCCCTGACGTAAAGACGCTGGAAGGCAAAGAGATTGTTGTTTCCGGTAAGTTTGTTGATTACCACGGCAAAGCTCAAATTGAGCTGACTGATCCGAAGCAGATCAAGATTGTGAAATAGTCGCAGCGCAGCGATGCAATATTCGAGCGGGCCGAGATCCGTCTACTTCATAAGCGAAACCTGAACGGGCAAGGGGAGATTCTCAAGCGTGCGATCTTTATCAAGTAACCTCGGTTTGGCAATTGTTGTTCTTTCGCTACTATTCGTTCCTTTTCACGCGCGAGCTCAAGATTCAGCGACGACGGGCACTCTAATGGGCACCGTCCGTGACGCGGCGGGAGCAAGTATTCCGGGTGCCACGATGGCGCTGCGCAATCTCACTACCAATCAAACCAGAAATGTCACAAGCGAAACTGATGGGAGCTATCGCGCTACTGCGCTGGCTGTAGGCGACTATGAAGTGAAAGCGCAAGCGAGTGGCTTTGCGCCGTATTTCAATCCTAAGGTGACGGTGGCGTTGGGTCGCTCAACAACACTCGACATCTCACTGCCTGCTGGAGACGTAAATGCCCAGGTTACGGTCACAGATATTCCACCGGCTCTTGATGCGACCCAGACTGCCGTTACCACCTCGATTGATCCCGAGCGGATTGAGGAGTTGCCCGTCAACAGCCGCAACTATTTGGAGTTTACATTGCTGGCACCGGGCGTGGCGCCATCAAACCAACAAACTGGCGGTGGCAGCAAGGCAGGATCAGGTTCGCCACTTGCCGACAGCGGATTCACCTTCGGAGGTTTGCGCCCTCGTAGCAACTCGATCTCGATTGATGGGTTAGACAACACTGACGAGACCACGGGCGCGGCTCGGGTTGCTCTCTCTCCCGAAATCGTGCGCGAATTCCAGATTGTAAATAACGGTCAGTCGGCTGAGTTCGGCGGCGCGGCAGGAGGTGCTATCAACGTCGTCACCAGAGTTGGACAAAACCAATTTCACGGTGACGCTTTCACGTTCTTCCAAAACGAGTGGTTCAACGCGCGCGAGCCTTTCTCGGATGCGCCGCCAGCGAGTCGCTTGCGTTTCCGCCGCGTACAGCCCGGCGTCGCCCTTGGTGGCCCGATCAAACGCGATAAGCTCTTCTTCTACGTTGCGGCTGAGCAAGAGCACCTCTCGGCTGAAGATGAATCGGAAATAGATCGAAGCGCGCGGACGCGCGTCAACTCACTGCTCGCTACAGGTTTTGCGCCTCGGCTCGCCGTGCGATCATTGACAGGAGGAAGATTTCGGATTGGAACGGACGAAACCGAAGCAGCCGCAAAGATCACATACGTCGCATCTCAGCGCCACACCTTGAATTTTCGTTTTGCATTTACGAATCTGCGTGAGCGTGATGATGCCTTTAACACCGATGTTCTCAGCGACAGATCAGCACGCGGCAGCGCTTATACAAAGGACTACCAATTTACCGGCTCCGCGATCTCGGTTTTGTCATCGAGGTTGATCAATGACTTCCGATTCCAGGCGAGCTCGCGCCGGGCAGTGACGCGTGCCGTAGATACCCTCGGCCCAGTAGTCGAGATAGCTGGTGTAGCGCGATTTGGACGTCCTTATGATGCAGACTCAACTCGTCGTGAAACACGTTACCAAGTCGTCGATAACCTTTCGCTTTCACATTCTAAAAGCGAATTGAAAGGCGGAGTGACGATCAATCACGTTGCGTTGAATAGTGAATTCCGCGATGGGTTTGGCGCTCTCTACATCTTTCGCACGCTCGACGACTTTGCTGCCGGCCGCCCGGCGATATGGCGGCAAGCCTTTGGCTCGCCGTCGACTCAATTTGGAGTCACCAGTTTCGGTGCGTTTCTTCAAAACCAATGGCGCGCGACACCACAACTAACTTTGAACCTCGGCGGCCGGTACGATGTGGAGCATCTACCATCACCTTACCGAACGGACAAGAATAACTTTAGTCCGCGACTCGGGCTGGCCTGGAGTCCTTCGAAAGAATGGGTGGTGCGGGCTGGCGTCGGCCTTTACTATGACCGCCTGCCATTAGCGTTTCTCAATCGCGCAGTCCAAAAGAATGGCGTACAGGCTTTTGAACAGGTGGCTGTCGATACAGACGCAGCCAACGTCTTCACAGCAACTGGAGGTGGTCGCGCTCTTGTTCCGATTCCGGGAATTGCGCCATCGATCTTTCGTGCCGATCCGCAATTCGTCACCCCTTATAGCGCGCAGGCGAATGTCGGTGTCGAGCACCTGCTCATCAAAGACATTACGGTCCGCGCCGACTATCTCTTCACGCGCGGCATTCATCTCCCGCGCACACGCAACGTCAACCTGCTTCCGCCTGCGACGTTGACGACGGCGAATGCTGCGGCGCTCGGGTTTATCAATCCAACTGCGCAACAACTCGGTCGCCCGGTATTTGGGCCAAGCAGAATCGATCCACGCTTCGATGCGATCTATCAGCTCGAAGATTCCGCCACATCTACCTACAACGGCCTGACGCTGGCACTCAACAAACGAATGAGTAATGAGATTGAGCTTCTTGCTTCCTACACACTCTCGAAAACAAGAGACGACGCCTCGGACTTCGACGATCAGCCGCAGAATCCTTTCGACTTAAGATCGGAACGCGCCCTTTCACGACAGGACGTCAGGCACCGATTTGTGGTCAACGGTCTATTTGATCTTCCATTTGGTGACGAAGAGGAGAAGGGAGCGGGAAGCGAACGCGACATCCTCATTGGCAAGATACTCGGACACGTTG
>WNFG01003108.1_pt1 | contig 13872 bp, 9 predicted proteins | sample 5400431 | NCBI WGS metagenome assembly WNFG01 (sample SAMN13153346, study PRJNA577476) | soil metagenome | isolation source: 120 cm saprolite under Douglas fir tree site 2 hole 3 replicate 2 | place: USA:California | collected 2015-04-18
CGACACTGCGCATACTGCTCGTGCAGTTGCGCGTCGCTAAGCTCGCCCAGGAACGTAACACACGCACCCGCCATCTCTTTCAACCGCTTGTATTGCGGACCCGCTCCCACGACTCGCAGCGGCCTCTTCAATCGCGTGCACGCTTCCACCGCCAGGTCTGTGCGTTTGTAGTCCACCAGCCGGCTGACCGTCAGGTAGTAATCGCCAATCGTGTCCGCCACATATCCCGACTTCACATCCACCGGTGGATAGATTACGCTGGCGTCGCGCCGGTAATGCTTGCGAATCCGTGCGGCAATGTTTTTTGAGTTGGCCACAAAGCTGTCAACTCGCGACGCGCTCGCCAAATCCCACATCCTCATGTAATGTGCAACGGCCGTAAAAATTGGCCGCGTCAGGCCATTCATGTCCTTACCGTTCGTGTACTCGTGATAAAGATCCCAGATGTACCGCATAGGCGAATGGCAGTAGTTAATGTGAAGCGTCTGCGCAGAGGTAATGACTCCCTTGGCCGGTCCCGATTCTGAACTAATCACCAAATCGTAGCCGCGCAGATCAAATTGCTCCAGCGCCAGCGGACACAGCGGCAACATATGACGGTGGTAGCGATGGCTCCCCGGCACTTGCTGCAAGAACGACGTGGTCACGCGGTGTGGCGCAAAACGAGCGGTCGTCTCTTCATCCGCCACCAGCGCGAACAGGTCCGCTTGCGGGAAGATTTCCAGCAGCGCGGACACCACCCGCTCTCCCCCCGCATACCCGAGCAGCCAGTAATGCACAATGGCGACTCGCATGTTCTTGAAGGCCATTTTGGCGTCGCCTGTTCGACCGTTGGAATTATTCATGGTTTATGAAACTAGGTTTCACTCGAATGCTGAGCGTCAACAATTAGTTTTCGGCAATCGCACTTTGGAGAACGTCCCAGGTTCGCCGTGCCGTCTCCTCCCATGAGAATTGCTTTGCGCGTCCCAATCCCCTTCGTCGCAATTCATCCCTCAGCGCGGAGTCCTCGACGAGGCGACGAATGCCTTCCGCTATCGCCTCTATGTCAAATGCGTCAACGAGCAGTCCTGCATCACCAACAACCTCCGGCAACGAGGAGCCGTTCCCTGCAAGAACGGGAGTGCCGCTGGCCATCGCTTCAAGTGGCGGCAAACCGAAGCCCTCATAGATCGAGGGATAAACCATTGCCATTGCTCCAGCAAAGAGAGCCGGTAGCAGGTACTCGTCGACATGGCCTGCCAGAAAAACCCTGGCCGGCAGAGCGTCTGGTCGCTGACCACTGAAGACCCGGGAGCTTCCGCTCGCCCCTGCAACCACGAGCCACACATCTTCGGAAATCCGACCCTGCACTCGGTCCCACGCTTGAAACAGGCGCGCCAAGTTCTTGCGCGGCTCCAGCGAGCCAACGGCCAGGACGTAGTGGCGCGACGGCAGGCCCAGAGACTGAATGACCTCCTCCGCTTGCGAAGTTGCTTCCGGGCAAAATCGGGAATCCACGCCATTTGGAATCACCACCACCTTGTCTGTACTCACTTTCGTGTGGGCCAGAATACGTTCCTTAACGAACTCCGAAACGGTGATGATCAGCCGCGCCCGCCGTGCCAGCCTCGGTAGCAAGAACCGGTACCAGGCCGCGAAACGCGGATTGAAACTCTCGGGACAATCGAAAACAGCGGTGTCATGGATCGTCACCACCTGCTTCTTCGACTGGAGCGGTCCCGTGTTTGACGGGCTAAACAGGAGCCGACTGCATAGTTTGGTGGGTAGAACAAACTGCTCCCAGGCATGCCCGGCAAGGCCGTGTAAGGAACCATTTGGGGCGATACACTCGGCATGTCCATTCCACCGGGCCAGAAGCTCAGTTGTGTACCGCTGCACGCCCGTCATGGGAGCGCACAATGACCGCGTGTTAACCGCGACTGGCCACATTCACTCACTCCGGCACATGGGTACGCACGACGCGAAAGGCACCCAGAGCACCCATACAGACTCAAAAACCAAACATTAAGTCGCTGCAGTAGCAATTCTTACTTTTGCGGGACAGGTCGCTTTCAATTGAACTGCGTTCCCTTTTAAGATCGGGAAGGATCGGACCAACTGAACGACCAATGCGACAAAAAGCAACCAGGTTACATTATTCTTAGCAGCGAGAGTCGTTTCGGTCAGATTATAGAGGACTAGAAAAAGAACAAAATAGAAAGGCCAAAAGTTCCGCGTTACTCTCGAATAGCTCCAAGCGTTCCTGAAAGTCGTGAAAAGAAGCGCAAGCAGAAGGGTTAACCCGACGATTCCGCAATCAAGAAGAAACTGAAGGTATCCGTTATGGGCATGCGGAAATAGGACGGGGTCGGAATTAAGTGTATCCCAGACTGCTTGTGCAGGGCCCCCATACACCCAAAATCCTCCGTAACCATAGCCAAGAAATGGTTTATCCCTTGCCATCAAAATCAAAATGCCCCAGAGTCCCACGCGCCCTGTAAGGTCTTCGCTTTTTCCTAGAGAGGAAAAGATTCCGTTCAAATGCCACCATGCAAACACTGCTGAACAGGATAAAGCTGCAGCAGCGAAGACATTGCGGGAGACCGTTGACAGCGAATATTTTTCGATGAATGCCTGAATAACTAGCGCGCACACAAGAACAAAAAATATAACTATACAAGTGGCTGACCCAGATAGAAAAATTAGGATAGTACAAAGGGCGGAAAAACCACGATGCAACCATTTCCGCTTAATCGCGCTTCGCGAAAGCATGACGAAAACCAAGAAGCCAACGGTCATGTTCATTCCGAGTGTGTTTTTATTCCCAAAAAATCCGGTCCAATACCCTCCTTCTGCTGCGTAATCTCGAATTAGAATGGGCGACAAGAACGTACACAGAACAACAACTCCGTAAAACCAACCAAGCAAGCGCAAGAACTGGGATAGGCTGTAACGAATGCCAAAATAAAAGCCGATTAGACTATTTCCGGCAAGGGCAGCAACCGAGATGATCGAAACACTTCGACTTCCAGACCATAATACGGACATACCAGCGCAAGAGATCAGCGCAATAAGGAATGGAGCATCTTTCAGTGCTTTTATTATTGAACTCCCTCGGCTAGCCAAGAAATATGCGGCTATCGCATATGTAGTAAGCCAAAGCACTTGTTTGGTTAGAGATGCGGTAACTTCATCACCGACTGCAGAATACTCCTCTGGACTGATAAGCAACCGGATGAACGCCGTCGACGCATAAAGCAGAGCACATACAGCGAATGCTTTCTCTCCAAATGAAATCGGTCTAGCGTTACTTGCGTTCATGTAAGTCAACTATAATCAATGCCGTATGGGCGATACCGAACCTAAGACAAATAGCTTCACTGAGAAGGGGGACTAACCTATCAGCTAGAGAGCCGCAACTTTATGGGTTACTCGCACAATGTCGTTTTTCACCTCGATGGCAACATCCGGTTTAGTTGAGCGAATAAATTGCTGCAATGCACCGAGGGTGGGATAGCCCCCGTCTCCCTTGAATTCACGCGCGTCGTCCACCAATAGAACATGCGGGTATCGGGTGTCAGACAACACTGGTGAAATCTCCTGAAGAGTAGGGCAAGCAACTTCGCCATCGCGCGCGGTCCCAGCTGCGAAGTGGCCATCCAGCCAGAACAATGCCGGCTCCTGCAACTCCGCGACGATCTGCGGCATCCAGATGGAGCCATCCCCTTGAAGGATACGAATCGCAGGGTCGTGCGCAAACCGCTGTTGGGCAGCCTTGGCCAAGTGCGATTGGAACTCGACGGAATACACGCGAGGACAGTGTCTCCGCATGAATGCGACAGTTCCCCCGAGATAAGTGCCGCTCTCTACGAACGTCTTAAGTTTGTAGCGCTGAGCGTAGGAGGCGATCACGCGACGTTTAAGAACGTTCGGTAGCCTGGCCCGGTGCGGATTTTCGTCCAAGATTCTTCGCAGAGACCACTTGGCAACCTCCAAAGCATCAAGTGCGAGGGTCGTGCCGCGCGAATAGTAGGGATAGCGCACTTCTTCCATCTCATCTTCCATAAGTTAGAGTTGTACGGCAAATTAGATACAAGACTTAATCTATAAAGAAGGTAGTACCGAACAGCGGATGAACCTTCCGGGAATTGCGGGCACGCTACTTACTTTTGCAGCTCGACACACGCCACTCCTCTCGCCGCTGCCGCAAAATCCGCATCGTACCCCTTCCTTTCGGGCATCTGAGAAGACTTGCCCGCGTCCATATTGAAAAAGGACAAGTCCCTGCATTGATCTTCGGTAGCCAATTTCCATCCTCGATCGGCGTAACGAAAAAAAGTTTTGTTTACCATTCGGGGGTCGAAGTGAGAGATCAACGTCGACAGCATCGAAGCGTCAAACTGTTGAAACCACCCCTGGTCTTCATACCGCCCAAACGGTACGGTCAGATAGAGGCAGCCGCCAGGCTTGAGAACTCTCCTGATCTCAGCAACAGCACTGAGGTAATCGAGCGGCCTGTTTTCGCGGTACGCTTTCTCCGTGGTGTAAAAAACATTGTCCATTCCCACGTGCTCGATCACGGAAATGCAGAACACGGCATCGAACAATCCATCCCTAAAGGGCATCGAGCGTATATCGTCGAAGATATAAGAAACACCCCGATCCCAGAAACAATTAGACTCAGGCGCAAGGGTTAGCAGTGTCCAATCGTGCCGCCTGATGGCAGGATGACGTAGTATCATTTCATGGTTGAGCGTCGAGCCAGCATCGAGGAATCGGCATCTCTCCTTATGCCGTTTAATCTTCGAGACCACCCAAGGATACTCGACCACTCTCTCGTCCAAACGCATTCCAAACTTTTCGGGAAGCTCCGTACTCCCCTGAAAAGTCTGCATGAATTCCTCGTCCTCAATTAGTCGAGCAATATACGAATTGCGGTACGCCCCATAACCGAATGCCCATGGTAGACGACCCTGGCAGAGATAAACAAAGATTCCAAGCCACCGCCCCAAAATCCGGAAGAACCCCTTTTGTGCAGTGCCCATTGCACCGAGTCCAGACTTGCATCCGCGATTCGCGGCGCGAGCGAAATCCCGCACAAGTCGGACCGCACGCAATGATAACCCCGAAAAACTGAGAGTGCCCGTGCTCTGGGTCAATTAGCCCTCCGGGTAGCCGGACGAGTTACTTGGGCTCCTGAAATCAGACTGTTTTCGTTCGCTGCGGCCGAACCGTATTCGGCCCGGACTCGCTCGTAGACCCTTAATGTTTCGGCCGCAATCCGACAATGCGTGTAGTTTCCTAACACCCGCGCACGCCCCTTCGCGCCTAGACGTGCCACAAGATCGGGATTGTCGTGGAGACCGCACAGGTGATGAACAAGAGCGGTCACGTCTCCCTCGGGAAACACGAACCCCGCATCCCCGATCACGCTTGGAATCTCCGCTGAGCTTGAGCCCACGACGGGTGTTTCACAAGCCATGGCTTCCACCAAGACGCGCCCAAACTGTTCTTTCCACGAGCGCGTCGTTCGCGAAGGCAGCACGAGGACGTCGAAAGCGTTCATATAGTCGGGAATCTCGAGGGACGAAATTTGCGGAACCCAATGAACCCTAGCCGCCACTCCCAGTTGCGTGGCCAGCTCCTCTAGCTCCCGCTGGAACTCGCCGTCGCCCACAAGCACCAGAACGCAACGCTCCGGCAGCAAAGCAAGCGCTTGCACCAAGTCGGCAATTCCCTTCTCCTTGCGGATTCTGCCCGCGTAGCCGATCACAAACTTATCCGCGAGTCTGAGTCTTTTTCTGAGATTCGAAACATCGCGTTTCTGGAAGAATTCCGGATCCACTCCGAATTGCGGAATTACCACCACCGGCTTCGAAAACTTTCGTCCTCGTAGAATCTCCCGGGCTTCCTCATTGCCCGCGATGGCAGCCCGGGCATTCCGGAAGGAAAACCGCTCAAAGTAACCAAACGGCGGCGGATAGCCCTTAGAGATGTTCTGCCAAGTAAAGAATATGGCTGGTTTCTGCTGCTTCACGCAGGCTCTCATGAACTGGTACGTAACTAGGCTCCAGGGCTCCTCATCTACATGAACCAAGTCAGCGTCAATCGGTCCGATCTGCGAACAATAAAAATGAAAATGGTTGTGGCCGGAGAGAAGGCACGGCAAAACTCGAATCTTGTAGTCCTTGGAATCGTGAATCTCCAACCGCTGGTTACTCCATCGAGGCGGCACAATCAAGGTAAGGTCCACGCCCAGTCTTGCCATCTCGCGTAACTTCCCATGATAGGCGCCCACCGTGAGCGCCTTGGAAATCATCAACACTTTCACTGTAATATTCTTACTCTTTCAAGATCGGCTTCCTGATTATGAATCGGCTGTGGCGGACTATCGCTCACCCGAATTCCAAGTTCGCCGTCGTCTCGTCTTAGTCCTAGCTCGCGTCCCACGGAGAATAGTCGTAACGCCAGAGAAATTTCATTGCCACTCAGCATGCCCATGATAACCAACGTGATAGCGTAAGCGAACAGACTAACAGGGACTCGCATCCAAACAGGGCCTGGAATGTAAAGGAATGCGGCCGTCATGAGCGCACCAGCCGCGGCAAACCGTAATATCGTCTGCGGAATGCGAGCTCCGTGAAACAACCGAGACACTCTCCACGTCACCAGAAGCGCGAAGCTAGAATTCGCGATGAGGGCGGCCCACGCGGCGCCTAGATAACCAATCCGGGGCACCAGCAAGACGTTGGCTAGAAGTCCAGCTATTAGAGCAGCGCAACCAGAGAGCAAGTTGTGCTTGGCATGCCCGGTGGCAACATTCACGAAGAGCAGGTAGAAGCAAAGAAACATCGGAACAATGCACCAGATCAGAACCGCAAGCACATTTGCACCGGGCAAATATCTGGGTCCATATACTGTCGACATCATCTGCCGGCTCAAGAGGCTGAGTGTGGCAGCAATCGGAATGGAAAACAGGAGGAGCGCTTTGGTGCTCATGCCGAGCAGCCGTTCGAGCTGGCCTGAATTCTGTTTGCGCAATTGAATCATTACTGGAAAGAGTGCGGCGCCCAGGATGCCGGGCAAAGCGGAGAAAGCTTCGACAATCTTGAAGGCGCCCGCATACCATCCAACCTGTTCGAGGCCGATGTTGAAGTAGGAGAGGACCAGCAGGTCCCACTTCAGATAGATTGCATTCACGACGAGTGTCCCTGCAATCGGCCACCCTGCTTTAAGAGATTCCCACATGTGGTCAAATTGCCAGTGAAACTCCACTGCAATCAACCCGCGGCGCAGCACGAACCACGCCACCACGCAAGCCAGCAGGGTCGCGAGCGTCATCGTCGCCAAAAGAGCAGGGACGCGCCCCATGTTCAGCGCCACGACGCCCAAGGCCACCATCAAGAAACGGTTGAGGATCTTGAAGTAAGCTTCCAAGTCCATCCGATGATAGGCGTTGGTGACGGAACCCAGATATTCGAGCAGCGCAGTGAACAACGCGTACAACGCCCCCAAAACTAGTAGCGGCAAAACAGGCAATCTGCCGCCCAAAATTACGCTCGTGCCGCCCAGCACCATAAGGAGTGGAACAAAAAGGAACGCCTTCAAAGATAAGATCGAGCCCGCGATTTGCCGCGCCCTGTCGGGATATGTGACCAGCATGTTTATCGTCGCGAGATTCAAGCCCGGATCAAGAAACAGCACTCCCATCATGTAAGGAACAGATATCGCTAGATTTAGGGTGGCGAAATCCGCCGTTCCCAGTTTGCGTCCCGCGTAAAAGAAGAAAAACAGAAATGCCATCCGGGACAAAACTTCACCGGCAAACTTCGAGACCACGTCGCGGCGGATTGCGTTTATTACTCGCACTTGCGTCCTCTTCCACTCTGGGGCTTCAGGCCCAAAAACCCTGCCTTGCGCCTTTGGCATAACTTCACATATGAATTGACTTTATAGCTAACTCGTGCTATCATTTCACATGATTCTGCTGCACTGCCCTCGCCGAACCCCGCTGTCCCGTCACCGTGACGAAAATCGCGTCACCGCAATTCCTTTAGAATCAACACTTACGCAACCGCCCATAAGTGTTGATTCTAAACTACTTACAGATACTCTAAAACCTTTAGATGCAACACTTACGAAAAACCGGGGGGAGGGGACCTGCCCCCTTCGCAGTCACCACTCCTTGCACGTCCGCCGCGTCTACATCCACCGCCACCGCTCGCTGGATCAGTTCAAGCGAAACGACCACGCGCAGATTGCTCTTTTTCCGCTTCAGGATGCCTTCCAGCCCCGCGAAAGGTCCCGCTATGATCCGTACTCGTCGTCCCACGGTCAGAAACGGATGCGGCTCGGCGCGCAAGCCACCCTGCAAACCCCTTCGCAGTGTTTCGATCTCTTCAGGCGCCAGCGCCGTGGGGGTTCCATTGAACCCGACGAGCTTGGCGACGCCCGGTATCTGCAAGACCTGCAAACGATCGCGAAGAGCGAGGTGAATGAAAACGTAACCGGGAAACAACGGCAATTGCAACTGCACGCGGCGGTCTTTCCAGCGGCGCTGGGAATCATACAGCGGCAGGAAGTGTTCGACCGATCTTTGTCCCAGCTGCAGGGCGACGCGCTTTTCATGGTTCGCGCTCGTGTACACGGCATACCAATGGGGCTCGTAGAACTCAGGCGGGAGGCCCGGACACTCGGCTGGACTTGCTATGTTCGCCGCGATGCTAGCCACGACTTCTCCGTGTTGCGCCACCCACATACAGCTTCGCCCCGTCACTTACAGGGGCGTTTGCGACCTAACCCATTTAAAATTAACGACCTACAGCCGCAACGAGCGCCTATTTCGACGCTTCGTCGTCTCTTCTGCTTCGGCGTGTCCAATTCCAAAACTTGCCGACGCCGGTATGATCTCCCGATCCGTTCTGCCCGAACTTTGGAATACTTGCTTTCACTGCGCCGAGAACTTCCTGCGCAAAGGCTTTCCTCGGATCGACCGAATCAGTTTGATCCCAAGCTGTCTTTCCAAATACCCAAGTCGTCGCCAGGGCAACTGCAAGTGCCGATCCCAAAAACATGATCAGCAAGCGCGGAGGGAATGACTTCTTATCCGGAATGCTCGGAGAATCAAGAACCTTTACAACGGGAATTTCTTTGACTTCCTGAACTTTGGCCATCTCGTATTCCTTAGTTAAGGCTTCGAAGACGGCTTCTTGCACCCTGGTGCGGCGATACAGGTCTGCGTAGGTTACGCCGAGCAGAGGGAGCCTGCGGATCGATGGATATAAAGAGGCCTGCTGCTGGCCGGCGGGCGCCGAGGCATCCTCTCCCTTTCCGCCGATTTTCTCGAGTTGGTGCTTCAACTCGTCAATCCGCGCTCGCACGGAGCGGACACGCACGTTATTGTCGGTGTACGTTTGCCGGAGGCCTTCAAGTTCTGATTCCGCGGCAATGAGATGCCCCTGAAGAGTCGCCGCGGCTTCCACCATGGCCTTGCCTTGTTCCTTAATATCAATTGCCGAGTTCTTGCTCGCGAACTGGCTGAACTCTTTCTCCGCCGATTCTAGGTCTTTGCTCACGGCTTGCAGGCGCTCTTCAAGGAAAATGCGTTCGCGGCGAGCGGACGAGGTGCTCAACTCGGCGACAAGCCGGTTGAGCTCTGCAACGTACGCTTGGCCTATGGCTGCCGCGCGCTTCGGGTCGTGGTCGACCACGGTGATTGTGATGATTTGGCTCTTCCGGTCCACGGAAATGCTGGTGTGATCGACTAAGTCCTTGCGCGCATCTTCCATCCGGCGATCCCCATAGAGCTTCTTCAGGTCGAACTGCTGGATCAGTTTGTCCTGGACGGTTCGACTCGTGAGGATGCCGACAAAGATGTCACTGGTACTCTTTAGGCCAAGCATTTCGCCGGCGATGCTACCCAGGCCTCCGGCACCGCCGGAAAGCGCGGCCGCCGCCATGGCAAGCCCGCTCGACTGGTTGCTGTCGGGAGGCATAAGACGCGCGGTCGATTCGTAGCGAGTCGGGATAAGGAACGCGATGAGCGTGCCGGCGAGAAGCCCGTAAAGCACAACGCGGGCCAGCAGACGGCGGTGCTCCCAGAGCAGCCGCAGGTGTGCAACCGAGACTCCGCTGGCTTGTGGCGTTTCCTCAGGCCCAGGCGCGATAGGGAGGTCGTGTTCCGGCAATTCCGGTACAGGCTGGCGAGTCGGAGCGCTGCCCGTGAAGTTCATGGGCGTCCACCTTTCGCGCGCGGTACATCTGTTTTATCGGCTTGAGAGGGGCGAAAGAGCTTTTGTGGTTCGAATACAATTCCGACTGAGGCGGTCACGTTGCGCGCTGCGTTCGGCTGAATCACGGGGAAGAGCCAACGCTCGTGTTGTACGGAAACAGAAAGGCTGAGATTCGAACGCAACGAATAATCGGTCCGGACACCCGCGTCTGAGAGCGAGCCACCACCAGGAATGAACTCCTGGCTAACCTTCTGGTGCCGGAAATAGAACTGCAAACGGTTGCGCGGGCCAAACCAGTAATTCGTCCAAGCTTGCGCGCCTTGTCCGCCGCGGCCGATCCAACTTCCGATCAAGTCTCCGTTGTTTGTGTAACCGCTGCGCCAGGTCCCGTTACTATAGAAAGAGCCCGGTTGCTTAGTATTGGTGCTTGTGCCTCCGGGCACATCTGTGTAAACGCCCTCGACGCGCAGGTCCAGACGCGAAACGCCGGGAAAGCGTGAGAGATAGAGCCCGGCGCGCCACGCAGAGACGTCCACGTACGCGATCGGCGAAAACTCGTCGTCGGTGTACCCTTCGCCATACAGCGTCAGCCAATCGCGCAGGCGAGGGAGTCGATAGCTAAAATTCAGCCCCGACGTTCGATTCCCTGGCTTTGAGGGGCCGCCGGCATTCTCGTTCCCAGTAGTGAACAGGCTGCGGATGAGCGTGTGAAATGTGAGCGGATAACCGGGTCCTCCGTAGATCGTTGTTCGGTGGAAACCAAATTCGAAGTTGGGAGTGGGCTTGAAGCTGATTTTCTGGCCATGAATGAATGGCTGAGGAGAGAGCGATTGGCCGAATTGCCCGACAACACCAGATGGGTTTTCTATAAACTCTTGCCCTGCCAACTGGCCAAAAAAGAAATCCGTCCTCATCGGTCCCAACCACCCGAGAATGCCGGGCAACTTGAGCGGCGTCGTACGGCTAATTCGGAACATGTTGATCGGCGGCGCATTGTTGCTGAGCGTCATCGATCCGCCGCCACCTGGCCCCCACGAGAGGCTCTGCTTCCCGAAGGAGACCTGCCAGTTCGACAACATCAAGCCGACATAAGCATCAAGCAAACTGAATTGAGCCACCGACGGCTGGGGTGTACCTGGCGGGAGCTGCGGATAATTATCCACCTGCTGGATCGTTTGACGCGTTGTGAGGGAATACGCCGGGATGCTAGGCGCGCTTTGCGCTTCACCTCTTATATAAGCGACCCAAGGGCCCCGCGTGGCATATGCAGAAAAGCCATTTACTGTGCTCCAGCCTTCGCCGTACGGGCGCCCAAAATCGTTGATCTGGGTCTGAGCAAACGTGTAGCCGTCGGTCAAGGGCGTCCCAGAAATGTGCTCCGTGCGCGAATAAATAGATTCCAAACGGAACGATCCGCCGTCGTCGCCGTCTCCCTTAGCCTCACTCTCCGGACGCAACTCGCGTTGCAGCGCATCAACGAGCTTCTGCGCCTCGTTGCTCTCTTCTCCCGTAAGCTTTTCTTCAGCTTCGCTTAGCTGCCGCATGCACTCGCGGCGAGTCCAGGGCCGTAATCCCGCGAAACCACTATCAATCAAACCGAGTCCGGCCAAACGGTCGAGAGCCGGATAGATCCAGCTGTCAAGCGGAACATACGGTGAACCGAGATTCTGCGGACCAGAGGATTCGAACGCTTGAGCGATTGCACTCCAAGAACTCCATTCCCCGCCGCCGAGATTGGGATCGTGATGACGACTGTAAATGTTCTGCGCGACCAAATTCCCGATCACGCTGCCAACGAGAACATCCGACGGAAAATGCTGATGAGCCCTTACGCGCGAGACGCTTACCAAAGAAGCCAGGCCGTAGGCCATGACTTTCATGAACGGGCTGGGATATTCGTGGGCGATTACTCCCGCCACAGACCACGCAGCGGCCGCGTGCTCTGAAGGGAAAGAGGTTCCACCATTCTGAAAAAAGGACCCGTTTCCGTTGCCCTGGTAAGGCCGTTCGCGACGCAGCGAGTATTTGAATGTTTCGACCGCAACCAAGCTGTTCAACGCCGCCTCACCGGCCAGAAAACCGGTCTCGCTCCAGTGTTCGTTGTGCCTGACGTGACCCAACAACCACATCCCGCCAGCTCCTCCGATCAAGGCTCCGACTCCAGCGTTTGACAGTGTCTTGTAATGGCTGATAGTCGTAGGATTCTGAGAGAGGTGCTTGCTAAAATCTCGATCCGTCACGAAGAGCCCCGCGGTGATACCACTGAGCGGCACAAGCCAGTCGGTATCGGAAAACCGGAGACGCGCAGGGCTCGTCCAGATTTGTTTTTGGTCCTCTAAAAATCGCTTACCTAGTTCTTCGAAGCCCCGCTTTGAACTCGCAAACGGTTCCGCCTCCGGATCGCTGGCGATTTTTTTTGTCGGGGTCATTTTATTTACTTCAGCACCCGAACTGCTCTGCTTCGCATCCACCGCGCCCTGCTCTTGTGCCTGCAGAGGTGCAGGCATGGAGGAGGGTGCTGCCAGCGCCAGAATCGACGCCGCACAGCTAAATGCCAGCACGATGACTTTCATCTGCATCAAAATTTCCTTCGTCAGGGATGGATGTACGCCACTGCCAAAGCTACCGACGAAGCCATTTGCGCTGATTGCATAATCACCGCCCAGTTACGGCCGCCGATTTTTGGCGCTTTCTCTGGCACAACGATAGTGTCTCCCGCGCGCAAGGTCGTGCTCATCGGATCGCTTCCCCACCAACCACTGCTGTTGTTTTTCGCGGCGATTACAGAGCCATCGGCGCGGATCACAAAGACTGCCTTCTTGTCTGCGACTTGCGTCACGCCACCAGCCTGGCTGAGATACCACTTGGCGCTGTGGCCCGGACGGTAACTGACCGCTGTTGGATTGAAGACTTGGCCGTTCACCATCACGTAGCCGGCTTTCTTAGGAACGAAAAGAACGTCGCCATCGCGAACCGGCACATCCGCCGCCGTGTTTTGCCAGGCCTTGATATGCGGCGAGATCTGCATCACGACGCGGCCAATTGGGGCGCTAGTTTGCAGTTGAGCGAGCGTTGCTTCTGTCTGACCGATGGCAGTCAACTTAGCGTTTTTCTGATCAGCCTCTGTTTCCGGGAGCGCTTTGAGCGTTACCTGCTGCACTTTGACCCGCTCCACGAGTTCCATATGGAACTTCATCTCCAAGTCGCGCACTTCGCGCCTCATCAACACTGCCCCATACGGATAAGCTTCCGGGCCAAACCCTCCGCTTCGCGCCAAAACAGAGCTCAGCCGCTCTCCAGGTTCGATACCGTATGTGCCCGCGTGCAAAACTTCCCCGCGGACCGTCATGGATGCGCCAATGTCGGTCCAACGCGGAAGCTGTCGAATCGTCAAAATGTCTCCGTCGCGCAATGGCACATCGGTCTTCGGATCTCCATTCATTGCTGCCGCCAGATTGAGCTCTAGCCGGTCACCCGGGCTCTTCTGGGATCCATTCATTTCGAAACGCGCCAGATCCGCGCTGTCGGTATAAGCGCTTCTCTTCAATCCACCGGCTACGCGAACCAAGTCTTCGACGCGCATGTTCGTTGTAAGCGGATAACGCCCCGGTTTGGCCACTTCACCCTTGATGAAAACCGTCGGCGGATCAACTCTGGT
>WNFG01004611.1_pt1 | contig 13870 bp, 14 predicted proteins | sample 5400431 | NCBI WGS metagenome assembly WNFG01 (sample SAMN13153346, study PRJNA577476) | soil metagenome | isolation source: 120 cm saprolite under Douglas fir tree site 2 hole 3 replicate 2 | place: USA:California | collected 2015-04-18
GAGGCGGTGACGACCTCGCGAACGTGGCGCGACTCGGTGGAGGTGAAGACCTTGACCAGCTCCGGGATGATCGCGCCGGCCAGCGTGCCGCAGGTGATGATCGTGGAGAGCTTCCACCACATCGACGTGTCGCCGCCCAGGCTGGGGATGAGGAGGTACGAGACCGCGTAGGTGACGCCCACCGAGAGGATCGAGGTAATCCAGACGAGCGAGGTGAGGGGAGCCTCGAAGTTCATGCGGTCGGCGTCGCGGTACTTTGCCGAGGCGATGGCGGCGTTGATGAAGTACGAGAACGCCGAGGTGATGATCATCAGCACGCGCATGACGAAGATCCAGACCAGGAGCTGTGTCTGGACGATCGGGTCGCTGACCGCGAGGAGGATGAAGGTGATCAGGGCCACGCCGGTGACGCCGTAGGTTTCAAACCCATCGGCGGTGGGGCCGACCGAGTCGCCGGCGTTGTCGCCGGTGCAGTCGGCGATGACGCCGGGGTTGCGGGCATCGTCTTCCTTGATGTTGAAGACGATCTTCATCAGGTCGGAGCCGATGTCGGCGATCTTGGTGAAGATGCCGCCGGCGATGCGGAGGGCTGCGGCGCCGAGCGATTCACCGATGGCGAAGCCGATGAAGCAGGGGCCGGCATAGTCGCGCGGCACGAAGAGGAGGATGAAGAGCATCAGCACCAACTCGGTGGAGATGAGCAGCATGCCGATGGACATGCCGGCTTTGAGCGGGATGTCGTAGGTCGGGAACGGTTTCCCGCGCAGCGAGGCGAAGGCCGAGCGCGAGTTGGCAAAGGTGTTGACCCGGATGCCGAACCAGGCCACGCCGTAGCTGCCGGCGATGCCGACCAGGCTGAAGATGATGATGATGGCCGTGCGCGTCGTGCCGTAATGCCGCAGCACGCCGAAGTAGAAGATCATGATGATGCCAATGAAGACTTCCAGCAGCAGGATGAACTTTCCCTGTGTCTGCAGGTAGGTCTTGCACGTCTCGTAGATGAGCTCCGAGATTTCGCGCATCGACGCGTGCACCGGCAGGTTCTTCAGGCGTACGTACATGACGAAGCCGAAGAGCAGTCCGAGCACGCAGACGATCAGCCCGAAGAGGAGCAGTTTCTGCCCGCTAACCCCGAGAAACGAGACTGCGTTGAGATCCGGCAGCACGAGATTGGCCTCGGTCTGCGCTTCCCTGGGCTGGCCGGCCAGGCTCGAATCCTGTGCCGCTACCGGCGCGTTCCCGGCCGGTTGTGATGTGGTCGCGCTTTGCGCCTGCGCAACGCCGGCGATGCAGACCATCAGCATCGCCAGGACCAGCGTGCGCGTGATCCATGACTTCATAAAAATTTGTTTGCGGTGAGCTCCACGAGCCCAGGGGGCCCGGGTAAGGGCGCGGATTGTAACAGACGGGGTAGGGTGGCGTAGGCGGAGGGTGTGGAAGAATCAACGTCATGAGCCGAGACCCTAAAGATATCGCTGCAGAAGCGTTGGACCTTCCGCTCACAGCCCGGGCCGAGTTTGCGAGCCAGTTGCTTGATAGCCTCGATGACCTTTCCGAGGAAGAGAGCGATCAGCTATGGGCTGAAGAGGCCGAACGACGGTTCGCGGATTACAAGGCTGGCAAGGTCGAAGCGATCCCCGCGGAAGAGGTCTTCGCGGGCCTGAGAGCTCGCACAAAGTGATCGCTAAGACAATTACCCCTGCGTGGCGCGAATGTGAATCTCCACTCTGCGGTTGAGTTGCCGCCCTTCCGGCGTGTCGTTCGACGCTTTCGGACGCGTTTCACCGTAGCCGATCGAGGTGATTCGCCCTGACGGGACTCCCTCGGCGGAGAGATAGCCGCTCACGGCGGCGGCGCGCTGCTCGGAGAGGGTCTGGTTGTACGGAGGGGTGCCGATCGAGTCGGTGTGGCCTTCGATGGTGACCTGTTCGTCGGGATAGTTGCGGAAGTTCGAGGCCAGGTCGGCCAGCGTCTGCCTCGATTCGGGACGCAGCGACGATGAGTTGAAGTCAAAGAGGATGTCATTGGTCAGGTTGACCGCGATCTCTCCCTCGGATGGACGCGATACCTCCACGCCCTGGATCTTCTGCAGTTCCTTCTGCTGTTGATCCATGCGATGCCCGATGGCAGCGCCGATGGCCGCTCCGGCGGCCGCGCCGACGACCGCGCCCGTGCGGTTGTTGCCCGATTGATTGCCGATGATGGCGCCAACGATCGCGCCTGCGGCCGCGCCGGCTCCCGCCCCCTCCTTGGTCTTTTGATGAGGATCGCTCGTTGCGCAGCCGGCCGCGAGGAACGCGACGAGGAGAAGAAGAGTCGATGTCTTGCGAATCATGGGTGAGCCTCCGTTTGCCTTCTATACGCGATACGCCTGGTTTGCGCGGACGTGGATCTCGACGCGCCGGTTGAGCTGGCGGCCGCTTGGCGTGCTGTTCGTCGCCCGTGGTCTCGATTCGCCGAAGCCGATGGTGTCGATGCGCGAGCCGTTCACGCCGAGGGACTCGATGTAGCTGGCAACCGAGTCGGCGCGGCGCTCGGAAAGGCGCTCGTTGTACGCGGCCGATCCGATGGAGTCGGTGTAGCCCTGCACGGCGATGGTCGTGTTCGGGTACTGCTCGAAGACGCCGGCCATGTCGCGAAGCGCGGCACGTGACGCCGAGCGGAGACCGGCCGAGTTGTAGTCGAAGAGGACGTCGTTTCTGACGGTCACGTTGAGCTCGTCATCGGCGGTGCGTGTCACGGCCACGCCGGGGATCTGGCGGAGCTGACGTTCCTGCTTATCCATCATCGCTCCGACGATTGCGCCTGCTGCTGTGCCGGCCAGACCGCCGACGACGGCGCCGCGCCTGCCGCTGTGTCCGTTACGGTTGTTGCTGATGATGCCGCCCGCGATCGCGCCGGCGATGCCGCCGATGAGCGCGCCCTTCTTGGCCTTCGCATGCTCGTCGGCAGCCTGGGCAAAGGCGGTCGTCGAGACGAGAAGGATGGTTAGTGTTGCTGCCATGAATCGTTTCATTGTTTCCTCCCGGAACTTCGTGGCGTTGCTGTTCTTCATCGCAACGGGGATGCCACGCTCGAAATAACGATGAATTGGGGAATGTGCGGCCGGTGTAGGATGGACCGATGCCCGGCGAGCGATCGCTGTCCGACGTTCTGCGCAACTCACTGAATCATGGTGACTTGCCGTTTCGAGACTTCGTGGAGCTGGCTCTCTACCACCCTGAATTCGGCTACTACGCGCGGCCGGAATCGCCGGTGGGACGGGAAGGGGACTTCATCACCTCCCCTCTGCTCAGCCCGCTGTTTTCGTTCGCTCTCGGCAGGCTCATCGATGAATTCATGAGCCGCGCGGGCGACGCTCTGTCGCAGGTAGTGGACATCGGATGCGGAGATGGCGCGCTCATCGGTGCGTTGGCCCAGGGAGTCGGGGGTCGGGGGTCGGGGGTCGGAGTTTCCGGAGCCTTATCTCCGACTCCCGACTCCCGACTCCCGACTCCCCAATTCTTCGGCGTCGACCGCAACCTCGGCCGCGCCCAACCGCATCCGGGCGTTACCTACGCCACTTCTCTCGGCGATATCCCGCCCGCCGAGGCTCGTCTCCTCATTAATAATGAGCTGTTCGATGCGTTGCCCTTCGCGCGGCTGGTTCAGCGGGGGGACGAGCTGCACGAACTTTGGGTGACGGAGCGGGACGGTGCTCTCGACTGGACCGAGCACGAGGCGGATGCGCGGTACGACGAATACTTCGCGGAGCGCGGCATCGGGCTGGACGATGGGCAGTTTGCCGATGTCTCGCTCGAGTGGCCGGCCCTTTACGACGACCTTTGCCGCTTCGTGCCGAAGGGACTGATCGTCACCTTCGACTATGGGCTGCCGCAGACGAAGCTCTTTCGCGGGCGGATGCGGCGCTTCGGAACGGCGGCGGCGTATTCGCGGCATCGCGTCAGCCGCGACCTTCTCGTCAATCCCGGCGAACAGGACCTGACGGCGCACATCAACTTCGACGATCTCCGGCTTACCGGTGAGAGGCAGGGCTTCGCCACCCGTTTCTTCGATATCCAGGCAAAGTTCCTCCTCGCCCTCGGCGCGGCGGAGCACGAGTTGCTGAAACCGATCGGAGAGGTTACCGTCGACAACGCGGAGGACGGCATCGCGGTGCTCGAAGCCCGCGACGATGCCCGGAGGCTCATCCTTCCGGATGGGATTGGAGCCGACATCCGCGTGCTCGTGCAGGAGCGCGGGATGGGGCGCGAGGAGTGGGGTTTTCAAACGAAACTGTTCTGACTCGCGGGCACCTCAACGAATGGTTGACTCCTGTCAGTCGGCGTTTACAATACCGGCGGTCTTTCGGACGGGCGAAAAATGGCGAACTATTCAGTGCTCCTGGTGGCTGCGGCCATCGTTATCTCCCTCCCCGTACTGACTTTGTTCATCATTACCCCGCTTGTCCGCGCCTCGCGGGGCGGCAAGGTCAAGCTGGAACCGTACGAGTGCGGCATTCCGGCCAGCTCGCTGGCCATCGACCACCGTTTTTCGGTCCGCTACTTCCTGATCGCCGTCCTCTTCATCGTCTTCGACGTCGAGACGGTCTTCCTCTTCCCCTGGGCGATCCGCTTCAAACAGCTCGGCTGGTTTGGTGCGATCGAGATGGGGGTCTTCCTGGCGATTCTGCTCGTCGGGTATGTGTACGCGTGGAAGAGGAAGGTTCTTTCATGGGTCTGATCGAAAACCGCTTCGATCCAAACGTTCTCACCACTTCCGTCGACAAGTTTTTCAACTGGGCACGTAAGTCGTCCCTCTGGCCGATGCAGTTTGGGTTGGCCTGCTGCGCCATCGAGATGATGGCCGTTCTCGACCCGCGTCACGACATGGCCCGCTTCGGCGCCGAAGTCTTTCGGGCCACGCCGCGGCAGTCCGACCTGATGATCGTCTCCGGCACGGTGACGGAAAAGATGGCGCCGATCGTCCGCCGGCTGTGGGACCAAATGCCCGATCCGAAGTGGGTCATCGCCATGGGCTCGTGCGCGACTTGCGGCGGTCCATACGACACCTACGCCGTGACGCAGGGGGTGGACCGGCTGATCCCCGTCGACGTTTACATCCCTGGCTGCCCGCCGCGCCCCGAGGCGTTGATCTGGGGCCTGATGGAGCTGCAGAAAAAGATCGAGAAGATGCACGTCATCCGCAAGGGAGGAGAGTCGTACGACTTCGCCCGCGCGGCCGTGCGCGATTCGCTCCGGCCGGTGCATGAAGGACCGGCGCTTCGCGCGGAGCAGGCCAAGGCGCAGCTCAAGCAGGCCCCGATCTCGGGCATCAAGCGGACACCGATTGAAGAGAAAAAGCCGAAGGCGGCGACTGCCGCTGTACCAGCCCAGGTCGCCGAGGCGGCTGCCCCCGAAACTCCCGAAACAGAGGAAGAGATCAACTAGCTGGCCGCTTGACCGCGGTCACTGATTACCACCAATGACTGAAGTTCCCGAACAGCCCAAGCCAACTGCGCCTGCCGCTCCGACGGCACCCGCGACGCGGAGCATCGACGAGATCAAGCGCGATCCGCTGGTGGCGCGCGCCTGCGAGCGCGCGGGCGACGCCATCATCGGGGCGAAAGAGTTTGTCGGTGAGATCTCGCTGACGGTCGATCGCGACCGCATTGCCGAGGTGGCGCAGGCGTTCAAGGACGATGGGTTCAACTACCTCGTCGACCTCTCCGGAGTCGATTACTCGAATTATCCGTCCTGGACCGGCGATCGCTTCGGCGTGTCGTACACGCTCTACTCCTTCTCGAAGAACAACCGCGTCCGGCTCAAGGTCACGACCGACGAGAACACGCCGATCCCTTCGGTGACCTCGGTGTGGAAGACGGCGAACTGGCATGAGCGCGAGACCTTCGACATGCTCGGCATCGTGTTCGACGGTCATCCGAACCTCGAGCGGATCCTGATGTGGGAAGGCTTCAACGGCCACCCGCTGCGCAAGGACTTTCCGATCCGCGGTATCGACACCGGCGCGCGCATCTATCCCGAGGTCTTCCCTGAGGGGGGCGGACCGAAGGCGGGATCGACCGGCAAGGACGTCAAGGACGTCAACATCTACAAGGGCGAATGGACGCATTACGGCACGTGGCCGGTCGCCGAGATCGCTGCGCGTGCAGCGGAGGGGGGACAGGCGCCGGCGCCGGAGCTTGCCGGCGTCGTTGCCGACACCGCCCAGCCAACCGAGGACGCGCCATGGCACGATCCGGAAAAGGCGCTTCCGGAACGGATGGAGCTGGCCAAAGAAGGCAGCCTGAAAGACAAACTCTTCGCCGCCATGGCCCAGACCGACTGCACCGCCTGCGGCTGGGACTGCGAGGGCTACGCCGCCGCGCTGGCCTCCGGCGAAACGAAAGACATCACGCTGTGCGTCCCCGGCGAAGACGAGACCGAGTCGATGCTGAAGCAGTTGATGGCGGGGAAACTGTGATGAGGGGTGCTGGCTTGCTGAGTTGCCTCGTTGCTTCGAAAGGGTTGCTGAGTTGCTCGGTTGCTGAGTTGCTTGGTCGGCCTAGCAACTTAGCCCGCATTTCTCACACTCTCCGTGGAATCGTCGGCACCCTGTTACTCGTCGAGAGCCCTTCTCCCCAGCGCTTTTCAGCTGGGGGAGAAGGTGCCGACAGGCGGATGAGGGGGCGTTGGCTCTTGCCGAGCAGTGGACTATTTTCATGAACGGGCGTGGGAAACTCATGAAGACACTCAACTTCAGCGCGAGAACCGCCCCCTCATCCGCCTTCGGCACCTTCTCCCCCCGCAAGAAACCACGGGGGGAGAAGGACTCTCGATTAAGGGAGTCGCAAGTGGACTGTGAGAAATGCGGGTTAGCAACCCAGCAACTCAGCAACCTAGCAACCCAGCAACCGGCGGAGGGGTGGGCGGATGTTTGACGTTCACGAAATGGAGGTCAACTTCGGTCCCCAGCATCCGTCGACGCACGGCGTGCTGCGGGTGATTCTGAGGATTGACGGCGAACGGATCATCGACGCCAAGCCGATCATCGGCTATCTCCATCGCGGCACCGAGAAGCTGTTCGAGAACATGTCCTATCCGATGTGCATCCCGCATACGGACCGGATGGATTACGTCGCCTCGGCGACGAACAATCTCGGCTTCGTGGAGACGGTCGAGAAGCTGATGGGGATCACCAAGCAGATTCCGAAGCGCGCGCAGCTCATGCGCGTGATGCTGAGCGAGCTGCAGCGGATCTCGTCGCATCTTCTCTGGCTGGCCACGCACGCCATCGACATCGGCGCGATGACGCCGTTCTTCTACTGCTTCCGCGAGCGCGAGCAGGTCCTCGATCTCTTCGAGGAGTATTGCGGCGCGCGCCTGACGCTGAACTGCATGCGCATCGGCGGGATGCCGGACGATCTGCCGCCGGGCTGGCTCGACGGCGTGGAGACGTTCGTCGACAAGTTCGAGGATGCCGTCGACGAGTATGAGTCGCTGCTGACGAACAACCGCATCTGGAAAAAGCGCACCGTTGGTATCGGCGTCATCTCCCCCGAGGATGCCATCGATTGGGGCATCACCGGCCCGCCGTTGCGCGGCTCCGGCGTCGAGTGGGACCTTCGGCGCGCGCAGCCTTATGAGTGCTATCCGGAGCTGAAGTTCGAGATCCCGATCGGCAAGAACGGCGATACCTACGACCGCTACCTGGTCCGGATGGAAGAGATGCGGCAGTCGAACTGGATCCTCAAACAGTGCATCCCGCTCGTGAAATCGACCCCGGCCGGCGACATCAAGGCGAAGATCTCCAAGGTCGTGCGGCCGCCCGAGGGCGAGGTCTACCACTCCATCGAATCGCCGAAAGGGGAGCTGGGTTACTACATCGTCGCCGACGGCAAATCAACGAGCGCCTACCGCTGCCACGTGCGCCCGCCGTCGTTCGTGAACCTGCAAGCGCTGCCGGCGATGGCGAAGGGACACCTGGTGTCTGACCTGGTGGCTTTGATCGGGACGATTGATATCGTGCTGGGCGAGGTGGACCGGTGATCAAAGGCAGAAGGCAGAAGGCAGAAGGCAGAAGTTGGGGGAACGAAACATGTCTCCCTTCTGCGATCAAAGTCAGAAAACAGAAAGCAGAAAGCAGAAGTTGGTGGAGCGGAGCACTTCTGCCTTCTGCCTTCTGCTTTCTGCCTTCAACCGGGGGTCAGCAGAAATGACGCTCGACCTCCTCATGCGCTACCTCATCTGGCCTCTGGTCAAGTTCCTGGTGGCCTTCATCATCGTGCAGGTCATCGTCGCGGCGATGAACTGGGTGGAGCGCCGGCTGCTCGGACTGATGCAGGCGCGTCTCGGACCGAACCGCGTCGGCCGTGAGTTCGGGATTCCGTGGGGACTGGCGCAGATCATCGCCGATCCGATCAAGTTCATCCTGAAGGAAGACATCGTTCCCTCGAGCTCCGAGAAGGTTGCCTACTTCCTCGGGCCCATGCTGCCGCTGATCCCGGCCTTCCTGGTCTTCTGCCTGATCCCCTACGGTCCGCCGCCGACGTTCGTGGTGACGCATGTGAACGTCGGTCTGCTGCTGATCCTGGCGCTGACGTCGACCGGCGTCTACGGCATCATCCTCGGCGGCTGGGCGTCGAACAACAAGTACTCGCTCATGGGCGGTCTGCGAAGCGCCGCGCAGATGGTGTCGTACGAGGTGCCGTTCGGCCTGTCGATCGTCGGCGTGCTGATGCTCTGCGGCAGCTTCGACCTGGTGCGCATCATCAATTACCAGGCGGACCACGTCTGGAACCTCTTCCCGCAGCTCATCGCCGCGTTCATCTTCCTGGTGGCCATGAACGCGGAGAACAACCGCACGCCGTTCGACCTGCCGGAAGCGGAGTCGGAGCTGGTGGCCGGCTATCACACCGAGTATTCGGCGATGAAGTTCGCCTTCTTCATGCTGGCGGAATACTCGTCGATGATCGTCAACTGCTGCCTCATGGTCAGCCTTTTCTTCGGCGGCTGGACGCTGGCCATCAACGGCTACGGCCTGACCACCGGCGTGCTCCGCGGTATGGGGCTGGCCGGCGGCATCCTCGGCGCGCTGATCTTCATCACCAAAGTGATGGTCTTCATGCTGATGTACATCTGGTTCCGGGCCACCTTCCCGCGCTTCCGTTTCGATCAGCTCATGGATCTGGGATGGAAGTGGATGATTCCGCTGGCGCTGGCGAACATCGCCGTCACCGCCATCGTGGTGCTCCTCGGGCAGGATCTCAATTTCCAGGGAGAAGTCGTGCTGTCGGTCGCCGGGGCGGCGATCATCGCATTCACGCTATTTCTGTTGCTCCGGCCGCGCGCAAAGGTGACCCATGCACGTCGAGTATCCGAAGCCTAGGTGGACCGACAAGTTTCTTCTCCTCGACATGCTCGAGGGGTTGAAGACTACCTTTCGGGAGCTGTTCAAACCGAAGGTGACCATCCGCTATCCGGAAGAGCGGCTCGAGCCGGCCAACCGCTTCCGCGGCATGTTCAAGTTTTCCTTCGACCGCTGCATCGCCTGCAAGCTCTGCGCGCTGGCCTGCCCGATCGACATCATCTACATCGACGTCCACGACGAACAGCGCGAAGTCGACGGCAAGATGAGGAAGCTCAAGGTTCTGGACCGCTACGACATCGACGTGAAGCGCTGCATGTTCTGCTCACTCTGCGAAGAGGCCTGCCCGACCAAGCCGAAGTCGATCTGGCTGACCACGAAGACTTACGAGCTGGCCACCTACGACCGCAGCGATCTCTACTTCAACATGCAGCAGCTCGAGTACTGGGAAGGGCGGCCGGAGTATGCCGGACTTCCCGCGGATGAGTCGCTGGAGACGAAGAAGATCGAGGGAGGGACGACATGAGCCCAGCCCTGCTGGTCTTCTTCCTCGTCGGCACGGTGGCCGTTGCGGCTTCGATCCTCGTCGTGGCCATGAGGAACCCGGTGCACTCCGCGCTCTTCCTGCTCCTGACGTTTCTCTGCGTGGCCGTGCTCTTCGTGATGAAGGGGGCCGAGTTCGTCGGCGCGGTGCAGGTGCTGGTCTACGCCGGCGGGATCATGGTGCTCTTCCTCTTCGTGGTGATGCTGATCAACGTCCGGCATCTGCCCGACGAGCGGGTCCTTTCGAATTTCTGGAAGGGTGGTTTCGCCGTCGGCCTGGCGGTGTTCATCCTCTTCGTCACGCTCGTTCGGCCCGGCGTTTACCACGATCCGGTATCGGGCGATCAGGCGCTGCGCTCGACGTACACGTATCGCCATCTCAAGGTGAAGCAGCCGGACGGCACCGTGATCCGGAAGCTGATCCGCCGCGGCAAGGTGGTCGGCAACTCCGAGGCCGTGGGGATGTCGTTGTATACCGACTACCTCGTCCCGTTCGAAGTGGCCTCGCTCTTCCTGCTCGTAGCGATGATCGGCGCGATCGTCATCGGCAAGCGCGAGCTGTCGGCGATCGAAGAGGAGAACGTGCCGGCGTACATGCTGGAGCGCGTCAAGACGGAGCACGACGTGAAGGGGGGCATGGGTGCCTGACGCCATTCCGAGCACCGAGGCCTATCTGATGCTCTCGGGGACACTCTTCGCCGTCGGCCTGGTGGGGGTGATCATTCGCCGCAACATGATCACCGTCCTAATGGCGGTGGAGCTGATGATGAACGCGGTCAACATCAACCTCGTCGCCTTTTCGCATCGTTTCGCATCGCTGGAAGGACAGATCTTCACGATCTTCATCATCACCGTCGCGGCGGGCGAAGCAGCCGTCGGCCTGGCCATCATCATCCAGTTGTATCGTCTCAAGAGCTCGATCAATGTCGATGAAGCGAGGTCGCTGAATGGGTAAGTCGCTCCAACCCCCCATCCTGAAGGTGCGCGAAGCGGACCTTCAGGATCTCCGGTGGCGCCGCGCAGTCGGTGGTTCCAGCGCAGCTCTCGAGGTTCCACCAGAGATGCTGACGATCCGCTGCGCGAATCGCAGCATGGACTTTTTGGGAGGAGCATGAATGGTTAACCCGACCATCCTCCTGCTCATCCCGCTTCTGCCTGCACTCGGCGCGCTGATCAACGGACTGCGCGCGGCCGCAAACCCTCACACGCCGAAGAACCGCATCGTCACGAACATCGTCGCACTCGGATCGACCGGCCTCTCCGCGCTGCTCGCCGCCTGGACCGTGATCGGTTACGTCAGCGGCGGGATGTCGTCCGCGTTCCAGCACGCCTGGTACACCTGGATCCCGGCGGGTCTCGGGCACGTCGGCGCCGGCAACATCGCCAGCTTCGCCGTCGACTTCGCCTTCCGCATCGACACGCTCTCCTGCACCATGCTGCTGATCGTCACGTGGATCGGCTTCCTCATCCACGTCTACGCCACCGGCTACATGGCGCATGAAGAGGGCTACACCCGCTTCTTCGCCTACCTCAATCTTTTCATGTTCATGATGTTGCTCCTGGTCCTCGGGGCCAACTACATGGTCATGTTCGTCGGGTGGGAAGGGGTCGGGCTCTGCTCGTACCTGCTGATCGGCTTCTACTATGACAAGAACTTCGCCGCCGACGCCGGCAAGAAAGCCTTCGTCGCCAACCGTATCGGCGACTTCGGCTTCATCCTCGGCATCTTCTACATCTTCAACACCTTCGGTACCGCTGATTACGGCAAAGTCTTCGCGCTCGCCAGCGCCAATCCGGCCGCGTACACCGGCGTGGCCACGGCGATCTGCATCCTCCTCTTCGTCGGTGCCTGCGGTAAGTCGGCGCAGATTCCGTTGTACGTCTGGCTGCCGGACGCCATGGCCGGCCCGACGCCGGTCTCCGCACTCATCCATGCCGCCACGATGGTCACCGCCGGCGTCTACATGGTCGTCCGTTCGAACGTCCTCTTCCGCCTCTCTCCGACGGCGATGCTGGTCGTGGCCACCGTCGGCGCGGTGACAGCGATCTTCGCGGCAACGATCGGCATCGCGCAGAACGACATCAAGAAGGTGCTGGCCTACTCGACGGTCTCGCAGCTCGGGTTCATGTTCCTGGCCGCGGGTGTCGGCGCCTACACGGCGGCGATTTTCCACGTCATGACCCATGCCTTCTTCAAGGCCTGCCTCTTCCTCGGCGCCGGCTCGGTGATCCACGGCTGCGGCGGCGAACAGGACATGCGCAAGATGGGCGGCCTGCGCAAGTACATGCCGAAAACGCGCATGACCATGCTCATCGCCTGCATTGCCATCGCCGGGTTCCCGCCGCTGGCCGGCTTCTTCTCCAAGGACGAGATCCTGGCCACGACGTTCGAGCATCACGGCTTCCTCTACTTCCTGGGCATGGTGGCCGCGACCTGCACGGCCTTCTACATGTTCCGGCTCTACTTCATGACGTTCTCCGGCGACTACCGCGCCGCGCACGTCGAAGGCCATCCGGAATCGGAGCCCGAGCACGCCGGCCACGACCTCATCCCCGGACAACTGCACCTCGATCAGGGTGATGCGCACTCCGACAAGGCGCACGGACACCATGCGGAATCGCATGACCCGCACGAGTCGCCATGGAGCATGACCGGCGTGCTGTGGGTGCTGGCGATCCTCGCGGTCGTCGGCGGATTCGTTGGGTTGCCGGAGATGTTCGGCGGTGGTCACCCGACCTGGTTCCAGCGCTGGCTGCTGCCGGTGCTGCTGCCGCTCGGCGGGGAGCGGTTCGAGTTCGCCGAGGCCGGCCACATGCAGGACGCGCTACTGATCCTCTCCTCGATCGCCGTGGCCACGCTGGGCTGGTTCATCGCCTACATCCTGTACAAGAAGGACCCGTCGTTCGCGCGGGCAACGCGGCTGCGGTTGAAGTTCGCCTTCCTCCACAGGCTGCTCGAGAACAAGTACTACGTCGACGAGTTCTACAACTTCGTCTTCGTCGGCGGCACGCTCGTGTTCAGCCGGGTGCTCTCGTGGTTCGATGCGAACATCATCGACGGCATCGTCAACGGCGTTCGCCACGTGACGGTGATTCTTCTCGGCCACGGCTCAAACCTATTCGACCGCTTCGTCGTCGATGGAGCGGTGAATGGGGTGGGCTCCTCGGCGCGCGGCGGATCGCGCCTCTTCCGCAAGTTGCAGAGCGGATTCGTCCAGAACTATGCGCTGGTGATGGGGGGCGGAATCGTCCTTGTCGCCGCGGTCTATTTGTTTACGAAGCCTTAAGGGGAACGACGGAAGATGGGCATTCTCAACCTTGTCACCTACATCCCGCTGATCGGCGCGATCGTCATCCTCTTCTTCGTTCGAAAAGAGAATGGCGCGGCCATCCGCTATACGGCCACGATCTTCGCCGTCATCGACTTCATCGTCTCCCTCTTTCTCTGGTTCAACTTCGATCCGCACGGCACCGGCGCGCATCTCTTCCAGTTCCGCGAAACGTACACCTGGATTCCCTCGCTCGGCGTGCAGTACGACTTCGGCATCGACGGCATCTCACTCCTGCTCATCCTGCTTACGACATTCATGGGCATCATCGCCGTCGTCTCGTCGTATTCGGCCATCGATCACCGGCAGAAGGAGTACTACATCCTCCTGCTGCTTCTGCAGACCGGCATGATCGGCACGTTCTGCGCGCTCGACTTCTTCCTCTTCTATGTCTTCTGGGAAATCATGCTCGTGCCGATGTACTTCATCATCGGTATCTGGGGCGGGCCGCGGAAGCTGTACGCGGCCATCAAGTTCTTCCTCTACACGCTGACCGGATCGGTTGTGATGCTGCTGTCGATCCTGGCGCTCTTCTTCTTCAACGACGGCGGCATCCCCTTCCTGAACATCAAGGGCCTCGGGAACGCGGCCACGTTCTCCATGCTGCAGTACCACAACATCGGCCACCTCATCCCGCCGACGCTGCAGTTCTG
>WNFG01009599.1_pt1 | contig 13868 bp, 12 predicted proteins | sample 5400431 | NCBI WGS metagenome assembly WNFG01 (sample SAMN13153346, study PRJNA577476) | soil metagenome | isolation source: 120 cm saprolite under Douglas fir tree site 2 hole 3 replicate 2 | place: USA:California | collected 2015-04-18
GGCGCCATCGCGCCGGCGGGCGATCATGTGGCGATCGATGCGCGGATCTGCGCCGGATGCGGGCAATGCGCCGCCGTCTGTCCGACCGGCGCCGCGTCCTATGCGCTGCCGCCGGCCGACATGCTGATGCGAAAATTGCGGGCGATGCTGCGCGCCTACCGGGAGGCCGGGGGTCGCCACGCGATCGTGCTGGTGCATGACGATGCGCATGGGGCACCGCTGATCGACGCGCTCGCCCGGTTCGGCGACGGACTCCCGGCCAACGTGCTGCCGCTCGGCGTGAACGAAGTCACGCAGGTCGGCCTTGAGGCGATTGCCGCCGCCTTCGCCTACGGAGCAGCGGCGCTGCGGTTCCTGCTGCGCGCACGGCCGCGCCACGACGTGGCGGGCCTTGCGAAAACACTGGCGCTCGCGGAGCCGATCCTGTCCGGCCTTGGGTTCGGACCGGGGCAACTCGCGACAATCGAGACCGACGATCCCGACACGCTTGGCGCCATGCTGCGGGCGATCATCGCGCCCACTCCCGCACCGCGCCCGGCCAGCTTCCTGCCGGCCGGCGGCAAGCGCGAGGTGCTGCGGCTCGCGCTGCGGGAATTGCAGCGCGCGGCGCCGACGCCCGCCGAGGTCATCGCGCTGCCCGCGGGCGCGCCGTTCGGCCGGGTCGAAGTCGACGTGAACGGCTGTACGCTGTGCCTCGCGTGCGTATCGGCCTGTCCGACCGGCGCGCTCAAGGACGATCCAGACCGGCCGATGCTGCGCTTTGTCGAGGATGTCTGCGTACAATGCGGGTTGTGCAAAGCAACCTGCCCCGAGAAGGTGATCACGCTGAGGCCGCAGCTTGACTTCCGCGCCGCCACCATGACAGCGCAAGTGCTCAAAGAGGAGGAGCCGTTCGCCTGCATTCGCTGCGGCAAGCCGTTCGGCGTGAAAAGTACGATCGAGCGCGTCGCTGCCGCCCTCGCCGGCAAGCACTGGATGTACCAGGCGGCCGATCGTCGGCTTGATGCGATCAGGATGTGCGCGGACTGCCGTGTGATTGCGGTGACGGAGGCGGAGGGTCGCGCCGGAGCGCCGCCCCGCCCGGCGGCGCGTACAAGCGAAGACTACATGCGCGAGCGCGAGACGCGCCCCGCGACGCCAAAGGACGAGCCCTGAATTCGGTTTCGAGGAAATGCACGAGCCCGGTGCGCTCCAGTGCCGGGGCGTAAAGGCGGCTGGGCCCCCATTTCGAACAGCCTCGATCGGCCGGGGACTGTGCTATCAGTCAAACGGGCGCATCCTCAAACATGAGGATCGAGTTCAATGGCAACGGCAAAAACATTGATATGCCGATTTTCGTGCTTCGTGGCTTTTCTGCCTGCTGTTGGCGCCGCCGGGCCTGCGTCCTCGTATGACGCATCTTGGTACAGGGTAAGGGGTTGGAGTGGCGAATACCCGAACGGTTTCACAATGGCCACCGATGTAACTATCAACATAAGGCGGAGCCCGGATTTGGACGTGCCAAAATCGATGTCCTGCGTTCTTAGGAAAGGCTCGACTTATCATCAGTGGAACAAGAAGCGGATCGTCGCGGACCGATTGGAATTTATCTCCTTCACCAAGATCAAGACATACGAGCTTAAAGCGAGCTTTACGGTTGAGGTTTCGCGCGAGTCGGACGGCCGTAACACAACCATCGAATTCAAGAAGGGCGACCGATGGTCGTATCTCGCCTATCTCGCCGAGGGGAATTTTCTCATTAAGTTCGGTGACACGGTGTATGTCGCGGGTGAGGATTTGTACGACGAGTCGACTGAGGTCGAGGCGCCCGTCAAGAGCGACCGGAGTAGGTATGATGAGTGGTTGAAGCTGAAATGTCCCAACGGCACGGTCGGCTGGATTTTCTTTAACGAGATCAAGAATACTCCCGGCTTCTCTAAAGCCAACATTAGCGGATACGGCGTGGCTAGCGACCGCCGACCTCAGCCCAAGTCTCCCTCTCAACGCGTGATATTGTCGTCGCCGTCACCTCACCGCAAATAGTCGGGCTCGAGGCTCGAAGGCCCCAATGCCACGTGGGGTGCCAACCACTTGCGAGTTCAACCGACATTTCGTCGGCGCGCTCCTCCTTGGTTTCTGTTCCCTTCCCGTTCCGATGGCCTCTTTGGCGCCCCCGTGCGCCCAGAGGGACCGCGCATCCAGCAGAGCAGCGTGTGAAACCGCCGTTCGTCGATGTCTCGGCGGATGCGATCGAGCGCCTTCTGGCGCCAGACAACGGGGCGACCACAAGGGTCGCCCCCATAGGCGCTAAGTTAAGGGGCGTGTGCGGGTCTTTCTGCTCCCTCTCCCCGCTTGCGGACCGCTTGCAGGGAGAGGGTTCGGGTGAGGGGCTCTCCGCAAGGGCGGACTCGCGGAAAGCGAAGGTGCCTTTCAACGGCGCGCACAACCGATCGGGCACCTCGCGAAAAGTTTAAGCGGCTGTCCCCCGAAGATTAGATTACAGTTATTGAGTTTCCGACCGAAGGAAGGGAGGCCCGGTCGGCAGGGAGGAGACAAGTGAGTGTAGAACATTTCCGGCGGCGCGCCGATGAATGCCGTCGTCTTGCCTCGGTCGCTCGCAATGCCAGCGACAAGGCATTTTGGTTAGGGTTGGTAGAGCGGTGGCAGGCGCTAGAGAGTCAAAACGCCCAACTACCCGCGCGAGACAAGTCCCAATCGCCACGTAGGCGACAATCTGAACCAGCCCAAGACCTTGGTGTCCCTGAGGGGTAGGCCAGCGTCGCTCGCCCTGTCCCGATGGGGCGAGCAACCGCCCCGACCCCTGAGGGCACGCCTTGGGGTCGGGGCACGAAAGAAAAAGCCCCATCGACGACTGACGGGGCTCTGGCCATGATCGGGTCTTTGGGTCTGGGGGAGGGAGCCGATCAGGGCCATGCAAATTTTATAGCATTTAACTTTCATGAATGCAAATTGTTTTGCGTAATCGGCGCGCTGTGCCTTCCCGCTTGTATGACTTTATTCCTATTGACCCTTGTTGTTGGCGTGAGTCAGGTTTCTGGCGTCGGCCAGCGCCATTTTGGCAAAACGAAATACCCCTAAAAAATAGCGTCGAATCAAGGGATTGTGCGCACCCCAAAGTAACAGGGGCAAAACTCGTTGCGGCCCCCACTTCGTCACGGCTGGGCTTGTCCCGGCCAGGACGAAGTGGGGGCCGCTACGAGTTTTGCCCCTGCCACAAGTTTTGCCCCTGTTACGCCTAATCGCCTAATCCATATAAGTGACTGAAATAATTAGATTGCGTTCTGCTCTGCGACGCGCAGGCGATCTGCATGAACGCGAAACGCGCCCCACAACGCCGAAGCACAGGCCCTCAATTCGGCGCTACCTCGCTGTCGCCTTTGCGAGGAAATGCACGAGCGCGGCGCGATCGGCGGCCGAGCCGATGCGTTGCTCAGGCATCTTGGTGCCGGGCGTGAAGGCGGCCGGGCCAATCTCGAACAGCCTCGACACCGTCTCCGGCGTCCACACGATATCAAGCGCCTTGAGCGCTGCGGAGAAATTGTAGCCGGGCAACGTCGCGATCGGGCGCCCGAAGATACCGGCAAGCGTCGGGCCGGCGCGATTGCCCCCGTCGGGCCCCAATGCGTGGCACGCGATGCAGGCGCGAAACACTTCCGCGCCGGGATCGCCCGCATAGGCCGCGAGCGGATCCTCAATACCTCCGGCGGCAACGCCGTCCACGGGTTCGCCGGTTACCGTATCCCAGCGGCGGATCATGCGATCGGCGCCGCCTGCGAGCAGCGTCCGGTTGTCAGGCAAAAACACCACGGACCACACTGGGGTACCGGGACCGATCAACGTGCGTTCGATCCGCCAGGCGGCACGGTCCAGAACCGTTACCGAACCGCGAACGCCTGCCGCCGCGACGCGCCTCCCGTCGCCCGACAGCGCAATCGCCACGATCGGCGCGCTTTCCGCCGCGATATCGCTACGCCTGTCGCCGGTAGCCGACAGCACGTAAATCTTGCCGTCTGCGCCAGCCGCGATGATCTCGCCGTCCGGCGCAATCGCAACGGCATTGAGGGGCGTCGGCAGGACGGCGACGAACGGCGTATCGTCGCCGGACAGCGGCCAGATGCGCAACGTCGCGTCGTAGCCGACCGTGACTACTGCCCGCCCGTCGGGCGTAAATGCGACACCATTGACGTTCTGCGAATGGCCCGCGAGCAGGCGCGGCGCCCCGCCGCCGAGCGGCCACAGACGCGCCGTATGGTCCCAAGATGCCGAGGCCAGGAAGCGCCCGTCGCCCGACACTGCGAGAGCCGCCACCGGCGCCTGATGTCCTTCGAGAACCGTCCGCGGCATTCGCTCGCCCGGATTCCAGATGGCGATGCGGGAATCTTCGCCGCCGGTGGCGGCGCCGTCTTTGAGCAGGACGACCGCGTTGACGGCGCCGTCGTGGAAGCGCAGCACGTCTTCGGCGGCGCTGCGTTCGAGCGACCAGCGGATTGCCGAAGTATCGAAGCTGCCTGACATCAGGATCTTGCCGTCGGGCGATACTGCGAGGGCGCGGACCGGCCCGCCGTGACCGCGCAACTGCGCGTCGGCCGCGCCGATCGCCGCTAGCCAGCTCGCCACCAGCGCGCAACAGCATAGTGAAGCGTGTCTCATCTCGTGCGTAGTCTTAAAGCCGGCGTAAAATCCCGCAATGCCTCGCCGTTACGGCGAATCGGGATAGCTTCGCGCGGACGCAAGCGCAGTCGCGAGCTCCCCGAGAAGCCGCCGGCTCGCCGTCGGCGCGAAGTACTTCCGAATTCAACAAAGCGCGCGCTATGGCTGGTACCTGAAATCCCAAATGGCTGATACGGAAATCCCAAGGAATGTCGAAATCAGGCTTAAGCGCAATTTGTATTGGGCTTAAGCTTAGCCAGACCGGGCTGCCCGGACGATCGTGTTCTGATCAAAACGCATCGTACCGCTGGACAGGGAGGTCCGTCGCGTTCGTCATCATGGCAAAAGCGTTGATCGCCACGGCGGCGGTTTCCGGCTGGTTCTGCGAGCGGGTCGTGGCCGTGGCCCATGCGGTTATGGCAACAACGGTCAGCATTGCGGCGATTCCAAACGACAGCGTCTTGCGCATCTAACGTCTCCTTAGCGTAACGCAACCCGGCATTGCATCACCACCTCGGTGGCCATGGGGCCGGCTGCCGTGCATGTGTCGCAAAGGAATGCAGAATGGTTCACGATGCCGGGACAGCTCATCTAAATCCTAGTCGATAGGCTGCCCCAAGGGCGAGGAGGCTGACCGCGGCCGCAAACATGAGGTAATAGCTTGGCGCGAGATGACTGCCGGTGACATCGATCAGCCACGCGATGATGAACGGGGCGAACCCGCCAAAAATTGCAACCGCGACCGAATAACTGGTCGAGACGGCGGTCGTGCGCATGCGTATCGGGAACAATTCTGAAATCAGCGCAGGAATCGCCCCTGCGTAGGCCGCAACAAAGACGCCGAGGATCGCCTGAACAAGCAGCAACGATTCAATCGTCGGCGCCGCAACCAACCGCGCGAACAACGGATGGGCGGTGAGTAATATGGCGACTATCGCGACAGTTGCGATCGGCAGCCGTCCCAGCTTGTCGGACAGCGCGCCGACCAGCGGGATCATTACGATCTGGATGGCGCCGGCAAGCATGGTGGCCAAGAATCCTCCGACCGGTGGCAAACCAAGCTCGCGTATTGCATACGTGGGCATATACACCGCCGTGTAGGCAGCGACGGTTACGAGGACGATCGTTCCGATCGCCACCAACAGTCTCGTCTTGCCCGATGAGAACGTTTCCCAAAGCGGCGCGGAGGTTGTTTGCGCCGACCGGAATTCCAACGTCTCATCGACTTGGCGCCGGATGTAGTAGCCGATCGGCCCGATCAAAAGTCCAAACAGGAAGGGGATCCGCCATCCCCACGTTTCCATCTGTTCGGCTGTCAACGCGCCACTAAGCGCCGCGCCGAAGCCGGTCGCCAGAACCGTTGACAGGCCCTGACCGGCAAATTGCCAACTCGCGTAAAGCCCTCGTCGCTTCGGATTCTGCTCGGCCAGAAACACCGTCGCGCTGCCGAATTCGCCGCCCGCCGAAAAACCCTGGATCATGCGTGCGGCGGCGATCGTAATCGGCGCGAATATCCCGATGAACGTATATGTCGGAGCAAACGCCGTGATCGCGGTTCCGGCCATCATCATTGATATGCTCAATGTCATGCCTGCTTTGCGCCCATGGCGATCGGCGAGGTGACCGAGCACGACCGCACCGACCGGGCGCATGATGAACGTGACCCCAAAGGACGCGAACGTCAGCAGAAGCGACGCCTTTTCGTTTCCGGCCGGGAAGAACAGCCTTGCAATCATCACGGCGAAAAAGCCGTAGATGATAAAATCGAACCACTCGAACGCATTTCCGATCGTTGCGGCGGCGACCGCACGCCAGCGGCGGCCAGGGCCCGGCAACTCTGTCGATGCCATCCCGAAGCACTCATCCAATCTGAACGAGGACGACCCCAATGGTCGCCAACCCCACGGCCATCAGTTGTAGCCTGCTGACAGGCTCTCGCAACACCAGCACGGCGAGCGCGCCGCCAAACACGATGCCGCTCTCGCGCAAGGGCGCGACCAGGCCGATCGGACCGTGGACATAGGCCCACATGCCGCACAAATATGACGACAGCAGTAAGGCTGCGCCCGCATAACAGAGTTTGGCGTGGCTCCTCAAGACGGCAAACGGATTCGTGCGCTCGAAGCTGGACACCACTCCCAATCCGATCGCGGTGACAACCGAGCTGGTGACCGCGTAGGGAATCAAGCAAGCCAATCCGCCGCCGCACGCGCGGATGCCATTTACGTCGAACAGAAGCGCGAATGCCAGTGCTCCACCGGCCGAAATTGCCGGCAGCATTCCGCCTCCTCCCCGATCCCAAATCGTCCGACCCGAAAACGCAAACAGCAGGAGGCTCAACACAACGAGCGCCAAACCTTCAACGGCATGCAGTCCACGGGACTCGTTCATGAAAATCCAACCGATCAAGAATAGAACCGGCGGAATAACCGCCCTTCCGACCACGTAGGCTATTCCGAAATCGGTGCGCGCATAGGCCTGCAGCATTGCTTGCGTGAAAGCGACGTTGCAGGCGCTCGCAGCCGCAACCCAGGGCCAGCTACCGGGAGGAGGCACGCCCACGAAGGGCAGGAGAACGCAACACAGACTGGCGGTTGCGAAAACAATGCCGCGAAGCAAATCCCGGGGCGCCGAATGGAGCTTTGCCAAGACGTTCCAACATGCGTGCAGAAAGGCGCTTGCAACGGCAGCAATGAACACCGCCCAGGTCAAAGTCAGCACCCCTAGTGGATCGATTCCAAATTTCAATCATACGGAGGGCGCACGACGCAGTCGTGAGCCCGGAGTCCATAACCGCCGCTTGAGAGCTATGGATTCCGGGCTCGCCACCTGGCGATGGCGCCCCGAAATGACTGCAGAAGCCTTGTGGACGCCACCGCCATGCGACGCGCATGTCGGCAAAGGCTAATGTATAAAAACGTCGCGGAATGACGCCGCATATTCGAAAGTTCAAGAATGCCGCGCTAGCTGAGGAACGGCACGTGTCCGTTTTGAACGTTCTCGCCCGGTTCCACATGCGTCGTGTCGGCCGCGGTCGCCCTCACCTTGAAGTCCACCACGTTCGCGACCGTGCGCGTGAAACTGCGAAGCTCGTCGTGCGAAATCGCGTACAATTTTGTCTGAAGATCGAGCAAAGCCATCGCGAGCAAATGCGACGTGTCGTCGAGCGACAGCGCTCGCGCCTGTCGCGCGCTGCTCGAAAGCCGGTCGATCAAGATAAGAATTTGTTGGTTGCGGTCGTTCATCGTCTTCTCCTCAGCAACTCGGCATTGGTCGGGGTCTCGCTTATCCAATTGCTCGTGGTGACGATTTCGCCATAAACCCCGACAATGCCGGCCACTGCTTTTTGGACGTCTGCGGCCGACAATTCGCCGAGCTGGTGGCTTGCGGAAGCATCCGCCAAATATGAAAATCGATGTTTGCGGTGGAAAGCATCGATCGCGGTGGAGAGGCACGCGGTCTCTCCGGCAAATCCCGCGAGAGCGAAATGACCTCCACAACCGTCCATGAACTGGGCAAACGGCGCGCTCGAGTAACAAGACGGATTCTCGCGGTCGAACGTAGCGCGATTGAAATAGGCCGAACGGCTGAACTGGCGGAGAAATGCCACCGGAAGGCCCTTCGATCTCGCGTGGGCGAGCGCGGCGCGGCAGTTCGCGAGCGCGAGATCGGCGTCCGGCAGGGCCATAAGGCGGGAACCGGTGACATATTCCTGCTGCATGTCGACCACAACGAGGCAAGGCGCGACCGACGCATCGGACAAAGCCCTGAGATAGATGACCTGGTTCACGCGGCAGCTCCTTCAGCAGAGGGCCGGCTGACACCACGGGCTTTCGAGCGCTCAAGAATTCCGGTTTCGTGCCAGCTACCCTCGGGACGAATGGTCACATAGGGATCGGTCTCGAACGATATCGTCCTGGCGGCGCGGCTGGTGTCGCACACCATCTCGACGTAATCGAAATCCGAAAACACGAGTTCGCGGGGCGTATCCGGTATTGAAAAGCCGCACCTGCCCCAGAACTTTACCAGCCGCTTTTGCGCATAAGAACACACACGGGTGTAGCCCTTCGTTTGACAAAACTCGACGCCGAAGCTGACAAGCTTGCGCGCCAGACCGAGGCCTCGGAACTCCTTGCGGACCACCAGCCTTTCCAACTTGGCAAAATCCGAAAAGTAACGAATGCGCAGGCAACCGGCCGGTTCGTCGCCCACATAACCGATCAAATGGGTCGCGGTGAAATCGTTGCCGTCGAATTCCTCGTCATACGGGCACTCTTGTTCTCCGACAAACACAGCCCCTCGGATCACCGCGGCGCGCATGAAATCGTCGATCGTCCGCGCGACCCGAACCGAGAGGTAAGGCTCAGGTGTGTGCGGGGTCGGCATCGCGCAAATGGTGGCTTCTTGATGGCGCGGCCTGGAGCGGCGGAACAGGTGGAATTGGGGCGCCGTGCTGCCGGCGAGCTTGGGAGCGAGCCGCAACCCCATGCCCTCCACGAAGCGGGCGGCCTCGCTGTTAATCGACCAACTGTAGATATCGACATCGTGGCATTGCGGGCTCCACATCTTCTGCACGATGAGTGGTACCCCGGCGGCCAGCTTGCCGGGGGCATAAACGTGCCATACGTAGATTCCTGCTGGTTTCTCGTGTTGGGCCGAAATGAGCGAAAGAGGCGGATTTCGACGGTCCAAGGTTCCGTCAAGAAGCTGGCTCAGTCCTTGCTTTGTCAAAGGCAAGAACGAAACGTACCCTTCGCCTACAGGCGCCTTGATATTGAATCGGTCGCGATGTGCGATGGCCCAGAAGCAATCCGGATTGTATGATACGACGCGCTGGACAACTTCCGCGTTTGTCAGCGTGGGAATTGCCTTTCGGGCGAGGTCCATAAGCGTCGCGATCTGCTCGCCCGCGACATTAAAAACGACGAGCCGGCGCGCAAGCGCGAGAATTGCTGGATCGTCGAGCCTGCGGTTCGATCGCTGCGCGTCCTCGTAGGCAAGCCCGCCCGTCCCGGAAACCCGAACATCATGAGCCGTCATGTCGATCCCCCTTTTACCCTTGCGCCTTAATCTGATATCTATTTAGCTTCACTTGGGGTGAGGCGGTGCGATCGAATCCGACTATCGGTGCTCACGAATTTGAGCACGTGCGTGCATCATGCGATGGTGCGGGCCCGGACTGGGAAAGCATTCGGATTTTCCTTGAGGTGGCGCGGGCCGGAAGTTTTCGCACCGCAGCGGGCCGGTTGCGCATGACCGGTCACGGCATTGCGCGGCGGATCGAACAACTGGAACATCAGATCGGCGCGGTGCTGTTCACCCGCCACCGTGATGGCGTCCGCTTGACGGGAGCTGGTCACCACCTCCTGTCCTGCGCAGAGCAGATGGAGGAAGCGTCGCTGGGATTTGTCCGCCGACGCGGGATGCTTGCGCAGCCGCTTCGGGGTGAAATCAGGATTGCATGCACGGAAGGATTGGGAACATTCTGGGTGACGCCGCGGCTTCTCGAATTTGCCCGCGCGCATCCTCAGATCCTGGTCGATCTGCGTTGCTCGATGCAGCGGCCTGATGACTTGGTGGCCCGGGCGGAGGCCGATCTTGCGATTCAAATCGAGCAACCGGTGCCGCGCGACCTCATAACCCGCAGGATCGGTCGCATGCACATCGTGCCCTGCGCATCAAAGTCCTACATCGACACTTATGGCCTGCCGAAGTGTAAGCAGGAGGTCGAGGAACGTCACCGGATCGTCGTGATGTGCGCGGACCAGGGCAAGGCGCACGATTTGTACAATCAGTGGTATCCGGAACGGGTGCAGACCGGTTTTGTTGCGATGCGCACCAACGTCAGCACCGCTCTCTATGCGGCGATCGTCAGCGGCTTGGCGGTGGGCTGGCTGCCGACATACTGTTTCGCGATCGGAGCATCGGTGATCCCGCTCGACATCGATTTGGTTTATTCCTTCGATATCTGGCTGAGCTATCATCCCGATCTCGGACAGGTACCGCGGGTTCGTCGGATGATCGATTGGGCGATCGAGCAATTCGATCCGCAAAAATGCCCCTGGTTCCGCGACGATTTCATTCACCCGGAGGAGTTCGGCAAGCATCTGCGCTCAAGCCCGTCGGGCGCAATTGATGCGGCCTTTGGTCGACCATAAAAAGCCCCCTCCCTACCCTCCCCCGCTTTGCGGGGGAGGGTAGGGAGGGGGCGGTCGCTGAACTCTGAAGGCTTTCCGAGAAGGGCTGCGCCATGCCGACCAACGAGCTATCTCTTTGGGACGAAAACATCGGTAAGCGCCTCAAGCTACGGCGGCTCCAGCTCGGGCTGTCGCAGGAGTCGTTGGGTCTTGCGCTCGGCGTGACGTTCGAGCAGGTGCAAAAATATGAGACCGGAAACGACCGCATCGAGGTCGCTCGGCTGCAACAGATTGCCGAAATCCTGAACGTGCCTATCTTGTTCTTTTTCGGCGGCACTCTCAGCGGCGCCCGCGATCGGGAAGGCGCCTGCGACGTCGTCGATTTCCTCGATACGGCGTATGCGCTGCGTCTTGCGCAAGCATTCAGGCGGATCGAGGAGCGCCACATTCGGCGGTCCATCGTTGAACTCGTCGAGCAAGTCGCCAATACCGCGGGCGCGCGGAGAGGTTGATTTTAACCGCGCCGCTTTCTTTAACCCTCCCCGCCTGCGTGGGAGGGTAAAGGCCGCAGACCCTCAAAAAAAGGCGAGCGTCTCGCAACCGACACCGGCCTCGAACCGGTGCGACACGCGCTGCGTCGCGAGGTCGATCACATGAATGCTCCCGTCCCCCTGGCAGGCGACGAAGAGCGCCCCCTCATGAAAGGCGCCATCCATCGGCTGCTGCCCTACCGCCACCGTAGTCTGGCGGCCAAACGTTGAGTCCATCAGCGTGGCTGTCGCGCTGCGCAGGCTCGTGACGAGGAGAATTTGACCGTCCGGGCTGTAGCGGGCGATCTGGGCCGGCTCAGGCACGCCATCAAGCGGCACCGTCCGGACGATCGCAAAGCTCGACGTGTCGATCAGGAGGAGCATCGGTTCCTCGTCATCGACTGCAACAAGGAGGTTGCCGTCAGGTGAAATCGCGAGGCCCGCCAACGGATGCGGGGCGGCCACCTGCCGGACGAGTCGGCGTGCCGGCAGGTCGATCACCGAGATCGAGGCGTCTTCCTCGTTCTCGGTATAGAGCCACCGCCCGCTCGGTGCGATCACAAGGCGATGCGAATTGACGGAACCGGTTTCGATCGCACCGACGACTGCATTCTTGGCGAGATCGACAAGTGCGACCACGCCACTGTTCTCGCAAGTGATGTAGAGCAGGCCGCCTGGCCCGATCTGGAGGCCGTGCGGCGCCACGTATGGAGAAAGATCGATGTCGGTCACATGCCTGCGCGTCTCAAGGTCGACGACGGACAGCAAATGGCCGGGGTTGGGATTGCGCCCGTGGATGCCATCCCCGTAGATCGGGACGTAGGCGGTGGACGATTGCGGCGGGACCAGGAGCTCATGCGGCAGGCGTTCGAAGTCGTCGAGAATATGTGTTGTCGCATAGCTGTCGGGGTCGAGGAAAAGCACCTTGCCCCCCATTTTGTCGACCGCAATCAGCCCGCGACCACCCCTGCTATTCATTTTGTTCAAATCCTATCCGCGTTGCGATCGCATAAAAGCGTCGTGGCTGGGAAGGTCGCCTGCCGATGGCCCCACCCCCTACCCGCCCGCGGGGAGGGGGGCGCTAAGCAGGATTCGGCCGGCTGGCCAACGGATGGGCAACCAAAACAGCTATCGCCGGCATGATCCGGGACCTCGATCCGTTGGGCAGCCCGTGAATCTCTGCTTAGCTTCGCGCGACTTTGCCCACGTGGTCAAACGGCGAGGCCGGACGGCGTCGACAAAGGGAGAGGCTGCGCAGCCGGGCGATGCGCCTCTTCGCGCCGTGCGACCGAGCGCAATTGATCGATATCCGCCCCGGCCGGAGTGAAGTCCCGACAGCGGGGCAACCTCAAGGATCACTGGACGCGATCAGTTCGGTCCTTCCAATCGACCCGATTTCCTCGATTTCCTCAAGGTTTCCCCTTATCCACGGTTGTCGCCTTCCAGTGCGTTCGCCGCCGGGCAGGTCAAGCGCCAGATCAGACCCGAAGGAGCGTAGTCAAGGTGAACCTCACCGTCGAGGCTCCACTTCGCCATCGACTCGATGACCGCACTGCCGAAGCCACGCCGCTCCGGCTGTGACACGGGCGGCCCTTTGCGCTCAGTCCAGCTTATCTTGAACATGTCGCTGTCAAACCGCCAACCCACGTCGACACGGCCGGCATCCACCGACAGAGCGCCGTATTTGCCTGCATTGGTCGCCAGCTCGTGCAGCGTGAGACCGATGGCTTGCGCGGCGGCTGCTTTCAAACGCAGCTTCGGGCCGTCCAAAGCGATCCGAGACCCGACAAGATCCGCAAAGTGCGCGAGCTCGGCGCGCACCAGATCCTCCACGTCGACCCCCTGCCATTCGTTCCGGACCAGCAGGTCCTGATTAGCGGCAAGCGCCCGGATACGCTCAACGAAGCGTCCGATAAAGTGTTCAGGCTCGCGAGCTGCGGTCTGCCGGGCGATTGCCTGTACCAGACTGAGCATGTTCTTGGCGCGATGATTGACCTCACGCGTCAGAAGGTGAACCTGCTCGTCGTGAGCTTTCCGCTCGGTCACATCCTGGGCCACGCAGACAAACAGACGTCGTCCATCCGACTGGGTTCCGAGGGCAGAGGAAACAAAGCTCCAAAGGCGGTCACGGCCGTCTTTGGTGCGGATCATCAGCTCAGCCGACTGCGCCTCAGGCTCTGTCGAAATGATCCGGCGAAAATGCCCTAGCATTTGGCCTGAGCGTCCGCCGCAGGCTCGCGTTATCCAGTCCTCGATGCGGCGCAGTGCCTCTCTCGAATAACCGCTCCGTTCAACCCAGCTTTGGCTGACGGCAAGGATTTGCTCCCGATCGTCAAACAAGAGGATCGGCACTGGCGAGTGGAGGATTGAGGACCTGAAGCGTTCCTCGCTCGCACGTAAACCCTGCTCCGCCTCGAACCGCTCCCAGGCTTGCGCGAGAAAATTGGTGATCGTGCCGAGCCAGGCGACTTCGTCATCGCTGAAGCTTTCCCGTGTCGCCGAGGCAACTGCAAACGTGCCAAGCAAGCGGCCGTCGGACGCCTTGAGAGGG
>WNFG01003114.1_pt1 | contig 13867 bp, 8 predicted proteins | sample 5400431 | NCBI WGS metagenome assembly WNFG01 (sample SAMN13153346, study PRJNA577476) | soil metagenome | isolation source: 120 cm saprolite under Douglas fir tree site 2 hole 3 replicate 2 | place: USA:California | collected 2015-04-18
GACCGGCAGCATCAACGCGCAGCTTCTCGGCGCGCCGCCTGCGGCGGGCAGCGATCTCACTCCGCTTTCAGGCGACCTGGCGATCACCGCAGACCACGGGTTGTTTCAGATTCAGCGCGCCAGTCTGCAAACGACTGCGACAAAGCTAAACGCAACCGGACAGTTTTCGCTTGACCGCGATTCGAATTTGGTCGTAGATCTCGCTTCAACCGATGCGGCGGAACTTCAACGCGTGCTGATTTCGTCGGGAGCAATTCCCGAACTCGAAGAACAATTCCACACTTACGGAATCGATCTCGGGGGCAAACTCGTCTTCAACGGAACGCTCCAAGGCGCGCTTAAGGATCCCATCGTCAATGGCCATGCGGAGCTGGGCTCTTTGATCGTCAATGGCCGCGACCTGGGTTCGCTGGTGGCTAATCTGGCATCGACTGCCGCTGAGCTTCATGTCAACGACGGGCGTCTGGTGCAGCCGGGCGGAGGCGGCGCGCAATTCGCGCTGGTCGTGCCGCGCACCGGCACAGACAACATTTCGATCGAGGCAACGCTCGATCGGATGAACGCGGGTAATCTTATCGCCGCGTTGCCCTTGAAAGAGACGCGCGATCAATTTGGCGACACTCAGGCAGACGCGTCCGGCGCTTTGAAGATCACCGGCATGCCGAACCAGATGAGCGGCGCTGCCGATCTGCGTTTTGGGCCAGGCCGTTTGGCGGGCGAGCCTCTGCAAAACCTGTCGGCGCGCGCCACGTTCAGCGGCTCAACCGTGAATCTGGAAAAGGTCGATGTAAATTTCGATAACGGCCACCTCGCCGGAAGCGGAAAGTTCGATACGGCAACGAAAGCATTCGAACTGGCGGCTAGCGGCGATCATGTTCAGTTAGCCCGCCTCGAAGCTCTTACGGGTCATCCCAGCTTGCCAAAGCTGACCGGTATTGCCGTGATCAGAAAGCTGACGGCCAAAGGCATCCGTAACGATGTGGCGACGTACGAAATTAATTTCGACGTCGAGAGCACAAACGTGACAGTGGATGGTCATCCGGCGGGCGCGGTGAAACTGTTTGGTGAAACTGCGAACAAACGCCTCAACGTTACTTTCACAATGACCGGTTTGCTGGGTCCAAAGCCGCAAGTCGTGAGTGCGAGCGTCGATCTTTCAAACGAGAAGCTGCCCGCCAAAGTTGATGCGACAATTACCGACGCTGACCTGACTCAGGTTTTCAATGTCCTGGTGCCCGACAGCGACAACGCCATCACCGGAAGCGCGACCGGCACGCTCGCGCTTAGCGGCAATCTGATGAGCGAGAACGATCAGAGCGAAGAGACGTTTTCGCTCAAAGGTTTGACCGGCACGGCGACCTTCACAAAATTCTCAGCCGAGGTCGAGGACAATACGCTCTCAGCCACCGGCCCGGTCACAATCGATGTCGGGCGCAATGAAATGACGGTTCGGCAAAGCCAGTTCACCGGTTCGGGTACGAACATAAGGATGGGAGGGTCGATCGCCACCAGTCACGGCGGTCGCCAGGATTTCGACGTCGCGGGCACCGTTAACCTGACCATCCTCAGTCACCTTTCGCACGATCTTTTCTCTTCCGGCAAGGCTGAGTTGCAACTGCAAGTTGCCGGAACGTATGAAAAGACTCTCGTCAAGGGCACGGCCACGGTAACCAACGCTTCGGTTTCGGTGTTGGTGGGTGACCAGCGCATCACGCTGTCGAGTCTTGATGGATCGATCATTTTCAATGCCGATCAGGCGCAGATTGAAAGGTTCAACGGCACCCTCGGTGGCGGAAAGGTGACCGCATCAGGCGGCGCGGTTATCGCCGGGCCGGCCCGCGGCCGCTTCATTCTGAACGTTCACGGCGCCAATGTGACGCTTAATTATCCGCAGGACTTTCGTTCGACGGTTGACGCCAACCTCGACCTCAGCGGAGACCTCAAGAGCCAGTTCATCACCGGCAACGTCTATGTGCGTCGCGCCGAATACACAAGGGACATAGCCCTTGACGAGTTGATTAATCGCCGGCCGCAACCATCGATTGAAGAAGGCGGCCAGTTCAAGTTTGCGCAGACGACAAATCTCGACAAGCTGTATGTCGAAGGCCGGAACGCCCTGGTGATGCACAACAATCTGGGCGACGTGGTAGCGTCAGTTTCCTTGCGGCTGGATGGTCCAGTGACCGATCCAATTGTGCAGGGACGGATCACGGCGACGCGCGGCACGCTCAATTTTCGCAACGCGCCGTACGAACTCACGCGCGGACTGGTTGAGTTTCCCGCGCGCTTTGGCGCCGATCCAATCATCAACATCGAAGGCCAGTCAGTCATCCGCGGCTATCGCGTGACCGCGCTGCTCGAAGGACCGCTTTCGCACCCCACCACGAACGTTAGTTCAGAACCTTCGTTGCCCCAGGGAGATGTCGTATCACTGGTGCTGAACGGCACGCTGTCATCGACCGACACCAGCACCTCGGTACTGGCCCAGTCGGGTTTAGGAACAGCAGCGAGCTTGCTGACGGACGCACTGGTGAATGCGCCCGTGTCGCGGGCCACGAACAAGCTGTTCGGCCTCAGCCGCGTGGAAATCAATCCGGTGATTGTCGGCAACAGTTCAACGCCGACGGCGCGTCTGACAGTCGCGCGCCGCATCAGCAAAGACATGACCGTGACCTATTCGACAAACATCGCTTCAGATCCGAATCAGGTGCTCTCGGTCGAGTATCGGCTGTCGGATCGGCTGTCTTTCGTGGCCGACTATGAACAGGGCTCGCTCAGAAATCTGAGCACGCGAAATAACAACTATAGTTTTGAGATCAGGTTCCGGAAGAGATTTTGAAAAGGCAGACGGCAGCAGAAAAAAGGCAGAAGGCAGAAAGCAGAAGGCAGAAGACAAGCAGGAAACGCGTTCGGGTTTTCTGCCTGCTGCCTACTGCCGTCTGCCTGTTGCTGCTTGGGTCGGCGATGACCACCCTCGCCCAGGTCGGCGATTACGAAGGCCGGACGGTCGCGTCCGTCGAGGTAGTTCTGAAGGGCTCGCCCGGCGACCCGTCCGCCGAGGCTGAGTTTCGATCGCTGCTGAGGATTCTGCCGAACAGCGAATACTCGGCCGTCGCGGCGCGCCAGTCGCTCCAGGATCTCTTCGCGTCGGGGCGCGTGGCCACCGCGCAAATCGAAATTACCGAGGCCGAAGGAGGCGCCGGACGAAACCAGCCCATTCGCGTGCGCTTTGTCATCGAGCGGCAGATCGTGATCTCCGGCGTCAGCCTGCGCCTGACCCCGGCCACGGGAACTCCGGTGGCCCGTGACGAAATTCGCGCGCGGCTCAATCTGCTCGAGCCGGGCCGGCGCCATTCGCAGCGCGCCATCGATCGCAACGCGGACGAGGTCCAGGCTTACTTGCGCGATCGCGGTTACTACAGCGCCACGGTCGATGCGAGCGAAGAACCCGATCCTTCGGACGCTACGGGAACGCGCCGCCTCGTCATCTACACGATCACGCCGGGCGAGCCGGCGAAAGTTGCCAGCTTCGCCATCGACATCAAGGGCTTCGATCCGAAGAGTGTGCAGTCAACATTGAAACTCCAACCGGGCGCGCTGTTCACGACTGATGCGCTTGGTGATGACGTGAATCGAATCCGGCAGGCCATCCTGGCGCAAGGCCATCTTGCGCCCTTGCTGGACGATCCGATTCCCCGGCGCAACCCCGACACCAAACTGATCGAGATTTCGCTGGAAGGCAAGATCGGGCCGAAGGTCGAGGTCGCCTTCAAGAATTACACCCTGAGCGAAAAGAAACAGAAAGAGCTGCTGCCGGTGAAGCGCGAAGGAAGCGTCGATTTTTCAGCGATCGAAGAAGGCGCGCGGCGCGTGCGCAATCAGCTTCAGCAGCAGGGTTATTTCTTTGCGGACGTAAATCCCATTTGCACCGTGACCCCACCCACGGCGACTACGATTGATAACGGAACGGTCGAGACTTGCCAGAACTTAAACGCGGCCGAGCTCAGCGCGGAAACCCTCAACATCACTTACGAAGTTATTCTCAGACGCCGCCTGAAGCTCACCGATATTCGGATCACCGGCACCAACAAACTAAGCTTCATCGACGTTGCTGAAGAATTGAAAACACAGAAGGCCAGCGCCGCGGGGTTTTTGCCTTTTCTCGGCGGCTATGGTCGAGGGTTTACCAACAACGCGCTGCTCCAGGAAGATATTCGCACTATCACGGCGCACATGCAGGACCTTGGTTATCGCGGCGCAAGGGTTGACGTAGTCGAGGGCATCCAGGTCAACAACGACAACCTGATCATAACTTTCAACGTTACGGAAGGGCCGCTGACGCGCGTGGCCGGCATCGAGGTTCGCGGCGAGAAAGCTTTTCCAGAAGAAGTGCTCCGCAAGGAAATCAAGTCGATCGTCGGCGGACCCTACTCGCGCCTGGAAGCTCGAGCTGACACTGACCGGCTGCTTAATTTGTATGCGCGCGAAGGCTATGTCGATGCGGAAGTCCAGCCGTCAACCGACCCACAGCCTAACAAGGGCGGCGATGAGCAGGTGCAGCTCATCTTCACCATAACCAAAGAAGGCGCGAAAGCAATCGTCAACGAAATTGTCGTGAATGGAGTGACCGGCAGCGCCGCAGTTCAGCGCGCAAAACGCGGGGCCATTCTCCGCGCCATTCCGCTTTCTCCGGGCGACGTCCTGCGCGCCGATCGCAAGAATGAAGCCGAGCGCGCGCTTTACGTTACTGACGCGTTTCGTCAGGTGTTGATTAGCCAGGCGCCGGCCGGCGACGGGCCGAATGGCTCGAAGAAGTACGACGTGATCGTGGACGTGGAGGAAAAGAGGCCGCGCGTGATCGAATATGGCGGCGGCTACTCGACCGACACCGGCGCGCTCGGCCTGCTGGAACTGACCAACGTCAACTTCATGAACAAGCTGCGCCAGGGAGCCATCCGCGTGCGCGCCAGCCAGCGGCAGGAACTGGTGCGTTTCGAGTTTCTGGATCCGCGCTTTACGCGCTATGGCACCAGACAGTTTTCCCCGCTGGCGATTTCAGTCCAGTACCTGCGCGATTCCACCATCACGCGTTTCTTTCGCTCGACGATCGATCGCGGAACCTTCGGCGTCGTCCAGCGCCTGGATGCTAAAGGAAATCCCATCGACGTGCTCGGGAATCAGGTGGGCCAGCCGACAATTAACCGTTTCACTTTCGGCGTGGAAACACAGCGGGTGTTGAGCCAGAAAACACGGAGCATAGTCTTTCTGCGTTACAACTATGAAGACGTGCGCCTGCGCAACATCGAGAGTCTGCTGATCAAGGACATTCTGGTGCCTGACGAAGTCGTGCGGCTTTCGCGTTTTGGCGTCTCGTTTGTTTTCGACACGCGCGAGCGATGCGAGCGGCGCCTTCCGGGCAGTTCCGGTGAAGAAGAAACGATCGCGCCGAACGGCGAAGTCTGCCGCTACAACCAGCTGGACGCGACTCGCGGCCAATTTCTGTCGGCGGATTTTAGCGTGGCGGCACGGTCGCTCGGCGGCAACACTTCGTTCAGCCGCTTTACGTCGACGTATCACACTTATTACAAGGTCGGGCGAGCGCGAGGCACGGTGCTGGCCGGCAATCTCACTGTGGGACTCGCGCAGTTGTTTACCCCGCGCGACCGCAACGGCAACGGCCGGATCGATGACTTTGATCGCCTGCTGCCGATCAGCGAACGATTTTTTTCCGGGGGCTCAACGACGCTGCGCGGCTTCGCTTACGAAGAAGCCGGGCCGCGCCAGGCCATCGTTCCGCAGGGCCAGTTTCGTGATCGGTCCGGCAAAATCATTGCGATCAACCCGTTCACGGTCCCGATCGGCGGCAATGCCCTGCTGGTGACGAACCTGGAAGCGCGCGTGCCGGTAACCAGAGAAATACAGGTTGTTCCTTTTTACGACGGCGGCAATGTGTTTCGCAGCCCCGCCGATATCTTTCATGCGCAACCGATCGTGCGCACGGGAAATTTTCTGGAAGACATTAACGCCCAGAACTTACGCCAACGTTGGACGAACACGGTGGGTTTAGGCGCGCGATTCAAGACGCCGTTCGGCGGCGCACTGGCGATTGATTACGGATACGTTCTGAATCCGCCGCAGTTTCTGATCCCGCAGGGGTTGAACACCAATGCTCCGTTCACCGCGATTTATCGTTTGCACCAGGGCCAAATTCAATTTCGTTTCACGCAAACGTTCTGAGCGGCAAGGAGCAAAGCGCGAAGGGCAAAGAGCAAAGAGAAATGAGCAGGGGGGAAGGAGAAAGAAATGAAAATTGCAAATTGCAAATTGAGAACTTCAAAATGTAGCGGTAACGACCATTGCGCCGTGAGGCTGCCAAACAATTCGCACTTTTCAGTTTTCAATTTTCAGTTTTCAATTCCTTTGCTTTTTGCCCTTTGCTCCTTTCTCTTTGCTCTTTGCCCTTCCGTGCACGCTCAAGTCATCGCCGACAAAGCCGTCGCCAGCGTGACCAACGGCTCGCGCGCGACGCCCGATCTGATCACTTACTCGGACCTGATTTGGCAACTGGCGCTTGAGCCGGCCACGCCGTTCGCTGAGAAACCAAGCTCGGAAAATCTCAACCGCGCTTTGCGACAGCTGGAAGACCAGGTGCTGGTGCTGCAGGAAGCGCGCAAGCTGCCCAGCGCCGACACGCCTGAGGCCCGCAAAGATCGCGATGAAGAGGTCAAGAAGCGTCGCGATGAGCTCGCTCAGTTGATGGGCTCGGCGGCTCGGTTGCAGGAGCGTATGACGCGGGTCGGGCTCACCAGCGAGCAATTGGATTCGATCCTGCGCGACCGCGTGATGGTTGACAAATATTTCGATTTTCGTTTTCGCGCTTTCGTCGTAATCGCACCCAAGGAAATCACCGACCGCTATAACGAAACCTATGTACGAGAACGCAACAGCGGCCGCATCGTTCCCACTCTCGATCAGGTCCGCAGCCGGATCGAAGAAGATCTGAGAGTCGAGAAGATCGCAGCCGAGATCGATGCGTTCGTGGACAAGTTGCGAGATCAGCCGGGCACGGAGATCGTCGTCCTGAGCGAGGTATAGTAGTTGCTTAGTTTCGGTGGTCAGTGGTTAGTAGTCAAATCGTCTGAAACCAGAATAACTGACTACTAAATACTGATTCCAGAATCCTGCCCCGATTCGGCGTTTCATACTACCTCACAGCGAAGTTTTCTGAGCGTGCGACCCGCGTTAGGGCGGTCGTGCGCCAGCAGGATATGCCAATCGAGATCGTGTCCGAACATCCGGAACCTCGGCTCACCGGTTTTTGTCGGGGCGCCGGGAACGCGCTATGGTCATTGACCGCGATAGCAGTGCGCAAGCGTCGCTTCGTGCTGCGCGCGATGCTGGTGGCTGTGCTGCTCGCAGTCGTTGGCGGCGCAGTTCTGCTGGCTAATTCGTATCGCTCGTACGCAAAGCTGGTGGACGCCCGCCTGGCGCGTGGGTATCTGACCAGCCGCGGCGGGATCTTTGCGGCGCCGCGCACTCTGCTTCCGGGCCAAAAGTTTTCGCGCGACGAACTGGCCGTTGTCTTACGTCGCACCGGCTATCTGGAAACGGATAGTGCCGGCGAGATTTGGAACGGCAGCTTTACAGTGTTGAGCGACGCGATCGAAATTCGTCCGGCGAACGACGGCGGGTACCCGGAAACCGTTAGAGTCACCTTTGATCTTAATGGACGCATCGCTGAATTAAGCGGCGATGGCGTCACGCTGGATCGATTTGCCCTGGAACCGGAAGCGCTCACCAACGATGCGCGAATGAAGGAAGGTGCGCGCCGTCCGCTGGCTTTCAAAGAAATTCCAACGGTGCTGGTGCAGGCGATCACCTCAATTGAAGATCGCCGCTTTTTCGATCATCACGGTCTCGATGTTTGGGGCGTGGCGCGGGCGCTGTTGCGCAATGCCGGTGACGAACGGATTGGCCAGGGCGGTTCGACAATCACCCAGCAACTGGTCAAGAACACTTACCTAACGCCCGAGCGGACCCTGCGGCGCAAGTACGCGGAAGCGATGTTGGCCTTCACCATCGAGCGGCGTTTGCCGAAGGAAGACATTTTTGCGCTTTACTGCAACGAGATTTATCTGGGGCAGCGCGGCGCGCTGGCGGTCCGCGGCGTCGACCAGGCGGCACGCGTGTATTTTGGAAAGCATTTGAACGAACTGACCGTCGGCGAAGCCGCGACAATCGCCGGCATGATTCAAAGCCCGGCGCGTTACGCGCCGCTCGCGCACCACGATGCCGCAAGTGCGCGGCGCAACACCGTGCTGGGCACGATGGTGCGCGACGGCTTCATCACGCTCGAGCAGGCCGCAGCGGCGGCGAAAGAGCCTTTGACGATCTCTGATTTCGATCCGGCTCGCGAATCATCGGCTCCGTACTTTATTGATTATGTGAATCGGCGGGCGGGTGTCCCGCCCGTGGATCATGCGCAGGATGCGCATGCCACTATCACGACGCTCGATCTCGATCTGCAACGAATGGCCGAGGAAGCAATCAAGCGACAGCTCGATCGCCTCGAAGCGATTTACAAACCACGCGGGCTGACGCCGCAGGCTGCGCTGGTGGCGCTCGACCCGCGCACGGGCGATGTTTTGGCGATGGTCGGGGGTAAGGACTATGCGGCGTCGCAACTGAATCGCGCCACCGACGCGCGCCGCCAACCCGGTTCGGTCTTCAAGCCTTTCGTTTATGCGACTGCGCTGGAAAGCGGCATGTCGCCGCTGCAAACTTTCAGAGACGCGCCCCAGACGTTCACTTACGATCACAAATCCAAATACCGTCCCGCGAATTATGGCGGCGGGTATTCGATGCGCGATGTTTGGTTGCGCACCGGCTTGATCAAATCGCTTAACGTCGTGACGGTGGACGTGGCGATGCAGGCCGGCCTGGCTCGCGTCGCGGACACGGCGCAGAGTTTCGGATTGCCGCGGCCCGCGCCGTATCCGGCGCTGGCGCTCGGCACGACGGAAGTTTCACCGGTGCAGATCGCCTCGGCCTACGCGGCGTTTGCCAACGGCGGCCGGCGCATTCAACCGAATGTCCTGGCGCGATCAGTGTCAGAACCGGGAGCGGGCCGGGGTCCCCGCGCGGGCAGCCCGCGTGGGGTGGAGGATGCGACCGGATCAAGGAGTCAGTTTGAAACTGAAGCGCAAGGGAACGATCAAGTGATTCAGCCGGGCACGGCGTTTATGATCACAGACATGCTGCAAGGCGTGATCGAGGAGGGCACGGCGCGCGCCGCGCGCGGACAAATACCCAGGACAGCTATAGCTGGTAAGACCGGAACGTCGCGCGACGGCTGGTTCGTGGGCTATTCAAAGAATTTGGTTTGCGCGGTTTGGATTGGATTCGATGACAACCAGCAGCTGGGTTTGACGGGCGCGGCGGCGGCTCTGCCGGCCTGGGTTGATTTTATGAAGAGCGCCGTTGATTTCCGACCCGAACTCGGCGGCAAGTCTTTTGATCGCCCCGATGGCATCACGATCGTTGAGATCGATCCCGAAACCGGCCAGCTCGCGACAGGCCTTTGTCCGCTCCACGAACGCGTCGCGATGGCGACGACGCAAGCCCCTTTTTCCGAATGCTATCGCCACAACGTCTACTTCGATCTGACTAACTCAGCGGAGCAAGCAAAGACCGAGATTCCGGCGCTCGCTAAATCTGAAATGCCGCATCCGAACAATCGCCAGAAGTATCCAGCGGGAGAATTCGCTTTGCTGCGCAATACGCGGGTTGATACTGACAAGAGCGGAAGAAAAGTGCTGGTGAATGAGATGAGAGTCATGGGGAGATAAGAGAACTTTCCTTGGTTTCGCTCCGCCAGGAGCGAGATATTTATGGCAGCCGCTGTCCTAAATGAACCAAAGCTCCTTTAGGAGCGAAGTCTCATATTCCGCTCCTAAAGGAGCGCATTAAATCCTTGAATTCCTTCGGGGCTATAAACATCTGGCCCCTACGGGGCCAGGAAGCGACCGCACATCAGGCGGCAAAGCCGCAAACCGAACTCACGGTCAGTTCTTCTCCAAAATCACTTGCGCGATAGCGTGCTCGGTCGTGTGGGCAATCGAAATATGCACCGCGGTTGCGCCTGATTCTTCATAGAGCTCGCGCGCGCGGCCATGGAATGAAATCAACGGCGCGCCCGATTCTTTCGCCGACACTTCCACGTCCTGCCAACTGATCCCGCCACTCCAACCAGTCTGCAAAGCTTTCAGCGCGGCTTCTTTTGCGGCAAAGCGCGCGGCATAATGTTGGGCAGCGACTGCGCCACGCGATTCGCAGTAGGCGCGCTCGGCGTCAGTAAAGACGCGTGCGGCAAAGCGCGGCGTGCGCTCGATGGTTTCGCGCACGCGCCGGACTTCGATAATGTCGATGCCGATGGAAATGATCATGGACGATTCCGCAATTGAACGCGCCGGTTTCTACTGGCGCGAAACTGACGGCGTGCGCGCGCTGGTTTGCGCGCCGCTGGAAGAGGACGGTTTCATTAATGCATTTTCAACTCGGCTCGGCGGCATCAGCCCGATGCCGCTCGGTGCGCTCAACCTCGCCGGCTTTAACGAAGACGACGCGGAAAATATTTACGAAAACCGGCGCCGCTTCCTGAAACTGTTCGAAGGCGACTGGACACTAACCGGCTGCTGGCAAACGCACAGCGACGGCGTGCGCGTCGTTCGCAGCTATCAGGAAGCCCAACCCACACCCGGCGTCCTCGGCGACGATATTTACTGCGACGCGCTCGTCAGCCGGACGCCGAAGATTCTGCTGGTGGTCAAGACCGCCGACTGTGTTCCCATCCTGCTCGGCGATGCAAAGACCGGCGCGTTCGCCGCCGTTCACGCCGGCTGGCGCGGGACCTCGTCATCGATCGTCGGACGCGCGAGTGAACAACTTCAAAGCGAATACGGCACGCGCGCCAGCGACTTGCGCGCCGCGATTGGGCCGGCGGCCAACAGTTGTTGTTACGAAGTCGGCGATGAAGTCATTAAAGTATTCAAAGAGCGCTTTCCCGAGTCAGACCACTTGTCCACGCCCACCCGCGAAGGTCATGCGCGCATCGATCTTCAGGCAGCCAATCGCGATCAGCTAATCTCGGGCGGCGTCTTACCCGATCGCATTCACGTCGCACCGCTGTGCACGATGGACCGCACCGATCTTTTCTTTTCCTATCGCCGCGAAAAAAAGCTGCTTGGCCGCGTCGGGCGCTTGATGTCGGTGATCGGAAAGCAAGAGTAGCAACTCCCAAAGATGAAGTCGGACCTGCGCCTTCGAGCGCGGCTAACCCAAACCGAGTGTCCCGCCACCGGAACGAAAATCGGGTGGCGGTGGCGGTTGTAACAGAGTCTCACCGGATCCACCTTTGACCACGAGCGTCCCGGCCAACATATCGTGCAGCCCCTGCTTCTGCTCAGAGAAGGCGATCATGATAAAGCCCACCCCCAGGATCAGCCCGGATAGGATCTTGCCAAAGTACCGGCCGGTGGCTTTGCCGAAACCGATGCGATGTCCATTCATATCGGTAACTCTCAGGCCCAGCACTTTCTTGCCCACCGTTCCCTGCCACGACGAGCTTTCGCACAGGCTGAAGTAAAGCCAACCGGCCACGAGGGATAGCCCGTTGGTCGACAATCTGGCCGCCAGCATATCCGTCGAGTTCGGGTCTGAACCGCTGGCGAGGATGATCAAGCCAAGGATTATCCCCACGGGTATGGAGACGGCGCACGAGATTAGGGTGTCGATCAAGTACGCCAGGAAACGGATCCAGAAACCTGCGTACACAGGTTGTGGCATAGGTTCGAACACGATTGCTCGCCTCCTCTTGGAGCGCCGACGGTTCGCCGGCATCCTGACCGGCCTGATTACCCTCTTGCTAACGCAATTGGTCAGGGACTAACGTCTGCCGAACACCCACCCGTTGGCTCGCTGAACGCGATCGTTTGCGCCGGCGACGCCGACGCCCATGTCCAGGTCGTGATTCTTTGGCGGAAAACAAACCTCGTCGTTGCAACTCTGATAACGCAGGCGCGCTTTCAAGACTACCTCATTGCCTTGATAGTTCGCGGGCACGGTTATATTGAATCGCAAAATCGCGCGACCTTCATAGACCGCCAGCGGCTCGTTGTTTACGGCTTTTAGTTGGCGCACGATGGCGTGTGGATAGATTACCGGTCCCACCGTGACGCCGCGCGGGGCTTCGATCTTCAACGAGGTCGGAATCGAATATTTATTGAGCGGGCGGTTGGAGTTGACGTGATAACCGGACGGGATCTCCATCACGATCGCCGCCCGGATCGTGCGCCCGCGCTGGGCTTTGTCGTTTGAGTAATAACCGTTTACGCCGATGTTCGGATCAGGCGCCGGCGCGGCTCGCATCCCAGACCCGAGCACCAACAACAGTACCGCAAGTGAAAAAGTGAATGTGCGACGCAGAAGCTTTGTATTCATTTCAATTCCAATCAAGTGGTTCAGTTTAGATGGCCAGAGATTCTACCTGCGCCGGGGCGAAATCTGAAACTGTCTGAGCAGGATTTGCGGCGCGCGCCGCCAGTTGCCCGCAGGCCGCCAGAATATCGCGCCCGCGCGGCCGGCGCACGAAAGCATGGACGCCCTTCGATTCCAGAATTTCGCGAAACAATTCGACCCGCTCAGGCGGCGAAGGTTGGTAAGACAAAGGCTCAGCCGGGTTGTGCGGAATCAGATTTACTTTTGCGCGCAGCTCGTGGCGATTCAAAAGGTTCGCGAGTTGCCGCGCCTGCTCGTCCGAATCGTTGACGCCGTCGAGCATGACGTACTCGAAGGTAAAGCGCTCGCCCGGCTTGAGCGCCTTTTGAAAATCTTTACACGCGCCCAGTAATTCGGTCAGCGGCCATTTCTTGTTGATGGGCATCAACTTGTTGCGGAGCTCATCGGCCGGCGCGGCGAGCGACACGGCGAGATGCGGGCGATCGGGAATCGTGGCCAGCTCGCGTATGCGCGGTACGATGCCGGCAGTCGAAACTGTCACGCGCCGCGGCACGATGTAGAGGCCGTGGGGCTCAGCCATAATCCGGATCGCTTTCATCAGGGCTTCGAAGTTCAGAAACGGTTCGCCGGCGCCCATGCCGACCAAATTCGTGCCGCGCGGCGCTTTTACTGAGACGCCGTACGCATCGTTCAAAGCGATAATAATTTGCTCGACGATTTCGCCCGCCGTCAGATTTCGCAGCAGGCCAAGCTGGGCGGTCAAACAAAATGTGCATTGCAGAGGGCAGCCTGATTGTGACGAAAAACAGATCGTGTCGCGTCGCTCTTCGGGAATGAAGACGGTCTCAACGGGGAAACCGTCGTGTGTCTTCATCAAGTAGCGCCGGGTGCCGTCGGCTGAAAGGTAGCGCGACTCTAAGGCAAGGGTGGACGCGGTTGATCGAGCGCTAAGTTTGGCGCGCAGTTCTTTCGGCAGGTCAGTTAGTTCGTCAAACGAGCGCAGCCGGCGCTGATGCAACCCGGCAAAAATCTGCCGCGCGCGATAGGCCGGCTCGCCCAATCCCGCGACGAACTCAGCCAGTTCTGTTTGCGATAAACCTGAGAGATGAAGCGGTTGCATTGGCCGGGGAATTCTAACACTTCGGCGATGAGGTCAGTACCACCCGCGTTAGCGGGTGGGTTAGTCGGTCAACCAGGCGGTTGAGAGTTTGATCCACACGCGCTGACGCGGGTGGTACTGACCGCGGGCTTCTGCGCGAGAGCCTGAGGGACAAGAAATATCAGCCCGGCCAGGATTGAGACTCGAACCGGATCGCGAGTAAGCATCGACGTGTACTCCTTTTCGGAAGGT
>WNFG01003117.1_pt1 | contig 13865 bp, 17 predicted proteins | sample 5400431 | NCBI WGS metagenome assembly WNFG01 (sample SAMN13153346, study PRJNA577476) | soil metagenome | isolation source: 120 cm saprolite under Douglas fir tree site 2 hole 3 replicate 2 | place: USA:California | collected 2015-04-18
GGCGTCCCGCGATGTGGCTTGGAAGGGGCGATCTTGACTCCCGTGGCCCACGGGGCAGAACGTTTCCCCAGCGGTTGAGCGAGGCTTCGGTTTTTCTCAACCCAGCGTCGTGAAGGCAGCAAATCGTCGCTGTGACACAACCAAATTTGGTAATGGGAGGAATTCGTGAAAAGACAAACCAAGAAACTTATAATAGCCTCGGTGATTTTCTTTATCATATCCGGATATGTACAAGCAAAAGATAATGATGATAAGGAGAAAAGATGCAGCGTCTCTACACTAAATGGCCTATATGCCTTTCATGCGACCGGGTTCAACATCGTTTTTGGCGTGGCGCAACCAAAGGCCATTGTGGAATTAATCCATTTTAACGGGGATGGTGATCTCAGTGTACCGGCGGTGACCGTCAGCATAAATGGCGTAATAGGGAGAAGCCCACCCGGGGGGACGGGGACCTACACTGTTAAATCGGACTGTACGGGCTCAATCGAATTTCATGCACCGGGCCCGACCTATGACCTATTCATCGGATTCACAGCTTCTGATCTGTACATGATTCAGACCGGCCCTGGTTCGCCGGTATTTCAGGGAACGGCGGAGCGGCTGTCGGACTAGGTCCGGAATGGTCGTGTCGGGCCGTACTCGACAGGGCAATCGCGCAAGCGCGCTCCTGACCGCAGCATATGCAGGATGGAAGGTGCGAACTGGCCGTCGGGAAGGTCCGTTATCGGCGCGAAGGCGTCTTCGGATGCTCAGCCGAGGATGGTCGGCTGCGCCCACCGGGTTCTGCCATTGCAAGCGGAGCGGTGGCGATGCAAGTTTGCGGCTGTCGCTTGCGAGGGTTCTGCCATGGCTGCGGACGACCATCATTCCCATGACCACGACCACGGCTCGGAATTGTCCGAGATGCAGTTGCGGGTCCGCGCGCTCGAAACCATCCTGACCGAGAAGGGCTATGTCGAGCCCGCCGCGCTCGACCAGATCGTCGAGAATGTCGAAACGAAGATCGGGCCGCATATCGGCGCGCGGATCGTCGCGCGCGCCTGGGTCGATCCCGAGTTCAAGCGGCGGCTCCTGGCAGACGCGACCGCGGCGGTGAATTCGCTGGCCGGGTTCGATCCGGTCGCCAGCCACCTGATCGCGGTCGAGAACACCCCGCGCCTCCACCATATCGTCGTCTGCACGCTGTGCTCGTGCTATCCGTGGTCGGTCTTGGGGCTGCCGCCGGTCTGGTACAAATCGGCGCCCTACCGCTCGCGCGCGGTGATCGACCCCAAGGGCGTCCTCGCCGAGTTCGGCGTGAGTTTGCCGCCGGAGACCGAGATCCGCATCTGGGATTCGACCGCCGAGACGCGCTTTCTGGTGTTGCCGATGCGCCCGGCCGGGACCGAAGGCTGGAGCGAGGAGCAGCTCGCGGCGCTGGTGACGCGCGACAGCATGGTCGGCACCGGGCTGGCGAAATCGCCATGACCAACTCGATCCACGATATGGGCGGCATGCACGGCTTTGGCCCGGTCGAGGCGGAGGCGAACGAGCCGGTGTTCCATGAACCGTGGGAAGGCCGGGTCCTCGCGATGCAGCGGGCGATGGGCTTCACCCGCCTCTGGACGATCGATGGCGGCCGCGCCTCGATTGAAAACCTGCCGCCGCTGATTTATCTCGCCGCCTCCTATTACGAGAAATGGTTCCGCGGGCTGGAGCGCCGGGTCGTCGCGCATGGCCTGGTCGGCGACGACGAGATCGCTGCCGGCCGCTCGCTGCGGCCGGGGATCCGGCTCAACCGGAAAATGACCGCGGAGGATGCGAAGGCGGCGCGCTCCGCAAGCTTCGAGCGCCCGGCCCCCGGCCCGGCCCGCTTCGTGGAGGGCGAGCGGGTGCGCACAGTCAACATCAACCCGACGACACATACGCGCCTGCCGCGCTACGCCCGCGGCAAGACCGGTACGGTCGAGGCCATTCGCGGCTGCCATGTGTTTCCCGACAGCGCGGCGATCGGCGCCGGCGACAACCCGCAATGGCTCTACACGGTGGTGTTCTCGGCGCGCGAATTGTGGGGCGACGAGGCCGACCCGACGGTCACCCTCTCGATCGAGGCGTTCGAGCCCTATCTCGCCCCGGCATGAGCACCGCCGAGAAGGACGCGGTTGCCGGCCTGGCGGCGGCGCTGCCCAGCCTGCCGCGCGACGAGGGCGGGCCGGTGTTCCGCGAGCCCTGGGAGGCTGAGGCCTTCGCGATGACCCTGGCGCTCTACCGGCGCGGCCTCTTCAGCTGGCCGGAATGGGCGGCGACCCTCGCCGCGGAGATCAAGCGCGCGCAGCAGGAAGGCGATCCCGATACCGGGGAGACCTATTACCGGCACTGGCTGGCTGCGCTCGAACGCCTCGTCGCCGAAAAGGGCATCGCCGACCCTGCCAGCCTCGAGCGCTATCGCGACGCCTGGGAGCGCGCCGCCGACCGCACCCCGCACGGCACGCCGATCGAGCTGCGGGCGGAAGATTTCCGCTAGCGGCGCGGTGACCCGATTCGCGCTTTTCGCGAATCGCATCGTCATCAGAATTAACTATACTTTGCGTCCTCGTGACCGGAAGAGCCACAACATCGGGTCTTCCTTCACAACGGCGCCTCGGCCTGATCCAATTACGCTCGACACGTTTGGGGGGGGTCACTTGGCAAATAACACCCGACACGAGGACCAATTGCTGAACGTCGCGGTTGCGGTCAATATTGGCGGGCGCGGCACGGCGGCGATGGAGACGGGCCTCGAACGCCTGTTTGATGTGGCAATGGCCGTCTCCAATCTGGCGACGCGCGCCGAAATATTTCGCCATACGGAATTTCCCGTTGACCTCGATCGGGCACTGACGGACCTCTCCGAGGTGCTGACCGAATTGGAGCCGCGCATCAAGGGTCATCCGGAGCTGGCCCAAAATGGGGCCGCAGCGCCTTGACGCCGTCTACTCCTGATATACATTGAATATGTATATCAGGAGTACCTGCCATGCGGGTGTCGAAATGGGGCAACAGCCTTGCCATCCGGGTGCCCGCGACGGTTATTGACGCGCTGCAGCTCAAAGAGGGCGACGAGATCGAGGTGCGACTCGCCGGCCCCCGGACCTTCGAAATCGACCGCGACAGAAGCCGCGAGCACACGCTCGCACAGATTCGCGCCAGCGGCTGGAAGCTGCCGCCGGGTTGGAAATTCGACCGCGAAGACGCGAATTCCCGCTAAAGCCGATGGCTGGTGAGTTCCTCGACAGCCACATCCTCGTCTATGCCTTCACGACCGATCCGCGCGCCGCAGCGGCACAAGCGCTGCTCGAACGCGGCTGCACGATCAGCGTCCAGGGACTGAACGAATTCGCCAATGTCGCGCGGCGCAAGCTCGGCAAGTCCTGGGACGAAATCCGCGATGCGCTCGCCGCTATCCGCACCGTCTGCACGAACATTCTCCCTATCGATCTCGAATCCCAGGCTGATGCTCTGCGCCTCGCCGAGCGACACGGGTTCGGGTTGTTCGACGCCCTGATGATCGCGGCAGCCTTGCGAGCCGGCAGCGATACCCTGTGGTCGGAGGACATGCAGCACGGGATGCGGATCGACGGGAAGCTGCGCATCCTCAACCCGTTTCACGCGGCGGTCTGACCAGAAGAATTCCCACGGCTTGGCTCAGCGCTTGTCGTACTCGTCGTGGTGGCGCCACCAGGGGCCTGTCTCGTTGCGCCCCTTGGGGGCGCGGTCGAGCCACTGGAACATGCCCCAGAGGCCGTCGAGCCCGCGCGCATAGGTGGAATAGGCATGGTAGACGATGCCGTCCTCGAGCGCGAAGGCGCTCATGCCCGGCCTCTCGCGCACGTACGCGGCTACGTCGGTTCCGGCCATGGAAGCGAAGGCGACAGGCCCCTTGGCGGCGGCTTCCGGCTTCGCGTTGAGCGCGTGGCCGCCGCGCCGGTAGTTGTATTCGACGCCGCCCTCGCGCTGTTGCTCCTCGGTGACCGAGACGTTGAAGTCAAAGTTGAAGTCGCTGCCGAGCGACGACGCCCAGGGAAAATTCCACCCCATCCGCCGCTTGAACGCCTGCAGCTTGGCGAGCGGCGCCCGCGACACCGCCGAAAGCGTGACGTCGTGGTTCGCCAAGTGGACGACGACGCCGTCGAACCCGTCCGCGATCGCCGAGCATGACGGACACCCCGCCGTATAGTCGGGCCCGAACATGAAGTGGTAGACGAGGAGCTGCGAGCGCCCTCTGAAGAGATCAGCAAGGAACGCTTCGCCCTCGTCCGTCTCGAAGCGGTACTCCTTGTCGATCCGGACCCACGGCAGCTCCTGCCGCCGCCGAGCCAGCTCATCGCTACGCCGCGTCAGCTCCTTCTCGGCGTCGAGCAGCTCCAGCCGGGCCGCAAGCCACTCTTCATGTGTTCCGGTCTTGTGGTCGGTCATCGTTTCTCTCCTTCTTGTCGTTGCACAGCTTGGCGCGGTTTCGAGGAGCCCTGTTCCGCAGCGATGGTGTCGAGGTTTCGGACAACCTTCGTCCACCCTTCGCTCATGCTCTTGAAAGCAGTATCGTTCTTCGGGAGCACGAAGCCGGAGTGGACAAGGCGAAGGCGCGTGCCGCTTTCAACCCTGGACAGGGTCCACGTGACGACAGTGTCCAGCGGTGAGCCGTATCCGACGTTTCCCACGTGTCCACCTTTCCACGCATAGGCGAGGCGTTCGTTCGGCATCACCTCCAACACCTGGCAGTGAATGATACCGTCCCACGCGCCAGCCGGCGTTGTCTGGAACGTGAAGTGCTTGCCCTTCACGGGCTCGAACCCTGTCGGCGCCATCAACCAGCGGCCGATTATTTCGCCGGTTGTCAGCGCTTTCCAGATCGTCTCCGGCGCGTGTGGAAGCACCTCCTCGACCACGATGTCTTGCGTGTCGGACTTCAAGGCGACATCGTTCATGGATCGATCTCCTTCAGGAGTGTTCTGAGGTTGGCGAACCGCTCGCGCCAGAAGACGCCGTAGTGGCTCATCCAATCGACGAGCGGGGCGAGCCCCTTCGGCTCGGCGCGATAGAAGACGTTGCGGCCCTCGGGGCGCTCGGCGACCAGGCCGGCTTGCCTCAATGACTTGAGGTGTTGGGAGATGGCGCCCTGCGTCACGCCACTCCCCTGCGTCAGCTCGACCACGGTGATCTCGTCGGAGCTGACGATTCGCTCGAACACCGCGCGCCGCGTGGGGTCGGCGAGAGTGCGCAGGACCGTGTTGATGGTTGCGGCTTCAGTCATTGCAATCCATTAGTACAAACTAATTAATTAGTCAAGCCTAATTGGTTGCGCGACACCAGTGCCGCGATCGCTGATCTATGCGCCACTCCATATCCATCGGTGGCGGGGTCGCGTGGCTCGGCGCGTGAGATCAGGTCACTCGCCGCGCGCTCGCCCCGTCAATCCTCCGGCAGCGTGAAGACCGCACAAGGCGTGGCGATGCCGCGCAAGTCGTGCTCACCCAGCGGGATCAACCTCGTGTTCGTCTCCGCTGCGACCGCGCCCGAGATCAGCACGCTGCGGCCGAGGGGCCGGCACAGCCCTTCGAGCCGGCTGACCAGGTTGACGGCGGGGCCGATCGCAGTGAAATCCAGCCGGTCGGCGGTGCCGATGTTGCCCCACAGCATCTCGCCGAGGTGCAGCGCTGCGCCGAAGCGCAGAGCCGGCAGGCCTTGCCGTTCGCGTGCCTGGTCGAGATGGGTCATGCCGGCCCGAGCCGCGCCGACGGCGCTGAGCGCGGCGTCGCAGGCGGCGGAAGGCGACCGGTCGCCGATGGGGAAAATCGCCAGCACCCCGTCGCCGATGAATTTCATCACCTCGCCGCCGAAGGCGTGAATGGCGCCGGCGATGCGGTCGAACCAGGCGTCAAGCGCGGTGACCACCGCCTCCGGCGCCATCGCCTCGGACAGAGAAGTGAAATCGCGCAGATCGCCATAGAGCAGGACCGCGCGGATGGTCTCGCCTGTCTCTCGCCGCAGCCGCCCCGCCAGCACCTGCGCCGCGCTGCGTCGGCCGAGATAAGCCTCGAGCAGTGCTGCGAGGGTCGACCGCGTGGCGAGCACGGCGAGCGGCGCCGCGGCGAAACGTGCTGCCTGGTGCAGCAGCGCGGATTGCTGCTCGGTGAGCGGCCGTAAGATTGACCAGCCAAGCACCGGGCCGTCTGACACAGGACCACCGACATCCTGCTGCACCACCGCGCCGCCAAGTTGCGTGAGCCAATCGCGGCCGACGTCGCTCTGCCCGAGCCCGGCCGAGCCCAAAGCCCCGAAGCCCAGCGCCTCAATCACCACTCCGGTCTCCGCCCGCCATAGCCAAGTGCGGCGGGCGATCATTGGATGCGGCGCCGCCAGCGTCAGGGCACCGCCGACGAGCGGCAAATCATCGGCGATCAGCTGCGCGCCGAGCGCGGCCAGAAAATGGTCAGCGCCGGCCACGGTGCTGGCCTCGTCGAGCAGCCACGCAATGGTGCTGGGCAACTTCATGCGGGGCCAATGCGGCGGCGGAGACCTGTCATCATAACATAGTTACCAAAGTAGGCTCGTCGGCAAGAATGTGCTTTATCAAGGACGGAGCCCTGCTCCGCGCCACGCTCCTGTCGAACGAGGCTCCCGATGATTGAACCGTTCGTAGTCCGACGCGAGGTCCAAATAGCTGCGCCGCCGGCGACCGTCTTCGCTTTCCTCACCGATCCGGAAAAAATCCTGCGGTGGATGGGCACGGAGGCGACGGTGGAACCACGTCCCGGCGGCCTGTACCTCGTCAACGTCACCGGCAAGGACGTCGCCCGCGGCAGGTTCACCGAGGTCATTCCGGTCCACCGCCTCGCCTACAGCTTCGGGTGGGACGGCCGCGAAGAGGTGCCGCCGGGGTCGAGCCTGGTCGAGATCGACCTGATCGATCATGAGGCGGGCGGAACCCTGCTGCGCATGACCCATAGCGGCCTGCCCAACGCGGCGCAGTGCGCCGGCCATGAGGAGGGTTGGACCCACTATTTCGGAAGGCTGGCCGAGGCTGCCCGCGGTGGCGATCCGGGTCCCGACCCCCGCCGCAAGGTAGCCTGACGCATTTTATTTCTTCGGCTGACTCGCGGTCGGGATTCCCCTCACTCCCACTCGATTGTTTTGAACCATGGTAACGCGTTGATGTGGCGGCGCACATTTTCTGCGCATGGTCAAGGACCGACTCCCCGATCCGTCAGAAATTTGCGCTCTTGATTTCAAAAGCGAATTTGGCCGACCTATAAGATTCTTGGTTCCGATGACTATCGACATCAATCGGTCGATTTTTCAGAAATCCTCCATGACAAGGGCCTCTCAGCGCTGGTCAAGAAAAGACCGTCATGACTGGCGGCGAGCGAACCTGACGCCGGTCGGCGCGGTGTCTCGCGCGGAAGTCGATGAACCTCTGGCCGGAGATGCGCAGACAACCGTCGCCGTGATCTGTGCCGAGTTGGAGCTGGAGGACAAAATTCACGGGTTCACTGACTTGAGCCGTTCGCGAAATTGCTCGGCCGTCCAGTCGATAAACACCCGAAGGCGAGGCGACAACTGGCGCGTGTGGGAATAGAGGACATGGACAGGCAACGGCGTAGGTGGAAAGTCAGCGAGCACTTCGACCAGCGTACCGTTGGCCAGTTCTGAAGTGACGCGGTATCGCGGTGCCTGAATCAGCCCGAGGCCCAGGCACGCGGAGGCGACATTGGTCTCGGCACCGGTCACCGTTACCGTCGAGGGCAACGTCACCTGGCGGACCTTACCGGCGGCGCAGAAGGAAAGCGGCGTGATTTCACCGGTATCGGGCGAAAGCAAGCCGACCCTTTCGTGGCCTTCGAGATCATCGGGCGTTCGCGGTGTACCGTAGCGGCTGAGATAGTCTGGGCTGGCGAAGGTTCCCCTGTCCAGCGTCGCGAGGCGCCGCTTGATCAACGGACTGTCGCTCAATTCGCCGGCCCGTAGGATGCAGTCGAAGCCTTCCCGGATCATGTCCAGCGGTTGGTGGATTTCGCTTAAGTGCAGCCGGATATCGGGATATTGCCGCAGAAAGCGCGGCAAGCCCGGCAGCAGGAAGTATCGGGCCTGGGTGCCGTGGGCATCAATACGGATGAGCCCTGAAGGCTTGGTACCGACGAACGCGCCCTCGGCGTCCTCCATGTCCGCGATGAGGTTCACGCAGCGCTGGTAATAGGCCTCGCCGTCCAGGGTTGGGCTGACCTGGCGCGTCGTGCGCTGCAGCAGCCTCACACCCAATCGCGTTTCCAACGCCTTGACGGCATCGGTGACGGAGGATCGGGGAAGACCAAGATCCTCCGCGGCCCGGCTAAAGCTGCGCCGCTCCACGATGCGAGTGAAGGCGCGCATGGCGTCGAAACGATCCATTGTTCGATCTATCGAATTATGTTGCCGGATTATGCGCAATTATCTGCCACCAGGAAAAGGTGCATCTTCCGTTCATCAGGCGCCGATCACCCTGGAGAAAGCATGCCCTTCACCATCAAAGTCAACGGAACGCCCCACAGCATCGATGTCGATGGCGACACGCCTCTGCTCTGGGTGCTGCGCGACGTGCTCGGCATGACCGGCACGAAATTCGGCTGCGGTGCCGCGCTGTGCGGCGCCTGCACCGTGCATGTCGACGGCGCGGCGACGCGATCCTGCGTCACCACCATCGACAGCATCGGCAACAGCGCCATCACCACGATCGAGGCTGTCGGCCAGACGCCGCCGGGCGAGAAGCTTCAGCAGGCTTGGCTCGACCTTGAGGTGGTGCAATGTGGCTATTGCCAGTCCGGGCAGATCATGTCGGCCGCGGCGCTGCTGAACGACAAGCTGAAGCCGACCGATGCCGATATTGATGCCGCCATGTCCGGCAATGTCTGCCGCTGTGGCACCTACCCGCGCATCCGCGCCGCTATTCATCGTGCCGCTGGCTGACCGAGGATCGACCATGTCCAACAGCTCGCTGGCGCCCTTCGTCGGTCGCCGCAACTTTCTCAAGGCCAGCGCCGCCTTTGGCGGCGGCCTCATCCTCAGCGTCGCTTTGCCGTCCGTGTTGGGTTCCGCTTCGGCGCAAGCCGGCGCGTCATCTCGTTTCGCACCAAACGCTTTCATCGGCATCGACCGGCAGGGCGTGGTGACGCTGGTGATGCCGATGGTCGAGATGGGGCAGGGCACATATACGTCGCTCGCCATGCTGCTGGCGGAGGAACTGGAAGTTGGCCTCGATCAAGTGAAGCTGGAGCATGCGCCGCCCAACGATGCCCTCTACGCCAATGCGCTGCTCCATATCCAGACGACCGGCCTCTCGGCCTCGATCCGCGCCTTTTGGACGCCCCTGCGCCAGGCCGGCGCGGTCGCCCGCACGCTGCTGATCGCAGCTGCGGCCAACCAATGGCGCGTCGACCCCGCCATCTGCCGGGCAAGGCACGGCGCGGTCTCGGCCGGTTCGCGGAGCTTGAGCTACGGTCAGTTGGTGGATGAAGCGGCGGCCCTGCCGGTGCCGGTGCTAGGCAGCATCGCGCTGAAGGATCCGAAGGACTTCATCCTGATCGGTACCCCGGCCAAGCGGCTGGACGCGCCGGACAAGGTCAATGGCCGCGCGAAATTCGGCATCGACACGAAGCAGCCGGGGATGAAGGTCGCGGCGATCGCCATCTCCCCTGTATTCGGCGGCAACCCGAAATCACTGGACGAGGCGGCGGCGCGCGCGGTCAAGGGTGTGCGTCAGGTGGTCCGAATCGACGAAGCCGTGGCCGTCGTCGCCGACCATATGGGGGCGGCCAGGAAGGGGCTCGCCGCGGCCGCCATCCAATGGGATGACGGCCCGAACGCGAACTTGAGCAGCGCCGACATCGTCCGGCAGCTCGAAGAGGCGTCAAAACAACCTGGCGTCGTAGCGCGCAACGAGGGCGACGCCGAGAAGGCGCTGGCCGGCGCGGCGCAGCGGCTGGACGCCACCTATCAGCTGCCGTTCCTCGCGCATGCCGCGATGGAGCCAATGAACTGCACCGTCCATGTCCGCAAGGATGGCTGCGACATCTGGGTCGGCACGCAGGCACCGACTCTGACCCAGGCCGTGGTCGCCCAGCTCACCGGCCTGCCGAACGAGGCGGTCAAGATCCACAACCATCTGCTGGGCGGCGGCTTTGGGCGGCGGCTCGAGCCCGACGGCACCGTCCTCGCCGTCAAGATCGCACAGCAGGTGGATGGACCGGTGAAAGTCGTCTGGAGTCGCGAGGAAGACATCCAGCACGACATGTACCGGCCCTACTACTATGACCGGCTGTCGGCCGGGCTCGATGCGCAGGGCAAGCCGGTGGCGTGGACGCACCGTGTCTCCGGTTCTTCGGTCTTGGCGCGTTATGCGCCGCCGCTGTTCAAGAACGGCCTCGACCCCGACGCAGTGGAGGGGGCGGCCGAACCGCCCTATGCCTTCCCGAACATTCATGTCGATTACGTCCGGGTCGAGCCGCGGGGAATTCCGACCGCCTTTTGGCGCGGCGTGGGCCCGACCCACAATGTCTTCGTCGTCGAAAGCTTCATGGATGAACTTGCCCATGCGGCGAAGCAGGATCCCGTCGCTTATCGCAAAACGCTGATCGGCCATAATCCGCGCGCGCTCGCCGTACTGACGCTGGCGGCGGAGAAGGCCGGTTGGGGCGGGCCTCTGCCGTCACGGCGCGGCCGTGGCGTCTCGGTCCAGTTCGCCTTTGGTAGTTACCTCGCGCAGGTGGCCGAGGTCGCGGTCGCGGCCAACGGTTCGCTCAAGATCCATCGTATCGTCTGCGCCGTCGATTGCGGCATGGTAATCAATCCGGACACGATCGAGGCCCAGGTCCAGGGCGGAACGCTCTTCGGCCTGACCGCCGCGCTCTACGGCGCGATCACGCTCAAGGACGGGCGGGTGGAGCAGGGCAATTTTGACACCTATCGGCCGCTGCGGATCGACGAGGCGCTGGTCGTCGAAACACATCTGGTCCGAAGCTCCGAGGCCCCCGGCGGCATCGGCGAGACCGCGACCGCCGCCGTCGGCCCGGCGGTGGCGAACGCGATCTTCGCCGCCACGGCCAAGCGCATCCGCACCCTGCCAATCGACACCGACTTGCTGAAGGCCGCAGGCTGATCGCGAAGCGCGCCATCGTATGGAGCCCGAGGCGCCGCCGAGCGCGGCCCTGCAAGCACGAAAGGAATGAGCCATGAAATCCCGCACTATCCGAAACCCGTCCTTTCTACTACCCCTCACTCCCACTCGATTGTTTTGCGCCATGGTAATGCGTTGATTTAGCAGCGCAAACTTTTTCCACGCATGACGAAGAACCGTCTCCCCGATCCGTCAGAAATTTGAGCTCTTGAATTCAAAGGCGAAATTCGCCGATTAGGAATTTTCTGGGTTTCACCCACTATCAGTATCAATCGGTCGGTTTTCGGAGTTTCTGCGAAAATGATCGCATCGCGCCAATCGAAAAAGACCGTCAGCGCTGGCGGCGACCTCAAGCCGCGTTCTTGAATCCATCCATCTGCGCCTTCATTGCCCGCTGAAATGCCGGCCGCGCTTCACAGCGCTGCTTGTAGGCATTTAGACGCGGATAGGCATCGACGAGATTCGTGTGATCGAGAATGCGCAATACGTCGGCCATCATTAGGTCTCCCACGGTGAACTTTTCTTCGAGATAGTCCTTCCCGTCGAGAGCCTTCTCAAGCATTCCCAAGCGATCTTGCACTAACTTTTCGATCTGGGGTCGCCACTCCTTCGTCCATTCTTCCTTCGCATGGAAGAAGTCGAGGCTTGCGAGCTGTTGAATCCAGATTTCTACCGAATTGAGCGCTGCGAACACCCACGCGGTAGCACGCTCGCGCTCGATGCGGTCCTTTGGCAGCAGCTTCTCACTCTTCTCTGCAACGTAGAGAGCAATTGCGCCGCTCTCGAAAAGTATCAGACCGTCTTCTTCGATCGTAGGCGCTTGACCGAACGGCTGGCGCGCCAGATGTTCCGGCGACCTTTGTTCAGGTCCCAGCGCCAACGTGCGAACGTTGTAGGGTAAGCCAACCTCCTCCAGCGCCCAGCGTACGCGGAATGCGCGCATGAGCGGCGCGGCAAAATCCGGAACCAATTTGTACGTCGTTAGCGTGATCATACGCAAAATCCATTCCTTTCGGCCACGGCGATGTTCTCGACGTAGATCTGCTGCTTGTTAAAGAGCGAATTCCACCCGCCGATATGGCTGTCGCGGATCGCGACACTCGAGAATGGGGTCTGGTGAAATGTCTGGACCGTATTTCCATCCTTCTCGGCAAAGGTGACGGTTACGAGCGTGTCGCAATACAGGCCAGAATCCTCGGCCCACTGGAACGTGAAGACGATGCGTTTATTCTTCTCAACTTCGCGGACTACACCGCCAAACCTCGATAGACCGTATTGCGTCGACGTCATGGCGCCGCGCCACGGTCGACCAGGTGTCAGCTCCCAATCTAACTCGATCGCAGTAAATTTCTCGGGTCCCCACCATCGAAGCATGTGATCGCGGCTTTCCCAAAGCCGAAAAACGAGCGGAACTGGCGCGTTGAATTCACGCTCGATCAAAAGTTCGTCGTCGCGAAGCACGCTCACTGCTTCCTCCGTTTCGCCGGCGCCCTGGTGAGCCCCGTAAGAAGTGCATCCATGCGGTCGAAGCTTCCTGCCCAAAACTTGCGATATCTCTCCAACCACCCATCGACTTCTCTCAACGGCGTTGTTTCCAGTTTGCACGGACGCCATTGCGCCTGACGCCCTCGGGTGATGAGGCCGGCGCCCTCTAGGACTTTCAGATGCCGCGAGATCGATGGTAGCGAAATTTCGAAAGGCTCGGCGAGCTCGTTCACGGTTGCCTCGCCTTGACTCAATCGAGCCAGGATCGCCCGGCGAGTGGGGTCAGCTAACGCGGCCAACGTAACGCTGAGAGGATCGTGCATCTTTGTATTTAGCGTCTCTGCTAATTAGCGTAGGTGTTAAATACATGCCGAAGCGCTATTCGTCAAGAGCGCCCCCTTCACGCCGCTCGCATGCGGCGTCCCGCCCTCCGGTGCCTGCACGAACGCGTGTCCGGAGCTGAAGAGCGGCGGAAGTTCGTCAATCGCGTGTGGGATGGGCGCCGGCACATCCAGCCAACAGCGACGCTCTGATCAGCAATCCTCAGCACCGTGGCAATATCGCCCGTTGGCGCCCCCAACCGCGGACTCGACAAATCCGAGTGGCGCTCCGCGCGTTCCCATCTCGCAGAGCGCGGGGACGAACAGCACGCCTATGTGCACGTCATTCTACGCCAGAGCCCTCTCATACTCTGTAAGCCGCTTTACATTGTCGGCTGATTGGACGCAGATCGAATTTGAGAGGTCAGAGAGGGAGAGCAGGCAACCCGGCGGAAGTGAAAAATAGACGGGAGTAGCAACAGAACGGCAGCGAAAATCGGCGCCGAAACTACGCTATCGCCGCCGATTGCCCCTCATTCCCACTCGATCGTGCCGGGGGGTTTTGAGGTGATGTCGTAGACGACGCGGTTTATGCCGCGCACCTCGTTGATGATGCGGGTCGCGGCGCGCCCCAAAATCTCGTGCGGGAACGGGAAATAGTCGGCGGTCATGCCGTCGGTCGAGGTCACCGCCCGGAGCGCGCAGGCGAAATCGTAAGAGCGCGCATCGCCCATGACGCCGACCGTGCGCACCGGCAACAGGACGGCAAAGGCCTGCCAGATCGCGTCGTAGAGCCCGGCGTTGCGGATCTCGTCGAGAAAGACCGCATCGGCCCGGCGCAGGATGTCGAGCCGCTCGCTGGTGACCTCGCCGGGGATGCGGATCGCCAGGCC